>VYKW01000186.1_pt1 | contig 26995 bp, 25 predicted proteins | sample 5114451 | NCBI WGS metagenome assembly VYKW01 (sample SAMN12291784, study PRJNA351875) | freshwater metagenome | isolation source: freshwater lake | place: USA: Michigan, Gull Lake | collected 2013-08-08
ACCCGGCGTATCGCACCGCGCAGCGCAACGGGCACAATGTTCTGCTGACCGGCCAGTCGGGCAATCTGACGCTCAGCTATAGCGGGTTGCGCGGACTGGGCGATTTTGCCCGCACGGGCCGCATCGACAAGCTCGTCCGGCTGCTTCCAGGCGCGGCGCGGTATCGACAGAATACGCTGTGGGGGACGCTCAAGGGCGAGGTGCTGATCCCCGCGCTGCCGGCCAAATTGCGCGCAGCCCTGTGGCGCTGGCGCCATGGCGATGCGGCACCCTCAACCAAATATGCCGCGATCCGGTCGGATTTCGCGGCACAAGTGGGTCTGGATGCCGCGCTTGCGGCACAGGGGGACGATGGCCTTGCCTTTTACGACAGCGACAGCCGCAAGCTGATCGTGCATCATCTGGGCGGGCAGCGGGCCCGGATGATCGAGACCATTCGCGCCGTTCGCGCCTATTACGGGCTGGAGCTCCGCGACCCGCTGGCCGATCCCGACCTGACCGAATTTTGTCTGGCGATCCCGCGCGATCAATATTTGCTGGGCGGCGTGCAGCGCAGCCTGGCGCGCCGGGTGCTCGCCGATCGCCTGCCCGACGCCGTGCTGGCCGAGCGCGGATTCGGGCGGCAAAACCCGGAATGGTTCACGCGGATCACCGCGCAGCGCGAGAGCTTCGCCGCCGAGATCGAGCGGCTGGCCGATGTGCCGCTCGCCGCCGAAATGCTCGATCTGCCGCGTCTCAAACAGTTGATCGACACCTGGCCCGAGGATGCCGCAGCCGCCGAAGCCCGGCGGTTCGAGCTGGCGCAGTTGCTGCCGCGCGCGGTCCAGACCGGCCGCTTCATTCGCTGGAGCGAGCGGGGCAATCGCTGAAGCTGGGGCGCGCGCGCCAGCACGATCGGGTGCAAGGCCCCAATGATGTTTACCGCCGCGCGATTGGCTATAAGTGGCGCGCTTTGGGAAAGGGTTCGCACGATCATGGTGAGTCTGGAGACGGTTGTGGTCCGTAGCAGCACGGTGCTCGACGCCAGCGTCGACGACGAGTCCGTGCTGATGAGCATCGAGACCGGGCACTATTACACGATGAAGGTGACCAGCCGTGCGATCTGGGAACGGTTGGACACGCCGATCCGGGTCCGCGACCTTTGCGCCGGACTTGCCGAGATCTATCGGGCACCCTTGGCCACGGTCGAGGCCGATACGCTTGAATTCCTGAACTATCTTGAGGCGCAGAAAATGATCGAGCCCCGGGCGGAATAGCGTCTACCGCGCTCGACCACCGACAGACATCTGCCAAATGCCGGAGTTATTGCGATGCCCAAGGCGTTAAAGATCGCCCCATCCGACCATGTCCTGACCATGCTGGAGCATGGCGCGGCGGGCGATATGGTCCTGTTCAACGGTGGTAGTCTCCAGCTGGCCGAAGCGGTGGAACGCGGCCACAAGGTCGCGCTGCAGCCGATCGAGCCCGGTGCATTGGTGCGGAAATTCGGCTTTCCGATCGGGCGGGCGACCCGTGCCATCGCGCCAGGTGAGCATGTTCATAGCCACAATCTGCAAACCGCCTTGGCCGGCCCGAACAGCTATGCCGTTGACACCGGTGCCATCGCGGCACGGCCGTCACGCGATTCTGCCATGACGTTCATGGGCTATCGCCGCGCCGATGGCCGGGTGGGCACGCGCAATGAAATCTGGATTTTGCCGACGGTCGGCTGTGTCGCGCGAACGGCGGAGCGGATCGCGAAGCAGGCGGGCGAACGCGTCGCGCATCTGGTCGACGGGGTGCATGCTTTTTCGCATCCGCATGGCTGTTCGCAGCTGGGCCATGACCTTGACGGCACGCGCGCGATCCTCGCCAGCCTGGCCTGTCATCCCAATGCCGGTGGCGCGGTGATCATTGGCCTGGGGTGCGAGGAGAATCAGGTCGCCGCGCTGATCGACGCAATCCCCGAGGCGCGGCGCGGGGCGGTCCGTTTCCTTGTTGCGCAGGCGAGCGCCGATGAAGTGGCCGAAGGCGTCGCTCTGGTCGAGGAATTGGCGCAGGCCGCGACGGCGGTGCGCAGCCCGGTCGGGCTCGACGCGCTGGTGCTGGGCGTCAAATGCGGGGGATCAGACGGCCTGTCGGGCCTGACCGCCAACCCGCTGGTGGGGCGCATGGCCGACCATGTGACCGCAGCGGGGGGCAGCGCGATCCTGACCGAGATCCCAGAGATTTTCGGGGCCGAGCATCTGTTGATGGAACGCGCGGCATCGCGGGAGACGTTCGATGCGATCGTCACGCTGGTGAACGGGTTCAAACAGCATTTCATCGACCATGGCGAACCGGTGTCGGAAAACCCCTCGCCCGGAAATGTCGCGGGCGGGATCACCACGCTTGAGGAAAAATCGCTCGGTGCGGTGCAGAAGGGCGGGACGAGCGCGGTCGTGGATGTGATCGAATATGGCGCTCGGATCGCGACGCGCGGCCTCACGCTGCTGGAGGCTCCAGGCAACGACGCTGTTTCGTCCACTGCGCTGGCGGCGGCGGGGGCGACCGCGATCCTGTTCACCACCGGGCGCGGCACGCCGCTCGGCTTTCCGGTGCCGACGGTCAAGATCGCGTCGAACCACGACCTTGCCACGCGCAAGCCTGGCTGGATCGATTTCGATGCGGGAATGGTGCTCGATGCGGGAATGGACGCGGCCGATGCGGCGCTGCTGCAGCGGATCATCGCAATCGCTTCGGGCGAAGAAACCGCCGCCGAACGCAATGGCGAGCGTGAGATCGCCATCTGGAAACGTGGCGTAACGCTGTGACTGTCCTGTCCCGCGCCACCCTGTCCAGTTTACCTGCCATGGTGCAGCCGCCAGCGGGGCGGCCTGCGCTGTCCACCGGCATCGTCCATTTCGGTCCTGGCGCATTCCACCGTGCGCATCAGGCGGCCTATATCGATCGCCTGCTGGCCGATGATCCGCGCTGGGGGATTGCGGCGGTATCGCTGCGGACGCGCGGCACAGTCGATGCGCTGGCGGAGCAGGATGGGCTGTACACGCTGGCAATCCGCGATGCGGCGCCGTCGCTGCGGGTGATCGCCGCGCACAGCGCATTTCTGGGTCCTGAGGATGCGGCGCAGACCGCCGCGTTGCTCGCCGATCCGCAGGTGCGGCTGGTGACCTCGACCGTGACCGAGAAGGGCTATTGCCTCGCCGCCGACGGGACGCTTGATCTGTCGCACGCCGACATCGTCCACGATCTGGCGGGGGCGGGTGCGCCGCGGTCGGTGGTCGGCTGGATCGTCCGGGGGCTGGCGGCGCGGTATGCGGCGGGCGTCGCGCCGTTCACAGTGATGCCGTGCGACAATCTGGCTGACAATGGGCGCAAGCTGCACGCCGCGCTGGTCGCCTATGCAGGACAGGTCGATGCCGAACTCGCGGTGTGGATCAAGGCGGAGGTCGCCGTGCCCTGCACGATGGTCGATTCGATCACGCCGGCAAGCGACGCCAGCTTCTTGGCCGACCTGACCGCGCAACTGGGTGTCGAGGACAGGGCTGCCGTCCAGCGTGAATCCTTTGCGCAATGGGTGGTCGAGGATCTCGGCATCGACTTCGGTCCCGATCTCAAGGCGGCGGGCGTCATCCTGACCAGCGACGTGGCCGCGTGGGAGCGGGCCAAGCTGCGCATCCTCAATGGCGCGCATTCGAGTATCGCCTATCTCGGCCTGTTGCGCGGGGCGGCGTCGGTGGCGGAAGCGATGCGCGACGCCGCGCTGGCGCGCTTCGCCGACGAGATGGTGCGCGATGAAATCCAGCCTTTTGTCGGCACCGTTCCGGGCCTCGATCTCGATCAATATCGCGCGGATGTGATGCAGCGCTTTCGCAACCCGGCGATCGTCCACCGGCTGGAGCAAATCGCGATAGATGGGTCGCAGAAGATCCCGTACCGGCTGGGAGATTCGCTGGCAGCGAACCGGGCTGCGGGCGTGCTGCCCGGGTATATTGTCACCGCGCTGGCCGGGTGGATTGTGTTCATGCATAAACGCGCGCGCGCTGGCACGGCCATCGCCGATCCGCATGCGGCGGCAATCATGGAAATCGCGGCGGACCGCGATGCTCCGGACTTTGTGCGGGCGCTGGCTGGCTTGGATATCGGCCTGTCACGCGCACTGCTCGCCGACGACGCGCTGGTAGCGGCGCTGACGCGGGCCGTGGGCGATGTCGCTGCGGCCGATTGGAGCGCCACGCCGCTGGCCGGGTGAGGTTATGCGGGGCGGCCGGAAGCTGGAGCTGGCGCGCCGAATCGCGCCAGAGCTTGATGCGCGGAAAAGCGAGAAGAATTTTCGGGGGGTGTCCCTCCTGCATCTCGATCGTGCAGAGATCGTCGCTCAACAGTCGGTAAATGCTGCGGCCAACGTGGGCTTTCCAGCAATGCGCGCCCATCGATATCCACCGCGCTCGCATGCAGCGGCAGCAGCCCGCGCTGACAGCACAGGATCGCAAGCGCCCAGACGGATACGCTGGCGTTCCTCGATCACCTTGAGACGCAGCAGATGATCGAGGGTGTGTCGGAGTAGACTCCGCGTGCACAGGTGGTGCCGGTTGCAGGAATCGAACCCGCGACCTTCGGTTTACAAAACCGCTGCTCTACCAGCTGAGCTAAACCGGCGCGGCGGGTGGCGCTGGCGCGACCCGCATCTGGATGGCGTTCCTTTGCGTCAAGCGATGCCGAACGTCCAGCCCTCTGCGCGCGCAATTTCCGCGCGCATCGCGGCGGGGCGCCATAGCGTTGGCTGCTCTGCCGCGCGCCGCAACCACGCCGCCGTCAGCAGCGCGTCGGTCGCGTGGTCGGTATAGCGCGCGATCGGCGCATGCGGTTGCGCGCCGAGCGCGGCCAGCGCGGTGTCGAGCGATTCCGCGTCGCGCAGCTTCGATCGCCCCTTGCGCGCGCCCGCTGCCCGCGCGGCGATGGCGGTGTAGATCTCGACCACGCATGCGCCGCAGTCGGGCGGGGGATCGAACGGCCAGATCGGCACACGTCCGTTGAGTCGGTGCAGCAGTCGCATGCCGGCGAAGCTGGCCTTTGCAACCTGCGCCGCGCCGATCGCGTCGAATACGGTTGACGGCTTGGTGCTGCCATCATGCGCGATCTCGCATGCGCGCCAGTGCAGAAAGTCGGCCTTGGCCCCGTCAGCGGCACCCAGGTAGAAATGCGTGCCGCGCCGCGCATCGATGAACCCGGCAGCACCCAGATCCGGGTCGTCGCTCGCGGCATCGACATGCGCCCAGAGCGCGCGCGCATCGTCGCCCTGCGTCTCGCCCGGCAGATGCGCGCCGCGTGACAGGAACGGGGCGGAGAAGCTGAAATCGAACCCGATCAGCATTGGCACGTCCGCCTGCGCCGTCACCCAGTCAAGCACCTGTTCCCGCGACCAGGCACGGTCAGGCGGCGGGATCAGGCGTGGCGCGCCGTCCCCGGCTTCGCACAGCGCGACCGCGATGCCGGGGTGCCGCACGCCCTTGGCACCGGACCAGTCGATCGCGGCAAATCGCGTGAAGTGGTGCGGCGATGCCATGGCGACGCCGGCTCAGCCCGGCGTCTCGATCCCCGCGAGCACCGCCAGCCGGATCGCTTCGGCAAAGCTCGACACGTCGAGCTTGAGCATGATCCGCGCGCGATGCGATTCGACCGTGCGCACGCTCAGGCCCAGCTTCTCGGCCACTTCGCGATTCGTCAGCCCGTCGACCAGCAGCGCGAGGATCTCGACTTCGCGCTCGCTCAGCGTCTCCAGCCGATCGCGGTCCCGACCCGATTGGTGCGCTTCGGCCAGGTTGCGGTCGAGCAGGTCGAACGCGATCTTCAGCGGACCGAGCAGCTTTTCGAGGGTGAATGGCTTTTCGATAAAGTCGATCGCGCCGCGCTTCAGCGCCTCCACCGCCGACGTGATCTGCCCCTGTCCCGACACGATGATCGCGGGAAAACGGCGGTGATCAAATGCCTGCAGTGCTTCATTCCCCGATAGCCCTGGCATGTTGAGGTCGAGCAGAACGACCCCCGGCGCCGCACCCTCCTGTGCCGCGGTCAGAAAGCGTTCCGCCGAGTCCCATGCGCTGACCGAAACCCCCGGCAATGTCGCCACCAGGCTGGAAATGACATCACGGGCAAGATCATCGTCATCGACGACATGTATGGTTCTGGACATTGTCATTCGCTGTTAGGAACCGGAGTCGGCCTGATAACGGGAGTGCCCCGCAAGTCTATATGATCGCGTATTGTTACTACTCAAGTTGAAACGGTCTGGGAACTTGTTTCGATCAGGGCGTGCAGCTCCTGCGCAAGATTGATGCGTTCGTCAGGCGTGGCGTCGATCATCGCCCGTTCGGTTTCGCGTGCCTTGTTGCCCAGTTCCTCATCACCGAAATGTCCGGCGGTCCCGGCCAGCTTGTGAATGTCGGACATCAGCGCGGCAACCGTCTGTGCGTCATCCGCCCCGGCCCGATCGAACGCACGCAACGCGTCGGCAAGTGCGGCGCGGCGCTCGGCGTAACGCGCCATGAGTGCAGGGGGGATTGATTCGGCGACGGGGGCCATGCTCGACGCGGGAGCGGCCTGCATCATCCCGGGTTGCCGACGCGCCCAGGTTGCGATGGCGCCCTCCAGCGCCTCGCGCCGCACCGGCTTGGCCAGATGCGCTTGCATTCCAGCCGCGAAACAGGCGTCGATGTCGTTCTGATAGACATTCGCCGACAGCGCGACGATGGGCAGCGTTTCGGCGTCGAATCCCATGCTGCGCAGCCGCCGGGTCGCCCCGATGCCGTCCAGAACCGGCATCTGGATATCCATCAGGATCAGGTCATAGGGCGCGCCGGCCAGCGCCGCAGCTTCGGCCTGGATGACCGCCTCTGACCCGTTGCCCACCACATCGAGCGCCAGGCCGAGCCGTGCGGCGGTCGCCCGGATCAGCGCCTGATTGATTTCATTGTCCTCGGCCAGCAACACGCGGATCGCCACCGGGGCGGCATCCTCGTGCGGGCCGGTGCGCAGCGACTCGGTGGGTGGCACCGGCGTTTCGGTCAAAGCTGCGGGAATGCAGGGCAGGGTGAAGTGAAAATTGCTGCCTTCATCGACGCGGCTCTGCACCTTCAGGCTTCCGCCCATCAGCCGCACCAGGGAGCTGGAAATGGTGAGGCCAAGTCCGGTCCCGGTTCCGATCGAACGCCCCAGCGGATGGAGTTGAACGAAGGATTTGAAGATGTCGGCAACCCGGTCCGGCGGGATGCCGGGGCCGGAGTCGACGACGGCAAACCGCATCTGTTCACCCACGCGACTGACCTCCAGCCGTACAAAGCCCTGTTCGGTGAACTTGACCGCGTTACCGAGCAGGTTGAGCAGCACCTGACGCAAGCGCAGCTTGTCGCCGCGCACCACCGGCGGGAGCTTGGGGTCGATCTGCACCTCCATCCACACATCGCGACGGCGCACGCTGGGCATCAGCATGCGGATCGCCGAACTGGTCAGCTCCTCAAGCACGACGGGTTCATTGGCGAGTTCCAGATGTCCCGCCTCGATCTTTGACAGATCGAGCACATCGTTGAGCAGTGCCATCATGTTGGTGCCCGATTCGACAATGATCTGGGCATAGTTGCGCTGTTCGGGCGCCAGCTTCGATTCGAGTAGCAGTTCGGCAAAGCCGATCACGCCGTTCATCGGGGTGCGGATTTCATGGCTCAGATTGGCCAGGAACGTGCCGCGCGCCTGCGCTTCACGCTGCGCCGCGTCGCGCGCCTTCAGCAATTGCTCGCGCACCCGCATTTCGTTGGTCACGTCCTGCATGACCCCGAACAGGGCGGCGGGTTTGCCGTCCGGGCGCAGTTCGGTCCGGCCCAGAAAGGACAGATTGCGCGTCTCGCCATCGTCATCCCGCGTGATCCGCACGCGCAGGTTGAACGGGTTGTGGTCGCGCACCGCCCCCAGCATGGCCTGCCAGGTCGGATCCCTGTCCTCGGCGTGCACATAGTCGAGCGCCTCGTCGCGCGTGATTCGTCGCGCCGGGTCGCGCCCATGGATGCGATAGACCTCTTCTGACCACAGCAATGTTCCCGCCGCGATGTCATATCGCCAATGGCCGACATGCGTCGTCGCTTCGGTCATCAGCAGCAGGCGGTTGGTCTCGGACAATTCGGCGGTGGCGCGCTCGACCTCGCGCGTCACCACCGCCTCGCGCCGCGCCACCACCGCCAGCACCGCCGCCAGCGCGAGATTGATGGTGAGACCGGTCAGCAGCACCAGCAGCGGCTCGACGCTGCGGGTCCGCTCCTCGAACGCGGCGGTGCTGCGCCATTCCAGCGCCCAGACCCGACCCGCGACCCGCATTTGGCGGGATGTGACAAAGGCTGGTTGATGCGCCGCTCCGGCACGACCGGAACGGGTATCGAATACCGATACCCACTTGCCCGCGTCGTCGCGCGCGCGGATCGACAGCTCGAAATCCCTGCCCTGATTTGGGGTCAGGCCACTGAACATGCGCTGGGCGGTAAACGGGTGATAGACCCAGCCAATCAGCGCGCGGCGGCGCTCCGCCACGGTGCGGGGCGGTTCCTTCATCGCATAGACCGGGCGCATCATGGTGAAGCCAGGGCCGGGTCCGCGATACTGGATGAATTCAAGCGGTCGGGTGACGACCGCCGCCCCGCTATCGCGCGCCTGATCGGCTGCCTCGCGCCGTTTGGGATCGAACGTGATGTCCGTCCCCAGGACGGCGCGGTTCCGTTCCAGCGGGTAGATATAGGTGACGACATAATGGTCGCCGCTTGCCGGCGCGCGCGCGATCGGTTCGATCGGCAGACCGTTACGCCGGGTCGCCGCCTGAAACGCGGGGACATCCGCGCGCGGAACCCACTGGATGAACCCGATGTCGCGAATGCCGGGATAGCGGCGCTCGATGTCGATTACCTTGGCGTAGGCGACCCATTCGTCCCACGTCACGCGGTCGCCTGCGGTGAACAAGGCGGATGCCGCGTCGAGGCTCTGCGCGGCGCGGTTGAGCCGTTCGTGCAACGCCTGTTCGTTTTCCGCAGCGAGCATGGCGAAGTTCGAACGGCTGCTGTCGTAAACCCGCTCGCGCACGTTGATCCACGCGAACATGGTCAGCGCAAGACCCAGACCACAGCCGAGAGCGATATAGCCGAACAAGCCGCGGACCGGCGCACCGCGCCACAGCGCGCGGAAGCGCCGCTCCGTGCCGATCATCGCAAAGGGCGCAACCGTCAGAATGCCCAGGATATCGCCCAGTGCCCAGGTCGCCATGCTCCCCGGCACACGCTCGATCGCAAAGTCGCGCAGCGCCATCAGCGCCAGATGGCCGATCGATGCCGAAACCAGCGCCGGAAACACAATGCCCAGCCCGATCGCCACCGCGACATCGCGCCCATGGGTCAGTTCGATATGGTCGCCAAAGCGGCGGCGCAGCAGCACATCGGCGATCAGGACCTGCAGCGTTGCGCCGACGGCAGTCCACACTGCCAGCCCACCCGCGCGCAGCATGCCCGATCCCATCGACACGCCCAGGATGGTGTTGAGCAACAGCGACGCCAGGAACACCGCAGGCCACAGCCAGCGCCCGTAGAGCAGCACCGCCGCCACCGCCACGCCGGACGGGAGCCACAACATGGTGACGTTGGCCGGGGGGATCGCGAGCTGCTTGGCAACCCATCCGCTGGCAACGAACGTCAGGATCAAGATCAGCCCGAGTCGGATGCGCGCCGCGATCGACAGCGGCGCTGCGCCCACCGACGCGTCGGGGGGCTGCTGTACAACAGAAGGGACGTCGCGCACGGGCTCCACAGGGCGATCTATAACAAGCCGCGCAGGGGATGCATCCGTTGCAATACCGGGTTGACGCGGGCGCGCAGGCTCGATCAATTACCGCGCCGCAAAAGGGCTGACGACCGCCGCAGCGCAGAACCAGATGCTGTGAAAACGATTGGTCGGGGCGACAGGATTCGAACCTGCGACCCCCACACCCCCAGTGTGATGCGCTACCAGGCTGCGCTACGCCCCGACCGAAGGCAGGCCCTCTAGGCGGGTGCGGCGGGGGATGCAAGGGGGATTGGGTGCGCGGCCGTCCGGAGCAATAGTTGCATGGCGTTAACACAAGTGGTAGCTCGCGCCGCTTGAACCGGGGGGCATCGCTCCCCACCATTCAGGCCCAACCTTCTGGCCCCGGGAAACCCATGATCATCACCCCAGCATTCGCACAGGCCGCAGGCGGCGCGGCCGCACAGACCAGCCCGATCGCAGGCTTCGTCGGGATTGCGCCGCTTATCCTGATCTTCGTCGCCTTTTACTTCCTGATGATTCGCCCGCAGCAAAAGCGGATGAAGACGCTGCAGGCGTCGATCAGCTCGATGAAGAAGAACGACACGGTCGTGACTGCTGGCGGTCTGGTCGGCAAGGTGGTGTCGGTCGACGACGTCTACGCCAACATCGAAATCGCGCCGACCGTGAAGGTCAAGGTGGTCAAGGCCACCATCGTTGAGGTCCAGCCGCTCGGCGGCAAGCCGGCAAACGACTAACATGCTCGATTTTCCCAAGTGGAAGGTCTGGGCAGTCTGGCTCAGCATCGCCGTCTGCCTGTTGCTGGCGATCCCCAGCTTCGTGCCGCAAAGCGCGCGTGAGCGCTGGCCGTCGTGGATCCCGCAGCCCTCGATCAACCTCGGCCTTGACCTTGCCGGCGGCAGCTCGATCCTGCTCGAAGCGGATGTCGACGATCTCGCGCGCACCCGCCTCGCGGCCAAGCGCGACGAGATCGAGACCGAATTCCGCCGTCAGGATCCGCGGATCGACATCGGCGACATCTCGACCCGCGACAATCGCATCAGCTTCATGGTGCGCAACGTGGCACAGGTCGATGCCGCGCGTGAGCGCCTGCTCCAGCTGACCGGTAGCGGCGTTGGCATGTCCGGCCAGCGCGAATGGACGATCGAGGTGCGCGACGGCACCCGCTTCATCGTCAGCCAGACCCGCGCCGGGCTTGAACAGGCGGTGACGCAAGCGATGGCCGACGCACGCGAGGTCGTGGATCGGCGTATCAACGCGCTCGGCACGCTCGAACCGACGATCATCCTGCAGGGGCGCAACCGCATCCTCGTCGAAGTGCCGGGGGTCAAGGATCCCGAGGCGCTGAAGCGGACCATCGGCACGACCGCGCGGCTTGAGTTCAAGCTGGTCGACACGACCGCCAATCCGGCAGAGATCGCCGCTGGCCGTCCGCCGATCGGCAGTGAGATCATGGCCTATCCCGCTGCGCCGGGTGGGCTGCCCTATGTCGCCTATCCGACCAAGCAGGGCGAAGTCGCGAAGATCGCGCTCAAGCGCCAAATCATCGTCAGCGGCGACCAATTGATCGATGCCAAGCAGGAATTCGACCAGGACCAGCGCGTCGTGGTCGGCTTCACCTTCGACACCCAGGGCGGTCGCCGCTTTGCGCAGGCGACCCAGGCCAACACCGGCAAGCCGTTCGCGATCATCGTCGACGGTCAGGTCATCTCCGCGCCGAATATCAACGAACCGATCCTGGGCGGTCGCGGGCAGATTTCGGGCGGCTTCACCGTCGAAAGCGCCAACGAGCTCGCCATCGCGCTGCGCTCGGGCAAGCTGCCCGTCGCGCTCAAGGTGGTCGAGGAGCGCACGGTTTCGGCCGAGCTCGGGCAGGAATCGATCGAAAAGGGCATTCTTGCCGGCATCGTCGGCACGCTCGCGCTGATCGGCTTCATGCTGTTCACCTATATGCGGTTTGGCGTCTATACGACCGCCGCGCTGTTGGTGAACGCGATCATGATCCTTGGCATCATGGCGTTCTTTGGCGCGACGCTGACCTTGCCCGGCATCGCCGGCTTCGTGCTCACCATCGGTGCTGCGGTCGACGCCAACGTGCTGATCAACGAACGCATCCGTGAGGAACAGCGCATCCGTGGCCGCGCCGCGATCGCCTCGGTCGAATTCGGCTACAAGGAAGCGAGCCGCGCGATTTTCGACGCGAACATCACCAACGTCATCTCGGCGGCGATCATGTTCCTGTTCGGCACCGGCCCGATCCGCGGCTTCGCGGTCGTGCTTGCCATCGGGATCATCACCTCGGTGTTCACCGGCGTCACCTTCACGCGTCTGCTCGTTGCCGATTATCTGAAGCGCAACCGTCCCAAGACGATCAATATTTAAGGCCGCCCAGATATGCGCCCGCTCAAACTTGTCCCCGACAACACCAACATCCCGTTCCTCAAATGGCGGAACGTGGCGATGGCATTGTCGCTGCTGCTCATCATCGGCTCGATCGTGCTGTGTGTCGTCAAGGGCTTCAACCTCGGCATCGACTTCGTCGGCGGGCAGCAGACCCGCGTGACCTTCAGCCAGCCGGTCGACATCGAAACGCTGCGCCAGCGGGTCGAAGGGCTCGGCTATGGCGAGGCGACGATCCAGCGCAGCGGCACGTCGAACGAATATTCGGTCCGCACTCCGCTGCCCGAAGGTGGTGAGGAAGCGGCGAACAAGGCAGCATCGGCAATCCGCGCCACGATCCAGCAGGGCTATCCCGGCGCACAGGTCGAAGGCGCACAGAGCGTATCGGGCAAGGTGTCGGAAGAGCTGTTCCGCAACGGCGCGATCAGCCTGACGCTCGCGATGATCGCGATCGCGCTCTATGTCTGGTTCCGCTTCGAATGGCAGTTCGGCATCGGCGCGCTGTTCGCGCTGTTCCACGACGTCGCGCTCACACTCGGCTTCTTTGCGCTGACCCAGCTTGAGTTCGACCTCAACATCGTCGCCGCGATCCTGACGATCATCGGCTATTCCTTGAACGACACCATCGTCGTCTATGACCGTATTCGTGAGAATATGCGCAAATACCGCAAGATGGAGATGGGCGAGCTGCTCGATCTGTCGATCAACGAAACGCTGTCGCGCACCGTGGTGACCTCGCTCTCGATCGGCATCGTGCTGACCGTGTTGCTGGTGCTGGGTCCGGACGTCATCTTCGGCTTCACCGCCGCGATGCTGCTCGGCATCGTCATCGGCACCTTCTCGTCGGTCTATGTCTCGGCGGCGATCCTGCTGTGGCTGCGGCTGAAGCCCGACAGCTTCCTGCCCAAGGAAGCGCCCGGGCCGAAGGGCGCGGAGCGCACCGGGCCGACCGACTTCAAGGACATGCCCTGACAAGTCTCCCTCGCCCCTCCGCAGGAGGGGAGAGGGATGCGCAGACTTGGGTCTTGCGAAGCAAGCCCTAGTCGGAGCTGGGAGAGGGGTGGGCGGCTACGCAGTAGCCGCGCGGAGCGTTGCTCCGCTCTACCCCTCTCCAAGCTCCGCTAGGCAGCAAGCTGCCAAGCTGCGCTATCCTCTCCCCTATCAAGGGGAGAGGGGGAATAACGGCAAGGGAAACGTCACATGCGGGTAGATCGAACACGCATCGAGGGGCCGGTCGTCTCGGGGTTCAGCGGTCGCGGGTTCCGCGTCGATGACGGGGTGTATGACGGCCTGATCCTCACCCCGACGCGCGCCGATGGCTGGTCGCCCCCGCCGCTCGCGGAGCTGACCGTGGCCGATTTCGCGCCGCTGCTGGCGATGGACCCGCTGCCGGAATTTCTGATCCTCGGCACGGGCACGACGCTGCGCCGTCCACCGGCCGCGCTGGAAGCGGCGTTGCCCTTCGGCATCGAGCCGATGGACAGCCGTGCTGCAGCACGCCTGTGGGGCGTGTTGCGTGCCGAACTCCGCGGCGTGGCTGCGGCGCTCTATCCGTTGGATTAAGGACGGTTGGCGAGCGTCCAGGCGGTCCGCACCTGCCCGGTGAAGATCGGGGCGAAACTCCGCAATTCGGCGCTCGCCGCGCGATCATAGTCTGCATGCCGCCCCTGCGCCGCCAGCGCCTCCGCCGCTGCCGTCCGGTATAGTGCCCGCGCTTCACCGGCACGCGCGGCATCCTCCGCGATCACACTGGCGAGACTCCACGCCCCAATGACGCGGTCACGATCGCCGGTCGGCAGCATCGCCAGCTTGATGCTCAAGGCGCGGCGATAGAGCCCCTCGGCCTCCTCCCGCCGTCCCAGCGCCCGCTCCGCCGCCGCCAGCCCGTTGAGGCTGTTGGCGGTATCCGGATGCATCTCGCCCAGCAGCCTCACACGCACGCCCAGCGCCATGCGCAGCGCCATCGCGGCGTCGAACAGCAAGCGGCGGCGGAGCATCGCGTCGAGCGGTTCGCTGCCGCCCGTTGCCGGGGCGCTCGTTGGCGGGGGCGGGGACAGCACCGCCTGGCGCAGGGTAAAGCTCCGCCGAAACCCGGCCTGTACGCTGGTCGCACCCGCCATGCGAACCAGATGCGACCCCAGATTGTTGAGCGCGACCGCAAACTCGGCCTCCGCTGCCGGCCCCAGCCGCTGCAATGTCGCCGCTGCCTCGCGATACAGCGCATAGGCGTCTTCGCCGCGCCCCATCGCCGCAAGGATGCCGGCGCGATTGCCTTGCGCGCGGGGCAGGTCGAGCCGCGCGTCCGGGCCCGCAGCGGTGAGGATCGCGACCGCACGCGCCGACAGCGCCTCCGCCTCATTCAGCCGCCCGGCATCCGCCGCCAGTCCCGCAAGCTGGCTCAGGCTGCGCGCGACTGCCGGATGCGCCGGGCCATGCCGTGCCAGCCGGATCTCGAACGCCCGCCGGTAATAAGGTTCGGCCTCACGCGGACGCGCCTGCTTCGCCAGATTGTCCGCCAGCCGCTCCGCCGCATCCGCGACCGCGTCTTCGCGGCGCGCGCCCGCGTCGCGGATCGCGCGCCGAAGGATCGGCTCCGCCTCGCGATAACGGCCCGCATCCTCCAGCGCGCGCGCCGGGTCGGGCGACGAACTCTGCGTCACCAGGAACAGGGCAAAGGCGGGGGCAAACATCATATGCCCACCGTCGCGCGCACGGAGCGCTCACGCAAGCGACACGTGGCGGCTGCGCAGACGTCGCGCGCCGATCGCCATACCGAATCTTCCAATTGCACTGCGATCGGTGCATGATGGGGTGGATAACAGGGGAGAGAGGATCATGCTGACGACCGCCATCGCCGTTGCCGCCGCTCAGGTCGCGACCGCCACGCCCGCCGACTATCGCGATGCCGCCAACTGGCTCTGCCGTCCCGGCAGGGAGGATAGCTGCACCGTCAATCTCGATGCCACGGTGGTCGCGCCGGACGGATCGCGGACGATCGAGAAGTTCACGCCCGCAGCAAACCCGAAATTCGATTGCTTCTACGTTTATCCGACCGTCTCGACCGATCAGACGCCGAACAGCGACCTGAGTATCGATGCCGCCGAGCGCCGCGTCGCGATGATTCAGGCGGCCCGCTTCCGCAGCGTGTGCCGCGTCTATGCGCCGATGTACCGGCAGGTGACCCTTAAGGCGCTGCAGGCGGTCATGGCCGGCCAGACTTCGGGCGCCGATCCGGCGCTTGGCTATCGCGACGTGAAGGCTGCGTTCGACGACTATATGAAGCACGACAATCAGGGCCGCGGCGTCATCCTGATCGGCCATAGCCAGGGCGCGCGGATGCTGTCGCAACTGCTCGAACGCGAGTTCGACGGCAAGCCGGAGGCGATGAAACCCATCATCTCGGCCATGCCGATCGGGTTCAACCTCGACGTCGCGGCGGGCCAGCGCACCGGCACGCTCAAGTCCATCCCGACCTGCGCCAGCGCGACCGACACCGGCTGTGTGGTCACCTATGTCAGCTTCCGCGCCACCGTCCCGCCGCCGGCCAAGTCGCGCTTCGCCCGCTCGGCCACACCGGGGATGCAGGTCGCATGTGTCAATCCGGCTGCGCTAGGCGGGGGCAGCGCGCCGCTCGACGCCTATCTGCCGACCGGTTCGCTACTCGGCACTGCCTCCGCCTTTGCGTGGAGCAAGGATGGGCCGCCGGTCACCACCAACTTCGTCAAGCTACCCGGCCTGATCTCGGGCGCGTGTGTGGTGAAGGACGGCGCGAGCTATTTCGAGGCGACGCTGAACGCCGACCCGGCCGATGCCCGCACCGACACCATCCCCGGCGACGTGATGGTAGGGCCGCAGCGGCTGGACGACTGGGGCCTGCACCTGATCGACATGAACCTGGCGATGGGCAATCTGGTGAAGCTCGCGGAGACCCAATACGCCGCGTGGGCGAAGAAGAAGTGAATTAGGCTTTTGTGCTCCTGCGAAAGCAGGAGCCCAGAGTTGCACACAGAGCCCTTAGCCCTGGGCTCCTGCTTTCGCAGGAGCACAACGTCAGCGGCGAACCAATCCCGCCAAATGCGCGTAGAGCGCGTCGCGGTTCGCCTCCCAGGTGAACCCCGCCGCGCCCGCGCGCACGGCATCGGGCGGGGGAGGGGCGGCCAGCAGCGCGCCGATCGCTTCGGCGAACGCCGCCGCAGTCCGCGCGACGATACGACCATGTTCGGGCGCGGTGACCAGTTCGCGCGCGCCGCCGGCATCGGGGATGACCACCGGCGTCCCGCTCGCCAGCGCCTCGACCCAGGCATTGGCGAGCCCCTCGGACGACGACGCCAGCGCCATTACATCCGCCGCCGCCAGCAGGCCCGGCAGTTCGCCATGCGCCACGCTGCCCAGCAGCTTGACCCTGTCGCCGACGCCCAGCCGCGAGATCTGCGCCACCAGCTTCGGCCGCTCCGGCCCTTCGCCCGCGATCATCAGCCGCACGCCGGGTAGTGCAGCGACCGCGTCGATCACGATCTCATGTCCCTTGCGCGGGATCAGCGCCCCAATGCTGGCGACCAGAGTCCCCTCGACGCCGAGCGCGGCCTTCGCCGCCGTCCGGTCGCGCGGGGCGAAGCGGTCGAGGTCGACCCCGGTGCGATGCACGCGGATCTTCGCTGCATCCATCCCCAGCGCCACCATGTCGTCGCGCATCGATCCCGCCACCGCGAGCAAGCCGTCTGCGGCCTGTCCGGCGCGCAACACCTGTGCCGCCGTACCCGGTGCGCGGCCCCAGTGATGGATATCAGCCCCGCGCGCCTTGATCGACACCGGAACGCCGAACGCGTGGCCCAATGCGACCGCCGCGACGCCATCGGGAAAGAAGAAGCTCGCATCGATCACATCGAACGCGAAATCGCGCCGGATCGCGCGCAGCAACGGCTTCAGCCGCGCCGCCAGCATCGCCGCGTGAAACCGTCCGCCGGTGCCGGGCAGGTTGACGAAGCGCGGTCGCCACGTCTCGACACCCTTCCACACCTCATGCCGGGGCAGGGCAGATAGCGCGGCGTAGCGCCCCAGTCGCGACAGCGGGAAGGGCGGCAGGCCGATCGGCGCGACCAGTTTCAGCTCGACATCGGGATGCGCCGCCAGCCCCAGCGTCTGCCGCTCGACGAACACGCCGAAATTCGGCCGTGAGACGTCTGGAAAAAGCGACGAAAGGGTGAGCACGCGAAGCATTACCCCAGCGCACTACACCCTTCCGGTTAACGTTGCGAAACCGCGTTCAGCGACAGCGCTTGCCGCTGCGCTCGATCTCACGGCCGGCCAGCGCGCCAACTGCGGCACCCGCCAGCGTACCGACCGTGCGGTCGCCGCGCGTGTCGATCGTGCGACCGACCAGCGCGCCCGCCACGCCACCGATCACCAGACCGGTCGTGCCATCGGGCTTGCGGCAATAGCGGCGGCCGTCCCGGCCCTGCCACTCGCGATAGCTGTGGCGCTTCTTCTTCGACTGCGCCTGCGCGTCGTTCGACGTCAGCGGCAGCATTGCCGTTGCGGGAACGACCAGCGAAGCGGCGCCCAGCGCCAGCATCAGATTACGCATAATACTCACTCCATCTTCCGAAACTCGCGGGATAGAACGCGGGCCTTCTGGCCGGGGTTTCATGAACATCACATTTCGGGCAGTTCATGCGCCATGCAGGAAGCCAAAGCCCTTATCGAACGCCTCGGCCTCACTCCCCATCCGGAGGGTGGATGGTACAGGGAAACATGGCGTTCTCAACCACTTGAACCCACCGGGCGGTCGCCTGGGACGGCGATCCTGTTCCTGCTGGAACAGGGGCAAAAGTCGCATTGGCACCGCGTCGATGCCGATGAGCTGTGGCTATGGCACGCCGGATCGCCGCTCGACCTGATGATCGCCGATGCGGCCGACGCCAATCCGGAGACGATCCCGCTTGGCGGCAACGTGCTGTCGGGCTACCAGCCGCAAGCGCGCGTTCCGGCGAGTCGCTGGCAGGCTGCAGATGCGCATCGCGGCTGGGCTTTGGTCAGCTGCATCGTTGTCCCCGGCTTCGACTTTGCCGGGTTTGAGCTTGCGGCTCCCGATTGGTCCCCGGCCGGCTAATTCTCTTCCCGCAATTCACGTTATCCACAGATGGTAACGGTCGATCTGCGCTTCGCCCGACTCGCAAAGCGTGACAGCATCATGGGGCAGGCAGATGAGGCCGCAGCGGGAAACCAAAGCGAAATCAGATGTTTGTCACGGCCTGAACCATGCAGGTGCCTTCGGGAAACCGCATGGGTCAGGACGGGGACGCCACCCCGGGAAACCGCAGGGGCGATGTTCGCATCGACCAGGCGTGAACGGAACGGACAGGCGTCCAATGGCATCCTTCGGCCTCGTGCCGGGGATGACAGGCGGCCGGGAAGCGACCGATGTCTTCGGACAGCGGGAACGGATCGGAAGCCATGGACGCAAAGCCCGTCTTCGGACCGGGTGGAGCGGGTTGCAGCGGAACGGCGGCGCCTTTGGGTACGGCCAGGAAAATGCAGCCACAGCCGCGACGGAGCTGGAAGCCTTTGGGCAACCGAACCGACGCGAGGTGATCGCGCGGAGCGACCCTTCGGGGATCGTGCCGATCGATGACCGGACCGCGATGCTGGAGCGCCGCAAGGCGGGAAGGGATCGCAAGGACATCGAGGCGGGAATGCGGCTCTTCGGAACCGCCCCCGTCCCGGTGACCGGCCAGCGGACGCTTTGCGACCGTTGGAACGCGGGGTTCCACGTCCCTTGCCGGTTAGTGGAACACTGCCTGCCGCCGCCGCGGCGCGCCCGTCTCCCGGATGGGCAAGCGAGCGGTTGGCGACACCGGGGGGCTGGCGGAAACGCCGGCCCTCTTTTGGTTTTGGGGGCTCGGAGATTGGACGCTCTTCTTCCCCCTCTCTCCGCTTGCGGGGAGAGGGCCGGGGAGAGGGGCACTCATCCACCAGCGAATGGCCCGAGCTGACAGCCCCCTCTCCCAACCCTCTCCCCGCAAGCGGGGAGAGGGCTATTTGGCTTGGCCCGCGTTATCCGCCCCGCTACCCCTACGCCCAATGCCGTTCGACTCCCTCCATCTCGCGCTCGCCGGCTGCATGTTCCTCGGCGCCTTGCTCTACTCCACCGTCGGCCATGGCGGGGCGTCGTCCTATATCGCGCTGATGGCGTTGTTCAGCGTGCCGGTGGCGACGATGCGGCCGACCGCGCTGGTCCTCAATCTGATCGTCGCGAGCCTTGGGTCGATCCGCTACGCCCGCGCCGGGCTGTTCCGCTGGCGTACGCTGTGGCCATTCCTCGTCGGAGCCGTCCCTGCCGCGTTTGTCGGCGGCATGATTGACATCCCACCCGAACTCTACCGGCCGTCGATTGGGGTCATCCTGCTCTTTGCTGCCGCGCGGATGCTGTGGCCGGGCGACATGAAGGCCGAGCGCGAATGGCACGATCCGCCGCTGTGGCTCGCGATCCTGGCGGGGATCGGCCTCGGTCTGCTCGCCGGACTGACCGGCACCGGTGGCGGTATCTTCCTCTCGCCGCTGCTGCTGTTCTGCGCCTGGTCGGCACCCAAGCCAGCGTCTGGCGTGGTGGCGGTCTTCATCCTCGCCAACTCCGCCGCAGGCCTGGCCGGCAATTTCGCCTCGGTCGGAGAACTCCCGCCCGAACTCCCGCTCTACGCGGTCGCGGTGCTGGCGGGCGGCCTGATCGGCACCACGCTGGGGATCAAGCTACCCCAAAAGTGGATCCTGCGTACGCTCGGCCTCGTCCTGCTGGTCGCGAGCGCCAAGCTGTTCGGGGTCTATTGAGCTGCGTGGGTCGGGTCCGAAGCGGTTTGGGCCTTCGGTGCCGGGGACCACGAGTATGAAGGCCAAGAAAAATAGGACGCCGCCGATCTGAAAGAGCGAGGCCCAAAGGGGCAGGTCGGGTAACGTCGACGCCCCATTCAAAGGATCAAAGAATACAAACCGGGCGTTCGAATAGACGCTGAATGCCATGGTTGGCGGTAGCAGCAGCGTCCACCATCCGCTGAGGTTCGCGTCATGGAGCCGACGCGCGAACAGGGCGAAGATCGGTAGCAGCAACAATAGCTGACCCGCCTGATCCACGATCCAGTCGGTTCGCCGTGACAGATCATAAGGAATGTGCCGAATGATCGCGCCGACGAGCATCGCCGCGATCCAGTAATAGAAAAACTCGGAGCGCCGGGATCGACCCTTGAACGTCACGATCCCGGTTATGGCGCGCATGACCAGCGTTAGGCTATCGTGGGTTGCTTGCTGTGCCATGGGCGATCAGCCTAGCGGCACCACGAAACATCTCAAGAGAGCAATGGGTATCAACCGTCGTGCCGGCCTTGAGCCGCGACAGGGCTTTTTCTTTGTTGGCGGCAGAAAGCCCGGCCCCGGCTCAAGGCCGGGGCGACGGGGGAGAGCGCTCAGCCCCCCACCGCCTTCTTCAGCTTGTCGAAGAACCCGCTAGACACCGGGCATTCCTCGCCGGTCTCCAGCGCGCGGAACTGTTCCAGCAGCGCGCGCTGTTCGCCCGACAGTTTGGTCGGGATCTCAACCTCGATCCGCACGACCAGGTCGCCGCGGCCGCGCCCCTGCAGCACCGGCATGCCCGCACCGCGCTGACGCACCTCGCGCCCGCTTTGCGTGCCGGGGTGGAGGTGGATCTTGTGAACCTCGCCATCCGGGCCTGGGATCTCGATCTCGCCGCCCAGCGCCGCCGTCGTGAAGCTGATCGGCGCGCGCGCGAACAATGTCGTGCCTTCACGCTCGAAGAGTGCGTGCTGCTTAACATGCAGGAAGATGTACAGGTCGCCCGGAGGGGCACCGCGCGCGCCCGCCTCGCCCTGACCGGCCATGCGGATGCGCGTGCCTTCGTCGACGCCCGGGGGCACGTTGACCGCCAGCTTCACCGTCTTGTCGACGCGACCCTCGCCATGGCAATTACGGCACGGATCGGCGATTGTCTGCCCGGCGCCGTGGCACGCGGGACAGGTCCGCTCGACCACGAAAAAGCCCTGCTGCGCCCGCACCTTGCCATGGCCGGCACAGGTGGTGCAGCGCTTCGCCATCGTCCCCGGCGATGCACCGGTGCCGCCGCACGGCTCGCACGGGCCGGACACGTCGATGGTGATGTCGGCCTGTTTGCCGTGAAAGGCGTCTTCCAGGCTGATTTCCATGTCGTAACGCAGGTCTGCGCCGCGCGCCTGACGCTGGCCGCCGCCGCCGCGACCACCCATGAACTCGCCGAACATGGATTCGAAAATGTCGGAAAAGGCGTCGAAACCCTGCCCGCCGCCACCGCCGCCCATGCCCTGCGGCCCGGCATGACCAAACCGGTCATAGGCCGCGCGCTTCTGCGGGTCTTTCAGGCAGTCATAGGCTTCGTTGATCGCCTTGAACTTGGCTTCCTGCTCCTTGCACCCGCCATGCTTGTCGGGGTGGCACTGGATCGCCAGCTTGCGAAACGCCGATTTGATCGTCGCATCGTCTGCATCGCGCGAAACGCCGAGCAGTTCGTAATAGTCTACCTGGGTGGTCATTCACTCGGCCCCCGCCCGATCCCCCGCCGCCTTTCCTTGGGAGTGAAAGGGGCGGGGGTGAGCATAAATTACGCCTTGTTGTCGTCCACCTCGGAGAATTCGGCGTCGACCACGTCGTCCGCCGGCTTCTCCGCAGCTGCATCGGCCGAGGGCGAAGCCTCAGACTGCTGCTGCTTCTCGTAGATCGCCTGACCCAGCTTCATCGCGACCTGCGCGAGGGCCTGGCTCTTCTCGTTCATCTGATCGGCATTACCGCTCTCGACCGCCGCCTTGGCCGCGTCGATCGCCGACTGGATCTCGCCCTTCAGGCCATCGTCGACCTTGTCGCCATTCTCGGCGAGCTGGCGTTCGGTGGTGTGGATGAGCGATTCCGCATTGTTCTTTGCCTCGGCGGCGGCGCGGCGCGCCTTGTCCTCCTCGGCGAACTTCTCGGCGTCGCGCACCATCTGGTCGATGTCGCTGTCCGACAGGCCACCGCTGGCCTGGATGCGGATCTGCTGCTCCTTGCCGGTGCCCTTGTCCTTGGCCGACACGTTGACGATGCCGTTGGCGTCGATGTCGAACGTCACCTCGATCTGCGGCACGCCGCGCGGGGCAGAGGGGATGCCGACCAGGTCGAACTGGCCCAGCATCTTGTTGTCCGCCGCCATTTCGCGCTCGCCCTGGAAGACGCGGATGGTTACCGCCTGCTGATTGTCATCGGCAGTCGAATAGACCTGGCTCTTCTTGGTCGGGATCGTGGTGTTGCGGTCGATCATGCGAGTGAACACGCCACCCAGCGTCTCGATGCCCAGCGACAGCGGGGTCACGTCGAGCAGCAGCACGTCCTTGACGTCGCCCTGCAGCACGCCGGCCTGGATCGCCGCGCCGATCGCCACCACCTCATCGGGGTTGACGCCGGTGTGCGGCTCCTTGCCGAAGAACTCCTTCACGACCTGGCGCACCTTGGGCATGCGGGTCATGCCGCCGACCAGCACCACTTCGTCGATCTGTGCCGACTTGACGCCGGCATCCGCCATCGCCTTGCGGCACGGGTCGAGCGTGCGCGTGATCAGGTCGTCGACCAGCCGCTCCAGCTCCGCGCGCGACAGCGTCTTGACGAGGTGCTTGGGGCCATTTTGGTCGGCGGTGATGAACGGCAGGTTGACCTCGGTCGTCTGTGCCGACGACAGCTCGATCTTCGCCTTTTCGGCCGCTTCCTTCAGACGCTGCAGCGCCAGCTTGTCCTTGGTCAGGTCGATGCCTTCGACCTTCTTGAACTCGTCGGCGAAATACTGGACCAGCTTGGAATCGAAATCCTCGCCGCCCAGGAAGGTGTCGCCATTGGTCGCCTTCACCTCGAACACGCCATCGCCGATCTCAAGGATCGAGATGTCGAACGTACCGCCGCCAAGGTCATAGACCGCGATGGTCTTGTTGTTGTCCTTGTCGAGGCCATAGGCGAGCGCCGCCGCGGTCGGCTCGTTGATGATGCGCAGTACTTCAAGGCCCGCGATCTTGCCGGCGTCCTTGGTCGCCTGGCGCTGCGCGTCGTTGAAATAGGCCGGGACGGTGATCACCGCCTGCGTCACGGTCTCGCCCAGATAGCTCTCGGCGGTTTCCTTCATCTTCTGGAGAATGAAGGCCGAGATCTGCGACGGCGAATAATCCTCGCCGCCTGCCTTGACCCATGCGTCGCCGTTCGAACCCTTCACGATCGTGTAGGGGACCAGCTCGGTGTCCTTCTTGGTGATGGGATCGTCATAGCGGCGGCCGATCAGGCGCTTGACCGCAAAGACAGTGTTGTCGGGGTTCGTGACCGCCTGGCGCTTGGCCGGCTGGCCGATCAGTCGCTCGCCGTCCTTGGCGAACGCGACGATGGACGGCGTGGTGCGCGCGCCCTCTGCATTCTCGATCACCTTGGGCTTGCCGCCCTCCATCACTGCCACGCAGCTGTTGGTCGTGCCGAGATCGATTCCGATAACTTTACCCATGAGTCCTCTAAGGCCCCCGTATGCTAAATCATGTTAAACCAGTGCGTTACCGCGCCCCTCAAGCGGCAACGCGGCCATCACTAGGCGGGATATAGGCGCGGCGCGCCTTGCCGCAAGACCGTGGCGCTCTTAGGAATTTCCCGAAGCTTCCCGAATCGGGAGAAGGAGTTTCGACAATGCGGTCTCTGGTGGCGGTAATGGTGGCGGCGGTGGCACTGGCCGGATGTGAGCAGGCACAGCTCGGGGTCGAGGACGCGTGGGTGCGTCTGCCCGCGGTGTCGAGCCGTCCGGGCGCGGCCTATTTCACGGTTAAGGGCGGGGCGGACGCGACCAGCCTGCTCGCCGTCTCCTCACCCGCAGCGGTACGGACCGAGCTGCACGAAATGAAGCATGAAGGCGGCATGATGACGATGTCGCCGATCAAGGACGTCGCGATCCCCGCGAACGGCACGGTCAAGTTCGAACCGGGCGGCAAGCATGTCATGCTCTACGACCTCTCCCCCGAACTGCGCGCTGGCGGCAAGATCCCACTCCGCCTCGCCTTCGCCAACGGCAAGACGATCGAGATCGAAGCCGAACTGCGCGCACCGGGGCAAGAGAAATAGGCGTCGATACCTACAGGGAGGAAACCATGTCCGTTCCGATCGATCGTTTCCGTTCCTCAACCGCCGGCTGGCTGCTGGGTTCGCTCGCAGGTTGGGCGACGCTGCTGCTCTGCCTGGTCGGCATCGGCCTGATCATCCTGCTGATCAAATGGATCGCCAATCTCGCCATCACCTATGAAGTGACCGAGGATCGCCTGATCCTTCACAAGGGCATTTTCGTGAAGTCGATCGACGAGATCGAACTCTACCGGATCAAGGACGTCCGGATCGACTTCACCCTGATCAATCAGGTGACCGGGATCGGGACGATCACCATCACCTCCTCGGACGAAACGACCCGCAACGGCCCGCTCGTCATCAAGGACCTGGCCCAGGCCAAAGCCCGTCGCGAGATGCTCCGCCAGCGGGTCAACGCCGCCCGCATCACGCGTGGCGTCCGTGAAATCGACATGGTGCACGAGGATATTTGAGGGGCAGGGGATAACGTCCGCTTGCGACCCCGTTGCCGCCGGTCTGCTTTCGGATAGTCTGTGCTAATGGACGGCTGGGACATTGCTGATGCGCTGATGCTTGGTCGCCGTGTGCCATCGGCAAAGCTGCGCAGTGTCTCTCGGTACGGCGATGGTGCTGACCAGTTGTACGTCTGGCTCTATCAGGTAATTGCGGAGCGCCGTCCGTTGCGCGACGTAATTGCGGCGATCAGGTCAATCTGCGTCGATCAGCCGACCGCCGAAGCTTGGGTCCAAATAACGCGATATGCAAGCGAGCCGACCGGTCGAAACTACATCAAGCTTGCTGCGGCCGCGGCCAAAGCCGACAACTCGGCAGGGACGATAATTCGGCTGTCGCCTCTCGTATTGAATGCGCCTCATCGCCGCAAGTTTGCCAGTTTGATCGCGAATATGGTCGAACGTGGGGCTGCGATAGGCACTGATGCCCATGACCTATCGTTCGATCTGCGTTGCTCGGTCGGGCCATCGAGGCTGCGACCGAAAAAGCATTGACCGATGGCTCTCGACCAACGGCAGTTAGCCACCTACTTGCGGTCACTCATACTCCAACCTCCCGCCACGTACCCGGCGCGACCCCGTCGAGCGTCCAGTTGCCCACGCGCCAGCGCACCAGTCGCAGCGTCGGGTGCCCCACTGCTGCCGTCATCCGCCGTACCTGCCGGTTGCGGCCTTCGGTGATCGTCACCGCGATCCAGCAATCGGGCACGCTCTTGCGGAACCGCACCGGCGGATCGCGCGGCCAGATCGCGGGCGGGTCGATCCGCTCGGCCAACGCCGGCTGCGTCAGCCCGTCCTTGAGCCGCACCCCTGTGCGCAGCGCCGCGAGCGCCGCAGCGTCCGGCTCGCCCTCGACCTGCACCCAATAGGTCTTGGCGACCTTGTGCCGCGGGTCCGCGATCCGCGCCTGCAACCGCCCGTCATCGGTCAGCAGCAAGAGCCCCTCGCTGTCCCGGTCCAGGCGCCCGGCAGGATACACCCCCGGCACGTCGATATACCCGGCCAGCGTTGGATGCCCGCTCCCCTCATCGGTGAATTGCGACAGGACGCCCCACGGCTTGTTGAACAGGATCAGCTGCGTCATGCCCCCGCTTACGCCGATGGCGGTGCGGGCGGTAGCACGATCTCGCAGCTCGTCGGGCGCGCCCCGATGCGGAACCGGTATTGGCTGCCCGCCGGCACCTGCACATGCTGTCGCGATCCGTCCGGCCATGTGTAGCGGATGACCAGATCATTGGGCCGTCGGCACGCGCGCGGCTTGGGTCCGCTGGCGCATTGGACGACGCCGGGGCCGGTGGTCATGTCGATCATCCCATTGGCGTGGACGGTCGCGTCGGCGCGGGTCGCACCAGCCTCGACCAGCTCGCCAAATCGCGCCTCGCTGAGTTCGGGACAGGGTTCACCCTTGGCATGCGGGCCGGAAAAGCCGCCGCACCCGCTCAGCGCCACCGTCATCGCCAGGCCCATTGCAGCTCGCATGTTCCGCGCCTCCCCGTCGGTACAGGCTATGCCGTGATCTGCCGCTGGACAAGCGATGCCGGCATCGCCACCTCAGCCATCATGACGTCCCGCCGCCCGCTCACGCCCGGAGAGATCGCGCTCGCGCGCAGCGTGTTCGGCGACGCGATCGACTATGCCGCCGCTGCGGTCGCCAACCACAAATGGATCTTCTTCCAGCCGCGCAACGTGACGATGGCCCCGCTGGGCTGCATCCATTTCCACCCAAAGAGTGACGCCTATCGCGACGATTTCTCGACCGCGTCGCTCGGCCTCCAGGCGCATTTCATTCATGAGATGACGCATGTGTGGCAGCATCAGCGCGGCATCTTTCTGCCCCTGCGTCGCCACCCCTTTTGCCGCTATGATTACGCGATCAAGCCGGGTTGGACGCTGGACCGCTACGGGATCGAGCAGCAGGCCGAGATCGTCGCCCATGCCTTCCTCCTCGCGCGCGGGGCCTCCGTTCCCGGAGCGCCGCCGCGCGCGGTCTACCGGGCGATCCTGCCCTTCACGCCTGCCTGACCCCGTTTATTGCGGGCGTTCGGCGGCGTTGTCGCGCAACGACTGCCCGGGATCACTGCTCCGTGCCGCTGGTGGAGGCGGAGGCGGAGGCGGAGGAGGGGGCGGGGGAG
>VYKW01000188.1_pt1 | contig 26898 bp, 27 predicted proteins | sample 5114451 | NCBI WGS metagenome assembly VYKW01 (sample SAMN12291784, study PRJNA351875) | freshwater metagenome | isolation source: freshwater lake | place: USA: Michigan, Gull Lake | collected 2013-08-08
GCGCGGTGGCGGGCGCCTATGGCTGGCCGCATGAGCTGATCTTTACCAGCGGGGCGAGCGAGGCGCTGCAGATTGCGTTGCGGCGGAGCATGGCGCGCGCGCCGCTGATCACGGCGGTCGAGCATGATGCGGTGCTGCGGCTGGCGGAGGGCGCGCGGACGCTGCCGGTCGATGCGCACGGGATTATCGACCGCGATGCGCTGACGGCGGCGGTCGGGCCGGACACGGCTTTGTGCGTGCAATGGGCGAACAGTGAGACGGGCGTGCGCCAGCCGATCGCCGAGATTGCCGAGATCGTCCACGCAGCGGGCGGGACGCTGATCGTCGATGCGGCGCAGATGCCGGCCGGTGCCGATCCCGCAATCAAACAGGCCGATCTGGTGGTGGTGTCGGCGCATAAACGCGGCGGGCCGCCGGGCATGGGCGCGCTGTTGGTGCGTGATTTTGGGCGGCTGATCCCGACCGGGGGGCAGGAAAAGGGCTATCGCGCCGGGACCGAGAATCTGCCCGGCGCTTTGGGCTATGCCGCCGCGCTGGCGGTGCCGGAGGATTTGGGCGCGATGGCGCGGCTGCGCGCGCGGCTGGAAGCGGCGTTGCCCGGGGTCGAGGTGGTCGGAGCGGCAAGTCCGCGCAGCCCGCTGATCGGGGCGTATCGCATGCCGGGCGTGTCGTCGGCGGCGCAGCTGATCCGGTTCGATCTCGCCGGGATTTCGGTTTCGGCGGGCAGCGCGTGCGCGTCGGGTAGTCTTCGCCCCAGCCATGTGCTGACCGCGATGGGCTGGGACGAGCCGGCGCTGCGTGAGGTGGTGCGGGTGAGTTTCGGGCGGACGACCACGGAGGCTGACGTCGATGCGTTCGCGGCGTTGTGGCGCACGGTGGCCGACGAAGCACGGGCGCGGGCGGCATGATCTATCTCGATTATCAGGCGACGACGCCACTGGCGCCCGAGGCGCGCGATGCGATGCTGTCGTGGCTGGGCGATGACTTTGCCAATCCGCATTCGGCGCATGCGGCCGGGCGCAAGGCCAAGGCGGCGGTCGAGGTGGCGCGCGAGCAGGTCGCGGGGATGATGCCCGCTGGCGGCACGGTGAGTTTCACCAGCGGCGCGACCGAGGCGCTGAACTGGGCGATCAAGGGCAGCAGCGGCGGGATCGTGACGATCGCCACCGAACATGCGGCGGTTCTGGACACGGTGGCGGCAGAGGCGCGGCGCGGGCGGGACGTGACGGTGCTGCCGGTCGGGCCGGAGGGGCTGGTCGACCTGAATGCGGCGCGGGCGGCGATCGGGCCGGGGACGGGGCTGGTCGCGGCGATGCTGGTCAATAACGAGATTGGCGTGATCCAGCCGGTCGAGGCGCTGGCGGAGCTGGCCAAGGCGGCGGGCGCATTGATGCTGACCGACGCGGTGCAGGGGTTTGGGCGGGTGGCAATCCCCGATGGCGTCGATCTGGTCGCGGTGTCGGCGCACAAGATTCACGGGCCGAAGGGCGTAGGCGCTTTGTGGGTGCGCGATGGCGTGACGCTGAAGCCGCTGCTGCACGGTGGCGGGCAGGAGCCGGGCGGACGCTCGGGCACCTTGTCGCCGGCCTTGTGCGCCGGGTTCGGCGTGGCCGCGGCGCTGGCCAAGCAGCGCTTTGGCGCGGATCGCGCGCATGCGGCGCAGCTGTTCCGCGCGGGATTTCAGGCGCTGGGCAGCGCGGGCTGGACGCTGAATGGGTCGAAGGATGAGCGCTATCCCGGCAATCTCAACCTGCGTTATCCGGGACTGGACGTGGCGCGGCTGATGTCCGAGCTTCGCGATATCGCCTTTTCGGCCGGGTCGGCCTGTGTCAGCGGATCGGGGCGGCCGAGCCATGTGTTGCAGGCTTTGGGGCTGAGCGATGCCGAGGCGCGGTCGAGCATCCGGCTGGGCTTTGGCCGCTATACGAGTGAGGAGGATTTGTTGGACGCCATCCAGCGCATCGACGCAGCCGCCCGCGCGCAGCGGATCGCGGCATGATCCGGGTGCGGTTCCTGACGCCGGACGGCGCTGTCGCCGCCGAAGCCGAGGCGGCTGCGGGCGACCGGCTGCTTGAGATCGGCCAGGCGCGCGGCATGCCGCTGGAGGGGACGTGTGAGGGGCAGATGGCGTGCTCCACCTGTCACGTCATCGTCGCGGCGGAGGATTTCGCGCGACTGCCGCGCGCGAGCGAGGAGGAAGAGGATATGCTCGACCTTGCCGTGGGCGCGACGCGGACCAGCCGGCTGTCGTGCCAGATCGTGTTGACGCCGGAGCTGGATGGGCTGACGGTCAGCCTGCCTTCAGAACACCGCGATATGCAGGGACGATGATGATGACGACTCGCCGCACGATGATTGTGGGCGCTGCTGCGCTCGCCTCGCTCCCCGCCTTTGCGCAGAAGGTTGGGCCGTTCGACCGCATCCGTGCCGAGACCGGCGGGCGGCTGGGGCTGGCGGTGTATGACAGCGGCACCGGGCGGCGCTATTCGGACGGAGCAGAGGCGCGCTTTGCGATGTGCTCGACATTCAAGGTGCCGCTGGTCGCCGCGGTGCTGGCGCGGGTGGATCGCGGCGAGCTGAACCTTGCCAGCGAAATCCGGTTCGGTGAGGCGGATGTGCTCGACTATGCGCCGGTGGTCCGCGCGAACCTGGCCAAGGGCGCGCTGTCGATCGCGGCGCTGTGTGAGGCGGCGGTGGTGATGAGCGACAATAGCGCGGCGAACCTGTTGTTCGGGCAGATTTCGGGGCCGCGCGGGCTGACCAAGTTTATCCGCGACGCGGGCGACCAGCTTACCCGGTCGGACCGCGACGAGCCGTCGCTCAACAATGTCCGCAATGGCGAGGTGCGCGACACGACCACGCCCGAAGCGATGCTGTGGCTGATGAACCGTTTGCTGCTGGGCGATGTGCTGTCGGCGGCATCGCGCGCGAAGCTGATCGGTTGGATGGAGGCGTCGCCCACCGGCAAGGACCGGCTGCGCGCTGGCCTGCCCAAAGACTGGCGCGTCGGCGACAAGACCGGCACGAGCGGCGAGGGCTATTTCAACACCATCGCAATCGCCACCCCGCCGGAGCGCAAGCCGATCCTGATCGCCTGCTACCTCGACGCGCCCGGACTGGATGCGGCGAAGGCGAATGCGACGCATGCGAAGGTCGGGGAGCTGGTCGGGGCGTTGTTCGGGTGATTGACAGCGCGGTCGGCAGGGGGGAAGTTGAAGCCATGATCGAACAGCGGATTTCCCTGCCGGAGGATATGAACGCGCTGGTGGAAGCGCGCATCCGTGACGGGCTGTATGCTGATATCAGCGATTACGTCCGCGATCTGATCCGGTCGGATTTGAGTGCGCAAGGCGAAGGTGAGCCTAGCCCTGACCTGATCGCTGCGCTCGAAGAGGGGGAGGCGAGCGGGTTGAGCGATAAGACGTTCGATCAGATCGTTGCCGAGGAACGCGCGCGATTTCGTTCGAGCTGAAATTCGCCAAACGCGCTGAGGACGACCTTCAGCAAATCTGGCGTTACTCGGCCATCGAATGGGGCGTCGAACAGGCCGACACCTATATCGCCGAAATGCGTGAGCGGTGCTTGAGGCTGTGCGAAAATCCTGCGCTTGGTCCTGAGCGGTTTTACGGACGGCGGGCGTTACGACGCTGGCCGGCGGGTTCCCACATTCTCTATTATCGTATCGAAGGGCGACGGATTCGCGTTGTTCGAATCCTTCATTCGGCAATGGACCCCGCTCGCCACCTCGCCTGACCGCTCACCACAATTGCGGCTTGGCGACCATCAGCCAGAAGACGGCGGTGAGGCCGAGAAAGGCGGGCCAGCCGAGGATGAACCATAGCCGCATCGCGCGGTGATATTCCGCGCCGAGCGGCTGGCCGCTGGTGAGTGCGGCGCGGGCGAGGTTGCGGGCGCGGATTTGCAGGCCGACCACCGGCACCCAGCAGGCGAAGGCGATCAGATAGAGCGCGACGCTGGCCAGCACCCAGCTTTCGGTCAGTGATATGCCTAGCAGGTGGAGCAGGATCAGTCCGCTGACCGGCTGAATCACGCCGCTGCTGCCGGTGAAGATCCAGTCGGCGCGCACCACCATCGTGCCGACGCTGGCGATCGTCGCCGGGTCGCCGCTGCGATGCGCGTTCCACAGATACCAGGCGGTGCCTGCGCCGAAGCCGAACAGGACGGTGGAGCTCAGGATATGGACCCATTTGACGAGCAGATAGGTCATCGCCGGTCTCCGATCGCGCCGTGGACGAGGATGAGCAGCAGGATCGGCAAATTCTTGAGCAACGGTCCAAGTGGATCGGCCCACAGCGCGGGCAGGCCGAGGGTGAGGACGAGCGTGTAGCCGGTAACGACCGCGAGCTGGGCTGCGGTGGCGGTGCGCGCGGTGCGGTCGCGCAGGACGAGTGCGGCAATGGCGAGGTCGAGCAGGGCGGTGCCAATCTGGAGCGGGAGCGCGGCACTGTCCGGCGCTCCGATCGCTGCCAGCCATTCGAGCGTCTGCGCGCGTCCCGCGAACAGGCCGAGCAGCGCGGAGGCGAGCCACAGCAGCGCGAGGCCCCAGCGGATCGCGGGGGCGAGGAAGAACAGCCGCGCGTGCCAGCGGTCCTGCACCCCCGCCGCACGGTCGCGCATCGCCTGCGCCACGCTGCGCGGGCGGAAGCCGACGGCTTGGGCGAAGGCAGCACCATCGGCGGCATTGCCCGCGACGAGCTGGGCGAGGCTGTTGGTCGACACCGGGCCGGACCCGGCGAGGTCGCCGATCCGCCCGAGCGCGCGCATCACCGGCATCGGCACGCGGACGAAGCGGCTGGGGCCGAGGCCGAGCCAGGTGCGGTAGCGCGTCATCAGATCGCGAAGGGTGAGCGTTTCCGGTCCGGCGGGTTCGAAGCTTTGCCCGACGAACCACAGATCCTCGCACGCCAGGCGCACCGACCGGGCGAGATCGTCGGCATGGATCGGCGAGAAGGTAAACTCGCCCTCGCCCGCAAGCGGCTGGGCGAAGGGCAAAGCGGCGAGGCCGCGCAGCAGCGAGGTGCCGCCATAGCTGCCCTCCGCGATCACCAGCGAGGGGCGGAAAATGGTCCAGCGCAGGCCCGAGTCGCGCAACGCGGCTTCGCCCGCCAGCTTGGTCGCGGCGTAATCGGTCGCGACATCGGGTCGCGCGCTGACGGCGGAGATCAGGACGACGCGGCGCACCTCCGCCTTTTTGCACGCGGCGTGGAGTGCGCGCGGCAGGTCGACATGGACGGCCTGCATCTCCGGCCCGCGCAGCACCCCGGCCGCGTTGACCACGCAATCGATGCCGGACAGGTGCGCGCGCCAGCCCTCAGGATCGGTGGCGCGGGCGAGGTCGATCGCGACCCACTCCGCGCCCGGCTCCGCCTCCCGCAGCCGCGCCACATCGCGGGCGACCGCGCGCACCTGGTGCCCGCTCGCCAGCAATTTGGACAGGATATGCCGGCCGATGAACCCCCCGGCGCCCAGCAACAAAATACGCATCGCACAGCGGCTTAGCAGCGACATGCGGCGGAGTCATTGCAATCGCGCGATAGTCGGCCTATCTGCGCCGCGGGAGTCGGGCGGACGATGCCGTCGCCAACCCGGTCAGATCCGGAAGGAAGCAGCCGTAACGATTTTCGTGTCGGGTCGTCCCGGCTCCCACCTTCCCCACATGACGTGACCGCCCGGAGCCGCTAGGGTCTTCCGCAATGTCCGATTCATTTCTTGGCCTCGACGAACCACCGCAGCCGCGCGACAGCGTGTATCGCGTACTCGCGCGCAAATACCGGCCGCAGACCTTTGCCGAGCTGATCGGGCAGGATGCGATGGTGCAGACGCTGGGGAACGCGATCAAGCGCGACCGGCTGGCGCATGCGTTTCTGCTGACCGGCGTGCGCGGGGTTGGCAAGACGTCGACCGCGCGGCTGATCGCCAAGGCGCTCAACTGTATCGGGCCGGACGGGCAGGGCGGGCCGACGATCGATCCGTGCGGGGTGTGCGAGCCGTGCCGCGCGATTGCCGAGGGGCGGCATATCGATGTGATCGAGATGGACGCCGCCAGCCATACCGGCGTCGACGATGTCCGTGAGATCATCGATGCGTCACGCTATTCGGCGGTGTCGGCGCGGTACAAGATCTACATCATCGACGAAGTGCACATGCTGTCGAAGAACGCGTTCAACGCGCTCTTGAAGACGCTGGAAGAGCCGCCGGGGCATGTGAAATTCCTGTTCGCGACGACCGAGGTGCAGAAGGTGCCGGTGACGGTGCTGTCGCGGTGCCAGCGGTTCGACCTGCGGCGGATTCCGGCGGACAAGCTCGCCGCACATTTCGGCGAAGTGGTCGAGAAGGAAGGCGCAGAGGCGGAGCCCGAGGCGCTGGCGATGATCGCGCGCGCGGCGGAAGGGTCGGCGCGCGATGGCCTGTCGATCCTTGATCAGGCGATTGCCCATGCGGGACTCGAGGGCGGAGCGGTCACGGCCGATGCGGTGCGCGACATGCTCGGCCTGTCCGACCGCAATGCGATTCGCGACCTGTTTGCCCAAGTGATCGCGGGCGATGCGGCGGGCGCGCTGACGGCGTTGCGCGGGCAATATGATCTGGGCGTCGATCCGCAGGCGGTGCTGAAATCGCTGCTGGAGATGGTGCATCGCGTGACTCTGGCGAAGCTGGGGAACGCGGTGATCCCGGGGCAGGCGGCGGAGGAGAGCGCGTCGCTGGGTGAATGGGCGGGGAAGCTTGGCTTTCCGGCGCTGCACCGGTTGTGGCAATTGCTGCTCAAGGGCCATGACGAAGTGATCCGCGCCGCGCTGCCGATCGAGGCGTGCGAAATGGCGCTGCTGCGGGTGATCCACGCCTCGACGCTGCCCGATCCGGGTGAGCTGGCGCGCAAGATTGCCGAGGGGGCGCCGATGGGCGGTCCGGCTCCGGCGGCGGCGCCTGCCGCTCCCGCCGAACCGCCCGCACCGCGCACGATGGCCGAACTGGTCGAGCGGCTGGCGGCGGCGCATGAGGAGCATCTCGCCGCGCGCGTGCGGAACCTTGTCCGCCCGATCCGGTTGGAGGAGCCGGTGGTCGAGGTCAGCAGCCATGGGCTGCCCGCCGACCTGGTCCATGATTTCGAGAGCGTGCTGCGGCGCGTGCTCGGCAAACGCTGGTCGTTGCGCGTCATCGATGCGCCGGGCCAGAAGACGTTGAACGAAGAGCGCGCGGCGCAGGAGGCGGCGGAGCGCGATGCGGTGCTGGCCTCGCCGGTAGTTGCCGCAGCGCTGGAAGCCTTTCCAGGTGCCGAGCTGATCGGCTGGACCCGCGAAAACAGGAGGTTTGGGTGAAGAGTATCGAAGACATCATGGCGATGGCGCAGAACGTCCAGAACGAGCTGACCAAGGCGCAGGCGAACCTTGACGGGATCGAGGTTGAGGGCGCGTCGGGCGGCGGGCTGGTCAAGGTCAAGGCGAGCGCCAAGGGCCGGATCATCGGCGTCGATATCGACGAATCGCTGCTGGCGCCGTCGGAAAAGCAGATGCTGGAAGACCTCGTCGCCGCAGCGCTCAACGATGCGCGGGCGAAGGCGGATGCGGCGGCGTCGGCGGAAATGTCGAAGCTGTCGAGCGGGATTCCGTTGCCTCCGGGGTTCAAGTTGCCGTTCTGACGATCACGCGGGCGGAACCATCGCTTCGTGAAGTCCGTTGTGCGCGGCATTCGGATTTCACGGAGGATGCACGATGACTGACAACCGGAGCGATGCCACCCGCGTCGATACCCCGACCCATACGACCACGGTGATCGAGCGGCGCGGCGGTGGCGGCGGGCTGATCCTGGGGATCATTGCGCTGGTGATCGTGATCGTCGGTGCCTTCTATTTCCTGAGCAACAGTTCCGAGACGCGCAAGGACGCGGCAATCACCGACGCGGCGCAGGCCGTGGGCGAAACCGCCGAGAAGGCCGGCGACGCGATCGACAAGGCGGTTCCGGCCGAAAAGAAATAAGACCCGCTCGCCCGCCTAATGTGTAGGAGGGGCGTAGGGGGCATGGCGGTGGACTGACGTTTGCCACTTCGGCGATCCGTCATGCCCTCTCCCTCAACCCACCGTTTGCCCTGAGCTTGTCGAAGGGCGTATCCCATCATCTGTTTGTCTGCGGCCCTTCGACAGGCTCAGGGCAAACGGGTGTGGACAGGCCGACCCCAACCCCTCCCTTTCAGGGAGGGGAGTTTAGCGGAGGCAGGCATCCAGCCCGTCGCGCTGAACGACGCCGATGCGCGCCGCGATCGAATTACCGTAGCGGCGGGTGAAGCCCTTGGGCGCGGCGGCCGCGCGCTTCTTGGGGAGCGGAAGGACGGCGGCGATGCGCGCCGCCTCGGCGCGGGTGAGGTTGCCCGCGCCTTTCTTGAAATAACGCCGCGCGCCCGCCTCGGCGCCATAGGTGCCGATGCCGGTTTCGGCGACGTTCAGGTAAACTTCCATGATCCGGCGCTTGCCCCAGATCGTCTCGATCAGGACGGTGAACCACGCCTCCAGCGCTTTGCGGAAATAGCCGCCGCCCTGCCACAAAAAGACGTTCTTGGCCGTCTGCTGGCTGATCGTCGATCCACCGCGCAGAACCTTACCGCCCTGCGCATTGCGCAGCATCGCGGCGGCGATCGAGTCATAGTCGAAGCCGGAATGGGTGCAGAAGCTGCTGTCCTCCGCCGCGATCGCGGCGCGGGCCATGTCGGCGTCGATCGCGGAGAGCGGCACCCATTTCTTGGTCACGCCATGGCCGGTGAAGATGTCGCCCATCATCGTCAGGGTGAAGGGCGGCGGGACAAAGCGGTACAGCGTGACCATCGCCACCGACACCAGCACGAATGCGAGCGCACCTTTGAACAGCCAGCCAAGGATGCGGCGGCCGATCGGCTTGCGGGGCTTTTTGGGCTTCACGGGCTGGATGCCGATTCCGTCGAGATGGTCGAGGTCGGGGAGCGGACGCGGGCCAAGCGGCGGGGGCGAGGGGGCACGTTCATCGTCGCTCATCCCCCGCGAAATGCCGGATGTGGGCGGGCGGGGCAACCCGAGAAAGCCGGGCGAGCTGTATCAGCTTGGCGCGAGCACCTGCTTCCGGCAGGATCGCGCGGGCAATGGGGAGGCGGGGCATGCGGATCATGTGCAGGTTGACGGCGCTGACCGCGCTGCTCGTGGCGGCACCGGTGGCAGCGAACGATACCGACGATCTGGCCCGGTTGCTCAAGGACAATAGCTGGCGAGTCGAGGCGAAGGCGGGCGAACTGAGCGGTCCGGGCGCGGCGCGGATCGTCGCATGGTCGCGCGATGCCCAATTCTTCCTGCTCGGCGAAAACCACGGCAGCGCCGGGATTGCGCGCTTCGCCACTGGCGTCGCAAAGGCGCTGGGGCCGGAGGGGTTCCGGCACACGGTGGTGGAGGCCGACCCGCTGGTCACCGACCATATGGTGCGTTTGCTCAAACAAGGCGGGATGCCGGCCTTTGCCAACTGGCTCGCGACCGATCAGCGCCAGCGCGCCGTGCCCTTCTTTGCGTGGCGGGAGGAGGCGGACTTTGCCGTAGCGGCGCTCGCCAACGGTCCGGTCTGGGGTGTCGACCAGAGTTTCCTCGCGGCGGCACATGTCCATCTCGACGCGATCGCGGAGCAGACGCGCGACCGTAGGGCCCGCGCGATGGCGCAGGCGATGGCGGCGGAGGCGCGAGCGGATGTGATCGGGTGGCTGGCCAAGGTCGATCGCGCGCGGGTCGCGGCATTGCGCGACGCTATTCCCGCACGCGACGCCGCCGCACGCCGGATCGCGGACCTGCTGGTCCGGTCGGCCGCGATTTATTCGCCCTTTTCGGGCGGTCAGGGGTCGTGGCACCGGGCCAATCTGGCGCGCGAGACGCTGATGAAGCGCAGTTTCCTCGCCCATTATGACGCAGCGGCCAAGCGGGGCAGCTCCCCGCCGCGCGTGTTGTTCAAATTCGGAGCCTGGCATCTCCAGCGCGGGCTGTCGGAGACGCAGGTCCCCTCGCTTGGCAACTTCCTCGCCGAAGTCGCGCTGGCGCGGTACGACCGATCGGTGTTCAATTTGCGGGTGATGTGCGGGCCTGGCGCCGAACAGGTGACGTTCGACGGGAGCGTTCAGTCGTGCGCAGATGAGTTTGCGCCGCTCGCGCCCGCCCTGGGCGCGGCGCTGTCGCCTGAGGGAGAGACGGTGTTCGACCTGCGCCCGTTGCGCGACAAGCCGCGGCTGTGGCGGGACTGGCCGGCCGAAGCGAAACGGCTGGTCTGGACTTATGATGCGGTGGTGGTGATCCGGGGCGGGGGCGCTGCGACGTTCATCGCACCCCCGCCCAAATAAATCCGATCAGCCGACGGTCAGCAGGCGGCGGTCGCCGGCCAGACGCATCATCGCCTTTTGCAGCTTTTCAAACGCGCGCACCTCGATCTGGCGGACGCGTTCGCGGCTGACGCCATAGACTTGGCTGAGCTCTTCGAGCGTCTTGGGGTCGTCGGTCAGGCGGCGTTCGGTGAGGATGTGCTTCTCACGCTCGTTGAGCTCGTCCATCGCCTCGGTCAACATCGAGTGGCGGACGTCCGCTTCCTGCGCTTCGGCGACAACCTCGTCCTGCAGCGCGCTGTCGTCCTGCAGCCAGTCCTGCCACTGGCTCTCGCCATCCTCGCGCATCGGCACGTTGAGCGAGGTGTCGCCGCCCATCGCCATGCGGCGGTTCATCGACGTGACCTCTTCCTCGGTCACGCCCAGATCCTTGGCGATCTTCGCCAGATCCTCGGGCTTCAAATCGCCATCCTCGAACGCGTCGAGCTTGGCCTTCATCCGGCGCAGGTTGAAGAACAGCTTCTTCTGCGCGGCGGTGGTGCCCATCTTGACGAGGCTCCACGAGCGCAGGATGAATTCCTGGATCGAGGCGCGGATCCACCACATCGCATAGGTGGCGAGGCGGAAGCCGCGGTCGGGCTCGAACTTCTTCACGCCCTGCATCAGGCCGATATTGCCTTCGGAAATCAGTTCGCTGACCGGAAGGCCATAGCCGCGATAGCCCATCGCGATCTTCGCCACGAGGCGCAGATGCGAGGTGACCAGCTGCGCGGCCGCTTCGGGGTCGCCATGCTCCTGGAAGCGCTTCGCGAGCATATATTCCTGCTCGGGCGCGAGGATCGGAAACTTCTTGATCTCCGCCAGATAGCGGTTGAGGCTTGCCTCACCGCCCAGGGCTGGGATCGTTGCCGGGACATTGCTTCCGCGGGCCATGGTCACTTACTCCCTTTAATTGGGCTTCCCCCCTTTATAGGCGAGGACGCCGGTCGACCCTCCATCTGGACGAGTCAGAAATACTATACGATGAGCTTATCCATCAGTTCCTGCATGTCCGCAGGCATTTCGCTATCGAACGCCAAAGCGTTACTATTGATAGGATGGATGAACCCCAGCCGGGCGGCATGCAAGGCCTGACGGCGGAAACCCATGGTTTCCAATACCTCCCGATGTTCTTTCTTCGTTCTACCATAAACCGGGTCGCCGATCAACGGGTGACCGAGCGACGCCATGTGCACGCGCACCTGATGCGTGCGACCGGTTTCCAGCCTGCATTCGACCAACGCGGCCTCGTACAAAGGCTTGACCAGCGTCCAATGGGTGATCGCGCGCTTGCCACCCGGTTGGATGGCAATCTTTTTGCGGTTTTGCGGCGAGCGCGCAAGCGGTGCATCTACCGTGCCGCCTGACGTTTTCGGTCGGCCCGAGACGATCGCCTGATAGCGGCGGTCGATCGAGTGGTCCTTGAACTGGCGGGCGAGGCCCACATGCGCGCGATCGGTCTTGGCCGCGACCATCAGGCCGGAGGTGTCCTTGTCGATGCGGTGGACGATGCCGGGCCGCGCGACCCCGCCGATGCCCGACAGGCTACCCTGGCAATGGTGGAGCAAGGCGTTGACGAGCGTGCCGTCGAAGTTGCCCGCGGCGGGGTGGACGACCAGGCCGGCCTGTTTGTCGATGACGATCAGATGCTCATCCTCGAACACCACGTTGAGGGCGATGTCCTGCGCCTCGTTATGCGCGGGTTCGGGGTCGGGGACGTTGAGCGTGAACAGCGCGCCGCCGGGCGCCTTTTTCTTCGGGTCACGGATCAGGCCGTCGGGGCCGGTGACGTTGCCGGTGGAGATCAGCGCCTTGATGCGCTCGCGCGACAGCGTGGGAAGGGCATCCGCCAAAGCCCGGTCGAGCCGCCAGCCATCTGCTGCATCCGCGATCCGCGCTTCGAGTGTGGCTACCCCCCGGTTCATTGCGCTAGAGAAATGGGCATGGGATTGCGGATTTCAAGCTGTGTTATCGCGCTAATCCAGCGGGCGGCGGCGGACGCCGCGCCGCTGGAGGCGTGCGGGTTGTTGTTCGGGGCGGATGGAGTCGCGCGGGCGAGCGTTGCGGCGAATGTGTCGGGCGATCCGGCGCGGCGGTTCGAGATCGATCCGGCTGCGCTGATTGCGGCATTGCGGGCCGAGCGTGAGGGCGGGGACAAGGTCATCGGCTACTGGCACTCGCATCCGTCGGGGGACGCGACCCCGTCCGCGACCGATGCGGCGATGGCGGCGGCGGATGGGAAGATCTGGGTCATCGTTGCGGGGGACGCTGTGACCGCGTGGCGCGCGGGGGCGAGTGGGCTGCATGGGCGGTTTGAGCGGGTGGAGCTCATCTGACCGCGCGCAGAAGCCCGCCCCGGCTTAAGGCCGGGGCGACGGGTTGATCAATGCTGCGCGCCCTTCACCATCACGGTGAGTTGATCGAGCGTGGCGTCGAAGCGGCCCTCGGCCTCGGCATTGCGGAGCGGCTTTACGCGCTCGACCAGGATTTCCTTAGGCGTCGGATTTTGCCCGAACAGTGACATCACCTCATCGGCGAAATCGTCGAGCGGCTGATAGGCGGCACGGTCGCGCTGGCCGGGGGTGAGGTCGGTCTGGACCGCGGGCGGGGCGAGTTCGATGACTTCCACCGACCCCGCCAGCGCGTCGCGGAGCGAGAGGGTGTAGCTGTGGATCGCCGCCTTGGTCGCGCTGTAGGTCGCGGCGATGACCAACGGCACGAAGGCGAGGCCGGAGGTGACGTTGACGATTGCCGCGTCGGGCTGCGCCTTCAGATGATCGACCAGCGCGTTGGTCAGGCGGATCGGGCCGAGCAAATTGGTGGTGATCGTCGCCTCGGCATCGCTGAGGTCGCGGCGCGCGGACAGATCCTCGTAGCGCATGACCCCGGCATTATTGATCACGATATTGAGCGCCGGGTGGGCGGCGATCAGGTCGGCGGCGAAGGTTTCGATGGCTTCGGCGCTGTCGATGTCGAGCGTCATGGCGTGCATGTTCGCGCGACCCGCGATCGCGGCGTCGAGCGCGTCGCGGCGGCGGCCGGCGACGATGACGGTGTTGCCGGCATTGTGCAGGCGATGGGCGAGCGCCTCGCCAATGCCCGATCCGCCGCCGGTGATGAGGATGGTGTTGCCGGACTGTTTCATCTGCGTCTCCATGGGATGTGGTGACGGGGATTTAGGGGCACGCTATCGTATCGAAAGAAGGCACCCGAAAGAATTATACTTACCGAAAAGAGAGTGTGGGCGATGGGCAATGGCGACTGGCATGCGAGCGACCCGCGGGTCGATGCGCTGGTCTATGAATTGATCGGCGCGGTCGCGGATAAATGGACGATGCTGCTCCTCGAAACGCTCGATGAGCAGGGCGAGATGCGCTTCACCCAGATTTCGCGGGCAATTCCCGGGATCAGCCAGAAGATGCTGACGCAGACGCTGCGGCGGATGGAGCGTGATGGGTTCGTGACGCGCACGGTGCACGCGGTGGTGCCGCCGCGCGTGGACTATCGCCTGACGCCGCTGGGCGAGAGCCTGGGCGAGGCGTTTTGCGGGGTGTGGCATTGGGCCGAGGCGAACCTCGACGCGGTGGCCAAGGCGCGGGAGGGGTTTGACGGCATAAGCTCCCCTCCCTGAAAGGGAGGGGTTGGGGGTGGGTGCGCGCGTCTGCGCGCTTCTAGGACTCTGACCCGCGCCGAAAGAAAGCGCCGGACGAGGCATCGAGCCTCGTCCGGCGCTAAACCCACCCCTAGCCCCTCCCTTTCAGGGAGGGGAAAACGGGATACTCAATCCCCCTTCGGCCCGAGATAGTCCGCGCCATATACCGCTTTCCGAATGTCCGTGTGGAGCGTGCCGTCGAAGGGGAAGGTCTGGACGAAGAACACCACCGCCATATTGTTGGCCGGATCGACCCAGAACAATGTGCTCGCCGCGCCGTCCCAGAAGAATTCGCCGACCGAGCCGCGATTGCGGTCAGGGCTGGCGGGGCGGGCGGTGCGGACGGCGAAGTTGACGCCGAATCCGCCGTCGATCTTGCCCGGCAGCCACTCGCGTTCCGTGATCGCCGGGTCGAGCTGGTCGGTCGCCATCAGGCGGATCGTCGCGGGCTTGAGGATGCGTGCGCCGTCCAGCTCGCCGCCGTTCAGCAGCATCCGGGCAAAGCGCATATAATCGTCGATCGGCGCGACGATGCCCGCGCCGCCCATCGTCAGCGGCACGCCGGGGAAGTTGCGCTCACGCATCGCCGCCTCGGGCTGGCGGGTCATGCCGGTCGCGCCCTTCACATAGGTGGCGGCAAAGCGGGGGAGGCGGTCCATCGGCTGGTGCCAGCCGGCTTCGCGCATCTTCAGCGGGTCGAAGATGTGCGTCTGGACATAGTCGGTGAACTTCATGCCCGACAGGCGCTCGACCAGCAGCGCCTGCACATCGACCGACACGCTGTAATGCCATTGCGTCCCCGGCTCGGAGAGCAGAGGCACCTTGGCCAGCCGCCGACCGAACTCCGCCAGCGTGTTCTGCGGGTTGAGCGGGTCGGCGGCGACGAACGCCTTGTGCGCCGCGCTCGGGCCGTCGCCATAGGCGAAGCCGCCGGTGTGGCGCAGCACGTCGCGGATCGTGATCGGGCGGCTGGCCGCGCGCCACAGCGGCTTGCCATCGGGGCCGGTGCCGTCCTGCACCTGCATGTTGGCAAAATCGGGGAGGTAGCGGGCGAGCGGATCGTCGAGGCGGAACTTGCCCTGTTCCCATAGCTGCATCAGGGCCACGCCGGTCACCGGCTTGGTCATCGACCAGATCTGGACCAGTGTGTCGCGGGCATAGGGGCGGTTGGCCTCACGATCGGCATCGCCACGCGCGGCAAAATGCACTTCGCGCCCGTCCTTCCACACCAGCACCGACCCGCCGACCGCGCGGCCATCGGCGACCATCTTGGCCAGCATCGCGTCGATCCGATTGGTGTCGAGCTTGACCGCGTCCGCCGGGGCGGCGCGGGTCTGGGCGAGTGCGGGGGCAGCCGTCGTGGTGAGTGCAAGTGCCGTCAACGCTGTCATCCAATGCCGCATCCAGAATCTCCCAAACGATTTGCGGCGGACGCTAGCGGCGAATGGTCCGCTTGCGAAGAGGGTGCGCTTGCAGCGGCGGCGCGGCTGGGCCAAAGGGGAGGCATGAACATTTCGTCGACCGACTTTGCCAGCCTGCTCTGCTCGCGCTTGTGCCACGACCTGCTGAGCCCCGTTGGCGCGCTCAACAATGGCCTTGAGCTGCTCGCCGACGAGCATGACCCCGAAATGCGCGCGCGCTGCCTGGAATTGCTCGCAGAGAGCGCGAAGGCGAGTGCGAACAAGCTGAAATTCTTCCGCCTGGCGTTCGGCGCGGCGGGCGGGTTTGGCGACACCGTCGACACGCGTGAGGCGCAGGCGGCGATCGACGGGCTGTTCGGCGACAATCACCGCGTGTCGATCGGCTGGATGGTCGAGGATCCGGTGCTGCCCAAGCAGGTGATCAAGGTGCTGCTCAACCTTGCGCTGATCGGCGGCGATGCGCTGGTGCGCGGCGGACAGCTGGATATCGGCGCCGAGGCGCGCGACGACATGGTCGAGATCGTGGTGCGCGCGCAGGGGCCGCGCATCGTGCTGGACGGCGAACTGCGCGGCGCACTGAGCGGCGATACCGGCGACTCTCCGGTGACCCCGCGTGCGGCGGCGGCGTATCTGGTGCACCAGCTGGTGACGCAGGGTGGCGGCGAGTTGCAGGTGTCGCCGCCCGACGCCGAAGTGCTGCTGTTCGGGGCAGCGTTCAAGGTCAGCTGATGGCGGACGTGCGCGTCGCGGCGCTGTACCAGTTTACCCGGTTCGACGATCCGGCGGCCATACGTGGTCCGCTGCTCGACCTGTGCGTGGCGCAGGGGGTGAAGGGCACGTTGCTGCTCGCGCGCGAAGGCATCAACGGGACGATTGCCGGGAGCGAGGCGGCGATCGACGCGGTGCTTGCGCATGTCCGCGCGCTGCCCGGATGCGCCGGGATCGACGTCAAATTCTCGCACGCCGCCGCGATGCCGTTCCACCGGATGAAGGTGCGCCTCAAGCGCGAGATCGTGACGATGGGGCAGCCGGACATCGATCCGCTCGCAGGCGTCGGCCATTATGTCGCGCCGGCCGAGTGGAACGACCTGATCGCCGATCCGGACACGGTGCTGATCGACACGCGCAACGATTATGAGGTCGCGATCGGCACGTTTCGGGGCGCGATCGACCCGCAGACGCGCAGCTTCAGCGAGTTTCCCGACTGGTTCCGCGCCAAGCGCGCGGAGATCGAGGGGGAGGGGCGGACGCCCAAGATCGCGATGTTCTGCACCGGCGGCATCCGCTGCGAGAAATCGACGGCGTTCGCGAAGGCGGAGGGGGTGGAGCAGGTCTATCACCTCAAGGGCGGCATCCTCGCCTATCTGGAAGCGGTGCCGCAGGACCGCAGCCTGTGGGATGGCGAATGCTTCGTGTTCGACGAGCGGGTGGCGGTGAAGCACGGCCTGGAGGTCGGCGACCATGTCCTGTGCCGCGCATGCCGGATGCCGGTGAGCCCGGGAGCGCGACAGTCGGCGGACTATGTCGAAGGGGTGAGCTGTCCCGCATGTGTTGGGACGCGTACCGAGGAGCAGCGCGCCAGCTATGCCGAGCGCCATCGCCAGGCGTTGCTGGCGGCGCAGCGCGGCGAGGCGCATGTCGGGGCGGTGTTCCCGGAGCGCGAGCCTGACTGACCCGATCCTCTACAGCTTTCGCCGCTGTCCCTATGCGATCCGGGCGCGGCTGGCGCTGGCGGTGAGCGGGACCGCGGTGGAGCATCGCGAGGTGAAGCTGCGTGACAAGCCGGCGGAGATGCTCGCCGCCTCGCCCAAGGGGACCGTGCCGGTGCTGGTGCTGCCCGATGGACGGGTGATCGACGAGAGCATCGACATCATGCGCTGGGCGTTGGCGCGGAACGATCCCGAGGACTGGCTGGCGGGTGATGATGTTGAGTTGATCGCGACCAATGACGGCGCGTTCAAACACCACCTCGACCGGTACAAATATCCTGAGCGCTATGCGGCGGATGGGGCGGATCACCGTGCGGCAGGGCGAGCGATTTTGGAGGGGCTAGAGGCGCGACTGACGGAGCGTGCCTATCTCGGCGGCGAGCGGTTCGGACTGGCGGACGCTGCGCTCTTGCCGTTCGTGCGGCAATTCGCGGCGGTCGATCGGGCGTGGTTTGCGGCGCAGGATCTGCCGCAGGTGCAGGCGTGGCTGGGGGCGTTTGTTGCTTCGGCGTTGTTTGAGACGGTGATGGCTGTGCGGCAGCCGTGGAAGGCGGGGTAGCTTCCCAACATCCCGTCGTCGTTCCGGACTTGATCCGGGACCGGGCTTTCTCTCTGCGATTGAAGAAGAAGCCTTGGCCCGGCTCAAGGCCGGGCTGACGGTGGGAGTGGGGGCGGGCGATCCGCGCCTTCTAGCCCTCTCCCGCTTGCGGGAGAGGGTTGGGTGAGGGTCTTCTTTCTTCTTCTGGGTTCGGGGTGACGAAGAAAAGCAAGAAGAAGACCCTCCCCAACCCCTCCCGCGAAGGCGGGAGGGGCTAAGTAGAAGGGAAGGGGCAGGGCGGCTGAGCCTTACCCCTTCACATTCACCACCTGCCGCAACCGGTGGCGGATGCGCACCAGATCCCGTTGCGCGTCCATCACGGCGCCGATGTCCTTGTAGGCGGCGGGGCTTTCGTCCAGCACGCCTTCGTCCACCCGCGCCTCGATGCCCTGCATCGCGGCCTTGTGGTCTTCCAACGAAATCAGCTTCTTCGCCTGACCGCGCGACATCACCCGGCCGGCGCCGTGCGAGCAGGAGCAGAAGCTCTCTGGATTGCCCAGCCCCTCGACGATGAAGCTGCCCGTGCCCATCGAACCGGGGATGATCCCCAGCTCGCCTTCGCGGGCGCTCACCGCGCCCTTGCGGGTCACCCACAGCTGCTCGCCGAAATGCACTTCGCGGGTCGCGTAATTGTGGTGGCAGTTGATCGCGGCCTTATCGGTCTTGAAGCCGGGGGCGTGCTTGCGCAGCGCCTCCAGCACGCGGACCATCATCAGCTCGCGGTTCGCCATCGCGTAATCCTGCGCGAAATGCATCGCTTCGATGTAGTCGTCGAACAGCTGCGACCCTTCGGTCAGGAAGGCGAGGTCCTTGTCGACCAGGTGGAAGTCGAGATCCTCCTTCACGATCGCCTCCTTGGCGGCGTTGATGAAGTAGGTCCCGATCCGGTTCCCCGTGCCGCGCGATCCCGAGTGGAGCATCACCCACACGCGCTGCGCTTCATCGAGGCACACCTCGATAAAGTGGTTCCCCCCGCCCATTGAGGCGAGCTGGTCGCTGGTCTTGCCGTCGACCTTCGGGTTCTTCGCCACGATCTTGCGCCAGCGGTCCTCGAACCGGTCGTACCAGGTCCGCGCCACGCTGTTCGGCGTGCTCGCCCAGCCACCCTTGGCGTGGTTGGCCGACTGGTTCGACTCCATGCCCTTGGGCACGGCACGCTCGATCTCGGCCCGCAGCGCGGCGAGGCTGTCGGGCAGCTGGCTGGCGGTGAGCGAGGTGCGCACCGCCATCATCCCGCAACCGATGTCCACACCCACTGCGGCGGGCACGATCGCACGCTGTGTCGCGATCACCGAACCGACCGTCGCGCCCATGCCCCAATGGACATCGGGCATCCCCGCGACATGGCGGAAGATGAACGGCAGCGAGGCGACATTGCGCAGCTGCTGCATCGCGCCGGCCTCGAACGGTCCGGCGCTGTCCCACAGCTTGAGCGGCGCGTGATGCGTCTGGTGAACGGAAAACTGGGTCATCGGAACTTCCTTGTCAGGCCTTGCGGCACCGGCCCGCTCCCCCACCCGGCCACCCAACGACAGTGTATTCTATGGGTGGCCGGGTGGGGGAGCGGGCCGGTGCCGCAGCCGATCCAGTTTACTGGATCGATCAACTAAAGGACGCCGATTCAGGACAGAGATGAGCACTCTTGCCGATGAAGCTGCGCCCCGGCGGGCACAGCTTGCCCGCAGGTCAGGTCGTCAGGCGGACGACGATTGCGTTAAGGGTTGCTGGCTTGCTCATGGTGCGGGGCATTAACCGATCTGGGCGGAATTCGAAAGGGTCGAAATCTGACGCCATGGCCGCGGGCGGCGCAGGACATGGTCCAGCGCGGTGCAGCCAGTGCCGCAGCGATGACGCTCGACCCGGGAGAACAGGGTCGCCGTGCGCCCCGCGATAAGCTCCAGCGCCTCGACATAGGCCCCGCTCGTCAGGAACCGGTCGGACGCGCGCACTCCATTGCCACGGCGCTCGAACAGGTCCGCCTGCGCCGCATCGGAGACCAGCCGGTACACGGTGGAGCGCGAGATGCCGAGCATCCGTGCCAGATCGGCCATCGGGACGAACGCGCGTTCGGAGGGGTCCGGCACCGTGTCGACCCGCGCAAACGGGGCAGTCCCGGGTGGCAGGTCGTTGAGATGCGCGACGCTGGCCGAACAGACGAAATGGACCAGGAGCAGTTCGGTGTAGCGCAGCCGAAAATGGTTCGACGTCCCCGCCATGATCAGAAACAGGTCGAGTGCGGCAAGCGTGCAGCTATTGTCGCACGTCCCACGCTCAAGCGACATTGCATCGGTTGCGCCCAGCGCTTCCATCGTCGCGGCGGCACGGCGCAGCCTGCGCCCCAGATCGACGCACCATTCGGCCAGCGCGCACGGCATCGGTGAGGGTAGCGAGACTCCGCCACCCGGACCAATTGCGAGCCAGCCCAGATCGGCCATGCGCTGTACATTGCGCCGCGCCGTTTCGAACGGCAGGTCAAGCGAGGCGGCAATCGCGTTGATCGACGGACCCCGCGCAACCATTGGGCCGCGCATCTTGCGATCGATCATGTCGCGCGTCGCCGAAATCAGGATCGGAATACAAACCATCCGCGCACGCGACAGCTCAGTCGGGAGTCGGTTACCCAAATCGAGAGTCGCGGCGAATACTTCTTCGCCAAGAACGCGCGTGACGAGGCGGCAATTGAGACGCATCCGGTCAAGTCGCGTCGACATTGGCACCCCCCTTCCACCAGGAGACGAGGCCTTGCTGGCTCCTGAACTTCCTGATCCTATTTTGAGTATAGGTGTTTTCCGCGGACGGGCACTCCGTGCAAATACGGGAGGATCGGCACATTGGCGTGTGCAACCCGTGTTTCGGGCGCCGGCTACTTTGCGCGTCGGGCGGCGGACTCTGCGGTGCACACGGGGTGCCTCCTAACTCCCTGTTAACCGTAGCGATGCCATGACCGTCGGGACGTGTGGGGGCGCCCGTGGACGATCTGTTACAGGAATTCATTGCCGAGACGCGGGAAACGCTGGAGGCGCTGTCGGGCGAGATCGTCGCCTGGGAGGCGTCGCCGCATGACCGTGAGCGGCTCGATGCGATCTTCCGCTTCGTCCACACGGTAAAGGGCAGCTGCGGCTTTCTCGATCTTCCCCGACTTGCGCGGCTCAGCCATGCGGCCGAAGATGTGCTGGCCGATGTGCGCGCAGGCGATCGCGTGCCCGATCGCGCTTTGGTCAATGCCGTGCTGGGCGTGGTCGACCGGATCGGCGAGATTGTCGAGGCAATCGATGCGGGCGCGGCGCTGGACGATACCGGAGAGGATTTGCTGATCGCTGCACTGGCGGGTGGGACCGTTGAGGTCGCGCAACCCGCCGCACCGGTCGCACACCGCGCGCAAAGCCGCAGCGTGCGGCTCAACGTCGACCTGCTCGACCGGATGATGAGCGGCATGTCCGACATGGTGCTCGCGCGCAACGAACTGTCGCGCCGGCTGCGCAGTGCCGAGGTCGATCCGCAAGTGGAAGCCGCGCTGGAGCGGATGTCGGCGACCGTCGCCGATCTGCGCGACACGGTCACGCGCACGCGGATGCAAAAGATCGACGCGCTGTTCTCTGCCCTGCCGCGCATGGTGCGCGATACGGCGGCGGGGCTCGGCAAGTCGGTGCTGCTCCATATCGAGGGTGCCGAAGTCGAGCTCGACCGCGAGATGATCGAGGTGCTGCGCGACCCACTGGTCCATATCATCCGCAATTCGATCGACCATGGCATCGAGCATCCGGCGGAGCGGCGCGCGGCGGGCAAGCGTGAGAATGGCCGCCTGACCGTGTCGGCGCGCCAGTCGGGCAATCAGATCGTTGTCGAAGTCTCCGACGACGGGCGCGGCATCGATGTCGAGCGGGTGATCCGCAAGCTCGCCGACGCTGGCCGCGACGAACGCGAACTGCGTGCGCTGGGCGAACGCGCCAAGCTGGCGCTGATCTTTGAGCCGGGGCTGTCGACCAAGGATGTCGTGACCGAGATTTCGGGGCGCGGCGTCGGCATGGACGTGGTCCGCGCGGCGATCGAGCAGATTGGCGGGCGCGTCGAGCTGCACAATGATCCGGGCCGGGGTCTGCGCATCCTGATCCATGTCCCGCTGACCCTGTCGATCATCCCGACCATCGTCGTGGGGGCGGGGGGGCAGTCCTTTGCGATCCCGCGTCAGGCGATCGAGGAAATCGTCAGCGAGCGCAGCGATGCGATCCGCGTCGATCGCATCGGCAGCGCCTGGGTGGTGACGTTGCGCGACCGGCGGCTGCCGATGATCGTGCTGGCCGACCAGCTCGGCCTGACGCCCGCCGCAACCGGCGGCTATCCGATGGTTGCCGTGGTGAGCATGGGCGAGGGCAGCTATGCGCTGCGCGTCGACGATGTGCTCGACAATGAGGAATTGGTGATCAAACCCGCCGCGCCGGCGATCATGGCGACGGGGATTTATGCGGGACAGACCCTGCCCGATAGTGGTTGTCCGATGCTGTTGCTCGATTGCGCCGGCCTGGCGCGCGACGCCGGGCTGCAGTTCGAGCGGGCGCGCGAGGTCGAGGTCGAGGAGGAAAGCGAGACGCTCGCTGATGGCGCGCTGGCGCTGGTGTTCGTCGATCTCGATGGCGCGCGGCGTGCGGTGCCGCTGGAGGTGGTGGACCGGATCGAGAAGGTCGGCGCGGGCGCGATCCATCGCAGCGCGGGCCGCCTGCGCCTGACCATCGACGATCGCATCCTGCCGGTCGCGGCGGTCGAGGGCGCCGACCCCAAGCGCACCGGGTCGATCCTGCGTCTGCGCGACGGGATGACCGAGATTGCCTATGCCATCGCCGAACCGGCCGACATTGTCGCGATGCCGGCGGAGATGGCCCCGGCGACGACGCCCGGCCCGATCGCGGGCGTCGCGCTGATCGACGGCGAACCGGTCGAGATGCTCGATCCGCTATGGCTGTTCGGCGAACATGGTGAGGCGGATTCGGGTGATACGGTCGCCCCGGTGTGCCTGCTCGGCGGTGGCGACACCGGCTGGCTCGGTACCTTTATCCAGCCGCTGCTCGAAAGCGCGGGCTATCGCGTCGTCAGCGCGCTGGCCCCGGGCGAGGCGGCGCAGGTCGTGCTGACGCTCGACGCCGAGCCGGAGGCAGCTGCGGCAGCGCCGGTGGTGCGACTGCGCAGCCGCAAGCGCGGCGGCAGCGACGGGACCATCTATCGCTATGATCGCGCGGCGCTGCTCGGCGCGATCGCCGAAGTTGCGCGGGGAGGCACGCGATGACCGAACAGCTGTTCCTGATCGCGCATATCGCCGGGCAATCGGTCGCGATCGACGCCAATCAGGTCGAATCGGTGGTCGATATCGGCAATATCGTCGCGGTGCCGCGTGCGCAGGGCCATGTCCGCGGGCTCGCCGCGCTGCGCAGCCGGGTGGTGACGGTGATCGACACGCGTGCCGCGCTGGGGCTGGAGCCGGGTGAGGCGGCTGGCGGTCGCGCGGTGATTACGCCGGTTGATGGTCATCATTACGCGATGCTGGTCGATGCGCTCGACGATGTCGCAGCGTTCGAGCCGCAGCCGCTGGCAGCGGGGGTGCCGCTGTCCGGCATGTGGCAGCAGGCCGGGCGCGGACTGATCGAGCGCGATGGCGAACCGATCCTGACGATTGACCTCGCGGCGCTCGTCCCCGGTGCGATTGCGCCCACCACATGATCGGCAATTAACGTCCTACTTACGTATTTCTTCCATAGTGAATGTCAGTTCCGCAGAACCGGGAAGTGCCTCGTATGAAAACCTGCCTCGTCGTCGATGACTCCAAGGTGATCCGAAAGGTCGCCCGGCACATCCTCGAGACGCTCAATTTCGAGGTACGCGAGGCCGGTGACGGGCGCGAGGCGCTGGAGGCATGCTTGGAGGCTTCGCCCGACGTGGTGCTGCTCGACTGGAACATGCCGGTGATGAGCGGGATGGATTTCCTGCGCGCGCTCAAGGATAGCGGGATCGCCAACAAGCCTAAGGTCGTGTTCTGCACCACCGAAAACGGCATGGCCTATATCCGTGCCGCGATCGATGCGGGTGCCGACGAATATGTGATGAAGCCGTTCGACCGCGAAACGCTGGAGAGCAAGCTCCAGATCGTCGGCGTCGCTTAAGGAATAACTTCAATGTCTGGCAGCTTCTTGGCGGCCGGCATTCAGCCGGATCCGCGCGCCGATGGCGTTCGCATCCTAATCGTCGATGATTCGGCGGTCGCCCGCGCGGTGCTGAGCCGGATGATTGAGGAGATGCGCGGCTTTGTCGTGGTCGGGGCGGTCAGCAATGTGCCCGGCGCGCTCGCCTTTCTGGCGTCGAATCGCGCCGATGTGATTCTGCTCGACCTTGAGATGCCCGGCGTTCACGGCCTGACCGGCCTGCCCGATCTGCTGATCGCGGGGCAGGGGGCGAAAATTCTGGTGGTCTCCTCCTCCGCCGAACGCGGTGCTGCGGCCGCTGTGCAGGCCTTGGCGCTGGGTGCCGCCGACACGCTGGTCAAGCCGGGCGTCGGCAGCTTTGCGGGCAAGTTCGCCAATACGCTGGAAGAGCGGTTGAACCGCCTCACCGACCGCTCCCATGATGCGGTCGGGCCGAACCTGGTCCCGCTTCCGGTCCCGCAGGAATTCGATATCGTCGCGGTCGGCGCATCGACCGGTGGCATCCACGCGCTAAGCCAGATGCTGCGCGCGATCCCGCCGAGCTTCGAGGTCCCGATCCTGGTGACCCAGCATCTGCCGGCATCGTTCATGAGCTATTTCGCCGCGCAGCTCGCGGTGCTCGCCGGTCGCCCGTGTGAGGTCGCCGAGGATCATATGCGGGTGCGCCCGGGCCGGATGCTGGTCGCGCCCGGCCATGCGCATATCCGGTGCGTGCGCGCTACCGAAGGCGTTGCGATCCGGCTGTCCGACGAGCGCGTGGTCAGTGGCTGCATGCCCTCGGTCGATCCGATGCTTGAGTCCGTGGCTGATGTGTTCGGCAAGCGCGGTCTTGGCGTGATGCTGTCGGGCATGGGCCGCGACGGATCGATCGGCGCGCGCAGCCTGATCGACGCGGGCGGCGCGATTCTGGCGCAGGACCGCGCGAGTTCGGTGGTCTGGGGGATGCCCGGCGCCGTCGCGGCGAGCGCCAGCGCGGTGCTGCCCCCCGACGAGATCGGCCGCATGGTCGCCAGCCAACGACGGCCGCGTTGATGAGCGCGGCACAGCCCTTTGCTTCGTCCGGCGCCATCAACGTTATTGGCGCGCTGCTCGAACAGCGCACCGGCCAGCAGATCGCGGCGAACCGCGCGTGGCGGATCGAAACCGCGCTGAAGACGGTGCTCCGCGCGCATGGACTCGACAGTGTTGACGCGTTGATCGCGCGATTGACCAGCAGCGCTCCCGGGCCGATCGCGGACGCGGTGGTCGATGCCTTGCTCAACAACGAAACCTCCTTTTTCCGCGACCCGGGCGTGTTGGAGCTGGTGGTGGAGGCCGCAGCGACAATGGCCGCGGAGCAGCCGGGGCGTCGGTTACGCATCTGGTCGGCAGGCTGTTCGACCGGGCAGGAACCCTATTCGCTCGCGATGCTGTTCGAGGAAGCCTATGTCGCGCGCGGGCTGCCGTTCCCTGAGATTGTCGCGACTGACGTGTCGGCGGCGACGGTCGATCGCGCGCGGTCCGGGCGTTTCACGCAGTTCGAGATCCAGCGCGGTCTGCCGATCCGGCGCATGATGACCTGGTTTGAACAGGACGGCATCGAATGGGTCGTGCGCCCCGAACTCGCCCGCCGCATCCAGTTCCGCCGCCACAATCTGGCGCAGGACGCCGCGCCGCCGGGCAAGTTCGACCTGGTGCTGTGCCGCAACGTGCTGTTCTACTTTCCCCCGGCGATGCGCAGCCGCGCCTATGCGACGTTGCGCAGCGCGATCCGCGATGGCGGCGCGCTGCTGCTCGGGGCGGGGGAGACGGTGATCGGGCAGACCGATGCGTTCGTGCCGTGCGCGCGGATTCGCGGCCTGTATCGCGCCGATACCGCACGTTGCGTCCCGCAGGCGACCGCGTTCGGCTGACACCGGGTTTCAACCGGCTTGCGTTTCGGCGCGCGCCGCCGCATCCCTGCGAGCCATGCAGGACCGGGCCGAGCTCAACATCATCGACGCACCCTCGCCCAATTTTGGCGAGCGGCTGCTTCCGATCAGCATGATCGTGCTGCACTATACCGGCATGCGTAACGCCGAGGAGGCGATCGCGCGGCTGCGCGATCCGGCGTTCGGCGTCTCCAGCCATTATCTGGTGGCCGAGGACGGTCAGGTCGTGCGGATGGTCGATGAGGACAAGCGCGCCTGGCACGCGGGCGGATCGCACTGGCGCGGCGTCACCGACGTCAATTCGGCGTCGGTGGGGATCGAGATCGTCAATCCCGGCCATGAATATGGCTATCGCCCCTATCCCGACGAACAGATCGACGCGGTGATCCGGCTGGTTGCCGACATCAAGGACCGCTACGGCATCACGCGCGGCAATGTCGTTGGCCATTCGGACATTGCGCCGACGCGCAAGCAGGATCCGGGCGAGCTGTTCCCATGGGGCAAGCTGGCGCGGCTGCGGCTGGCATTGCCACGCCCGACCAAGAATCTGATGGACCCCGGCTGGACCGATGGCGGCTTTCTGCTGGCGCTTGAACGGTTCGGTTATGACGTGCGCGACCCGCTGGCGGCGACGGTGGCGTTTCAGCGGCGCTTCCGGCCCGAGCTGATCGACGGCACGATCGACGCCGAATGCCGCATGCTGTTGCTCGCGCTGCTGCTGCCAAAACCGCAAGGCGACGATTGATGTTTCGCAACGTGCCCGAAGGGGCGCCGGTGCTGACCGCCGCAGCGATGCGCGCGGCGGAGGCGCGGGCGATTGCTGCCGGGTCGAGCGTTGCCGAGCTGATGGAGCGTGCCGGGACTGGAGTTGCGGAATGGGTCCACCGGCTCGCGGCGGGCAGCGAAGTGCTGATCCTGTGCGGGCCGGGCAATAATGGCGGCGATGGCTATGTCGCGGCGCGGGTGCTGGCGAAGCGCGGGATGGCGGTGCGGGTGGCGGCGCTGGGGAAGCCGGGGACCGAGGCTGCGGCGGCGGCGCGGGCGGCGT
>VYKW01000427.1_pt1 | contig 26768 bp, 25 predicted proteins | sample 5114451 | NCBI WGS metagenome assembly VYKW01 (sample SAMN12291784, study PRJNA351875) | freshwater metagenome | isolation source: freshwater lake | place: USA: Michigan, Gull Lake | collected 2013-08-08
CACGATCTGCGCCGAAGGCTGCTCGGTCGCCGGGTTCGGCAGTTCGGGCCGATAAGCCGGTTCGGGCCGGGCCGGCTCGGCATAGGTCTGCGGCGCAGGCGCGCGCGCCGCCGGCATCGGCGCCTCGATCGGGGGAGCCAGAATGGCGGCGGGTTGGCTCGAGGTCGCGCGCACATTGCGCAGATCACCCTCGATCATGGCGAGCCGGTCGACGACGTGGCCGAGCGTATTGTGGACCGCTTCCAGCGAGTCCTGGGTGTTGCGATCGGTTTCGGTCTGGCTGAAGCGGATATCCGACAGCTCGCGCTTGACGACGTCGATCAGGCCGCCGTCCTGCGACGTCTCGCGTTGCGACCTGCTCTCGGCGAGTGCGGCAAAGGTCGCCTGCTGACGCTCCAGATAGCGCAGGATGTCCTGCAGCCCGTCCTCGACGCGGGTCATATTGCCGCCGCGCGGATCGTTGGCCGCCTCGAGCCGCTCGAGCAGGAAGCTGATCCGCTGCTCGAGATGGGTGATCGCCGACGAGCCGTCATTGCCGACCTGCAGCCGGTCGATGCGGTCCGACAGGCCGCGCAGCGCGTCCTCGATCTGGGCGGAATTGTCAGGTGCCGCGGCGGGCCGCTCGCGATTCTCCAAGGTCGAGGTCAGTGCCGCGATGCGCTGCTCGAGCGCCGCAAACGAATCGTGGAAGGAGTCGTGCGTGTCGCGGGCCTGCGTGACCTGGTCGACCTTCGAGGACAATTGCCGCAGATCGTCCGAGAGCCGCTCCAGCGCATCGTTGGAGGCGACGTTGGCCACGATCGCGCGCAAGGCAGTGATCGCGCTTTCGAGCTGCTGCACCGTGCCGGGGTCGTCATTGGCGCGCAGGATCAGATCGAGCTTGGTCCCGAGATTGCGAATCGCCTCGTCATAGACCGCGAGCTGCTCGGCCGGCTTCAGCGAGCCCACGACCTCGCGAATGTCCGTCAGCGCGCGTTCGATGCCGGCCAGCGCATGGCCGTCGACGCCGCTCTGGCGGTTCTCGTCGATGCGGCGCGACAGCGAGCGGATCTCGTTCTCGAGCGATTCGATCGCGCGCCGCGGCATTGCCTCGGTGATGGCGTGGCGGATCTCGGCGAGGTCGTTGCGGAAGCCGGCGATCGACTGTTCGATGCCGTCCTCAGGCCGCTGCAGCGACTCGATCTGGCTCGTGATCTTGAGGAGGTGGCGTTCGAGCTGCGAAAAATCCGGGCCGGGCGCGGCGGCCGGCGGTGGCGTCATCAACGGTGCCGCGGCGGGAGTCATCGCGGGAACGGTCGGCGGCGCCTGATGCGACGGCAGGGCGCGCGCATTGTCGAGCTCGCTCTGCCGGGCGCTGATCTCGGCGACGGCGATGTCGAACGCGCCGGGGTTCAATGGTTGAGCCGGGCGATAGAGCTGCGACGCCGCGCGCTCCACGCCGTCCGGTCCGCGGTAGCGCTCCTCGGTGGCCGATTTGCGCAGCGGCGTCGAGATCTGCGACAGGCGGGCATCGAGCCGGGAAATGGCCTCGTTGAGCTGACGGGCGACGCCCTGCTCGTCGCGGGGCGTGTCTTTGCGCGCGACCGGGCGCGACATCTGCTCGATCTGGCGGGCGATGGAGTCGAGCCGCTGATGAATGTCGGTGACTTCACGGGCATCGCGATTCGCCGGCGGCGTGGCGCGCGGCGGATAGCTGCTGCGGAAATCGGGCGGAGCAGATGCTCCGAGCGTGGAGTTGATCCAGTCGTTCAGCGTCATCCCGGCGCGCTGCGCCGCGGCCTCGGCCCTCTCGCGGACGGTTGGGTCGATGCCTTCATTACTCCACGGTACGCGCGAATTCATGTCTCGTCCGGTTCCGCTTCCAGCGCTCCACCCAGCGCCTCCAGCCTCCCCACGCGTCCCGGATTAGAAGATGAACGGAACCGCGCAGATCGTCTGCTCCAGGTCCGGACTTTTGGCTTTTACGGTAAATATCGGGTTAAGTTTACCATCGTCACCGTCATAAGTTTTGCAGGCGCACGTAAGCCCGGCGCATCAGCCCGCAGTTTCCCGTGAGGGGGGATCGAGCGGCCGCACGCTGCCGCTGTTGGAGATGGCCGACAGGGCGGTGATCGCCTCCTCGCACCATTCCGCCACCATGCGCTCGTGACGCAGCCCGAGGCGCAGATTGAGCAGCTTGCCCATGTCGGCCGGCGCAACGCTGCCGTCCGCATAATGCTTCTTGAGGATGCGATCGTAGCGCTCGGCGCGGTCGCGATGATGTTCGAGCCGCGCCATCAGATCGGCCCGGATCGGAGCGATGTCGGCCGCGCCCAGCGCATAGAGACGAACCAGGAGATCGTCCTTGACCGAGGCCGGCGTACTCGGCCGTGCTGCCCAGCTGCGGAAGGCTGCGCGCCCTTCGGGCGTCAGCGTGTAGACGAGCTTGTTCGGCTTGCCGGTCTGCACCACCTCGCGGCCCTGGATATAGCCGCGATCGCGCAGTCGCGACAATTCGCGATAGATCTGCTGATGGTCGGTCTTCCAGAAGAACCCGATCGAGGAATCGAAGGTCTTGGCGAGCTCGTAGCCCGTCATGGGATGTTCGGTGAGGCAGGCAAGGATGGCGTCGCCGAGGGCCATGGTCGGAAACTGCTCCCGTTTTTCTGATCGTTGTCTGCCCCGTTCCACGCTTGACATTATGCACACTGACGCATATGCGTCAATGTGCATATGGGGTGGTTGTGGTGCTGGCCTGTTCCACCCCGAGGAGACGCCCAATGACAAAGACCGGCCTCGACGGATGGTACGGCTATATGAGGTCTCACGATCTCGGCGGGTTGTGGGAGCTCTTGCACCCGGACGCCGTGTTCGAAAGTCCCGTCGTGCATACCCCGCAGCGCGGCCGCGACATCACCTTCAAATATCTCGCAAGTGCAGAGAAAGTCTTAGGCGGTCCCGGCTTCAAGTATGTCGGGGAGTGGCGTAACGCCACGGGCGCCGTGCTCGAATTCGAGAATGAGATCGAAGGCATCAAGCTCAACGGAGTCGACATCATCACCTTCGATGACGCCGGTCTGATCACGCATTTCAAGGTCATGGTGCGCCCGCTCAAGGCGATCAATCTGCTGCACCGCCTGATGGGCGAACAGCTCGCCGCCATGAACAAACCATCGTGACGCGACCACCGGCCGCAAAGCTACGGCTGCCGCAAGCCCTTAGAACTCGCTACAGTCCGCGGCCTGCATTGCCCGCCGCGTCCGCCAAACATTCCGTCTGAAACTTCAGCCTTCCTGCCGGAGACGCCGATGCCCATCTACAAAGCCCCCGTGGAAGATGTGACCTTCCTGCTCAACGATGTGTTCCAGATCGATCGCTACGACAATCTGCCGGGCTTCTCCGATGCCTCGGCCGACGTCCGCGAGGCGATCATCGGCGAAGCCGCCAAGCTCGCCGAGGAGGTGCTGCAACCGCTCAATCGCGTCGGCGATCTCGAAGGCTGCAAGCGTCATGATGACGGCAGCGTCACCACGCCGAAGGGCTTCAAGGAGGCCTATAAGCAGGTCGCCGAGGGCGGCTGGCTCGGCCTGTCGGCGCCGACCGAATATGGCGGCCAGGGCCTGCCGGTGACGCTGAGCCAGACGGTCAACGAATTCCAGTGCTCCGCCAACATGGCGTTCTCGATGTATGGCGGCCTCACCATGGGTGCGACCGCGGCGCTGATCGTGCATGGCAGCGAGGAGCAGAAGAAGACCTACGTGCCGAAGATGGTGGCGGGCGAATGGACCGGCACCATGAACCTGACCGAACCGCATTGCGGCACCGATCTCGGCCTGCTGCGCACCAAGGCGGTGCGCCAGGCCGACGGCAGCTTCAAGATCTCCGGCACCAAGATCTTCATCTCCGCCGGTGAGCATGATCTCGCCGACAACATCATCCATCTCGTGCTCGCCCGCATCGAGGGTGCGCCGGCGGGCATCAAGGGCGTGTCGCTGTTCGTGGTGCCGAAATTCCTGGTCAATCCGGACGGCAGCGTGGGGCAGCGCAACGGCGTGACCTGCGGCTCGATCGAGCACAAGATGGGCATCCACGGCAATTCGACCTGTGTGATGAACTACGACAATGCCACCGGCTGGCTGATCGGCGAAGAGAACAAGGGCATGCAGGGCATGTTCGTGATGATGAACGAGGCCCGGCTCGGCGTCGCCGTGCAGGGGCTCGCGCAGTCCGAGGTCGCCTATCAGAACGCGGTCGCCTATGCGCGTGAGCGTATCCAGGGCCGTTCGCTGACCGGGCCCAAGGCGCCGGACAAGGCCGCCGATCCGATCATCGTGCATCCCGACGTGCGCCGCACGCTGCTGTCGATCCGCGCCTTCAACGAGGCCGCGCGCGCCATGGTGGTGTGGACCTCGCTGAAGAGCGACGTCGCCCACCGCTCGCAGGATCCGAAGGACCGCCAGGCCGCCGACGACCACATGGGTCTGATGACCCCGGTCATGAAGGGCTACATGACCGACATGGGCTTCGCCAATGCGGTCGCCGCGCAGCAGATGTATGGCGGCCACGGCTACATCGCCGAATGGGGCATGGAGCAGTTCGTGCGCGATGCGCGCATCGCCATGATCTACGAGGGCGCCAACGGCATCCAAGCGCTCGACCTCGTCGGCCGCAAGCTGCCGCGGGACGGCGGCCGCGCCGTGATGGCGTTCTTCAACGAGGTCGGCAGCTTCGCCAAGGAGCAGGGCGGCCATGATGCGATGAAGCCGTTCGTCGCGCCGCTGTCGACCGCGCTCGGCCATCTGCAGCAGGCCACCACCTGGCTGATGCAGAACGCGATGACCAAGCCGGACAATGCCGGCGCCGCCGCGACCGACTACATGCATCTCTTTGCGCTGGTCACCTTCGGCTACATGTGGGCGAAGATGGCCAAGGTGGCGCAGGACAAGATTGCCGCGGGTGACAGCTCGACCTATCTGACCACCAAGCTGGTGACGGGCCGCTTCTTCATGGAGCGCATCCTGCCCGAGACGGCGGCGCATCTCGCCCGCCTGCAGGCCGGCTGCGCGACTGTGATGGAACTGCCGGCGGAAGCCTTCTGAGGACGAGACGAGAGCCGGTGCGTCGCGCGCCGGCCCTCGTCGCTACTGACAACACATGAAGATGACCAGATGAGGAGGGCGTGATGCCTGAGGCCTTTATCTATGACCACGTACGGACTCCCCGCGGCCGCGGCAAAGCCGACGGCGCGCTGCATGAGGTGACCGCGCTCGCGCTCGCCACCGTGCCCTTGAAGGCGCTCAAGGACCGCAACAACATTCCGGAAGATGCCGTCGATGACGTCGTGCTCGGCGTCGTCGACCCCGTCGGCGAGGCCGGCTCCGACATCGCCCGTTTCGCCGCGCTCAATGCCGGCCTTGGCGAGGCCGTCCCGGGCGTGCAGATCAGCCGGTTCTGCGCCTCCGGCCTCGATGCCGTCAACTTCGCGGCCGCGCAGATCATGAGCGGCCAGCATGAGCTCGTCATTGGCGGCGGTGCGGAATCGATGAGCCGCGTCGGCATCGGCGCCTCCGGCGGCGCCTGGCCGATGGATCCGTCGATGGCGGTGCCAGCCTATTTCATGCCGCAGGGCGTCTCGGCCGACCTGATCGCGACCAAATACGGCTTCTCGCGCGACGACGTCGACGCCTATGCGGTGCAGAGCCAGCAGCGCGCCGCCAAGTCCTGGGAAGAGGGCCGCTTCGACAAATCCGTCGTGCCGGTCAAGGACATCAACGGCCTGACCATCCTGGCCAAGGACGAGCACATGCGCCCGTCGACGACGATGCAGTCGCTGGCGCAGCTGCAGCCGTCCTTCGCGGCGATGGCGCAGATGGGCGGCTTCGACGCGGTCGCGATCCAGTCGCACCCGGAGATCGAGCGCGTCAACTACGTGCATCACGCCGGCAACTCCTCCGGCATCGTCGACGGCGCCGGCGCGGTGCTGCTCGGCAGCAAGGAGGCGGGCGAGAAATACGGCCTGAAGCCGCGTGCGAAAATCCGTGCCTTCACCAATATCGGCTCCGAGCCGGCGATGATGCTGACCGGCCCGGTCGACGTCACCGAGAAGCTGTTCGCGCGCACCGGCATGAAGGCGTCGGACATCGACCTGTTCGAGCTGAACGAGGCGTTCGCCTCGGTCGTGCTGCGCTACATGCAGGCGTTCGAAATCGACAAGGACAAGATCAACGTCAATGGCGGCGCCATCGCGCTCGGCCATCCCCTGGGCGCCACCGGCGCGATGATCCTCGGCACCGTGCTCGACGAACTCGAGCGCACCGGCAAGGCGACTGCGCTTGTCACGCTGTGCATCGGCGGCGGTATGGGCACCGCGACCATCATCGAGCGGGTCTAAGTCGTCATTGCGAGCGAAGCGACGCGTCCGCCGAAGCCGTCTTGGGCGTAGGCGGAAGCAATCCAGAGTCCGACCCGAGCCCTGGAATGCTTCGTCGCTTCGCTCCTCGCAATGACGCGCAACGAACAAACGTAGGGTGGGCAAAGCGAAGCGTGCCCACCGCCTTCTTCATCCACACTGTGGGTGGGCACGGCGCAAGGGCGCCTTTGCCCACCCTACGAATACAGGACAACGCCGCGCCGACCGGCTGCTGGCACCGAGGGAGCACCACATGGCCTTCAAGAACTTCAAACTGGAAACCGATGCCGACGGCATTGCGCTGATCACCTGGGACATTCCGGGCCGTTCGATGAACGTCCTCGACGAGACCTCGACGAATGAGCTCGAGGCTCTCGTGAAGGAAACCACCGCCGATGCTGCCATCAAGGGCGTCGTCATCACCTCGGCCAAGGAGGCGTTCTGCGCCGGCGCCGATCTGTCGATGCTCGAGGGCATGAACCGCCTCTATGCCGACGTGCTGAAGAGCAAGGGCGAGGAAGCCGCCAACCAGATGCTGTTCGACACCAGCCGGCGCTTCTCGCAGATCAATCGGGCGATGGAAACGTCCGGCAAGCCGTGGGTCGCCGCGATCAACGGCCTCGCGCTCGGCGGCGGCTTCGAGATCACCCTGTCGTGCCACTACCGTGTCGCGGCCGAGAATCCGAAGACGCGGCTCGGCCTGCCCGAGATCAAGGTCGGCCTGTTCCCCGGCGCCGGCGGCACCCAGCGCGTGCCGCGCATCGTGCAGCCGCAGGACGCCATGAACCTGCTGCTGAAGGGCGAGGCGCTCACGCTCGACAAGGCCAAGGCGCTGAAGCTGGTCGACGCGATCGTGCCGGCGGCGGATCTCATCAAGGCCGCCAAGGACTGGATCAAGGGCGGCGGCAAGGCCGTTCAGCCCTGGGACGAGAAGGGCTTCAAGCTGCCCGGCGGCCCGGTGTTCTCCAAGAACGGCATGATGATGTTCCCGGCCGGCAACGCCATCTATCGCCGCGAGACCTACGACAATTATCCGGCCGCGCGCGCCATCATGAGCTGCGTCTATGAAGGCCTGCAGCTGCCGATCGACGCCGCGCTGCGCGTCGAATCGCGCTACTTCACCAAGATCCTGCGCTCGAAGGAAGCCGCGGCCATGATCCGCAGCCTGTTCCTGTCGATGCAGGAATTGAACAAGGGCGCGCGTCGCCCCGCGGACGTGCCGGCGACCAAGCTCAAGAAGATCGCCGTGATCGGCGCCGGCTTCATGGGCGCCTCCGTCGGCTACGTCTCGGCCCGCGGCGGCCTCGATGTCGTGCTGATCGATCGCGACCAGGAGAGCGCCGACAAGGGCAAAGCGCATGCGCAGAGCGTGATCGACGGCCTGGTCAAGAAGGGCCGCGCCAAGCCAAGCGAGGCCGAGGCGATCATGGGCCGCATCACCGCAACCGCCGACTACGCCGCGCTGAAGGATTGCGACCTCGTGATCGAGGCCGTGTTCGAGGACCGCAAGGTCAAGGCCGAGACCTACGCCAAGGCCCAGGCCTATCTGAAGGACGGCGCGATCTTCGCTTCCAACACCTCGACCTTGCCGATCACCTCGCTGGCCGAGGAGTTCAAGGACCAGGGTCGCTTCATCGGCATCCACTTCTTCTCGCCGGTCGAGAAGATGATGCTGGTCGAGATCATCATGGGCAAGGCGACCGGCGACGTCGCGCTGGCGACCGCGCTGGACTATGTCCGCACCATCGGCAAGACCCCGATCGTGGTCAACGACTCCCGCGGCTTCTTCGCCAACCGCTGCGTGATGCGCTACATCGCGGAAGGCAACGAGATGTTCCTCGAAGGCGTGCCGCCGGCGCTGATCGAGAACGCCGCCAAGATGGCCGGCATGCCGGTCGGACCGCTGTCGCTGTCGGACGAGGTCGCGCTCGACCTCGGTCTGAAGATCATGAAGGCGACCGAGCACGATCTCGGGCCCAACGCGATCAACCAGGACCACAAGAAGCTGATGGTCGAGCTGGTCGAGAAGCAGGGCCGCTTCGGCCGCAAGAACGGCAAGGGCTTCTACGATTATCCCGAGAAGGGCAAGGGTCAGAAGAGCCTGTGGCCGGATCTGGCCAAGCTGCAGCCGAAGCATCTCGATCCGGATACGCTGGATGTCGAGGAGCTGAAGCAGCGCTTCCTGGTGGTGCAGGCGGTGGAAGCCGCGCGCACCGTCGAGGACCGTGTCATCACCGACGTGCGCGAGGCCGATGTCGGCTCGATCCTGGGCTTTGGCTTCGCGCCGTTCACCGGCGGCACACTGTCCTATATCGACTTCATGGGGACGAAGAAATTCGTCGAGCTGTGCCACACCTTCACAGCGAAATACGGCTCGCGCTTCGCCCCGCCGAAGCTGCTGGAGGAAATGGCCGCCAAGGGCGAAACCTTCTACGGCCGCTTCCCGCCGAAGAAGGCGGCGGCCTGACGATTGCGGACTGCCTGATGAAGTCTCGATAGCACCGCATCGACGGTGCGCTCCCCTCCCCGCAAGGGGGAGGGGAGTCTACTGACGTCGCGGCTGAATGATCGCTTCTTAAAGGTCCGGCCAACTCACCCCGCCTGCATCAGCCCTTCCTTCGCCTGCGCCTCCTGCACCTTCGGCCGGGCGGCGACGCGGTTTTTGTAGGCGACGAGGTTCGGCAGCGCCGACAGGTCGAACTTCATCCGGTCGGCCCAGGTCAGGATGGTGAACAGATAGCCGTCGGCGACCGTGAACTGGCTGCCCATCAGGTAATCGCGCCCCGCGAGCTGGCTGTCGATATACTTGAACTTGCCCATCACGCGGTCCTTGAAGAACGCCTTGGCGTCGTCGGCGAGCACCGGCGAGAACAGCGGGCCGAAATTCTTGTGCAGCTCCGAGGTGATGAAGTTCAGCCATTCCAGCAGCTTGTAACGCTCGCCGCTGTTGCGCGCGGGAGCGAGCTGCTTGTCCGCAGCCTGGTCGGCGATGATCTGGACGATGACCGGTCCCTCGGTCACGATGTCGCCGCTCGGCAGCCCCAGGGCCGGTACTTGGCCCTTCGGATTGACCTTAAGATAATCGTCGCCATTTTCCAGGGTCTTGGCGCGGAGATCGACCTTCACGAGGTCGTAGGGCAGGCCGGCCTCGAGCAGGGCGATATGGGGTGAGAGCGAGCATGCGCCGGGTGAATAATAAAGCTTCATCTTGTATTCCCTCCGTGAGACCGTTGTTTTTCGTGGAACCGGGCTTCACACACGGCCCTTAAATGCACTTGCATGGAATAGTCAAGATTGATGCAGCTGCATCGAATGCGCTAGAACGAGGACATCGAGAATACGAGCCGGCCCATGAAACGCAAACCATCGACCGAGGCGACCGCCGCCTGGATCCGCCTGATGCGGGTCCAGAGCCGGGTGCTGGACGCCGTCGAGCAGGAGCTGAAAAAGGCCGGTTTCCCGCCGCTCGCTTGGTATGATGCGCTTCTGGAGCTGTCCCGCGCGCCGACCGGGGAGCTGCGGCCGGTTGAGCTCGAACGGCAGATGCTGCTGCCGCAATATTCAACCTCGCGGCTGATCGACCGTCTCGTCGATGAAGGCCTGGTTGTCCGGCGCGAATGCAAGATGGACAAGCGCGGCCAATTCGTGGAGATCACGGAGGCGGGGCGCGAGCTGCAGAAGCGGATGTGGTCGGCCTATTCGGCCGCGATCGAAAAGCATGTCGGCTCCAAGCTGTCGGATGCCGACGCCGCCAAGCTCTGCGCGCTGCTCGATCGGCTCGGCTGCTCCTGCGGTCAGGCCGTTCCCTATTCTGCCGGAGAGGGCGCGTCGACCCGATGAGTTACTCGTACCCTTTCACATCCGCGGTCCCCTCGGGTCCGCGGCCCTTCCTGTCACCACGCGCGATCCTTGACGCGCGCTTCCTCCGAGACTCACATGGCGCGTGACCAGATCGATATGACCCCGCTGCAGTCGCGCGACGAGCTCGTGGCGTGGCTCGAAGCCGGCGTGAAGCCGCCGTCCGCCTTCCGCATCGGGACCGAGCACGAGAAGACGCCGTTCACGCTCGACGGTCACCGTCCCGTTCCTTACGAGGGGCCGCGCGGCATCGGTGCGTTGCTTGAAGGCATGAAGCTCCTGCTCGGCTGGGAGCCGATCATGGAGCGTGGCAACATCATCGGGCTCTATGACGTGACCGGCGGCGGCGCGATCTCGCTGGAGCCCGGCGGTCAGTTCGAATTGTCCGGCGCGCCGGTCGAGACCGTGCACCAGACACATTCCGAGCTGATGGCGCATCTGGCGCAGGTGCGCGAGATCGCGACCCCGCTCGGCATCGGTTTTCTCGGGCTCGGCATGACGCCATCCTGGTCGCGCGAAGACATTCCCGTGATGCCCAAGGGCCGCTACAAGATCATGAGAGGCTACATGCCGAAGGTCGGTCACTACGGCCTCGACATGATGTTCCGGACCTGCACGGTGCAGACCAATCTCGACTTCTCCTCGGAAGCCGACATGATCAAGAAGCTCCGGGTCTCGGTCGCGCTGCAGCCGATCGCGACCGCGCTGTTCGCCAACTCGCCGTTCACTGAAGGCAAACCGAACGGCTATCTGTCGTTCCGCTCGGAGATCTGGCGCGACACCGACAATCAGCGCTCGGGCATGATCCCCTGGGCGTTCGAGGACGGCATGGGCTTCGAGCGCTGGGTCGACTACGCGCTCGATGTTCCCATGTATTTCGTCAAGCGCGACGAAACCTATATCGACGTCTCCGGCACCTCGTTCCGCGACTTCTTCGCGGGCAAGAATCCGGCGATGGCCGGCGAGCGCCCGACCCTGTCGGACTGGGCCAATCACCTGTCCACGATCTTCCCGGAAGTTCGCCTGAAGCGCTATCTGGAGATGCGCGGGGCCGATGGCGTGCCGTGGGGCCGCCTGCCGGCGCTGCCGGCGTTCTGGGTCGGCCTGCTCTATGACGATGTCAGCCTCGATGCCGCCTGGGACCTGGTCAAGGATTGGACCGCGTTCGAGCGCCAGAGCCTGCGCGCGCATCACGGCCTGCGCCGGCGCGGCCGCATCGACCATCTCGGCCGCGACGAAAGCCGCTATCTTGAGCCGCTCGACCAGATCATCGATTCCGGCCGTTCGCCGGCCGAGGAAATGCTGGAGAAGTTCAACGGTCCCTGGCACGGCTCGGTCGAGCCGGCCTATGACGAATACGCGTTCTGACGGACGCAGCCCTGGCTGAGCCGGGCGGGCTCGGCGCATCCGGCCGCTCGGATGCCGCAGCGTCGTCGCGCCGCTCTTCGTCCGGGCCGGAGTTCCAAGCCTGGCGGGAATTGGCGGATGGGCCCGGCTTTTTTGTTGCAGTTTGTGTCTTCGGCCCGGTCTGGCGCCGGCGCGCCCCGGTGTGGCCGTGGGCGCGTCGTGTCCGCGAGAGCCGTTCATCCGCCATACAGGTTCGTGGCGATCAAATGACGCTTCAAAATACTCAAGAAAACCTCAAGTCTAACAATGGGTCTGATGGTTCAGCGGCGGCGCGTGGGGCGCCTCATGGGGGTGTGGCTGTGGGCACTGGCGTGCCTGCTCGCGGCCGCGCGTCCGGAGCCAGCTGACGCCCAGACCTATTCCGATCGTCCCGGCGGCGACTATATGAGCGCGCCGATCGCCTCGGGCGACCCGGCCGATTGCGCGCTGCTGTGCGAGCACGACCGGCGCTGTCGCGCCTGGAGCTTCAACTATCCGACCGTGATGGAAGCGGGCGCGGTGTGCTGGCTGAAGAACAGCGTGCCGGCACGGGTGCCCGACAATTGCTGCGTCTCCGGCGTGCGCGGCGCCGGCGTCGTCGAAATCCGCAACGACGCCGTCGAAACCTCGATCGACCGTCCCGGCGGCGATTATCGCAGCTTCGACATCAAGACCACGGACCTGAAGGCCAACGACAAGGTCGAGAAGCCCGTCGACAAAGGCGCAGACAAGAGCAGCGACAAGGCGCCGGACAAGAAAGACGAGAAGGCCGCCGACGCCGAGGAGATCTGCAAGGCCGCCTGCACCGGCGACAACAAATGTCGCGCCTGGACCTTCGCCCGGCCCGGCTATGCCGGCAAGGAGGCGCATTGCTTCCTGAAGAAGGAAATCAAGCCGCCGCGGCGGCGGGCCGGGTTCACCTCGGGCGTGGTGCGGTAGCGTCCGGAGAGTGTCGATCTGCCGATGGAAGCCGTTACGACGGTGACGCTTCGGGCACCGACAGTGCACCAAACTCAGTGTCATTCCGGGGTGTGACGCGCAGCGGCGCGAGCCCGGAATCATTACTCACGCTGGTGGTTACAGATTCCGGGCTTCGCTCTTCGAGCTACAGCGGACAAACCGCGCGCCCGGAATGACAAGCGGGGAGAGCGGTGGCTCCGCATAGCCAAGCGTGAATCATTCCTCTGCGGCGATCACGGTGATCTCCGGCCATAGCGCCTTCCAGCGCGACGCCTTGGCCGCGTAGTTCGCCGCCGAAAAATTGGCCGTGATGTTCGGTCGCACGATCATCTGCGCGATGTCATCGAAGCCCTTGGGCGCATAGACCTCGTATCCGCCGGCCACAGGCCGGAGGCCGACCTGCGTGTTGGTGGTGAGGAAACGGTCGATGCCGTCGGTGGAGCGCGTCAGCGGCGGGTAGGGGCGGCCGTGCTTGGCCGGATACCAGAGGTGGACGCGGGCCTGGTTGCGCACCTCGACCTTGGCGTCGATGCCGGCAAGCAGTGACGCCACAAGTTTGATGACGGCGTCCTCCGCCTCCCAGGACGTGTCGGGATCGGAGTAGAAGACGTCGTAGTCGAGAATGCCGTGGTCGACGGGACGGCTGGTTCGGACGTTCCAGACGGTCTGGACCAGGCAGCCGGAGACGATCCACGCATCGGGCAAGTCCGTTTCGCGCAGCACGTGCATGATCGCCGTATTGATGGGATTGCGCAGCGCGGCTGCGATGAATTCGTCTTCGGTCATGGTCGTCGATGACGTCGAGAACGGGCGTTTGTCGGCCGCTGTCTCATACACGAAAGGTACGCCGGTGGGCAGCCGGTTTCAGCCGCGATCGATCGCGGCGAGCGCCTTCTTCGACGTCAGTGCTCGCCACTGCCGGCGCAAGAGCGGCTCCACGTCCGCGCGCTGCGCATTTGACAGGCGCAGCAGCACGATCGGATGGTCGCGGTAGTGGTCGGTGAAATAGAACAGCCTTGGCCGGTTCTCGACCAGCAGCTCGCGCTCGTCTGCAGGGATGCCCGGAAGGACGAGGCTGGCGCCGTCCTCCCTCAGCCGCGCCAGCATCTTGTTGCGCACCTTCAGCGCCAGCGTGCCGTAGGATTTTCCGTCCTCGGCCTCCGGCCACGCCAGCGCCAAGGCCCTGACGTCGTCGAAGGTCACGGTGCGGCGCGCTCAGCGCACCGCGGTGAAGAAGCGATCCAGCCGGAAGCCTGAGAGCCAAGCCCACACCGGCTGGTTCTTGAAGCCGAGATCCCACGAGCCGACCACCGCGTCGGCGCGGCCGACCAGATTGTCGATCGGCAGCAGGCCGACGCCGCCATCGCGCAACGAGACGCGGCTGTCGGCGGAGTTGTCTCTGTTATCGCCGAGCACGAATAGTTTGCCGGGCGGCACGGTGACTTCCGGCGTGTTGTCGAGACGGCCATTGTCGCGCATCTTGAAGATCAGGTGCGACACGCCATTCGGCAGCGTCTCGACATAGCGATAGGCGGGCTCGTTGCGGCCGGTGTCGTCCTCGGCGTCGCCGATGCCGTCCGGCTTCAGCGCGGCGGCCTCGCCATTGATGTAGAGCTGGCCCTGGCGCATCTGGATGCGGTCGCCGGGCAGGCCGACGACGCGCTTGACCCAGGCCTGCGAGGTGTCGCCCGGCCAGCGGAACACGACGACGTCGCCACGCTTCGGCGTCTCGCCGAACAGCCGCCCGGTCTCGGGCAAGGTGATCTGCATCGGCAGCGACGACGTGCCATAGCCATACGGGAATTTCGACGCGAGCAGCGCGTCGCCGATCAGCAGCGTCGGCTCCATCGAGCCCGAGGGCACGTAGAACGGCTCGGCGATCGCGCCCTTGGCGACGAACACGACCAGGACTACGGCGGCGAGCTGTGCGAGCTGTCCGCCCCAGGTGGCGGTGTCCTTGCGCGCGGCCTTGGTCACGGTCTTCTCGGCCGACATCTTGTCGAGGCTCATCGGCCCGTGCCTCCCACCGTGATGCGATCCATGCGCAGCGTCGGCTGACCGACGCCGACCGGCACGCCCTGGCCGTTCTTGCCACAGGTGCCGATGCCGGTGTCGAGCGACAGATCGTTGCCGATCATGCTGATGCGGTTGAGGTCGGTCGGGCCATTGCCGATCAGCATCGCGCCCTTCACCGGCGCACCGACCTTGCCGTTCTCGATCCGATAGGCCTCGGTGCACTGGAAGACGTATTTGCCCGAGGTGATGTCGACCTGGCCGCCACCGAAATTGACGGCGTAGATGCCGTTCTTGACGGAGGCGATGATCTCGGCCGGATCGCGGTCGCCGGCCAGCATGTAGGTGTTGGTCATGCGCGGCATCGGCACATGCGCATAGCCTTGCCTGCGGCCGTTGCCGGTCGGCGCCATGTTCATCAGCCGCGCGTTCTGGCGGTCCTGCATGTAGCCGACCAGGATGCCGTCCTCGATCAGCACGGTGCGGCTGGTCGGCGTGCCCTCGTCGTCGATCGACAGCGAGCCGCGGCGCGACGACATGGTGCCGTCATCGACCACCGTGACGCCCTTGGCGGCGACCGGCTGGCCCATCAGCCCGGCGAAAGCCGACGTCTTCTTGCGGTTGAAGTCGCCTTCGAGGCCGTGGCCGACGGCTTCGTGCAGCATCACGCCGGGCCAGCCGGCGCCCAGCACGACGTCCATCTCGCCGGCCGGCGCGGGGACGGATTCGAGATTGACGAGCGCCTCGCGCAGCGCGCCATCAGCGGCTTCGCGCCATGCCTTGGTCTCGATGAAGCGGGCATAGGCCTCGCGGCCGCCATAGCCCTTGCTGCCGCTCTCCTGGCGGTCGCCCTGGCCAGCGACGACCGAGACGTTGACGCGCACCAGCGGGCGGATGTCACGATAGCTCTCACCGTCGGGCCTGATGATCTCGACCACCTGCCAGGTCGCACCGAGGCTCACGGTCACCTGGCGCACGCGCGGATCCTTGTCGCGCAGATAGGCGTCGATCTCGCCGAGCAGCTTGACCTTGCTCTCGAAGCCCGGCGCGTCGAGCGGATTGTCGTCGCCATAGAGCCGCACATTCGTATGCGGCGGCGGGCTGGCGAAGTTGCCCGAATAGCCGCCCCTGACCGCGCTCACCGCGTCCGCCGCGCGCATCAGCGCCGGCAGCGAGACGTCGGAGGAATGCGCGTAGCCGACCGCATCGTCCTTGACGGCGCGCAGGCCGAAGCCCTGGCTCGTGTCATAGGTCGCCTGCTTCAGGCGGCCATTGTCGAAGGTCAGCGCCTCGGTCTGGCTGTATTCGAGAAACAGCTCGCCGTCGTCGGCGCCGGCCAGGCCGCGCGCAATCTCGCTGCGGACCGCGTCACGATCCAGACTGGCGCGATCGAGCAGGGAGGTGGTGGCGGGATTCGTCATGGGTCAATCCGTTGTCGGAGCGGTCATTCCAAGATAGTTGTTTTGACGTCGGGGCGCGAGGGGCTGGATGATTACCGAATTGACATGGTTGAGATCGTTCCAATCACGGCCGCTTACATCGAGAGCTTTCACCGCACACTGGATTTTGTCGCGCGTGAACGGCGCTACCTGTCCTTTGTGCAGGCGCCACCGCTCGACTCCACGCGGGCGTTCATCCTGAACAATATCCAGGAGGGATATCCGCAATTCGTGGCGTTGTCGGCAGGCGATGTGGTCGGCTGGTGCGATGTGACGCCGAAATCGGGGCCAATCGATGCCCGGGTCGGCGTGCTCGGCATGGGCCTTTTGCCGCAGTTTAGGCGCCAGGGCAACGGAACCCGGCTCATGGCGGCGACGCTGGAGGCGGCGCGGCGGGTCGGATTCTCGCGCGTCGAGCTGAATGTCTACCGCAGCAATACGGATGCGATCCGGCTGTATCAAAAGGCCGGATTCGTTCTCAAGGCGGTGCAGCCGCGCGAGGCTCGCGACGACGGGTTTGACAAGACGCTGCTGGTGATGGCGCTGGCGCTCGACACGGGACGCTGATCGATACGATCGCTTGGCGCGCGCCAACGATCGCCGTCGTTCACGGCAATGTGTCAGGCGTTCGGCGATAGCGCTTGCTGGTGTCAGGCCGGCTTGGTGTCAGGGCAGCTTGTCGAAGCCGTCGGCGAGGCCGTTGAGGCTCAGCGGGAAGCCGATGCCTTCCTCCGGCGTTTCGAAGATGATGAAGGTCGCGGTCTTCGCCGTCTTGAGCTGGCCGAGCAGCTTGTCGTCCAGCACCACCTCGGCGACGCAGCCATTCGGCAGGCAGCGCACGAAACCGGCGCGGCCGACATCCTGGTTGTCGAGCTTGAGGCCGAGGCCGGACGGCAGCAGCACGCCGAGCGGCGCCACCACGCGCATCAACCGGCTCTTCTGGTCGGCGGTTTTGAGCATGATCACGGTGAGGCCTGCATTGGAGCGATCCTCGGCGACGACGCTTTGAATCAGCGCGCATTGCTCGCTCTGCGCGCCCGGCGGCGTGTCGCAGCGGATCTGCCAATCGCCATGCACCGAGCGCACCGCGCCCTGTGCCTGCGCCGCGCCGGACGTGGTGAGGTTCAGGCTCATCGCCAAGGTCAGCGCCGCGCCAGCGGCAATCATGCCGGTGGTGAGTCGGGCCCAAACAGTGCTCAAACGGCGCGAGTCATTCGCAGCTGGGGTGGACATGTCAGCTGTTCTGTCCGTTGAAACCCTGATCCGGGTCGGTGCCATGCCAATTTCCTGTGGGTGATCTGCGCGTCTGACGCCAAGATACGGCAATGATGGCGTCTTGAGGACAGCGTCGGAAGCCTAAGGCACGAACCGCGACGAAATATGGCCGCACCCGGTCGCGCCGCCGCGCCTCACCGAATCAGCCTCGCAGACGGCCGCTGCGCGTTGCCTACATCGCGCAGCTTGCCTGTCAAGCGCTCGTTGTCGGCGAAATCGCGCAACGTCGCAATTTCTCGGAAAATCCGCGCGTTGCTGCAGATCCTGCCCCCGGCGAAATCCGGCTCAAGACTGCATTGCGATAGATCAAGAATTATGGTTTGAGAAGAAAGATTTCGTCATTCCAGTGAACTGGCCCAGGTGCTTCTCTATGCATCCGCCCGAAGGCCATTTGTCAGGAGCGCGGATCACAACAGCGTACCGCTTCAACAGCGCGTGCGCTGAGGGGGAAAGTTCTGAAGGGAGCGCGACGACATGAAGGTGTCGAAAGGCCAATTGAGTGCCCGTTTGCTGGGCTTGGCCATGGCGGGCGTGACGCTCGTCGGGGGTGGGTCGGCGTTCGCGGAGACGGGGCAGCCGGCGCCGTGGGAGTACAAGCTGCAGGAAGCTGCCACGCCGGTGATGGAGAACATCACCTGGTTTCATGGCCTGCTGCTGACGATCATCACTCTGATCACGTTGTTCGTGCTGGCGCTGCTCGTCGCCGTGGTGGTGAAGTTCAACGCGCGCGCCAATCCGGTGCCGTCGCGCACCACCCACAACACCCTGCTGGAAGTGGCGTGGACGCTGATCCCGGTGCTGATCCTGGTCACCATCGCGGTGCCGTCGTTCCGGCTGCTGTTCCTCGAGCTCGACGTGCCGAAGGCGGACATCACCATCAAGGCCACCGGCAAGCAGTGGTATTGGAGCTACGCCTACCCGGACAATGGCAAGTTCGAGTTCGACTCGCTGATGGCGCAGGACAAGAAGCCCCGCCTGCTCGCGGTCGACAATGAGATGGTCGTGCCGGTCAACAAGGTGATCCGGGTTCAGACCACCGGCGCCGACGTGATCCACTCCTGGGCGATCCCGTCCTTCGGCGTCAAGATCGACGCCATTCCCGGCCGTCTCAACGAGACTTGGTTCAAGGCGACCAAGGTCGGCATGTATTACGGCCAGTGCTCCGAACTGTGCGGCAAGGATCACGCCTTCATGCCAATCGCGGTGCGGGTCGTGAGCGACCAGGAGTTCACCGCCTGGGTCGAAGACGCCAAGAAGAAATTCGCCAGCGCGCCGACCAGCACTTACGCGTCAGCCGCAGGCGTGTCGCAGTAGCGCGGGGACGAAACGCGAAATTGAGGGCCGCCTCTGGCGGTCCACCGGGGACACTGAGGATTGGACAATGGCGACGAACGTAGCGACCCATAGCAGCCATGACGATCACGCGCACGACCATCCGACCGGATGGCGGCGCTGGCTGTATTCGACCAACCACAAAGACATCGGCACGATGTACCTGATCTTCGCCGTGTTCGCCGGCCTGATCGGCGGCGCGATGTCGGTCGCGATCCGCATCGAGTTGATGTATCCGGGCGTGCAGCTCTTCCATGAGAGCCATACCTACAACGTGTTCGTGACCTCGCACGGTCTGATCATGATCTTCTTCATGGTCATGCCGGCGATGATCGGCGGCTTCGGCAACTGGATGGTGCCGCTGATGATCGGCGCGCCGGACATGGCGTTCCCGCGCATGAACAACATCTCGTTCTGGCTGCTGCCGGCCTCGTTCGCGCTGCTGCTGCTGTCGACCTTCGTCGAGGGCGAGCCGGGTGCCAACGGCGTCGGCGCCGGCTGGACGATGTATGTGCCATTGTCGACGTCAGGCCATCCGGGACCCGCGGTCGACTTCGCGATCCTGTCGCTGCATCTCGCTGGTGCCTCGTCGATCCTGGGCTCGATCAACTTCATCACCACCATCTTCAACATGCGCGCGCCGGGCATGACCCTGCACAAGATGCCGCTGTTCGTGTGGTCGGTGCTGGTGACGGTGTTCCTGCTGCTGCTGTCGCTGCCGGTGCTCGCCGGCGCCATCACCATGATGCTGACGGACCGCAATTTCGGCACCACCTTCTTCGCTCCCGAAGGCGGCGGCGACCCGGTGCTGTTCCAGCATCTGTTCTGGTTCTTCGGTCACCCCGAAGTGTACATCCTGATCCTGCCCGGCTTCGGCATGATCAGCCAGATCGTGTCGACCTTCTCGCGCAAGCCCGTGTTCGGCTATCTCGGCATGGCCTACGCCATGGTCGCGATCGGCGGCATCGGCTTCGTGGTCTGGGCGCACCACATGTACACGGTCGGCATGTCGTCGGCGACGCAGGCCTATTTCGTCGCTGCCACCATGGTGATCGCTGTGCCGACCGGCGTGAAGATCTTCTCCTGGATCGCCACGATGTGGGGCGGCTCGATCGAGTTCCGCGCGCCGATGCTGTGGGCCGTGGGCTTCATCTTCCTGTTCACGGTCGGTGGCGTCACCGGCGTCGTGCTGGCGAATGCCGGCGTCGACCGCGTGCTGCAGGATACCTATTACGTCGTCGCGCACTTCCACTACGTGCTGTCGCTCGGCGCGGTGTTCGCCATCTTCGCCGGCTGGTACTACTGGTTCCCGAAGATGTTCGGCTACATGTACAATGAGGGCATCGCCAAGCTGCACTTCTGGGTCACCTTCATCGGCGTGAACCTGGTGTTCTTCCCGCAGCACTTCCTCGGCCTGTCCGGCATGCCGCGTCGCTACGTCGACTATCCCGATGCATTTGCCGGCTGGAACCTGGTGTCGTCGATCGGCTCCTACATCTCGGCGGTCGGCGTCCTGATCTTCATCTACGGTGTCGTCGACGCCTTCATGCGCAAGCAGCAGGCCGCCGCCAACCCGTGGGGACCGGGCGCGACCACACTGGAATGGACGCTGTCGTCGCCGCCTCCGTTCCACCAGTTCGAGGTGCTGCCGAAGGTGCAGTGATCCCGACCCTTGCGACGCGGCACCGTCTCGGGCGCCGCGTCGATCTATCGATCGGCGCGCATGGCCGCGCCGCTGCCGTGAAGCAAAACGCTTCAGACCTGCTTTGAATTGAAGTCTGGAATCGCTGTGTCGGTCATTGATCAGAACGCCATTGCCGTCGGTCCGCGGATCTCCGAAGCCGATGTCGGCGATTATCTCGCGCTGCTGAAGCCGCGGGTGATGTCGCTCGTGATCTTCACGGCGCTGATCGGCCTGCTGATCGCTCCCGGCCATTTCCACCCGGTGCTCGCGATCACCTCGCTGCTGTGCATCGCGGTCGGCGCCGGCGCTTCCGGCGCGCTCAACATGGCGCTGGAAGGCGACATCGATTCGCTGATGTCGCGGACCGCCAACCGCCCGATCCCGCGCGGCCGCGTCACCCGCCAGGAGGCGCTGGCCTTCGGCACCACCCTGTCGTTCTTCTCGGTGCTGACGCTCGGCATCCTGGTCAATTGGTATGCCGGCGCGCTGCTGGCGTTCACGATCTTCTTCTATGTCGTCATCTACACGCTGTGGCTGAAGCGCTGGACGGCGCAGAACATCGTCATCGGCGGCGCCGCCGGCGCCTTGCCGCCGGTGGTGGCCTGGGTCGCGGCGACCGGGTCGATCGCGCCGGAGCCGCTGCTGCTGTTCCTGATCATCTTCTTCTGGACCCCGCCGCATTTCTGGGCGCTGGCGCTGTTCCGCAGCGACGACTATGCCCGCGCCGGCGTGCCGATGCTCCCCGTCGTTGCCGGTCCTGATGCGACCCGGCTGCAGATCCTGCTCTACACGATCCTCCTGGTGGCGATTGCCGCCGCGCCCTGGCCGCTCGGCTATTTCGACGCCGTCTACGGCGTCGTCTCGCTGGCGCTTGGCGCCGGCATGCTGTGGTTTGCGACCGAGGTGTTCCGCAAGCGCGAGCGCAGCCAATCGCTGCGCGCCAACCGCAAGCTGTTCGCCTTCTCGATCCTGTATCTGTTCGCGCTGTTCGCGACGCTCGGGCTCGAGGCGGTCGCGCGCATGATCGCGCCGGTGATCTGGTAAGGGGCGCGAGACTGGAAAGCATGGCGACCGCGATGGCCGATCCGAATGAGCCAGAGGGCATCGTCCTCACCGAGGCGCAGCTGCGCAGCCGCCGGCGGCGTTCGATCGCGATCGCCCTGGCGCTCGGCGTGCTCGTGGTGCTGTTCTTCGCGGTGACGATGGTGAAGGGCCCCGCTGTGCTGAAGCGGCCGATGTAGATGCTGGTGTGATGCAGGACGACGCAATGGCGCAGACCGATCAGACCTACCCGACGCGCGTACCGGCCGAGCAGGCCGCGGCGCCGGCATTGCGGCGTGGCGTTGGCCGTGACGCTGTCGTCGGCGGCATCTGCGGCGCCGTCGTGGTGCTGATGGTCGGGGCGTCCTATGCGGCAGTGCCGTTCTACAATTGGTTCTGCCGCGCCACCGGTTTCAACGGCACCACCCAGGTCGCAACCTCGGCGCCGACATCGGCGCCGCTGGCGCGCCGCATCGCCGTCCGCTTCGACGCCAATGTCGCCGGCGGGCTGCCCTGGAAGTTCGAGCCGGAGAAGACCGAAATCGAGGTCGCGATCGGCGAGGTGGTCACGGTCTATTACACGGTTACCAACCAGTCGGCGCGCACCACGATGGCGCAGGCCGCCTACAATGTGACGCCGCTGACCTCGGGCGTCTATTTCCAGAAGATCAACTGCTTCTGCTTCACCGAGCAGACCATGGCACCGGGCGAGACCCGCGAGATGCCGGTCGTGTTCTATGTCGATCCGGCGATCACCGCCGACCACGAGAACGACTCGCTGAAGACGATCACGCTATCCTACACGTTCTATCCCGTCCGTGAGGCGCCCAAGCCGGTCGCCGCGGGCGAGCCGGACAAACCGCGGGGCAACCTTTGACCGCGCGGATGTCCACGATCCGGCGACCTGTGCTTGTAAACGAATATGTGCTGGGGCGACCGGCACCGATCTGGGGAGAGACTTGACATGGCTGAGGCGCACGCCAAGCACCACGACTACCACCTCGTCGATCCGAGCCCTTGGCCGTTCGTCGGCTCGGTCTCGGCCTTCATCATGGCCTTCGGCGCGATCGCCTGGATGCACAAGATGTTCTCCGGCGCGCCGATCGTGTTCGGCATCGGCACCATCGGCGTGCTGTACACGATGGCAAGCTGGTGGGGCGACGTCATCAAGGAAGCCCAGTACAAGGGCGACCACACCCGCGTCGTGCAGCTGCATCACCGCTACGGCATGATCCTGTTCATCGCCTCGGAGGTGATGTTCTTCGTGGCCTGGTTCTGGGCCTATTTCAACTCGGCGCTGTATCCGGGCTACGAGGTGCAGGCGACCCGCGATGCGCTGTTCGGTGGCGTCTGGCCGCCCAAGGGCATCGAGACCTTCGATCCCTGGCACCTGCCGCTGCTCAACACGCTGATCCTGCTGACCTCGGGCACGACCGTGACCTGGGCCCACCATGCGCTGCTCGAGGGCGACCGCAAGGGCCTGAAATACGGCCTGATCCTGACCGTGTTGCTCGGCGCGACCTTCACCTGCGTGCAGGCCTATGAGTACAGCCACGCGACGTTCTCGTTCGCCGGCCACATCTACGGCGCCACCTTCTTCATGGCGACCGGCTTCCATGGCTTCCACGTCCTGGTCGGCACCATCTTCCTGCTGGTCTGCCTGGTGCGCGTCTATGCCGGCCACTTCACGCCGAAGCAGCATCTCGGCTTCGAGTTCGCCGCCTGGTACTGGCACTTCGTCGACGTGGTCTGGCTGTTCCTGTTCGTCTGCATCTACGTCTGGGGCCACGGCGCCGAGACGATGGCGCACGGCGCGCATTGACGCATCCACGCGCGCCGGCGGCGCGCAGGTTGCAGCGAAACATGTTACAAAGGGGCGGCCGTTCGGCCGCCCCTTTCGTTACGGCCGCCACGACGCAGGCAAGTCATCATGATCACGCATCCGCCCGTCACCCTGACCCAGACCATTTTGCGCGGCCTCGCCTGCCGCTGTCCGCGCTGCGGCCAGGGCAAGCTGTTCGACGGCTTCCTCACTCTGCGCAAGCGCTGCGAGGCCTGCGATCTCGATTATGCCTTCATCGACACCGGTGACGGCCCGGCGATCTTCATCATGATGCTCGCCGGTGCGATCGTGGTCGGCGCCGCGCTGATCGTCGAGGTGAAGTATCAGCCGCCGTTCTGGGTCCATGCCGCGCTGTGGGGCCCGCTGATCCTGATCACCACCCTGCTGCCGCTGCGCGCCATGAAGTCGCTGCTGATCGCGCTGCAGTTCCACCACAAGGCCGCCCCCGGCCGGCTGGTGGACAAGACGCCGCGATGAGGTGTCGGGCATCCGCGGACGCTCGCCCCGGTTTTGAAGCGCTGCTCGGGTCCCGCCGTGGCGGTCCGTCCCGTGTGAGGCGGGCCACGCCGCTGATCACGCTTGAATGGGACAAAGGCCGTTGCCGCACGCACGCTGCGCTCCCTCCCCCCTCGTGGGGGAGGGCTGGGGAGGGGGGGAGCCCCAACGGCAGTCTTTGCTGGGCCACCCCAAACCCCTCCCCGCAAGGGGGAGGCGGGCGCACCGTCTGCTTGGCAAAGTCAGTGGGCTCCCTCACCCGCGTCAACGCATTTGCCTTCAAGCAGGCGCGCAGCGTCGGACTCGCCTCATGACCTCCACCCGCTCCCTCACCTCGTCCCGCGCCTTTGCCGCCTTCACCGTCGTCATGGTCGCGCTGTTCATCGGCCTCGGCGTCTGGCAGTTGCAACGCCGCTCGGCCAAGCATGCGCTGATCGCCGCGCTCACCGACCGCGTCACCGCGGCGCCCGCGCCGCTGCCGCCGCAAAGCGACTGGCGCAACTTGACGCCGGAGCGCGACGAATTCCGCCGCGTCAGTTTCACCGCCACCTACGCGAAGCTGCCGGACGCGATGGTCTACAGCGCCGGCTCGGCCGTGCGCGAGGATGTCTCCGGGCCAGGCACCTGGGCGTTTCTCCCCGCGCGGCTGCCGACCGGCGAAACGATCGTGATCGATGCCGGCTTTGTCGCCAACACGATGCAGGAGCGCAGCATTCAGGACCGCCAGGTCGGAAAGCTCGTCACCGGCGAGCCGGTCACGCTGACCGGCTATCTGCGCTTTCCCGAAGCCGCCGGCTGGCTGACCGCCGCCGAAAGCCGCGACAAGCGCCTCTGGTTCACCCGTGACCACCTCGCGATGGCCAAGACGCTGGGCTGGGGCGAGGTCGCGCCGTTCTACATCGATCTCGAAACGCCGGTGCCCGACAACGGCATCCCCAAGCCCGGCCCGCTGTCGCCGCATCTGCGCGACGAGCACATGCAATACGCTTTGACCTGGTTCTCGCTCGCCGCCGCGCTGATCGCGGCATTCGCCGTGTGGGCGAGGACGCGCCGGAACGGCGCTTGATTTTTGACGCTTGACTTAGAGCGCGCTCGAACCCGTAGCCTGCCGGGCGTCGTGAATGGAGACGGGCGCGCATGAAGATCGGCGAACTGGCCAAGCAGTCGGGGCTGACGCCCCATACGATCCGCTACTACGAGCGGATCGGGCTGCTGCCCAGGGCCGCTCGGGATCATGCCCGGCAGCGAGACTACGACGCCACGATCCTCTCCTGGATCGAATTCCTCGGCCGTCTCAAGGCCACGGGAATGCCGATCCGGGACATGCTGCGCTATGCCGAGCTGCGTGCGCGCGGCGTCGCCACTGAGCCGGAGCGGCGTCGGCTGCTGGAGCGGCATCGCGAGGCGGTCCGGGCGCATGTCGCCGCGTTGCAGGACTGCCTTCTCGTTCTCGACGGCAAGATCGCCGGCTATGCCGGCAGCAGCGAGAGGACGAACGACGATGACGCAATCAGCGCCCGGCCAATCCACGACGACGAGCGGCACGCAATCCGGCGCCAACCACGATCAGGATCGCCTGGCGCGCGGCCGGCGCGCGCTCGATAGGATCGACGGCGAAGCCGGTCACAACGTGATCGCGGCGCTCGCCGACATCGCGCCGGATTTCGCGACCTACGTGATCGAGTTTCCGTTCGGCGACATCTATTCGCGTCCCGGCCTCGATCTGCGCAGCCGCGAGATCGCGACCATCGCGGCCCTGACAGCGCTCGGCAATGCCAGCCCGCAGCTCAAGGTGCACATCCAAGCGGGGCTCAACGTCGGCCTCAGCCGCGAGGAGATCACCGAGGTGATCATGCAGATGGCGGTCTATGCCGGCTTTCCCGCCGCGCTCAACGGCCTGTTTGCGGCCAAGGCGGTGTTCGCCGAGGCCGACGCAAAGGCCGACGAGGCCAGATCGGTCTAAGCCGCCGGGACTATGCCGCGGGCTGGATCGATCGCACGCTGCCGGACACCCTGACCGGCGCCCCACGCGCTCCATCGAGATCGACCTGCAGGCTGCACGGCACGCCCATGTCCTCGCCCTGCCGGATCACGATCGGTGCTGCGGCCGTCCAGGACAGCTCGCGCAGATAGCCGGCGAGCGCTGCGGCCGCAGCGCCGGTCGCCGGGTCCTCGTAGACCCCGCCGAACGGGAACGGGTTGCGGGCATGGAAGAGTTGCGGCGTCTCGGCGTGCACCAGGGCGAAAGTGCAGAAGCGTTCGCGCTGCGCCAGCGCCTCGCCTCGGGCAAAGTCGTAGCTGATGGCGCCGAGGCGGCTGCGGTCGCGCAGCGCGAGGATGGGATGATCCATTCCGGCATGGGCGATGACAGGCGGGATGCGCGGATCGAGGTCGCCCTGTGATAGCCCGAACAGCGCGAGGGTCTCGTCGAGCGCCGCCGACGGCAGGGCGCGCGTCTGCGTCGGCGGCGACTGGAACGATGCGCTCCAGTCCGTTGCCGTGAGATGGCCATCGACGGTGATGTCGGCATGATTGAGCGTGAGCGCAAACGTGCCGGAGGCTTCATGCCTGGCGAGCGCGGCGCCGAGCGCGATGGTCGCGTGGCCGCAGAAATCAACCTCGGCCTGCGGCGCGAAATAGCGCACCCGCCATGTGTCGCCGATGGGCGCCGCGAACGCCGTCTCCGAATAGCCGATGTCAGCCGCCATCGCCTGCATGGTGGCGGCCTCGGGCAACGTCTCGCAGATGACCACACCCGCCGGATTGCCGCCGCATGGGCCGTCGGTGAAGGCGGCGATGTGCTGGATGATCATTCGGTGTCTCACGCTGGATGTGGGCCTGCGAAGGTCTAAGCCTCCGGCGCATGCAAGTGAAGAACGTTGCGTTGGAGAGAGCATGTCGCAGGCGCTGGTAGCCGCGAGGCGCCGTTGCGCCAGAGCAAGGTCATGTCCCCAGTGATGGTGTAGCTCGGTAGAGCAAAGCCGTCCGCCCGCGCGCTCCCCCATAGCGCCGTAGCGGGTGGACGGCTTTGCGGTGGTCACCGGCGATTGCCCG
>VYKW01000190.1_pt1 | contig 26722 bp, 27 predicted proteins | sample 5114451 | NCBI WGS metagenome assembly VYKW01 (sample SAMN12291784, study PRJNA351875) | freshwater metagenome | isolation source: freshwater lake | place: USA: Michigan, Gull Lake | collected 2013-08-08
AGCAGCAGGAGTCGGCGCCACCGCGGTGCTCGGCGCCGGCGCGACGTTCGACAGCGCACCGGGGATGCCGCCGGGCGCAGACGCACCGTCGCGCGGCGCACCGGTCCAGTTGCCCTGTTCGGCGCGGACCACCGTGCCTTCCTTGTCATAGCTTTCGCGGGTCGCCTGATTCTCGTCGAGATCGACCTCGGCCTGCACTTCCGCGCTGAAATTGCCGGCGCCGAGTAGCGGGGTGAGCAGCTGAACCAGCTGTTGCCGCACCTTGTCCTCGACGCGGTTCTGGAAATCGATGCGGGCGTCGCCGGCGCTCGATTCCTGTCCCGATTTGCTCAGCAGCGCGCCCATCTGGTCGACGATGGTCACCTTGTCGGGCTTCATCCCCGGCACCGATGAGGCGACGAGGTTGACGATCGAGCGGACCTGCGCGTCGGACAGGCTGCGGCCTGGCTGGAGCTTGACGATCACCGATGCGCTCGGCTCGGCCTTGTCGCGGACGAACACGCTGGTTTCGGGGGTGGCGAGATGCACGCGCGCCTCCGCCACCGTGTCGATCGCGCCGATCGAGCGGGCGAGTTCGGTTTCGCGCGCCTGACGCAGCCGCTCACCCTCGACCGCCCGGCTTGCGCCCATCGGCATGTTGTCGAGCAGGGCGTAGCCGCCGGGTGCGGCCTTGGGCAGATCCTGGCCGGCGAGCAGCATCCGCGCCTTGTGGTAATTATCCTCGGCAACGGTGATTGACCCCGATCCGTCGATGCCATTGGCGATGTTCGCCGCGTCGAGCGCCTGCGCCACCGCCGCCTTGTCACTTTCGGGCAGATTGGCGAACAACACGCGCTGCGGCGGCGTTGACAGCGCCATCCACGCGAACGCCGCAGCGGCGATCAGGCCGAGCATGAAGATCAGCGGCAGGCTGCGTTTGACCGCAGGCTGGGCAAGGATGTCGCCCATCTGGCGGAGCGGATTGGCCATGCCGGTGCGCGAGGCAGAGGCAGGGGCGTCGGTGGTTGCGATGGCGTTGCTCATGGTCAGACCGGCATGCTCATGATGTCACGATAGGCGGTCAGGAGTTTGTTCCGGACCTGAAGCGTCGCTTCGAAGCCGACCGACGCCTCCTGGCGGGCGAGCATCACCTTGGCGATGTCGACCGTTTCGCCGCGCTCATAGGCGGCGGAAAGTTCGCTGGCGCGGCTCTGCGCGCTGTTCACTTTGCCGACCGCCTGCTCCATCGTGTCGATGAAGCTGGACGGACCGGCGGGCTGCGCGCCTGACGACGACACGGGTGCCGCAGCACCGCTGGTCGCGCGCTGCAGCGCTTCGTTGCGTTCGAGGATCTGGGCGCGCAATTGCATCACCCGGTCGATGCCACCTGCCCCGCCCACTCCGCCGATCCCGCTCATGCGCTAATCCTCCGGACCAGATCTTCGCCCTGCTCACGCGCCTTGGCGAGGCGGTAGCGCAGCGTGCGTTCGGAAATGCCGAGCCGCTTGGCGGTCTCGATCCGACTGCCGCCACATGCCGCCAGCGTCTCGCGGATCGCGGCGAATTCGCTCAGCTGAACGATGTTGCTGAGCTGACCGGGTTCGGCCTGCACCGGGGCGGCGACCATCGAGGGACGGTCGAAAATCAGATGATCGGGCGTGATCGCATCGCCCATGCACAGCAGCAGCGCGCGCTGGATCACATTCTCCAGCTCGCGGACATTGCCCGGCCAGTCATGCGCCTGCAGCACGGCGAGCGCCTCCCGCGTCACCCACGGCAGCTGCCCGCGCGGGCCGGCATGGCGCAACACCATCGCGGCGGCGAGCGCGGCAACGTCGCCGGGACGCTCGGCCAGCTTTTTGGTCGAAAGCGGGAAAACCGACAGGCGGTAGTAAAGATCGGCGCGGAACCGGCCCTCCATCACCTCGGTCTGGAGGTCACGGTTGGCACAGGCGATGACGCGGACGTCAATCTTCTCGGCCGCGGTCGCGCCAATCGGCACGACTTCGCGCTCCTGCAATGCGCGCAGCAACTTAGCCTGGAGCGCGAGCGGCATTTCGGCAACTTCGTCGAGCAGCAGCGTCCCGCCATTGGCCGCGCGGAAGAACCCCTCGCCCGCCGCATTCGCGCCGGTGAACGCGCCCTTCTGGTGCCCGAACAGCAATGCTTCGAGCATCGTTTCGGGCAGAGCCGCGCTATTGACCGCGATGAACGGGCCGTCGCGGCGGGTGGAGCCATTGTGGATTGCCTTGGCCAGCACTTCCTTGCCGGTGCCGGTCGGGCCGTTGATCAGCACGGTGATGTCGGCGACCGCGACCCGCTCGGCCAGCGCGTAGAGCGCGAGGCTTTCGGGATCGGCGGCAACCGGGGCATGCGCGCCACGCAGCATCGCGCTGGCAAAGCCGGTCGCGACGGCGGTGTCATCGGCGCCATAGGACAGGCGCGCGGGATTGCCATCATGGAACGGGATCGCCGCGACCGGCCCGTCCGCCAGCACCAGCGTGCGCGCGGAGACCGGGGGCGCTTCACCCTCGACGATCATGAACAGGTCGCCGGACATCGGCTTGACCTTGTCAGCCGCGCCGATCGTAAATCCCTGCGAGCGCAGCGCCGAAACCAGCGCGTAATTCTGGCGAAGGACTGCGGCCGACGGAAAGATGGTCTGCATTCGAGAACCCCCTGATGGAGGTTGAATGCGGGATTGGTGGTAAACGACGAGTAAACCAATTCAAAAAAAGAGCCTTTTTCGGCTCCAGATGGCCGCGCGTGCCTCTACGCGCGCGCGAGACCCGCCAATTTCCGCGCAGAAAACTGCTTAACCCGCCCGCCACCCTGCCGTTCTCCCCTGTGGCGGCTCGGGCTCCTTCGCATTCAGGGGGGAACGGGGAGACGCCGGATTGAACGGAGACTAGACATGACTGTTATCGGAACGAACATCGCGAGCATGCGTGCCGCGAACGCTTCGAAGATGGCGTCGGCCTCGTTGCAGACCGCCATGGAGCGTCTGTCGACTGGCAAGCGCATCAATACTTCGAAGGACGACGCCGCCGGCCTGGCCATCGCATCGACGATGACCTCGTCGATCCGCGGCATGAGCCAGGCGATCCGCAACGCCAATGACGGCGTCAGCCTTGCACAGACCGCCGAAGGCGCGCTGGGCGAAGTCACCAACATGCTGCAGCGCATCCGCGAGCTGTCGGTGCAGTCGGCTTCGGGCACCTATTCGGACAGCGACCGCGCCAACCTTCAGTCGGAAGTGACCGCGCTGACCTCGCAAATCTCGTCGGCGCTGACGACCACGAAGTTCAACGGCGTTTCGCTGTTCACCACCACCTCGGGCGGTGCAGGCACGTCGACGACGATCCAGACCGGCTACAATTCGGGCGATACGGTCGCGGTTGCGATCGGCAATATCGACCTCAGCACGATGTCGGCCGGCACCCGCGCCGCGACCGCCGCCGATGTGACCGCCGGTGTGACCCGCGAAGCGACCGCCGAAGACGTGACGGCAGGCGCAACCCGCCTCGCCACCGCTGCCGATGTGACTGCCGGTGCAACCCGTGAGGCGACGGCTGCTGACGTCACCGCCGGTGCAACCCGCGCCGCGACGCAGGACGATGTCGATGCGGGCACGACCCGTGAGGCGACGGCTGCCGACGTGACTGCCGGCGTGACCCGTGAGGCAACCGCCGCCGACGTCACCGCCGGTGCGACCCGCGTCGCCACCCAGGCCGACGTTGATGCCAACCTGATGCGCCCGGCGACTCAGGAAGATATCGACAATGGCTTTAGCGGTGGTGTTGGCGACGACATCGCGGTCGTGGTCGGCGACGAAGTGCTGGCGGAAGAAGGCGACGAAATCCTCGCCGCGGTCGGTGATGACATCACCGTGTCGGTCGGTGACGACATCGCCGCTGAAGAAGGTGACCTGATCGCTGCTGAAGTCGGCGACGAAATCGCCGCCGAAGTGGGCGATGATATCGTGGTCGAAGTGGGCGACGATATCGAGACGACCGGCCTGTCGGTCGCGACGGCGGACGCTGCCGATGACGCGCTCGCGGTGGTCGACGCGCTGCTCACCACGGTGAACAATGTCCGCGCCGGCCTTGGTGCCAGCCAGAGCCGCCTGGAATCGGTCGTCAACAACCTGACCAGCAACGTCACCAACCTGACCGAAGCGCGCAGCCGCATCGAAGACGCCGACTTCTCGGCCGAAACGACCGCGCTCGCCAAGGCCCAGATCCTGAGCCAGGCATCGACCGCGATGCTGGCCCAGGCCAACCAGTCGCAGCAGAACGTCCTTACCCTGCTTCGCTAAGCGTGTGCCCGGTCGGGGTGTCACCCCCCTGACAGGCGCCACGGCCGGTCACCCTTCCCTGTTGGAAGGGCATGCGAGGAAGCCCCGGTGGTCGCAAGACCACCGGGGTTTTTCTTTGTTTGTGGGTCGCGGAGGGCGGCACGCATCCAATCCTCCCCCGCCAGGGGGAGGATTATTGCCGCCCCTAGTCGCTCGGCTTGCCGCCGGGCGTCCAGTCGGGGCGGAAATCGGTGTCGGCGAGCCAGCGGGCGGGGCCGATCAGCGACTGGATCGCGCGGGTCATGAACGGGATGTCGAGATTGGCGATCGTGTCCTGCGGCGAATGATAGGTCGGCGTCACCGCCCAGCCCGAGATCGTGTGCGCGACCACCCCGCGCCGCGCGAGTTGATAATTGTCCGATCGCGCGAAGAAGTTCTGCTCGGGATAGGGGTCCTTCGCCACCAGCGCGCCGCGCTCGACCAGCGCCGCGCCCAGCGTCGAGCGCTCGAATCCGGTCATCATCATCGTGCCTGCGGGCAATTTGGGATCCTGCGCCCCGATCATCTCGAAGGCGAGGTTGGCGACGATGTCGGTCAGCGGCACCGGCGGCGCGGCGGCGAAGGCGCTCGACCCAAAGCCGCCCATCTCCTCCGCACCAAATGCCGCAAACAGGATGCCGCGCTTGTGCCGCTTGCCGCTGCTCAGCGCATGGGCGAGTTCGAGCACGGCGGCGACGCCCGAGGCATCGTCATTGGCACCATACATCACCGTCCCGTCGCGCTGGACGCCGAGATGATCGACATGCGCGGCGAGCAGGATCACCCCCGCCTTGGGATCGGTGCCGGGCAGGTAGCCGATCGCGTTGGTCGTCTCGACCTCTTCGCGGACCAGATTGAGCTGCATCGCGACCGGCTTGCCCGCAGACTTCGCCGCCTTGTCGAACGCAGCAGCGGGGAGGACGATGACCGACAGGCCGTCCTTGGGCGGCTGGCTGGCGAGGTAGGAGGTCAGGCGCGGCTGCTTGCCGATCTGCTCCCACAATTTCGCGGTCGCGTCGCTCGCGCGCAGGACGAGCAGCTTGGTGCCCTTGCCGCGCGTGGCGCGGATCGCGGCCGATGGCGAAATCTTCGCGCTCGCCACGAACACGATATCGCCTGCGGGGAGCGCGGCAACGTCATCCCCGGCATAGACCGCTGCGGTGCCCGCTACCCGATCGGCACCGCCGAGGATCAGCGTCGCGCCCTTCACCGCCTTGCCCGCGACGGTCAGTGCAGGCTCGCCGTCGAGGCGCGGACGGATGACCTTCACCTTCTGAATATAAGAGTCCGCGCCCGGCGCGGGCTGGAGCCCATAGCCCTGGAAGCGCGCCGCGACATAGGCAGCGGCGATCGCCTCGTCCCGCGTTGCGCTGCCGCGCCCCTGCAGCTCCGGCCCGGCGAGAAAGCGGACATGCGCCGCGATCCATTCGGGCTTTACCGTCCAGTCGGTCGCCGGGGCGGCAGTAGCCACCGGCGCTGGCGCGGCGGTCTGGGCAAAGGCGGGCGTGGCAAGCGCGGTGCAGAGCAGTGCGGCGGCGAAGATACGCTTCATGGGAACCCCTCAAATCAACCGCGCGACCCTAACGGGGACTGCGCGCAGGGCAAGGCGTCAGGCTTCAGGCCGGGTCCACAGCCAGCCGCCGATCACGACCGCCGCGCCGATGGGAATGAGCGGCCAGGGCATGGCGGTGAGCGCGAGGGTCAGCGCGATGCTGACCGCAAAGGCGATGCTCGCGGCAACCTTGCCGCTACGACTGACCGCGCCCTTCTCCCGCCAACGGATGATGTGCGGGCCAAAGCGCGGATGCTCGAGCAACCGCCGTTCAAGCGCGGGCGAACTGCGCGCGAAGCAAAAGGCCGCCATGATCACGAACACCGTCGTCGGCATCACCGGCAGGATCGCGCCGATCACGGCAAGGCCGAGGCAGGCAAAGCCGGCGGCAAGATAGAAATGGCGGCGCACATCGGACGCGTAGCACGCGCCTTGCGAATGTGTCGCAAAAAACGAGCGGCGGTGCCCGGTCTTATGGACACCGCCGCTTACCTTCGCCGCACCGATCCCGGCGCGTCGTCGATCCGTCAGAAGGCGAAGCCGATGCCCATCGAAACGCGCGCATCGTCGTCGCCCCGGCCCCAGCGACCGCGTCCCGCGACATAGCCCGACAGCGCGCCGTGGCGCATCGCGATGCGCAGCTCGCCGAACGCACTGTCGCGCTCGGTATCGGCGAGGGTCAGCACGGTGCTGCCCATCGCATGCTGCGCACCGGCAAGGCGCACCGCCGCGCTCCCGTCGCCCCGCTCATTCTCGAAGCTGTAGCCGCCGCGCAGCGCAGGACGGACCGCGCCGAACTGCATTGCGAGCTCGCCGCCCAAGCTGGTCGTCAGCTTGGAGAAGCTGCGCGCGCCATAGACGATGTTCGAAACCGAAGCGCCGGTCTCGGTATAGCCGTCAAGCTCAAGATCGACATAGTCGAGCGCGACGAACGGCGTTACCGCGACCGGGCCGGCGGCGAGCGCGAAGCCGATCTCGCCGCTGGCCGCCCAGCCCTCGCCGCGGGTTTCGCCATTGGCCATCTGGCCATAAACCGATGCGCGGCCGACCTTCTCAAAGCGCGCATCGCCGAGCCAGGCGCCTGCCGCCTGGACGTACAGGCCGACCGGCAGCTCGACTGCGGCATAGGCGCCGACGGTCCAGGCGTTCGCCTCGACCGGCGCGAAATAGGCCAGCTGGCCGTCCATCTCGCGATAGCCACCGGTGAGGCCGACGCGCACGCCGTCGGCGACCGGGATGTCGAGCCCGATCGTGGTGCCAAGCAGGTCGGCGTCGAGCCCGGTCAGCGGGCTCGCGCCGGCGCCATATTTGCTCCAGTCGGCGTCGATCCACAGCCGCATGCGGCGGTCGGACGCGGCGCCGTCGGTCCAGCCGCGGCCTGCATTGAGGAAGCGCATCGCCGGCGCGGTCGTGCTCATGCCCAGCGCATTCATCGCCATGCGCGTGCCATAGAGCGTGTCGGGCGCCAGCAGGTTCATCGCCTGCAACGCCATCGGATCGACATAGGTGGGCAGGGTCAGGCGATAGACCAGCAGAACACTGTCATTGTTGCCGGTGCCGTCGCCCGCGCCCGATGCCTGGCACACGCCGTTGAAACAGATATTGGTGCCCTGGAAGTCATTGTCGTTGCCGACGAACAGGAAGAAGTCCTGCGGCGCTCCCTCTTCCAGCACCGGGACCAGCGCCATCGCTTCGATCTTTTCACTCAGCGAGGTCGGGTTGGTGGTGGGCAGTCGGTTGAGGTTCATGCCCACGCGCGCGAGCTGCGTCGGATTGAGCATGTTGATCAGCTCCACCTGCCGCACCGCAGTGATCCCGGCGACTAGATTGCCGTTGCTCGCGACCGGGGTAACGCCGGTCTCATAGGGGGTGCCCGCCAGGTTCGTCGCGCCCGTCGTGTCGACCAGCAGGATGCTCTTGTACACCGGCGTCGGGCTGGTGCTGGCAGTCGCGGCGACGCCGCGGCCGAGCCCGTCACGTGCGAGCACCAGGAACTGGGTGTCGTTGAGCGCGAGCATTTCGGACTGGGCCGCGGTGCGATCGAGTGCCCCGCCCGAGCCGTTGTTGTTGAAGACTGGCAGCTGCAGCACATAATGGCCGATCGGGTTGGTCGGCGTCGGGTTGTTGCTGATGTCATAGACCAGGATGCGGGTATTGTTGCGCGTCTGCTGCGCGGCACCATTGGTATCCTGGACCGTCGCGGACTGCTGGATCGTCACCAGCCGCTTGTTGTCCGGGGTGAGCGCCATCGCCTCCAGCCCCTGGTTGTTGCGGCGACCGCTGACGCCGGGCGTCGTGCTGTTGAAATTGATCGCGCCGGTCGAGGTGCGCGGCAGCATCGCCTCGACGGTCTGGATCGCGCCGATCTGGCGGCCGGTGGCGTCGAAATAATAGATGCCGTCCGCATATTCATCGGACACGTAAAAGCTGCCGTCGAAGCGGAAGGCGATCGCCTCGGCGTCGAGCGCGATACGGCCTGCGGCGGAGCCGGCCGTCGCCAGCGGATAGACGATGCCGCCGCGGGTCACGGTGCTGGCGCCCGGATCGCGCCCGGTCATCTCCAGCCCGTTCGCGTCCGTCAGAGTGAAGCCGCCGGTCGGCGTGATCCGCACCTGGCTCTGCGAACTGGCGCTCTGTGGCAGCGCGCCGGTGCCGGTCAGCGGATTGAACAGGATGCTGTGGGTGTGCACGCGGTTGCGATAGTCGATCGCCCCGTCAAAGGGACCGCGATCGGGCAGCGTGTAGATCGTGCTGCTATAGCTCCCGTCCGGATTGCGGCGCCAGCTACGCAGGTCGATCGCCATGCCGGAAAAGCTGCCCAGCGTTTCGCCGCGAAAGTCGAGTGTGTTGGCGTCGAGCCGGCCGGCACCCACCACGCCCTGGTTGGTGAAGGTCGTCCCGCTCAGCGTCACGCTGGTCGGGGCGTTGGTGTTGGTGACGTTGGGCGTCGGCGCCGGCTGCGATTGCGCGGCGGCGGGCGCGGCGACGAGTAGCGCGGTGCCGACGGCGGCGAATGACGCGCTGGCCCGCAGCAAGAATAGCTTCATGATAGTCCCCCCGGCCGGACGATCCGGTCCGGGGCGCGGATAGGAGGGCTCGCTTGCCATTTTGCGTCAGGTCGATGATGATTGCATGACAGTGGCTGGTTCAGCCCAACCGCCGCATCAGCCCCTTTTTCAGCCGATCGTGCGCGCTCTTCTTGATCTGGCAGACGCGTGCGGCGCCGACGCCGAGCACCTGGCCGATCTCCTCGAGGTTGAGTTCCTCGACATAATAGAGCTGCACCACCAGCTGCTCCTTCTCGGGCAGCTCCGAAATCGCTTCTATCAGCGCCTCGCGCTGGTCGGCCTCGGCGAGCTGGTCGAATGCGTCGGGCTCGTCGGACATGAACCACGGGCCTTCGTCCGAATAGACATCGTCGATCGAATCGAACCGCACCGCCTCGGCGCTGGCATAGTCGCTGCGCAGTTTGTCGACCGTGACGCCGAGTTTCGATGCGACCGCCGCCTCGTCGGGGCGGGTGCCGTCGGCGGCGAGTGCGGTGACCGCATCTTGATAGGCACGGCGGCGCTTCATCGCGCCGCGGGTAATCGTCGCTTGCCGGCGCAATTCGTCGATCATCGCGCCGCGCACGCGGGTGTGGAGATACTGGTCGAAGGTCACGAGGCCGCGATCCTCGAAGCTGCCTGCCGCCTCGACCAGCGCGACCAGCCCGATCTGGACCAGATCCTCGACATCGATCAGCGTGCTCATCGACCCATGCACGTGCCAGGCGAGCCGACGGACCAGCGGCATATGCTTGCGCACCAGCGCGTCCATGTCGCGCCGCGTGTCGCCACGGCGATCATAGGTGATGGCGAATTCGTTCGGGGCGGGCTGATAGGTCATGCGGCAAGGGCCTCCGGTGCGCCGATCACGGCGACGACCTCGACCGACTTGTCCTCGGGCACTTCAAAGAAGCTCATCACCGGGGTGTCGGGCAGGACGGTGCGGACGAGTTTGCGGATTGCGATGCGGATCGTCGGCTGGACGACGAGGGCAAACGGCTTGGCCTCGGCGACGAGCGGCTGGGCGGCGCGCTGCAGCGCATCGACGATGCGGCGGCCCAGGTCGGGCTCGATCGTGTGGCGCTTCGACGGGTCGGAACGGATCGCCTGACCCAGCAGCGCTTCGAGCTGCCCCTCCAGCGTCATCACGCGCAGCGGTTCGCGCACCCCGCACAGCCGCTGAATGATCAGCGGGCCAAGTTCGGGGCGGATCAGCTCGATAATCTCGTCCGCGTCGGCGGTCCGCTGCGCGGCGAGCGCGATCGCGGCGGCGATGCGGCGGAATTCCTTGAGCGGGATATTCTCCGCGAGCAGCCCGCGCAGCACTTGCGTCAGCGTCGTGATCGGCAGCGGGTTGGGCGAGAGCGACGCGACCAGTTGCGCCGCACGCTCGCGCAGGCCGTCGAGCAGCGCCTGAACCTCGTCCGGGCCGAGCAGGTCGGAGGCGTTCGAGATCAGCGCCTGATTGAGGTGGGTCGCCATGACCGTGCCGGGATCGACCACCAGCCAGCCCTGACCCGTCGCCGCATCGGCGTCCGCAGGCGAAATCCACATCGCGTCGAGGCCGAAGGTCGGATCCTTGGCAGACTTGCCCGGCAGTGAACCGACCGCCTGGCCAGTGTCGAGCGCCAGCATCTCGTCGGGCGAGACGCTGTCCTCACCGATCACCACCCCGCCGACGACGATGCGATAGGCATAGGGGGGCATGTTGATGTCGTCGCGCACCCGCACCTGCGGCACGACGAAACCGAGTTCCTTGGACAGCTGGCGCCGCACGCCGGTGATCCGGCCCATCAGCGCGCCGCCGCGCCGTTCATCGACCAGCGGGACCAGCCCATAGCCGATGTCGATCATCACCTGCATATTGTCGGTGACCTCGTCCCAGCCGATCCGCGAGGGATCGACCGGCTCGGCGGCCTCGACGATGGCGGGGGGCGGCGGCAACTTGCTCGCGCGCCACATCTTCCACGCCATATAGCCTGACCCTGCGGCGGCGGGGACGATGATGAAGGCAGGCATGCCGGGGAGGAAGGCGAGCAGGCCGGTGATCGCCGCGACCGGGGTCCAGGTGCGATGGCTGGCGAACTGGCTGCCGATCTGACCGGTCAGGTCCTGATCCTTGTTCGCGCTGACGCGGGTGACGATCGCGGCGGCGGCGATCGACAGCAGCAGCGCCGGGACCTGCGCGACAAGCGCGTCGCCGATCGCCAGCAGCACATAGGTCTGCGCCGCCTCACCCAGCGTCAGCCCGTGGCTGAGCGTGCCCAGGATCAGGCCGCCGATGATATTGATGAACAGGATCAGCAGCCCCGCGACCGCGTCGCCCTTCACGAACTTGGACGAACCGTCCATCGCGCCGTAGAAATCGGCTTCGGTCGACACTTCGATCCGGCGCGCCTTGGCTTCGTCGGGGGTGATCAGACCGGCATTGAGGTCGGCGTCGATCGCCATCTGCTTGCCGGGCAGTGCGTCGAGGGTGAACCGCGCCGACACTTCGGACACGCGCCCCGCGCCCTTGGTCACGACGATCATGTTGATGATGATCAGGATCGCGAACACGAACAGGCCGACGATGTAATCACCGCCGATCATGAACGTCCCGAACGCCTCGATCACATGGCCGGCCGCCGCTTCGCCCTCATGGCCATGGCCCAGCACGACACGGGTCGAGGCGACGTTGAGGCCGAGGCGGAACAGCGTCGCGAACAGCAGCACGGTCGGGAAGGCGGAGAAGTCGAGCGGCTTTTGCGCATTCAGCGCCACCATCAGCACGGCAAGGCTGATGATGATGTTCATGATAAAAAAGGTGTCGAGCAGGAAGGTCGGCACCGGCACGACCATCATGCCCACCAGCACGAGGATGGCGATGGGCAGGGCGAAGCTGCGCAGTGCGGGGAGGATGCCCCCCTGAAGGGTCGCTGCGTTCATTGTGGATCAGGCCCCCATCTGCGCGAGCATGAGATAGGCAAGCCGGGCGGTCTCCGGGGTCGGGCGCAGCGGATTGACCGTCGGCATCGTCGATGCCTTGAGCCGTCCCGCATTTTGCAACCGGTCGAGCGTGGTCAGCCAGCCACGATCCTGCCCGACCGCCTCATTACCCAGCACCACCTCGACATCCTCACCCAGCGAGGCGACGAGCGTCTGGAACCGCGCATCGAGGCTGCCCGATGCCGCGCCGGTCGCGCCGACCGCAGCCGCGCCGCGATCGAGCTTGCCGGCGAAGCGCTCATAGATTTGCCCGAGCGACCGCTGCGATCCGTCGGCGGCGTAGAAGATGTTGCGGTTGGCGCGTGCGGCGGCGGGGAACAGGCTCGCCGCGCCCGCTTCCGGATTGGCATCCATCGCGCGCAGGAATTTGCGCGCGCCGCCGATGCCGAGGAAATGCGCCATGTACAGGTCGGTGCCGGTCGCCTCGCGGCCCAGCGATGATTCCAGCGCATCCTTGTTGTCGCTGGCATGTTCGGCGGCCATCAGCGACGCGGTCTGCGGATCGTTGCGCAGCGACAGGATCGCCTGGCGGGTCGCCGGGTCGGACACGGTGAAGCGGCCATTGGCGGTCTGGCGAATGCTGTCCGCCGCCCAGCCAAGGCCGTGCTTCTCGCCATGATCCTTGATCACGCCGAGCCAGCTTTGTTCGATGAACTGATACAGGCCGGTGGCGCTGGAGGTGCGCGCGCGCGCATCGGCGCGCATCCCGCTTTCGACCTGCGCCTGGCCGAGCAGATAGTTGAAGTCGATGCCGGTCTTCTGGCTCGCCGTCGCGATCGCCGTGGTGACGTTCGTTCTGGCTCCGATCGAAGGTACGGTCATAGGCCTTGCTTCTCATCCCCTTGGGTTCGGGGAGATCAGCAAGAGCCGTGCCAGTTTTTGTTAGAGGTCGGTACCGTGTCAGCGATGCCTAGTCAGCCATACCCACCGGCAACCGCCGACCGGTAAGACGGCAAATCATTGCCGGTCAGTGCCGTCAGCCGCCGCCGCACATTGGCGGCCATCAGGTTGACGTAAATGCGGCAGCTCTCGTTTAGCCGGTGCGCTTCCTCGGCGAGCGCCTTGAGCTCGCCCGACAGCGCGGGATTATCGTCATTGGCGGCCCCGACCGCCTCGATCCCGATCAATTTGTCCCGCGTCGCCCGCTCGAGCGCGGCGACGTCGTTCGCCTTCAGCGCAGCGATCTCGGCATGGAGCGCCTCGATCACGCGGATCAGGGCGTCATGCCTGGTCATGCGGGTTCCACTGCAGCTTGAGCGCGAGCAGGCGGTCGGCGATCGTCGAAGGGACCAGCGGGAAATTGCCGTCGGCAATCGCCTTCTTGATCCGTGCGACGCGATCGGCATCGACCGGTGCGCTCGCCGCCGCCGATTGGGTCAGCGATGCGGCGGCGCTGGTATTGGCGGCCTGCGTTGCACCCTCCGCCTGGCGCACGGGCGCGGCAGCGGCCACCGGCGTGAGCCGGGGAGCGAGTGATGCAGGCTTAAAGCCGACTGGATCCACCATGTCTGCGACCCTTTTTCTGCGGACATACGCGAAAACGACGCTTTGACGGGGAGCTTTAGGGAAAAATGCAGGGGCGGCGAATTTTTCTGCCGCGCGCGGAAATCAGTCCCCGAAGCCCGGCAGTTTCGCGCGGCCCGGAGCGAGCGCGATTGCCGCGACCGGCGGGCGTTTGTCGTCGGTCTTGACCAGCACGCGACCCCCGACAGCGGCATCGGCCAGCGCCAGCCCTTCACGCGTGATCGAGAAGCCGGCGGCGCCTGCCTCAAGCATCACCGGATCGCCACGGCGGATCACCAGTTCGGGCTTGGCCGCGACCGGCGCGGGCGCGGCGGCGGCGGCGACAGTCGGTGCGGCCTTGGGCAGCGTGTTGATCGCGACGAAGACGCGCCATTGCTGCGGCCCCTGGCACCGGATCACCACCGCATCCTCGGCCGGCGAGCGCCAGCTGAGCTGCGGCGTATCGCATGCGGCGAGCTTGAGGCGCTTGTCCACGGCAGCGCGCGCGCCGCCCTCGGCCCCGATCGGGGCACCGGCGAAGCGTTCCACCAGCTGGTCAAGTGCCTCGGTCGACTGGAATGCGGCGGGGCCGGACAGGGCGATCAGGAGTGCGATCATTGCGGATCTCCAGCTTGGATGTCGGGATCGCCGGCAAAGCCGACGGAGAGAGTCACCGCGCGGCGATGGCCGGGCGCGACGCGAAGGATGAGGCGCGATGGTGTGACCGCGCCTTGTGCGACCAAAGCGGCGGCGACGGTGCGCGCGCGATCGGCGGCGAGGATGGCGGCGCTGCCGGTACGCGGATCGACATCGCCGGTGGGGGCGGTCGATCCGGTGATGGTGATGATAGTACGCTTGTCGCGCGCGGCGTCGCGGGCCCAGGCGATCGTCGCGGCAAGGTCAGCGCCAGCGCTGCCGGGGGCATAGCCATCGACCCGCGCCCGCGCGACCGCCATCGGGTCGATCGGCGCAGGGGCCTCGACCCCGAACCCGCTGCGCAGGCCAGCGAGCAAGCGGGTGCGGTCCACCTCGCGATGCGCCTGAAGCAGGACGAAGAAGCCGACCAGCAGCAATGCGAGATCGGCGAGCGTGATCAACCATACCGAGCGCGCGGGCGCGATGTCGTCCCAGCTGTCCGGGGTCAGCGTGGCGCTCATGCCGCCATCTCGCGTTTGCGGGCGCGTTCCAGCGTGGCGAGGCGCGCAAGCGGGGCCGCGAGGCGTAGCCGTTCCGTCGCCTCGACCCGCGCGAGGCGCTTCAAGCGTGCGACAATCGGCATCGCGACGAGATTGGCGAGCAGCGCGCCATAGAGCGTCGCGAGCAACGCCACCGCCATCGCCGCACCGATCCGGTCGGGATTGTCCATCGCCGCGAACATGCGGACAAGGCCCAGGATCGTCCCGATCAGCCCCATCGCCGGGGCAGCCTCCGCCACGCCGCTCCACAGTTCGATCACCGCACGGTGCCGCTCGGCGCGCGATGCGGCGCGGTCGCGCACGATCGCTTCGATTTCGGAAGGGCTCGCGCCATCGACTGCCGCCGCGACCGCCGCCGACATGTCGGGATCGTCGATCACCGAGCGGTCAAGCGCGATCAGCCCATGGCGACGCGCGATCTTCTCCAGCGACCCGGCCTGCGCGATCAGCGGCGCGGGATCGAACGGGCGGCGCAGCAGTGTCTTGAGCGCGACCAGCCCGCGCCAAACATCGGCCAGCCGATGGCGCAGCAAGACGCTGGCCGCCGTCCCGCCCAGCACGATGGCGAGCGCCAGCGGGTCGAGCAGCACAGAGGCGTCGAGCGGGGCCAGCGCGGCGAGATCGGCGGATGCGGCACTATTCATGCGCGACCCCTCTGCAAGCGCCGGGCCAAGTGACGCGCGCTGCGTGAAAGCCCGGCAGGTTCAGCGACAACCGGCAAAAGCGGCAAATCCGCTGCCGCGCCCCGGCAAATCCTTGCCGCCCGCACCGGCCAAAGCGGCAATCGCGGCGATTTCGGCCCATCGCCCTCAAACTGGCACGCCCATTGCTAGGAGCTGTCCGAACACAGGCATGAGGACCGTTTTCATGGGTAGCAACAGTCTCTTCGGGGTGCACGGCGCTGCGCTCGAGGTGCGTTCGCAGCGCATGGGCGTGCTCGCGTCGAACATCGCGAACGCATCGACCCCGGGCTACAAGGCCAAGGACATCGACTTTCGCGAGGCGCTGAACGCGATCGAGACGCCCGGCATGGCGGGCACCGACCCGATCTCGGCCGCGACCAAATATCGCGTGCCGCTCCAGCCCAGCCTCGACGGCAACACCGTCGAGCTGGCCACCGAACAGACCGCCTTTGCCGAGAATGCCGTCGCCTATCAGACGACGCTCGCCTTTCTCAACGGGCGCATCGACACGCTCAAGCGCGCGCTGAAGGGAGAGTAAGCCATGTCCGACCAGCCGCTTTCCATCTTCCAGGTCGCGGGCCGCGCCATGTCGGCGCAGCTCGTGCGGATGAACACCACCGCCTCCAACCTCGCCAATGTCGGGCAGGTCGCGTCCAACCCGGGCGACGCCTATCGCACGATGAAGCCGGTGTTCCGCACCCATTTCGATGCGGCGAGCGGGATGTCGACGGTCGATGTCGAAAGCGTCGTCGCGGCGGGCGAGGCGCCGACCAAGCGCTACGACCCCGGCAACCCGATGGCCGACAAGGACGGCAATGTCTGGGAAAGCGCGGTCGATGAAACGCGCGAGCTGGTCGACATGATGGAGACCGCCCGCACCTATCAGAACAATGTCGAAGTGATGCAGACGGCAAAGACGCTGATCACCCAGACGCTCAACCTGGGACGCAGCTGATGACGGCTTTTGACACGACGCTTAGCAATCTGGGCATCGGCCGCACTGGCACGACCAGCCAGACGAACACCAATTCACTGGGGTCGTCGGCAATGGACCAGTCCGACTTTCTGACGCTGATGACCGCGCAGATGAAGAATCAGGACCCGTTCGAGCCGGTCGATAACACCCAGATGGTGGCGCAGATGGCGCAATTCTCGTCGCTCGCCGGGATCAGCGAGATGAATACGACGCTGCAGGCGATCGCCGCCAAGCTCAATGCGACCTCGACCACCGATCTCGTTTCATGGGTCGGCCGCACCGTGCTGACGCAAGGCGATGTCGCCTATCCGCGCACCGACGGGTCACTCGGCGGGATGATCGAGCTCGGCGCCGACGCGGCCGAGGTCAATGTCGTGATCGAAGGGCCGAATGGCGAGATCCTCAAGAGCGTGTCGCTCGGCGCTGCGCCGGCCGGCCGCACCGAATTCGAATGGGACGGCACCACCGACACCGGCGAGCCGGCGGGCGATGGTCCCTTCACCATCCGCGTCGCCGCGCGCAGCGCCAATGGCGACGCCGTCACTGCCCAACCGCTCGTCTGGGCCCCGGTGACTGCGGTCGCGATGGGCAGCGACGGCAACCCGGTCCTTACCCTGCCTGGCATCGGCCAGGTGTCCACCACCGCCGTCCGCCAGATCGGCTGAGTCCAAACAGGAGCCTATTTCGATGTCCTTCTACACCTCGCTCTCGGGTCTTCAGGCGGCGCAGACCGACATGTCGACCATCTCGCACAACCTGTCGAACGTCTCGACCAACGGGTTCAAGAAGAGCCGCACCGAATTCGCCGACGTCATCGCGTCGAGCGTGTCGCTCAACCCGAACCAGATGATCGGGTCGGGCACCGTCGTAAAGGCGATCCGCCAGCAATTCGGTCAGGGCGGGATGCAGCAGTCGGCATCGAGCCTGGACATCGCGATCGCCGGCGACGGCTTCTTCGCGGTCAAGCCGAGCCTGGATGCAGCGGGCGTCAACTTCACCCGCAACGGCAGCTTCCTGGTCGACAGCGACCGTTACGTCACTGACTCGCAGGGTGGCTATCTTCAGGTCTATCCGGTCGACGGATCGGGCGCGGTGGTCGCGACCGGCCTGGGCTCGACCGTGAACCTGCGCCTGCCGCAGACCAGCGGCGTGCCCGAAGCGACCGAGAATGTTGCGCTGTCGATCAACCTGTCCGCCTATTCGGCGGTCCCGTCGGAAGCGTCGCGGTTCAGCGAGGACACGCCCTATGCGTTCGATCGCTTCGATCCGGGCACCTATAATAACTCGACCCAGACGACGATCTATGACGCCAGCGGCAACCCGCTGACCATGACCAGCTATTTCGTGCGTGAGACGACCGAAGCGCCGAGCACCTGGTCGGTGTACAGCTTTGTCGGCGATCGTCAGCTCGGCACCGATGCGGCGAACCCGCAGCCGGTGACGCTGACTTTCGACGCCAGCGGCGCGCTGACCAACCCGACCACGCCGACCCAATTCGCGCCGTTCACGGTGGGGTCGAGCACGAGCGAGCAGTCGATCGCGCTCGATTTCGGCAGCGCGACGACCCAGCTCGGCGCACCGTTCAGCATCAACGGCCGCAGCCAGGACGGCAAGGCGGTCGGTCAGCTCGACGGTGTGACCGTTGGCGAGGACGGTATCGTCCGCGCGAGCTTCTCCAACGGCGACAGCCTGGCGCTGGGCAAGATGGCGCTCGCCAACTTCTCCAACCCCTCGGGGCTGCGCCAGCTCGGCAATTCGACCTGGGCCGCGACCGGCCTGTCGGGCGAGCCGCGCCTCGGCGAACCCGGGGTCAACGGCTTTGGCGGGCTGATGTCCGGCGCGGTCGAGCGCTCGAACGTCGACATTACCGAGGAACTGGTCGGCCTGATCGCGGCGCAGCGCAACTTCCAGGCGAATGCCAAGGCGCTCGATACCGCGAGCCAGATCTCGCAGACCATCTTCAACATTCGCAGCTGATTTCAGTAAGTTAGGAGGCATTCGCGATGGATAGGCTCGTCTATACCGCTTTGTCGGGCCTCAAGGGCCAGATGCAGGCGCAGGCGACGATCGCGAACAACATCGCGAACGCCTCCACGATCGGCTACCGCGCCGACCGCATCAATTTCGAACGCCTGCTGGTGCAAGGCGACGGCCATGACAGCCGCCAGCCCAGCGCCGAAACGGTGGTCGATATGGACCGGCGCGCGGGTGCGATCACCCAGACCGGGCGCGGGCTGGACGTCGCGATCACCGGCGAAGGCTGGCTCGCGGTTCAAGCCACCGATGGCAGCGAAGCTTACACACGGCGCGGCGATCTGCGCGTTGCGCCGAGTGGCGTCTTGGAAACCGGCGACGGTTTCCCGGTGATGGGGTCGGGGGGCCCCATCACCGTGCCGCCGCACGACAAGATCATGATCGCCACCGACGGCACGCTGTCGATCGTCCCGCCGGGCGCCGATCCGACGCAGCCGCCGCAGATCATCGATCAGCTCAAGCTGGTGAGCGACAAGGGCAGCACCACCGTCAAGGGCCTGGACAATCTGCTCCACGTCCGCGGCGGCGGCGCGCTCCCGCAGGACATGGACGCGACGGTGATGTCCGGCGCGCTCGAAGGATCGAACGTCAACCTCACACAGGCGCTGGTCGACATGATCGAGAATCAGCGCAGCTACGAGGTGCAGGCGAACCTGCTCCGCGACGCCAAGGCGATGGACGAGAGCTCCGCCTCGCTCATGCGCGTCAGCTAAGAATTTAGGGAAGGAACACCACCATGGGTTCAGCAGCAATGCACATCGCGCGCACCGGGCTTGATGCCCAGGACATGCGCATGCGCGTGATCTCGAACAACCTCGCGAACGTGAATACCACCGGGTATAAGCGCGACCGGGCGAGCTTCGAGGCCTTGGCCTATCAGGTCGTCACCGCCCCGGGTGCCGCGAGCACCGCCGAAACGCGCTATGCCACCGGCACCAATCTCGGCACCGGCGTGCGCATTCAGGGCACGGCGCGGATCGACACGCAGGGTGCGATGCAGACCACGGGCAACGCGCTCGACATGGCGCTCGACGGCAATGGCTATTTCCAGGTGCAGATGCCCGGCGGCCAGCTGGGGTACACCCGCGCAGGCAATTTCGCGCGCTCGCCCGAAGGCATGCTGGTCACCAGCGAAGGCTATCAGGTGATGCCCGGCATCACGGTTCCCGATGGCGCAACGTCGATCACGGTCGGTAGCGACGGCACGGTCAGCGCGACCATTTCGGGCCAGACCGAGGCGAGCCAGATCGGCCAGATCCAGATCGCCGCCTTCCCCAACAGCGCCGGGCTGCAGGCGATCGGCGACAATTACCTCGTCGAGACCGCAGCGAGCGGCGCCGTCAATCTTGGCATCGCCGGGCAGGACGGGCGCGGCAACATCCGCCAGGGCATGCTCGAAGGATCGAACGTCAATGTCGTGGAAGAGCTGGTCGACATGATCGAGACCCAGCGCGCCTATGAGGTCAATTCCAAGATGATCTCGGCGAGCGACGAGATGCTCCAGTACATCAACCAGAATGTTTGAGGGCCACGCGATGCGCACTTTGTCCGTCCTCGCCGCGCTCACCGCCTGCGCATTCGCCGCGCAGCCGGTCGACGCGAAGCTGTTCGGCAAGAAGCAGCCGCCGGAGGATTTCACCGTCACGCTGCCGACGCCAACGCCGGCGCCGCCCGCCGCCAATGGCTCGATCTTTCAGGTGAGCGAGGGCTATGCCGCGCTGCACGAAGGCACGCGCGCGCGCCGCGTCGGCGATCCGGTGACGATCGTGCTGGTCGAGCGGACGAGCGCGTCCAAATCGGCGAGCACCGATCTCGACAGCGGCGGTGGCTTTTCACTGACGCCGCCGACCACCGGGGCACTGTCGCTGTTCAAGGAAACCGACGCCAGCGTCAGCGGCAAGCGCGGGTTCAAGGGCACGGGCGCTGCCGACCAGTCGAACGCGCTGTCGGGTGAGATCAGCGTGACCGTTGCCGCAGTGCTGCCCAATGGCACGATGCTGGTGCAGGGTCAGAAACGCGTCACGCTCAACCGCGGCGACGAGTTCGTCCAGATCAAGGGGATCATCCGCCCCACCGATATCGACGCGAACAACCGCATCGCGTCGACCCGCGTGGCCGATGCCCGCATCGCCTATACCGGCAAGGGCGATGTCGCCCGCGCCGCCCGGCAGGGGTGGTTCAGCCGCTTCTTCCAGGCCATCAGCCCGTTCTGAGGACCAGAGATATGCTGCGCTTCCTGCTCGCCCTCCTCGCCACCCTGATCCTCGCCCAGCCCGTTGCGGCGGAGCGGATCAAGGATCTGGGCAATTTCCAGGGCATCCGCACCAACCAGCTGACCGGTTACGGCATCGTCGTCGGTCTGCCGGGCACGGGCGACGACAATCTGGAATATACCGTCCAGTCGATGAAGGGGGTCACCGCCCGCTTTGGCCTCTCGCTGCCGCCGGGGGTCAATCCGGCGCTCAAGAATGCCGCCGTTGTGCTGGTCACCGCCGAGCTGCCCGCCTTTGCCAAGCCGGGGCAGAAGCTCGACATCACCGTATCGTCGATGGGCAAGGCCAAGTCGCTGCGCGGCGGCACGCTGGTCCTCACCCCGATGATGGGTGCGGACGGACAGATTTACGCAATGGCGCAGGGCAACCTCGCTGTCGGCGGGCTGGGTGCCGAGGGTGCCGATGGGTCGAAGATCGTCGTCAACATCCCCTCGTCAGGCCGCATCCCTGAGGGTGCGACGGTCGAGCGCGCGGTCGAGACCGGCTTCGCCACCGCGCCGACGCTGACCTACAACCTCGCGCGGGCGGATTTCACGACAGCGCAGCGCGTCGCCGATGCCATCAACGGCCGTTATGGCTTTGGCACTGCGCGCGCGATCGACGCCGTATCGGTCGCCGTCACCGCGCCGCAGGGCGCCGATGTCCGCGCGCAGATCATGAGCGAGATCGAGAATCTCAACGTCGAATCCGCCGAGGCTGCGGCCAAGGTAATCGTTAACGCCCGCACCGGCACGGTGGTCATCAACTCGGCCGTCCGGGTCAGCCCCGCCGCGGTAACCCATGGTAAACTTACCGTTCGTATTGATGAATCCCAGCGGGTCGTACAGCCGCTGCCGTTCAGCCAGGGCGAGACCCGGGTCGAGCAGCAGAGCGGCGTCGGCGTCGAGGAGGAGAAGCGACCGATGTTCCTGATGGATCCGGGTCCCAAGCTGGCCGATGTGGTCAAGGCAGTGAACGCCATCGGCGCATCGCCGGCCGACCTCGTCGCCATCCTCGAAGCCCTGAAGCAGGCCGGCGCGCTCAAGGCGGAGCTGATCGTCCTGTGACCCAGCTCCCCGCCCCCGTATCGCTCAAGCTGACCGGCAGCGTATCCACGGATACGGCGCGCCTCGGCACGCGCGACAATCTGGACGCGGCGGGCGAGAAGTTCGAGGCGATCTTCACCAAGATGATGCTGGGCGCGATGCGCAAGGCAAAGCTGGCCGACAGCCTGTTCGAAAGCCAGGCGCTCGACCAGTTCCGCGACATGCAGGACCAGAAGCTCGCCGAGAATATGGCCGCGCACACGCCGATGGGGATCGGCAAGGCGATGACCGAATTTTTGGCGAAAGCGGGCAGCGTCGAAGCGACTCCGGTCGCTGACGTCGACAAAGGTGAAACGCCATGACCGACATGCTCTCGATCGGCGCGAGTGGGGTGCGCGCCTACCAGACCGCGCTGACCACGACGTCGGAGAATATCGCCAACGCCGGGACCGCCGGCTATTCGCGCCGCATCGCATCGACGCGCGAGGTGGCAGCGCCGGGTGACGCATCTGGCCGGACGCTCAATGGCCTTGGCGTGACGGTCAGCGGCGTGACCCGCACCGGCAGCGACCTGCGCAACGCCGAGGTGCGCTCCGCCGGATCCGACCTCGCCCGCAGCGAGGCCGGAGTCGTGTGGCTCGACCGCGTCGAAAGCGGGCTGACCACCAACAAGCTCGACGAGCGGATGACGGCATTCTTCAACGCCGCCACCGCCCTCGCCGCTGACCCGTCGGCCAGTGCGCCGCGTGCGACCTTCCTTCAGGCCGCAGCGACGCTGGCGCACAGCTTCACCGCGACCGCGACCGCGATCGAGGGTGGCCTCGCTGACCTCGACGGCACCGCCGATGCTGCGGTCACCGATCTCAATGCACTCACCGCCGGACTTGCCAAGGTGAATAGCGCGCTGGGGCGCATCGCGCAGAACAGCAGCGGACAGGCCGCGTTACTCGATGAGCGCGACCGGCTGCTCGATTCGATGGCGGCGCTGACCGATGTTTCCGCCAGCTTCGACGCTGCCGGTCGCGCCACGGTGCGCGCCGGGGGTGGCGGGCCGTTGCTGGTGCAGGGCGATCAGGCCGCGATCGCCACCTATGCGCGCAGCGAGGGCGCGGTGTCCTTTGCCGTCTATGGCATTGAGGGATCACAGGCGCTCTCGCCCAGCGGCGGCGCACTTGCCGGACTTGCCGAGGGCGCCGGGCGTCTGGCCGACGCCAAGGCCGCGCTCGACGCGCTCGCGACCGATTTCGCCGATGGCGTGAATGCGGTGCAGGCGGGCGGCGATGACCTGAACGGCACCCCCGGTTCGGCGATGTTCGCCGCGACCGGCGCGCGCGACTTCCAGCTGGTCCTGACCGATCCGCGCGGCATTGCTGCTGCGACGACGGGCGGCGGCGAGCGCGACAATGGCAATCTGACCGCGCTGGCGACGCTGCGCCGTGACGAGGGCTTTGAAAGCCAGGTGACGACGCTGACTACCGGCAATGCCAGCGCGCTCGCGGGCCGCCGTGCGATTGCCGAAGTCCAGTCGACGATCCGCAGCAACGCGGTTGCCGCGCGCGATTCGGTGTCCGGCGTCAATGTGGACGAGGAGGCGGTCGACCTGATCCGCTTCCAGCAGGCCTATCAGGCGTCGAGCCGGGTGATCCAGGTCGCCCGCGAAACGCTCCAGACCCTCTTCGACATCCGGTGATCCCCATGCGCGTGACGACCAGCCAAAGCTATGATCGCCCCTCGCTGTTGATGGCGAGCCTGAACAGTCAGGCCGACCGGCTGCAGACGCAGGTGGCGACGGGCAAGAAGATCCTCTCCCCGTCCGACGGCGCGTCGGGGTGGCAGCAACTGTCGGGCCTGAAGCGCGCCGATGCCGACGACGGCGCCTATGGCGCGAACATCAAGGCCGCACAGGCGCTGCTCGGCGCGACCGACACCGCGCTCGATCAGGTCGAGACCCAGCTCCAGCGCGCGCGCACGCTTGCCGTGCAGGCCGGCAGCGAGACGCTCAGTGCCGAGGGGCGCGCTGCCATCAAGGTCGAGATCGAGGCGATCCTCGAGGATCTGGTCGGCGTCGCCAACAGCACCGACACGCGCGGCCACCCACTGTTTGGAGGCTCGTCGGGTACGACCGCCTTCACGCGTCAGGACGATGGCAGCATCGTCTGGAGCGGCGGCGGCGAACCCGCCGCGATCCCGATCGGAGACGGCGAGTCGATCGCTGCAACCACCAGCGGCGCGCGTGCATTCGGCGGCATCGCCGGGTCGGATGGCACGACCGACATGTTCCAGATTCTTTCCGCCTTCGCCGCGGCTCTCGCGCCGGACGGAGCGGAGGGCGGCGTCGATACGGCGATGCGCGACCTCGACGCCGCCCTCGACCAGCTCGGCGCGACCCGCGCCTCGGTCGGTGCGCGCGCCTTCCGCCTCGATCTGGAAGCGGATCGGCTGGATGAGGCCGAGATCACGCGCGAAACGACGCGAACCGGCATCGAGGATGCCGATACCGCGACCTCGATCGCCGAGCTGCAAAAGACACTGACCATCCTTCAGGCGACGCAGGCGAGCTTCACCAAGCTCACCAGCCTGTCGTTGTTCGATTATCTGCGCTGAACGCCTCAAGTTCAGGGTGAATCGGTCGTTAGACATCATTGAATAGGCCGCCCGTTCCGGCGGCTCCGGTGACTTCGGGGGAAGATCGCGCTCATGTTTCCAGCAATCGGCTTCGTTGTCCTGATCGCGATGGTGTTCGGCGGCTTCGCGCTGACCGGCGGCGCGCTCGAGCCTGTGCTGCACGCACTTCCGCACGAAATGCTGATCATCGGCGGTGCCGCAGTCGGCGCGCTGATCATCGGCAATTCGGGGCGTGAGCTGAAGGCGCTGGGCGGCGGCTTTGTGAAGGTCATGAAGGGGCCGAAATACAAGAAGCAGGACTATCTCGACGCGATCTTTCTGGTCAGCAAGCTGATGAAACTGCTGCGGATCGACGGCCCGATCGCGCTGGAGCCGCATGTCGAGGATCCCAAATCGTCGGCCATCTTCGCCGAATATCCGCGGCTGCTCGCCGACCATGCGCTGACCAGCCTGATTGCCGACACGCTGCGGCTGGTGGTCGTCTCGTCCGGCACGCTCGACGTGCACGCGGTCGAAGAGGTGATGGATAATGCGATCAAGACCCACCATCATGAGGTCGCCGAGCCGCAACACGCGCTTCAGAACCTTGCCGACGCGTTGCCCGCTCTCGGCATCGTCGCGGCGGTGCTGGGCGTGGTCAAGACGATGGGGTCGATCGACAAGCCGCCGAACATTCTGGGCGGGATGATCGGGTCGGCGCTGGTCGGTACGTTCCTGGGCGTGCTGCTCGCTTATGGTCTGGTCGGTCCGATGGCCGGACGGCTGAAGCAGATTATCGATGCCGACGCCGCGATCTATCACACGGTCAAGCAGATCATCATCGCCTCGCTCCACGGCCACCCACAGCCGCTGGTGATTGAAGCCGCGCGCAGTGGCATCGCCCACCATAACCAGCCCGGCTTTGCCGAGGTGTTCGACGGATTGCGCGGTAGGTAATCCGTGACGGCCAGAGCTCCACATGCGGCGAAGCAGCCGCCCAAGATCATCGTCAAGAAGATCTACGTCGAGGGCGGCGGGGGTCATCATGGCGGCGCGTGGAAGGTCGCCTATGCCGATTTCGTGACCGCGATGATGGCGTTCTTCCTGCTGATGTGGCTGCTCGGCGCGACCAATGAGAAGCAGCGCAAGGCGCTCGCCGATTATTTCGCGCCGACACTGATCGAGTTCAAACAGAACAGCGCCGGTTCCAACGGCCTGTTCGGTGGCGACGCGATTCAGGGCAAGGATAACTATCCCACCAACGCCAAACAGACCGGCACACGATCGATGACCATCCCCGCCGGCGCAACCGGCGGCGACCGGGTCGGTACGGGCGAGAAGGGCAGCCTCAAGAACAAGGAGGCGATGGACGCCGCCGACCGCAAGGCCTTTGCCAAGATGAAGACCGAGATCGAGCGCAAGATGAAGGCCAATGGCCTCACGCGCCTCGGCAAGCAGGTGCGGTTCGTGCCGACGCGGGAAGGGATGCGGATCGACCTGATGGACGATGCCGATTATTCGATGTTCGCGCTCGGCACGACCAGCTTCGTCCCCGATGCGGCAGCGCTGGTGAAGCTGGTCGCCCAGTCGATCGCGGATTCGGATAATCCGCTGATGATCCGCGGCCATACCGACAGCCTGCGCTATGGCGACCCGACCAATATGAACAACTGGATGCTATCGAGCGCCCGGTCCGAAGAGACGCGCCGCCGCCTGGTCGCGGCGGGCGTGCCGGAGTCGCGCTTTGAGCGGATTGAGGGCGTCGCCGACCGCGAACCGCTGATCGCCGACAACCCCGCCGACCCACGCAACCGCCGCGTCGCGATCACCCTGCTCTATCGCAAGAGCAAGCTGGATAAGTAGATTCGCTTCAGCTTGCGCTGAAGTGCGGCACCGGCCCGCTCCCCCACCCGGCCACCCAATCAGGTTACTCTGTGGGTGGCCGGGTGGGGGAGCGGACCGGTGCCGCGCGTCGCGTCAGCGACGCCAAAAGCACCTCAGAAAAACAGCTTGCGAACGCTGATCCGCACCGTCCGGCCAACTGGATCGAGCAAGGCGGGCTGATAGCTGTAGGGCGTCCCGCCCGTCGCGTCGGTGACCTGCAACCGGCTGTCGAAGACATTGTCGACCGACAGCACCACGCGCGTGCCCGCCAGCCAGCGATTGTCGCGCACGAATTTGAACTGCGGGCCCAGATTGGCGAACAGCCGTACCCCGACGGTCGCGAAGTCATCGAACCGCAGCTGGCCCGTACCGGTCAAGCCGCCATCGACCCGCGTCGCACTCTGCCAATCGGCGTTCAGGCGTAGACCGATCCCGTCGCGCACCACGCCGGCGCGCACCTCGACCTGATGACGCGGCGATCCGCCCCGGCTGCCGGTTGCCGATCCGTCAAGCAGGTCGAGCGCGGGGAGGCCGTCGCGAATCTCGATGCGGTCGGTCAGGGCGACGGTGTGGAAGATGCCGAACTGCAGCCGTCCGCCGCCACCCGGCCCGCCCGGCCCGCCGGGGCCGCCGCCAAAGCCG
>VYKW01000191.1_pt1 | contig 26603 bp, 26 predicted proteins | sample 5114451 | NCBI WGS metagenome assembly VYKW01 (sample SAMN12291784, study PRJNA351875) | freshwater metagenome | isolation source: freshwater lake | place: USA: Michigan, Gull Lake | collected 2013-08-08
AAAGCCACCACCGCCACCACGGCTGCTCGACTGGCCCGCGAACGCGTCATCGCCGCCGCCCCAGTCATCGCCGCCACGGCTTCCGCCACCGCCCATGCCGCCGCCCTGCCCGCCGCCGGGTCCGTCGAGCATCACCAGCTTGGCATCGAAGCCCTGCAGCACGATTTCGGTCGAATAGCGGTCCTGGCCCTGCTGATCCTGCCATTTGCGAGTCTGGAGCTGGCCCTCAAGATAGACCTTGCTGCCCTTGCGCAGATAGCGTTCGGCGACGTTGGCGAGCCCTTCGGAGAACAGCTTGACCGTGTGCCATTCGGTCCGCTCCTTCTTCTCGCCGCTGTTGCGGTCCTTCCACGATTCCGACGTGGCGACGCGCAGTTCGACCACCTTGCCGCCGTTCGAGAAGGTCCGGCTTTCGGGATCGCGCCCGAGATTGCCGACCAGGATGACCTTATTGACGCTGCCCGCCATATTCACTCCGCTTGTAATTCGATATCGAGGGACGAATGGCCGATATCCTTAACCTGAACAAGGCGCGTAAGGCACGCGCGAAGGCGCAGACCGCCGCAAAGGCTGTGGAGAACCGCGCCAAATTCGGGCGCACCAAGGCGCAGAAAGCGGCGGACGACGCTGAGCGCGCCCGGATTTCGGAAAATCTGGACGGTGCGCAGCGGGAGTGAGGTTCGACTTTGGCTTGGCCATGTTCAGGGTATAGCAGAATGAGAACATGTAGGAAACATGTTCGATATTACCGTTTTATAGCAGTAGCTTAATACGCAATCGCGAAAGACTGGGCGGACCGAATCCGGCAACGTCGGGCGGCGCGGCGGATTTGGCGAAGCGAACATGTCGCGGGTTTACGCGCCATCGGCCCGATTTGGGTGTCGCCTTTTTTGAGGCGCAAGTCTTGGATCGACAAAGCCGCATGCGAAATCTGCGCCTTTACCGAATGTCGGGTTTCAGGCCGCCTGATCGAACGGCACAATGTCGTGAATTGGGTGGGAAGCGGTCATTGCCATTGCTGTTTGGGCATGACAGTTTCCGGGGATGCGCTACGTCCCGACAATGGCCTTGATGCTTCCTCTTGCGGCCGTTTCAGCAGATGCACAAACCGAAGCATCTAAAAGCGAGCCGGGCGTAGGTGTAATATGCGCGCTGGGTATCTACAACGCGGTAGCCGAGGTTGGCAGACAGTGCTTCCCGGCAGAGAATGCCGACTTCAAAGCCGAACTAGCCCAATCACTCGCCAAGCTTGATACTTACGTTCTTCAAAACTCCCAGTTTACGGCAGCCGATCTCGCGCGCTTCAAACAGGAGCAGTCCGGTGTTGGGCGCCCCAAAGACCTCGTCTGCACCGATGAGATGATGGGTATGTATCGCGCGACGGTAAAAGCGGGCGCAGAAAAGCTAACCAAACACGTCGATGCGTTGGTTGCACGGCCCGGCAAGCCAACTTGGGGCGATTGTCTGTAGCGTCAGCATTGGGTCGTTAGCCGACCGGCAGCTGTCAGGAAATCAATGAGGGTTAACTGCCCCAATTGACCCCCATACTAAAGCCCCAGCGCCTTAGCCCCCCAATAGGTCAGCCCCGCCGCCACATAGGCCGCCGCGAACAGATAGACGATCATCACGATCGGCCATTTCCAGCCATTGGTCTCGCGCCGGGCGACGGCGATGGTCGAGAGGCATTGCGGGGCGAAGACGAACCAGGCGAGGAAGGCGAGGGCGGTGGGGAGGGGCCAGCTTTCGGCCAGCCGGTCGCCCAATGCCGCTGCGCCGGTTTCCTCGTCCGGGGCGTCGATCGCATAGACGGTCTGGAGCGCGGAGACGGCGACTTCGCGCGCGGCCATGGCGGGGATCACCGCGAGGCTCATTTCGTGGTTGAAGCCGATCGGGGCGAGGACGACTTCGAGGCCTGATGCGATGCGGCCGGCGACCGAATATTCGCTCTGCTTCACGCCCTCCGGTGCCACCGGATAGGAGGCGAGCAGCCAGAGCGCGACGGTGACGCCCATGATGATCGTGCCGGCGCGGCGCAGGAAGACATAGGCGCGCTGCCACAGCCCGATCAGCAGATCGCGGATCGAGGGTAGCTGGTAGCGCGGCATTTCCATCATGAAGCCGCCGCTCTTGCCGCGCGTCGCGGTCATGCGCAGGACGAAGGCGGCGAGGATCGCGCCGACGATGCCGAAGACATAGAGGCCGAACAGCACCAGCCCCTGAAGCCCGATGCCCGGGCCGACGTCGCGCGCGGGGATGAACGCGCCGATGATCAGCATATAGACCGGGAGTCGCGCCGCGCAGGTCATCAGCGGGGCGATCAGGATCGTGGTCAGCCGCTCCTTGGGATCGTCGATCGAGCGCGCGGCCATGATGCCGGGAATCGCGCAGGCGAAGGACGACAGCAGCGGGATGAAGGCGCGACCCGACAGGCCGACCAGCGACATCAGCCGATCCATCAGAAAGGCGGCGCGGACCATATAGCCGGTCGCTTCGAGCAGCAGGATGAAGAAGAACAGGATCAGGATCTGGGGCAGGAACACCACCACCGATCCGACGCCGGCGATAATCCCCTGAACCACCAGATCGCCGATGAAGCCGCTGGGGAGATTGGCCTGGGCCTGTGCGCCGAGCCACTCCTGAGCGCCCTCGATCCAGCCGATCGGTGCCTCCGACCAGCTGTACACCGCCTGGAACATCACGAAGAACATGGCGAGCAGGATCAGCCAGCCCGAAACCGGGTGGAGGACGACGTTGTCGACCGCGCGGGTGAAGGCGCGGCCGCGCGGTTGATCGGTGATGGCGAGCGCGGCGATGCGGCGGGCGTCGCGCTGGAAATGGGTGATGTCGGATTCGGGGATGGCGGGCGCGGCGGGGCGGCTCGCTTGAAGTACGCCGTCCAGTGCGGCGCGTAGCTCGTCGAGGCCGCGCTTGCGCACCGCTACGGTGGTGACGACCGGGACGCCCAGCTCCGCCGATAGCGCATCGGCGTCGATCGTGATCCCGTCACGCGTCGCCATGTCGATCATGTTGAGCGCGACCACCATCGGGCGGCCGAGCTGGCGCAGCTGAAGCACGAAGCGCAGATGGTTTTCGAGGTTGGACGCGTCGGCGACGACGATCAGCGCGTCGGGGAGGCGTTCGCCTTCCTGTTTGCCCAGCACCACGTCGCGCGTCACCGCTTCGTCGGGGCTGGACGGATCGAGGCTGTAGGTGCCGGGCAGGTCGACCAGCTCGACCGGGCGGCCATCGTTGAGTGCGAGGCGGCCCGAATGGCGCTCGACCGTCACGCCGGGATAATTGCCGACCTTTTGCCGCGCGCCGGTGAGCGCGTTGAACAGGGCGGTCTTGCCGGCATTGGGGTTGCCGACGAGCGCGACGAGCGGCTGGGCGTTCATGCGGCGGGTGCCTTCAGGTGAATCGCCTGAACGATGTGGCGGCGCAGCGCGACGGTCATGCGCCCGATGCGCACTGCAGCAGGACCGCCGAACCAGCCGACCGGGCGGATCAGTTCGACCACCACGCCTTCGTCCAGACCGAATTCGCGCAGGCGGCGCACTTCATGCGGGGCGAGCGCGGACCAGTCGATCGTGGCGACGGTGGCAGGGAGGTTGCGCGGCGCGCGCGCGAGGGAGTCGGTCATGTTGCGAGCGATTATCAAGAGCGACGGGGAAATGCCAGCACAATGCGACTCTATCTCCTTGGCGCTCGCGGCGAGGATTCTGCGAGGTTGCAAAACCGCCCGCCATCGCGCACCCGCTGACGCGCAACTTATCCAGATAGACAGACACAGATGACCGACACCGCTCTCCGCGACGCAGCCCTCACCTCAAAGGCCTGGCCTTATGAAGAGGCACGCAAGCTGCTCAAGCGCTATCCGGAGGGGAAGCCCGGCGGTGCGCCGGTGCTGTTCGAGACCGGCTATGGCCCGTCGGGGCTGCCGCATATCGGAACGTTCAACGAAGTGCTGCGCACGACGATGGTGCGGCGCGCGTTCGAGACGCTGTCCGACCAGCCGACGCGGCTGATCGCGTTCAGCGACGATATGGACGGACTGCGCAAGGTGCCGGACAATGTCCCGAACGGCGAAATGCTGGCGCAATATATCGGCCACCCGCTGACCAAGGTGCCCGATCCGTTCGGCAAGTATGAGAGCTTTGCGGCGCATAACAATGCGATGCTTTGCGCGTTTCTCGACCGGTTCGGGTTCGACTATGAGTTCGTCTCGTCCACCGACTATTATGGGTCGGGGAAGTTCGACGCGGCGCTGGCCCAAGTGCTGCGCAACTATCAGGGCATCATGGACGTGATGCTGCCGACGCTGCGCGCCGAGCGGCAGGCGACCTATTCGCCGGTGCTGCCAATCAGCCCGAAGACGGGGATCGTGCTGCAGGTGCCGATTGAGGTGCTCGATCCCGACACGGGCATGATCGCCTTCACCGACAGCGATGGCGAGCGGATCGAGCAGACGATCTTTGGCGGCAAGTCGAAGCTGCAGTGGAAGGCCGATTGGGCGATGCGCTGGGTTGCCCTCGGCGTCGATTACGAGATGGCGGGCAAGGATCTGATCGATTCGGTGACGCAATCGGGCAAGATCGCGCGCGTGCTGGGTGCTCGCCCGCCCGAGGGGTTCAACTACGAGCTGTTCCTCGATGCCAAGGGCGAGAAGATTTCGAAGACCAAGGGCAATGGCCTGTCGATCGAACAGTGGCTGACGTACGGGCCGGACGAGAGCCTTGCCTTCTACATCTATCGCGAGCCGAAAAAGGCCAAGGCACTGCATCTGGGGCTGATTCCGCGCGCGGTGGACGATTATTGGCAGTTCCGCGCCGCCTATGCCGAGCAGCCGGTCGAGCAAAGGCTGGGGAATCCGGTGCACCATATCCATAACGGCCCGCCGCCCGCAGGGACGTTGCCGGTCACGTTCGGGTTGTTGCTCAACCTGGTCGGTGTGATGCGTGAGGCGACCAAGGAGCAGGTCTGGGGCTATCTCGCCAATTACCTGCCCGGTGCGAGCGCGGCGGAATGGCCCGAGCTGGACGCGCTGATCGGCTATGCGATCGCCTATGTCCGCGATGTGGCGGAGAAGCCGGTGCGGCGTGCGCCCGAGGGCGTCGAGGTCGATGCGTTGCAGGATCTGGACCGCGAGCTGGCCGCTGCCGGGGCGGCTGCGTCGGCCGAGGATCTGCAGAACATCGTCTATGAGATCGGCAAGGCGCGGTTCGGCAAGGAGGCGCTGCGCGACTGGTTCAAGGCGCTGTACGAGACGCTGCTGGGGTCTTCGCAGGGGCCGCGGATGGGGAGTTTCATCGCGCTCTATGGCGTGGAGAATAGCCGGACGTTGATCGGCGAGGCGCTGGCGAAACGGAACTGAACACCGGCCTGTAGCGATTTGCCCCCACGCGCTCTGCCCGTTAGGCAGGGCGCGAACCGCAATCACAAGGGAAGTTCATGGCTGCGCGGAAAGACCAGGCAGGGCGATCGGCGCTGCGCACCTTTCTGCAGAGCGAGGCGGCGGGCGGCATCATTCTGATGGCGGCGGCGGCGCTGGCGATGCTGGTCGCCAATCTGCCGGGGATTTCCGAGGCCTATTTCCACCTGCTGCACCTCGACACCGGGCCAGTGATCAGCCCGAAATATGGTTCGATGACGGTGCATCTGTGGATCAACGATGCGCTGATGGCGATTTTCTTCCTGTTCGTGGGACTGGAGATCAAGCGCGAGTTTATCGACGGGCAGCTTGCAACGTGGGAGCATCGCCGCTTGCCGATCGTCGCGGCGGCGGCGGGGATGGTCGGGCCGGCTCTGGTCTATCTGTTCATCACCAGGTGGAGCGGACCGCTGGTCAATGGCTGGGCAATTCCGGCGGCGACTGACATTGCCTTTGCGATCGGGGTGCTGGCGCTGCTCGGCAGCCGCGCGCCGGCGTCGCTCAAGCTGTTCCTGACCACCGTGGCGATCGTCGATGACATGGGCGCGGTGGCGATCATCGCGATTGCCTATACCGCCGAGCTGTCGACGCTCTATCTCGCGCTCGGCGCGCTGGTGATGGCGACCATGTATGTGCTGAACCGCAGCGGGGTGAAGCGGCTGTGGCCCTATCTGCTGCTCGGTGCTGCGCTGTGGTATGTCGTGTTCATGTCGGGCGTCCATGCGACGATTGCGGGCGTGCTGACCGCGATGATGGTGCCGATCACGACCAGCCCGGGCGCGTGCGACGATGAAGACTCGCCGCTACACAAGCTGGAGCATGCGCTGGCGCCATGGGTCGGCTATCTGATCGTGCCGGTGTTCGGCTTTGCCAATGCCGGGGTCAGCCTGGCGGGGATGAGCCCGGCGATCCTGCTCGCGCCGCTGCCGCTGGGCATTGCGGCGGGGCTGTTCATCGGCAAGCAGGTCGGCATTTTCGGGAGCATCTGGCTGGCGGCGAAGCTGCGCTTTGCCGCGCCGCCGGGCGGAGCGACCTGGCTGCAGCTCTATGCCGTCGCGATGCTGTGTGGCATCGGCTTTACGATGAGCCTGTTCATCGGCGGGCTTGCCTTCCCCGGCAACGAGGAACTGGTCGATGAGGTCAAGATCGGTGTGCTGGCCGGATCGATCCTGTCGGCGGTGATCGGCTATACCATCCTGCGGTTCGCGCCGCGCTGGCGTGATGGCGCGTGGGGCGACGCGGATCGGGCCGGTTGATGCGCTGTTTCTACGACCCCGGGCAGTTGGCACATGCCCCGGCGCGTGAGCTGCATAATGGCGCGTTCGTGCCCTATGCCGAAACGCCCGAGCGGGCGGCGGCGATTGCCGCGACGCTGGGGGCGACCGAGCTGCCGCAAGAACGGGGCGAGGCGCCGATCCGTGCGGTGCATGACGCGGGCTATATCGAGTTTTTGAAGACTGCGCCTGCACGCTGGGCGGAGGCGGAGCGGCCGGGCGATGTCATGGGCTATATCTGGCCGACGGTGCGCAAGCGCGCGCTGAAGCTCGATCGGATCGACGCGCTGGCGGGGCAGTATAGCATCGATGCATCGACCCCGCTGACCCCCGACACCTGGGACGCCGCCTATCGCAGCGTGCAGAGCGCGCTGGCGGCGACGCATGCGGTGCTGGAGGGCGAGCGCGCCGCCTTCGCGCTGTCGCGGCCACCGGGGCATCATGCCGGCGCGGATTATCTGGGCGGATATTGCTACCTCAACCATGTCGCGGTGGCGGCGCAGGCGGCGCGCGATGCGGGTGTCGCGCGGGTCGCGATCCTCGATATCGACTATCATCACGGCAACGGGACGCAGGATATCTTCTGGGAGCGCGGCGACGTGGTCTTTGCGTCGATCCATGCCGATCCGGCGACGGATTTCCCGTTCTATTGGGGCCATGCCGACGAGGTTGGTGAGGGCGACGGCGAAGGCGCGACGCTCAACCTGCCATTGCCGCGGGGCACGCGGATCGACGCGTTTCGACGGGCGCAGGAGCGCGCGCTGGCGGCGATTGCGGCATCGGGCGCGGAGTTGCTGCTGGTGAGCTTTGGCGCGGACACCTATGTCGGCGATCCGATTTCGGCGTTTGCGCTGGAGACGGCGGACTATGCGCTGTTGGGGGCGGACATCGCCGCCGCCGGGCTGCCCACCGCGATCGTGATGGAGGGTGGCTATGCGATCGACGCGCTGGGCGCGAATGTCGCGAGCTTTCTGAGCGGGTTTTGAGGCCCGCCGCGAAAGCGACGGGCTTGTTTCTGGATCAGTTCGGCGGAGTGCTTGCCGCCGGTTCGGTAGCAATGCCGGAAAAGCTGGCCGCGCCGCGATGGCAGCCGAACGCAACAGCCACACGCTGTCCCTGAAAATCGGTCTTGGCGCTAGCGCTGCGCGTGCCGACACTGGCCGTCACTCCGCCGTCCGCATCGACGGCAAGCGTGAACCGCAAATTCGCTTCGCTCTTGAACACGCCGATTTCATATTCCCGGTGGCGCTTGCCGTCCCGCAGGACGACCAACGTCGCCTGAACGACGTCGCCCAGAAATTCGGTGCTTCCACCGACGATCAGATAGGCACCCTGCCGCCCGTCCGCCGAGACCAGCTGAACATTGCCCGAGGCCATCCATTGACCGTCATAGTCGGCCTTGCGTTCAAGCTTGAGCCGACCCGATACGGCGTAGGCTGGTCCGGGCAGCAGATATCCGCGCGCACCGGAATCGTCCGTCGGAACGGTTGCGTCGCAGGCGATGCTGGCCGGCACCTCTGCAGATTGCGGGGCGGCGGCGGTCAGCGCCGCCGCCGCGACGATTGCGAAGCTCACAGCTTCTCGGTCAGTTCCGGGACGAGCTTAAACAGGTCGCCGACCAGGCCGATGTCCGCGACCTGGAAGATCGGGGCGTCTTCGTCCTTGTTGATCGCGATGATCGTCTTGCTGTCCTTCATACCGGCGAGATGCTGGATCGCGCCCGAGATGCCGACCGCGACATAGACTTCGGGGGCGACGATCTTGCCGGTCTGGCCGACCTGATAGTCGTTGGGGGCGTAGCCCGCGTCGACCGCAGCGCGGCTGGCACCGACCGCGGCGCCGAGCTTGTCGGCGAGCGGGTCGATCAGTGCGTGGAACTGCTCGCCCGAGCCGAGCGCGCGGCCGCCCGAGACGATGATCTTGGCGCTGGTCAGTTCGGGGCGCTCGCTCTTGGCGATTTCCGCGCCGACGAAGCTCGAGAGGCCCTTGTCGCCTGCGCCCGAAACGGTTTCGACCGAAGCGCTGCCGCCCTCGGTCGCCGCCTTGTCGAAGGCGGTGCCGCGCACGGTCAGCACCTTCTTGGCGTCCGACGAGGTGACGGTGGCGATCGCGTTGCCGGCATAGATCGGGCGGGTGAACTGGTCGCCGTCGATGCCGATCACTTCGCTGATCTGCATCACGTCGAGCAGCGCGGCGACGCGCGGCGCGATGTTCTTGCCGGTGGTGGTGGCGGGCGCGACGAAGGCGTCATAGCCAGCCATCAGATCGGCGATCAGCGGCGCGACGTTTTCGGCGAGCGCATTGGCATAGGCCGCGTCATCGGCGAGCAGCACCTTGCTGACGCCCGCGATCTTTGCGGCGGCGTCGGCGGCAGCCTGCGCACCCGAGCCCGCGACCAGTGCGACCACGTCGCCCAGCTTGCCCGCCGCGGTGACGGCGGCGAGCGTTGCGTCCTTCACCGACGCATTGTCATGTTCGACCCAGACCAGAACGCTCATGCCACAACTCCCAGTGCCTTGAGCTTGCCGACAAGCTCATCCACATCCGCAACCTTGACGCCGGCGGTGCGCTTGGCCGGCTCTTCGACCTTCACGACCGACAGGCGCGGCGTCACATCGACGCCGTAATCGGCCGGGGTCTTGGCGACGAGCGGCTTGCTCTTTGCCTTCATGATGTTCGGCAGCGAGGCGTAGCGCGGCTCGTTGAGGCGAAGATCGGTGGTGACGATCGCCGGGATGTTGAGCTTCACCGTTTCGAGGCCGCCATCGACTTCGCGGGTCACATCGACCTTGTCGCCCGACACCTCGACCTTGCTGGCGAAGGTGCCCTGGCCCCAGCCGAGCAGCGCGCCGAGCATCTGGCCGGTCTGGTTATTGTCGTCGTCGATCGCCTGCTTGCCGAGGATGATCAGGCCGGGCTGTTCTTCCTCCGCGACCTTCGCCAGCAGCTTGGCGACGCCGAGCGGCTCAACCGGGCCTTCGGCGGTGATCAGGATCGCGCGGTCGGCGCCCATCGCCAGCGCGGTGCGCAGCGTTTCCTGAGCTTTTTGTTCGCCGATCGAGACCACGACGATCTCGGTCGCCACGCCCTTTTCCTTCAGGCGAATCGCTTCTTCGACCGCGATCTCGTCGAACGGGTTCATGCTCATCTTGACGTTGGCGAGATCCACGCCCGTCCCGTCCGCCTTCACGCGGGGCTTTACGTTATAGTCAAGCACACGCTTGACCGGCACCAGCACTTTCATCGCGTCCTCCGCTCCAATCGCGTCATTTTAAGGCTTCGAGTCTGTCCGTCCCTAGAAGGGTTTTTGCCGTTTTCGCAAGTCCGGTATGGAATCCTACGATTGCCGTAGCGTCATTGCGCAAACGAAAAAGGGGTCCAACGCAGATGATGCGCCAGACCCCCTTTCAATGGGTGTTCAGGGGGCCGCGATCAAGCAGCCGACTGGACCTCCGCCACAATCTTCTTCGCCGCGTCGCCCAGGTCGTTGGCCGGGACGATGGCGAGGCCCGAATTGGCGAGGATGGCCTTGCCCTGCTCGACATTGGTGCCCTCAAGACGGACGACCAGCGGAACCGACAGGTTCACTTCCTTTGCCGCGGCAACGATGCCCTCGGCGATGATGTCGCACTTCATGATCCCGCCAAAGATGTTGACGAGGATGCCCTTCACCGCGGGATCGGCGAGGATGATTTTGAACGCGGCGGTCACCTTTTCCTTGTTCGCGCCGCCGCCGACGTCGAGGAAATTGGCCGGGAACATGCCGTTGAGCTTGATGATGTCCATCGTCGCCATGGCAAGGCCAGCGCCGTTGACCATGCAGCCAATGTCGCCGTCGAGCTTGATGTAGGCGAGGTCGTACTTCGACGCTTCGAGCTCGGCGGGATCTTCCTCGGTCTCGTCGCGCAGTTCCATCAGGTCCTTGTGACGGAACATGGCGTTGCCGTCGAAGCCGACCTTGGCGTCGAGGACGAGCAGGTTGCCCTGCTCGGTCAGCGCGAGCGGGTTGATTTCGATCTGCTCGGCATCGGTGGCGAGGAACGCGGCGTAGAGCGCCGACGCGACCTTGGCCGCCTGCTTCGCCTGGTCGCCGGTCAGGCCGAGCGCGGCGGCGACGGTGCGGCCGTGATGCGGCATGAAGCCGGTTGCGGGATCGACCGAGAAGCTGCGGATCTTCTCAGGGGTCGAATGCGCGACTTCCTCGATGTCCATGCCACCTTCGGTCGAGACGACGAACGCGATGCGGCTGGTGGCGCGATCGACGAGGAGCGCGAGGTAGAATTCCTTGGCGATGTCGGCGCCGTCGGTGACGTAGAGGCGGTTGACCTGCTTGCCCGCGTCGCCGGTCTGGATCGTGACCAGCGTGTTGCCGAGCATGTCCTTGGCGTGCGCTTCAACCTCGTCGAGGCTGAAGGCGAGGCGGACGCCGCCCTTGGCTTCAGGCGCCAGTTCCTTGAACTTGCCCTTGCCGCGGCCGCCGGCATGAATCTGCGACTTCACGACATAGAGCGGCCCGGGGAGCTTCTTGGCGGCCTCAACCGCCTCTTCGACGGTGAAGGCGGCATGGCCGGCCGCGATCGGCGCGCCATACTTCGCCAGCAGTTCCTTGGCCTGATATTCATGGATATTCATGGGATCGCCCTTTGCGTTGCAGCAAAATTCGCGCCGCTTAAGCACAGGGGCGCGGCGGAATCAAATGTCTTGACTTCAGGATTGCGACGCAGTTGCAATAAGGCACGCGCAGTCCAGAAGTTCAGGGGTTTAGCGCGCCTCTCTGGCGAGCCCCGTGGCGCATAATCCGCCCGAGCTGGTCGCCACCGCGAGGATTTCCGGGTCGCCGAGCGCGCGGACGCGGCGCAGGAAGCGGTCGAGCGACTCGGCCTCGCGCGCCTTGGGCAGATCGGCGATCCGCATGAGCTGGGCGAGGCTGAGGCGATCGACCATGCGTTCGGCCATGCACGCGGCGAGCGGTTTGGGCAGGCCGGCATTGGTGAGCCCGGTGCGCAGCTTCGCCTCGGGCACCGCGCAGGCAGAAAGTGCGGTCAGCGCCGCAATCAGGGGAAACACGCGTCTCGCATCGAACATAGAGGCTCGCTATATCGCCCGCATGAGTCCCGCAATCGGCTTCCTGCTCTTCGTCGCCACCGTCGCCCTCATGGAGGGCTTTGCCTATGTCGCGCATCGCTGGCTGATGCACGGGCCGGGCTGGTTCCTGCACAAGAGCCATCATTCACCGCGCACCGGCAATTGGGAGCTGAACGACCTGTATGCCGTGATCTTTGCGGTGCCGTCGTTTGTACTGCTGCTGGGCGGCGTGCATCTGGGGTGGTGGCAGGGCTATGCGTGGATCGGCGCGGGGATTGCGGCCTATGGCGCGATCTATTTCGGGTTCCATGACATCATCGTGCACAAGCGACTGAACACCCGCTACATCCCCAAGTCGGACTATATGAAGCGGATCATCCAGGCGCACCGGCTGCACCATGTGGTCGAGACCAAGCATGGCACGGTCAGCTTCGGATTCCTCTATGCCCCGCCGCCCGAAAAGCTGAAGGCGCAGCTCAAGGCGCGCGGCAATGCCGGGGTGCGTGAGCCGGTCGGCCGGTTCTGATCCTCGACCCGATCTTTTACGCGGTCGCGGTTCCGGCGGTCGTGCTGCTGGGGCTGTCCAAGGGCGGGTTTGCCGGGGCCGGAGCATTGTCGCTGCCAGTCATCGCGTTCGCCACCGATCCAGTGCAGGCCGCCGCGATCCTGTTGCCGATCCTGATCGTGCAGGATGTGGTGGGCGTGTGGGCGTTCCGGCGGAGCGTGGACTGGTTCGTGCTGGGATGGACGCTGGCGGGGGCGGTGGTCGGGATCGTGCTGGGATACTGGTTCGCGGCGAGCGTGTCGGCGGATGCTGTGCTGGCGATGGTCGGGGTGATCTCGATCCTGTTCGGCGCATATCGGTTGTGGAAGGACCGGCTGGGCGCGGGGGCGGCGTCGACCTCGCCGGGATGGGTCGGGTCGCTGTTTGGAGTCGCTTCGGGCTTTACCAGCCAGATCGCGCATGCCGGGCAGCCGCCGTGGCAGCTATGGGTGCTGCCGCGCGGACTGTCGCGCGACATGCTGGTGGGGACGACGGCGGTCTATTTTGCGCTGGTGAACTGGATCAAGGTGCCGGCCTATTTGGCGCTTGGGCAGTTTACGGCGGAGAATCTGGCGACCAGCGCGGCGCTGATGCCGGTGGCGATTGCGTCCACCGTTGCCGGCGTGTGGCTGGTGCGGCGGGTCGCGCCAGAGCGGTTTTATACTGCGATCTATTGGTTGATGATTGGTGTGGGGGCTGTGTTGGTGGCGAAGGCGGTCGCTTGACGCTGACTAGGGCTTCGCGGCCACATGTCCCCGGCGAGCCAAAATGTCCTTCAGGTCCGCATAGGCCTGACGCCAGACAAGGTCGGACTTGAACAGGATCAGGTGCGCCGCCGTCGCGCGCTCATCCTCTGAAAGATCGCTTGTTTCCGGGCTATCTTCGCACCAGCGCAAGCGCTTCAGGCGTGCCAGCAGCGCGCCCGTCGGCATCGACTCCAGCTGCTCCTGCGCCAGCGGAGACACCGCGCGATTGAGGCCACTGCCCTTCTTCACCGAATGCCCCGTCGCCTGCTCGGGTTAGTCGAACAGCGAAGACACCGAGCTTTCATCCGCGATGCGGCGAATCGCTTCGGCGAGCAGGGGCGCGATGGTCAGGTGGCGGATGCGCTGTGCCTGTTCGACGACATTGTGGTTGCCGATCGTATCAGTGATGACCAGCTCGCGCAGCGCCGAACCGTCGACGCGGGCGACCGCGCCGCCCGACAGCACGCCATGCGTACAATAGGCGACGACGTCCTCGGCCCCTGCTGCCTTGAGCGCGGCGGCGGCGTTGCACAGGGTCCCGGCCGAATCGACGATATCGTCGATCAGGATGCAGAAGCGGCCCTCGACCTCGCCGATGATGTTCATCACTTCGGATTCGCCGGCCTTTTCGCGGCGCTTGTCGACGATCGCGAGCGGGGCGTTGTCGAGTCGCTTGGCGAGCGCGCGGGCACGGACCACGCCGCCGACATCGGGCGAGACGACCATGAGGTTCTTGTCGGAGAAGCGCGCCTTGATATCCTCGCTCATCACCGGGGCGGCGAAGAGATTGTCGGTCGGGATGTCGAAAAAGCCCTGTATCTGCCCGGCGTGGAGATCGACCGAGAGGACGCGGTTGGCGCCGGCGGTGGTGATCAGGTTCGCGACGAGCTTGGCCGAGATCGGGGTGCGCGGACCGGGTTTGCGGTCCTGACGCGCATAGCCGAAATAGGGAAGCACGGCGGTGATCCGCTTGGCCGATGCGCGGCGCAGCGCATCGATCATGATCAGCAATTCCATGAGGTTGTCGTTCGCCGGATAGGCGGTCGACTGGAGCACGAACACGTCCTCGCCCCGGACATTTTCGAGAATCTCGACGAAGATTTCCTCATCGGCGAAGCGGCGCACATTGGCCTGGGTGAGCGGAAGCTCGAGATAGGAGGCGATCGCCTGGGCGAGCGGCAGGTTCGAATTGCCAGCCATCAGTTTCATAGTGCGCGTCGCTCCCCAGCGAGTGTCATCGAATTGTCTCCCCTTAGGCACGTGGACCGCTCGCGAAAAGAGGGCGTTTCGGCTAGTGTGTCGGCACTTCGGCGTCCCGTGTGGACACAGGGTGAGTCAGGACAGCAATGCTGACCCATCTCGACAGGTGTGTTGAAACAATATAATCGGGCGCTGAAATAAATGTCCGTGCGCCGCAGGGCGACCGGGAGCCATTCTAGACGCTGGAGAGTGCATGGCGGACGTCCCGCGCAACCTGCCCCCGCTGAGCCTGCATGTGCCCGAACCCAAGTTCCGGCCCGGCGATGCGGTCGATTTCGCAGCCGTTGAGGTGCCGCCCGCCGGCGCGCAGCCCCGTCCCGACACCGCCGCCGATCCGGCGAGCTTTCACGACCTGTCCTATACGCTGATCCGTGTGCTGGACGACGAAGGTCGCGCGGTCGGCCCGTGGGACCCGCGACTCGACCCCGACACGCTGCGCACGATGCTGCGCGACATGGCGCTAGTCCGCGCGTTCGACGAGCGGATGTTCCGCGCGCAGCGGCAGGGCAAGACCAGTTTCTACATGAAGTGCACCGGCGAAGAGGCGGTGGCGATTGCCGCCACCCACGCGCTGAGCCGCGACGACATGTGCTTTCCCAGCTATCGCCAGCAGGGCATCCTGATCGCGCGCGGCTACAGCTTGGTTCAGATGATGAACCAGATCTACTCGAACAGCGGGGACAATCTGCAGGGCAAGCAGCTGCCGATCATGTATTCGTCGAAGGAGGACGGGTTCTTCTCGATCAGCGGCAACCTCGCCACGCAATATCCGCAGGCGGTGGGCTGGGCGATGGCGAGCGCGGCCAAGGGCGATACCCGCATCGCCGCGACCTGGTGCGGCGAGGGATCGACGGCGGAAGGCGACTTCCACTCGGCGATGACCTTTGCGACGGTGTACAAGGCGCCGGTGATCTTCAACGTCGTCAACAATCAATGGGCGATTTCGAGCTTTTCGGGCTTTGCCGGGGCCGAGGCGACGACCTTTGCCGCGCGTGCGATCGGCTATGGCATGGCCGGGCTGCGCATTGACGGCAATGACGCGCTGGCGGTCTATGCCGCGACGCAATGGGCGGCGGAGCGTGCGCGGACCAATCAGGGGCCGACGCTGATCGAGCATTTCACCTATCGCGCCGAGGGCCACTCGACCTCCGACGATCCGACGCAATATCGCAGCGCGGCCGAGCCGGGCGCATGGCCACTGGGCGATCCGGTCGCGCGGTTGAAGGCGCATCTGATTGCGATCGGCGAATGGGACGAAGAGCGTCACGCCGCGCAGGACCGTGAGGTCGCCGAGCTCGTCAAGGCATCGCAGAAGGAAGCCGAGAAGAACGGCATCCTGGGCCATGGCCTGCACCAGCCGCTCGATTCGCTGTTCGACGGGGTGTTCGAGGAAATGCCGTGGCATCTGCGCGAGCAACGCCAGCAGATGATCGACGAGGAAGAAGCGAGCGGACGGCCATGGGCGAGGAAGGCATGAGCGACGTGATCGAAACCTCCGCGACCGGCGAAGCGGGCGAGACCGTCCGCATGAACATGATCCAGTCGATCAACTCCGCGATGGCGGTGATGATGGAGCGCGATCCGAACGTGATCGTGATGGGCGAGGATGTCGGCTATTTCGGCGGCGTGTTCCGCGCCACTGCGGGCCTGCAGGAAAAGTTCGGCAAGACCCGCGTGTTCGACACGCCGATCACCGAATGCGGCATTATCGGCGTGGCGATTGGCATGGGCGCCTATGGCCTGCGCCCGGTGCCGGAGATCCAGTTCGCCGATTATATCTACCCCGCGCTCGACCAGCTGGTGAGCGAGGCGGCGCGGCTGCGCTACCGCTCGGCGGGGCAGTTCACCGCGCCGCTGACCGTCCGCTCGCCGTTCGGCGGCGGCATTTTCGGCGGCCAGACGCACAGCCAGTCGCCCGAGGGCATCTTTACCCATGTGTCGGGCGTGAAGACGGTGATCCCGTCGACGCCCTATGACGCCAAGGGGCTGTTGATCGCGTCGATCGAGGACAATGATCCGGTCATCTTCTTCGAACCCAAGCGCATCTATAACGGCCCGTTCAACGGCCATTGGGACCGCCCGGCGGAAAACTGGTCGAAGCATCCCGGCGGTGCGGTGCCCGAGGGCTATTACCGGATCGAGCTGGGCAAGGCGGCGATCGTGCGGCCGGGCAGCGCGCTGACGATCCTGGCCTATGGCACGATGGTGCATGTCGCCAAGGCGACGGTCGAGGAACTGGGGATCGACGCCGAGATCATCGACCTGCGCACGCTCGTCCCGCTCGACATCGAGACGATTGAGGAATCGGTCAAGAAGACCGGCCGCTGCATGGTGGTGCATGAAGCGACGCGCACCGGCGGGTTCGGCGCGGAGCTGTCGGCATTGGTGCAGGAGCGGTGCTTCTATCACCTCGAAGCGCCGGTCGAGCGCGTCACCGGGTTCGACACGCCCTATCCCCATAGCCTTGAATGGGCTTATTTCCCCGGGCCGGTCCGCATCGGACAGGCGCTCAAGAAACTCCTGAAGGACTGATCGGCATGGCTCGTTTCACCTTTCGTCTTCCCGACATTGGCGAGGGCATCGCCGAGGCCGAGATCGTCGCCTGGCACGTCAAGGTGGGCGACCGGATCGAGGAGGATCAGCAGGTCGCCGACATGATGACCGACAAGGCGACCGTCGAGATGGAATCGCCGGTGTCGGGCACGGTGGTCGAGCTGGCCGGTGAAGTCGGCGATCAGGTTGCAATCGGCGCGTCGCTGATGGTCGTGGAGACCGATGAGGCGGTGGCGGAGGAAGCTCCGGTGACTGTTCCGGTTGCCGAAGCGCCGGTGGCCGACGCCGTCGAGGAGCAGATTGAGGCGGAGACGCCGGGGGTTGAGGAAGTGGTTGAGGCACCCGCTCCCCAACCCGCACCGTCCAGTGCTCCTGCGGAAGCAGGAGCCCAGAGTGGTGCAGTCCAGCCGAGCAACCCTGGGCTCCTGCCTGCGCAGGAGCACAAGGTGTCAGTCCTCGCCTCCCCCGCCGTGCGTGCGCGCGCAAAAGATCTCGGCGTCGACCTGTCCGAGGTGAAGCATGACGGGCAGCATATCCGCCATTCCGATCTCGACGCCTATCTGCGCTATGGCAGCGGGCAGGGCTATCACGCGCCGCACGCCAGCCGGGCGCGGGAGGACGAGGCGGTCAAGGTGATCGGCATGCGGCGTCGCATCGCCGAGAATATGGCGGCGGCGAAGCGGGCGATCCCGCACTTCACCTATGTCGACGAGATCGACATGACCGCGCTGGAGGCGATGCGCGCCGACCTGAACGCCAATCGCGGCACGCGGCCCAAGCTGACGATGCTGCCGTTCCTGATCGTCGCGATTTGCCGCACGTTGCCCGACTTCCCGATGCTCAACGCGCGCTATGACGATGAGGGCGGGGTGGTGACGCGCCATGGCCGCGTGCACATGGGCATGGCGACGCAGACCGATGCGGGGCTGACCGTCCCCGTCATCCGCGATGCGCAGGACATGAATGTGTGGCAGCTCGCCCGCGAGATCGGCCGCCTGGCCGAAGCCGCGCGCACCGGCAAGATCAAGTCGGAAGAGCTGCAGGGCGGGACGATCACGATCACCTCGCTCGGGCCGCTGGGCGGCATCGCGACGACGCCGGTGATCAACCGGCCCGAGGTTGCGATCATCGGCCCGAACAAGATCGTCGAGCGGCCCGTCTTTGTCGGCGACGACATCGTCCGCGCCAAGCTGATGAATCTGTCGATCAGCTGCGACCACCGCGTCGTCGATGGCTGGGACGCGGCGAGCTATGTTCAGGCGCTGCGCAAGCTGCTCGAGACGCCGGTGTTGTTGTTCGCGGATTGAAATTGATCCTCCCCCGTGAGGGGGAGGATTTCCTTATTCTACCCAGTCCTTGCGCAGCGTGCGAACGGCGAAGAGCATCAGCACGGCGGCGATGACGTAGAAGGAAAGTGCCGCGACCGCCGAGTAACGCAGCGCTTCGTTGCCGTAGCTCGCGGTCATCGCGTCCGACATCGCGCCCATCGCCCATGACCCGGCGCCAAGGCCGATCAGATTGTTGATCAGCAGGAAGCTGGCGCTGGCGGTCGCGCGCATCTGCGGCGGGACGAGGTTCTGGATCGCGGTGGTGACCGGGCCGAGCCACAGGATGTTGAGGCCGTTCGGAATCAGGAACAGGAACCACGCCAGCGTGACGTTGTTGGTGAGGAACCCACCCGCGAACAACGGCACGCAGGCGAGCCACGCGAAGGCGGGAAGCTTGGCATAAACGCCACGGTCACTCCCGCCGAGCCGGTCGGCGAGCACGCCGCCCATGAACACGCCGATAGTGCCGCCGACCAGCAGGATCGAGCCGAAGAAATAGCTGGTGGTGGAAAGGTCGAAGCCAAAGCTGCGCACGAAGAAGGTCGGCGCCCAGAAAGCGAGGCCATAGCCGCACATCGAGCTGAACCCGGCGCCGATCGCCATCAGCCAGAAGCTGGGCTTTTTGGCGAGGATCGCGAACACCTGTCCGACGGGCACGCGCGCGGCAGCGGTGGTGGCGACCGGGCGCGGCGGTTCCTTGACGATCATGCGGAAGAAGGGGGCGATGACCACACCGGCCAGACCGACGACGATGAACGCCCAGCGCCAGTCGACGGTCGCTGCGATCCACGCGCCGAGCAGGGTGCCGGAGGCGAGGCCGATCGGGATGCCCAGCGAGTAGATGGCGAGCGCGCGGGCACGCTGATGCTGGGGGAAATAATCGGCGATGATTGCATAAGAGGGGGCGACGCCGCCCGCCTCACCCACGCCGACGCCGAGGCGATAGAGGAACAGGGTCCAGAAGCTGGTGGCGAGGCCGCATAGGGCGGTGAAGCCGCTCCACACGGTCAGCGAGATGGTCACCACCCAGGTGCGGCTGGTCCGGTCGGCGAGCAATGCCAGCGGCACGCCCAGCGTCGAATAGAGAAAGGCGAAGGCGATGCCGCCGAGCGCGCCGAGTTGCGTATCGGTCAGCCCTAGGTCCGCCTTGATCGGCACGGCGAGGATGCCGAGGATCTGCCGGTCGAGGAAGTTGAAGGTATAGACCAGCAGCAGCATCGCCAGCACCGCGGCGCGATAGCCCGGCGTGCCGTGGCCCTGTGCCGGAGCGGCTCCCTGCGTGGCGCTCATCCGTACCCTCTCCCTTAAAAAAATGGACCGGACGCCCCCTTTCGACGCCCGGCCCGATCAGTGTGGCAAACTCAAAGCACGAAAGCGATCAGAACTTGATCTCGAAGGTGCCGGTCACGGTACGCGGCGGGCCGTAATAGCCGATCACCGAGTTCCCGGTCAGCGCGCCGGGGAAGTTGTAGCCGCCGACGCGATAGCGTGCGTCGGTCAGGTTGCGGCCGGCAATGCCGACGCGATAGCGGCCATCGCCCGAGGTCCAGTTGAGCGACGCTTCGACCAGCGCATAGCCGTCCTGATCGAGTGCCGGGGTCGCCAGCTCGAACATCTGGATATCGCTGCGCAGCGAGACCGCCGGGGTGAAGGCGAGGACGCCGCCCGCAACGTCGTTCGACCAGGTGAACGATGCGTTGGCGGTCCACTCAGGCGTGTTCTGGAACGCGCGCGCGTTCGACACATCGACCGGGGTGGTGCCACCGCCGATGAAGGTGAAGAACTCCTTGTAGTCGGCATTGGTGTAGCCGACCACGACGCTCGCCTGGAAGTGGCGCGACGGGACCATGCGGGTTTCGAGCTCGAAGCCGTAAATCTCGCCCTTGCCCGCGTTATCCACGAAGCTGGCGATGCCGCTGGGCAGTGCCGGCACCTGGATCGTGACCTGCTGATCCTTGTAGTTCGAGAAGAAGCCGGCGAGGTTCACGAACAGGGTGCGGTCGAGGAACGCGCCCTTCATGCCGAGTTCGTAGCTGTCGATCGTCTCGGGCTCATAGCCGTTGACGGTGGTCGGGGTCAGGATCGCGTCGCCGCGCATGTCGAACCCGCCCGACTTATAGCCCTTGCCATAGCTGGCATAGATGTTGAGGTCGTCGGTCGGCTGGTAGCTGAGGCTGATGCGCGGGGTCAGCTTTTCGAAATCGCGGCTGTTGGTATAGTCCGACCGGATCAGGCCGGGGACTGCAGCGGCGTTGCCGAAACGTGGGCTGCGGATGCCGGTATAGTTGCGGCGGAACACGGTGCCGGTCTTTTCGTCGCGGGTATAGCGCAGGCCGGCCGAGATCTTGAACTGATCGCTCACGTCGAAGCTGAAGTCGCCGAATGCGGCATAGCTCTTGGTGAACACCTGGCCCGAGGTCAGCGTGGTCAGGTTGGCGAGGCCGACGACCGTGTCGAACGCGCCGGCGGCGCGACCGTTGAGGTAGTACAGGCCGAACACGCCCTGCAGCCGCTCGCCTTCATACAGGAACTGGAGTTCCTGGGTGAACTGGCGGTCCGAATAGTCGGCGGGAATGTCGAGCGTCGGCAGGATCGTGTTGTCGAAATCGATAACCGTGTCGGTCTTGCCATCGCGCCAAGCGGTGATCGTCTTGAAGGTCAGTTCATCGGACAGGCCGATCTCGCCAGTGACCGACAGGCCGCGCGTTTCGACGCGGTTGTTGTCGCCGATGCCGGCGCGCGTGTCATAGACGCTGGCGGTCGGCGCATAGATCGGATCGACGCCGTTGGGCAGCAGGCGGGTGCCGTGACGCGGGTTCGACTGGTCGAGCACGCGATCGCCCGCAACGCGAACGAAGATGTTGTCGGTCGGGGTGAACTCAGCCGACAGGCGGGTGGCGAACACGTCCTTGTTATAATGCTCAGCACCGGTGGTGAGGTTGGTGCCGTAGCCGTCGCGCCAGTACTGCGCGACCGCCGCGCCCAGCGACAGCGTGTCGCCGACCGGGATCACGACCTGACCGACCAGATCGATCTGGTTGTACGAGCCGTACGCGCCGCGGAACGAGGCCTTGAAGTCATCGCCCAGGCGGCGGGTGACGTACTTGACCGCGCCGCCGATGGTGTTGCGGCCATAGAGCGTACCCTGCGGCCCGCGCAGCACTTCGACGCGCTCCACGTCGAAAATGTCGAGCACCGCGCCCTGCGGGCGGGCGACATAGACATCGTCGATGTACAGCGCGACGCCGGGTTCGAAGCCCCACAAAGGATCCTGCTGGCCGACGCCGCGGCTGAATGCGATCAGGGTCGAGTTGGAACCGCGCGCAATCTGCAGCGTCAGGTTCGGGGTCTTGTCCTGCAATGCGGTGATGTCCGCCGCGCCGCTCTTGACCAGCGAATCGCCGGTGACGACCGACATCGAGATCGGCACGTCGATCAGGCTTTCTTCGCGACGGCGCGCGGTGACGACGATTTCGCCGCTGTCTTGGGTTTCGGCGGCTTCCTCCGCCGGGGCGTCCTGCGCCAGTGCGGGAACGGATGCGAGCGCGCTAAATGCGGCGCTGGCGGTCAGAATCGTGCGGACAGACGGAATCAGGCGCTTCATGCTTTCCTCCCCAAAAGCGGCCGGCGAATCCCGGCCTTGTCAGTGGTTAAGCTTGCCTATAGTGAAACCTGAACCGGGTTTCAACTTCCGGATGAAGGAGGGGAGAAATGACGCAAGTTCGTGGCAAGACCGCCACACTGCCCCCTGCCCTGCATCTGGGCGATGGCGCAGCGAGCGAGGGCAAGGAACCGCGCACCGCACGCGGCCGCCGCACGCTGCGCACGATCCTCGACGCCGCCGCAGCGGAGTTTGGCGAGAAGGGATTCCATGACGGGTCGGTGAGCGGCATCACCCGCCGCGCCGGCGTGGCGCTGGGCAGCTTCTACACCTATTTCGATTCGAAGGACGCGGTGTTCCGCGCGCTGGTCCGCGACATGAGCGATCAGGTGCGCGAACATGTCGCCCCCGCGATCCGCGCCGCCCCGGAGCAGATCGCCGCCGAGCGCGCGGGCCTGGAAACCTTCATCGGCTTTGTGCGCAAGCACAAGGAAATCTACCGCATCATCGACGAGGCGGAGTTCGTCGATCCCGAGAGCTTCCGGCTACACTATCAGACCACCGCCGAGCGCATCGAAAAGCGGCTGAAGGCAGCTGCGGAGCGCGGCGAAGTGCGCGCCGACGTATCCGAGGTCCACGCCTGGGCGATCATGGGGATGAACGTGTTCCTGGGCCTGCGCTATGGCGTGTGGAGCGAGGATGCCGAACCGGCGGAGGTCGCGGATACGGTGGCGGAGATGCTGGCGCGGGGGTTGGGGGTTAAGGGCTGACGCCTGAAATGTGCGTCTTCCCGGGCTTGACCCGGGATCCCGCTTCTTCATCCGGCCAAGGCAGCTGGGCCCCGGGTCAAGCCCGGGGTGACGACCGGAAACGGAGCTAGCCCGCCTCAGCAATCCACGCCGCCGCCGTCTCGCCGTCCCACTCCATATCGCCCGAGACGCGCCAGACTTCCTTGCCCTGTGCGTCGTATAGGATCGTCGTCGGCAAATTGACGCCATAGCCGGTCGAGAACTTCACATCGGGGTCGAGATAGGGCTGGAGCGCGGCGAACTTGGCCTTTTCGAAGAAGGGCGTGACCTTGTCCGCGCCGTCCAGGTCCTGGCTGATTACCAGCACCTGGAGCTTGTCCTTTTCGCGCACCGCGAGCCGGTCGAGCGTTGGCATTTCGCGGACGCAGGGCGCGCACCAGGTGGCCCAGAGGTTGACCAGCAACGGCTTGCCGCGGAACGCTGCGAGCGTCACCGGCTTCCCCGCCGGGTCGAGGAAGCCATGGTCGGGCGCGGTCTCACCCTTCTTGCTGCGATCAACCGTGCCGATGCGTTCGGGCTCTTCGGATGCGTTGTCGGCTGCAGCCGGGCTTTCGGCGGCGACAGTTGCGGTTGCTTGCGGGTCGGGTTGCTTGCCACTATCGCAGCCGGCAATTCCAAGGCCCGTTATGAGGAGAAGCGCGATCGTCGAGCGCAAGGGAAGCTCCAATTCCATGTGGGGCGGGCGCTTTTCCGAAGGCCCGTCGTCGGTGATGCGTGAGATTAACGCATCGATCCCGTTCGACAAGCGAATGTGGGCGCAGGACATCGCCGGATCGAAGGCGCATGTCGCGATGCTGGGGCAGCAGGGTATCGTGTCGGCGGAGGATGCCGCGACGATCTCCGCCGGGCTGGATGCAGTTGCGCAGGACTATGCGCGCGACGGGGTGCCGGAGGATCTTGCGCTCGAAGACATTCACATGCTGACCGAATCGCGGCTGGCGCAGAAGATCGGGCCGGTCGCCGGGCGGCTGCACACCGCGCGCAGCCGCAACGATCAGGTCGCGACCGATTTCCGGCTATGGGTGCGCGACGCGACCGATCAGGTGCTCGCCGCGCTCGATGCGTTGCAGGGCGCGCTGCTGGCGCGGGCGGAGGAACATGCCGACAGCGTGATGCCGGGCTTCACCCATCTGCAGAGCGCGCAGCCGGTGACGCTGGGGCATCATCTGATGGCCTATTTCGAGATGGTCGGGCGTGACGTCAGCCGGTTCAGCGATGCGCGCGCGCGGGGCAATCGCTGTCCGCTTGGGTCGGCGGCGCTGGCCGGGACGGGGTTTCCGCTGGATCGGGACATGACGGCGGCGGCGCTTGGCTTTGACGGGCCGACGCGCAATTCGCTCGATGCCGTGAGCGACCGCGACTTTGCGCTCGATTATCTGATGGCGGCGGCGCAATGTTCGCTGCATCTCAGCCGCCTTGCCGAAGAGTTCGTGATCTGGGCGAGCCAGCCGTTCGGCTTCGTCAAGCTGAGCGACCAATGGTCGACCGGCAGCTCGATCATGCCGCAGAAGCGCAATCCCGATGCGGCCGAGCTGGTGCGCGGGCATAGCGGGCGGATCGTCGGGTGCCTGACCGCGCTGATGATCACGATGAAAGGTCTGCCGCTCGCCTATTCAAAGGACATGCAGGACGACAAGCCGCCGGTGTTCGAGGCGCATGACCTGCTCGCTTTGTCGATCGCGGCGATGACCGGGATGGTCGAGAGCGCGGCGTTCCGCACCGACCGGATGCGCGGCCTTGCCGAAAGCGGCTTTGCCACCGCCACGGACCTTGCCGACTGGCTGGTGCGCGAGGGCGGCATCCCGTTCCGCGAGGCGCACCACATCACCGGCCGCGCGGTCGCGGCGGCGGAGGCGAAGGGCGTGCGGCTCGACCAGCTCGATCTGGCTGAGCTGCAGGCGATTGACGGGCGTATCGACGCGCGCGTGTTTGACGTATTGACGGTCGATGCTTCGGTGGCGAGCCGGATGAGTTTTGGCGGCACGGCCCCGGCGCGGGTGCGTGCGGCGATTGCGGCGGCGCGTGCCGCAAGAGGAGAATGACGATGCGAACCCTGGTGGTCTTCACGGCGCTTCTGCTGGCCGCATGCGGCAATCGGGGCGACCTGAAACCGGCCGCCGGGGAGTCGCTGCCGCCCAAACCCTATGGGGCGGTGGCCACGCCGGCACCGGCAGACCTGACGAAGGCGCCGCCCCAGACGCGACCGACGCGCAGCGACGAAGTGCTGCGCAGCTCAGAAGAACGGCGCAGCGACGAATTCGACCTGCCGCCGCAGTAAGAAGATCATCATGGACCATTTCAATCGCAAGAACGGCGTGCTGCACGCCGAGGACGTCGCCATTCCCGCCATTGCCGCGGAAGTGGGCACGCCCTTTTACGTCTATTCGACCGCGACGCTGGAGCGGCATGCACAGGTGCTCAAGGCCGCGCTCGCCGACCTGCCGCGCGTACACATCGCCTTTGCGATCAAGGCCAATCCGAACCTTGCCGTGCTCGGCGTGCTGGCCAAGCAGGGCTATGGCGCGGACGTGGTGTCGGGCGGCGAGCTGAAGCGCGCGCTGGCGGCGGGGATGAAGCCCGAGGACATCGTGTTTTCGGGCGTCGGCAAGACGCGCGGCGAGCTGCAGCTGGGGCTGGACGAGGGGATCGGCCAGTTCAACCTGGAGCTGGAGGAGGAGGGCGAGGTGCTCGCCGACCTCGCGCATGCACAGGGCAAGACCGCGCCTGCGGTGCTGCGCGTGAACCCCGATGTCGATGCCGGCACCCACGCCAAGATTTCGACCGGCAAGGCGGAGAACAAGTTCGGCGTCGCGATCGACCGCGCGCCCGCGATCTTCGATCGGCTGGCCAAGCGTCCGGGCATGAACCTGCGCGGCGTCGCGATCCATATCGGCAGCCAGCTCAAGACGCTCGCCCCGCTGGAAGCCGCGTACAAGCGCGTCGGCGAACTGGTGGCGCAGCTGCGCGCCGCCGGGCACACCATCACCCATGTCGATCTCGGCGGCGGACTTGGCGTTCCCTATGAGCCCGATGACAAGGTTTCGACCGCCGAGGAGTTCGGCGCGATGGTCAAGCGCGTCACCGCCGACTGGGACGTGACGCTGATGTTCGAACCGGGCCGCTTCATTTGCGGCAATGCCGGGCTGCTCGTGACCGAGGTGATCTGGGTCAAGCCCGCGAGCATCAACCCCTATGTCATCGTCGATGCGGCGATGAACGACCTTGCCCGCCCGGCGCTGTATGATGCCTATCATGCGTTCGAGGCGGTCGAGCCGACCGGCGAGAAGTTCGTCGCGAACATCGCAGGTCCCGTGTGCGAGACCGGCGATACCTTTGCGATGGGGCGTGAGATCGATCTGGTGAAGTCGGGCGATCTGGGCGTGTTCCGCACGGCTGGTGCCTATGGCGCGACCATGGCGTCGACCTACAACAGCCGGGCACTGGTGCCCGAGGTGCTGGTGTCGGGGGACCGCTTCGCGGTGGTCGCCGACCGCATCCAGCCCGAAACGATCATGGGGGCCGAACGCGTCCCCGAGTGGGTGCGGTGAAACGCTCCGGCCTGCCCGTCTTTGTCCGGCTGGACGGGCGGCCGGCAATATTGGTGGGCGACGGCGCCATGGCGGAAGCCAAGCGCCGGCTGCTCGAACGCGCAGGCGCGGTGATCGTGGGCGAGGATGCGCCCGCGCACATCGCGCTGGTGGCGTGCGAGGATCCCGAGCCGGTGGTCGCGCGGCTCAAGGCACGCGGGCTGCTGGTCAATGTCGCTGACCGGCCCGATCTGTGCGACTTCACCTTGCCCGCGATTGTCGAGCGCGATCCGGTGACGATCGCAATCGGCACCGGCGGGGCTTCGGCAGGACTCGCAGCGGCGTTGCGTCAGCGGATCGAGCCGCTGGTTCCGGCTGGTCTTGGCGCGTTCGCCGATGCGCTGGCGGCGGCGCGGGGGGCGATGCGCGCGCGCTGGCCCGATGGCGG
>VYKW01000192.1_pt1 | contig 26373 bp, 19 predicted proteins | sample 5114451 | NCBI WGS metagenome assembly VYKW01 (sample SAMN12291784, study PRJNA351875) | freshwater metagenome | isolation source: freshwater lake | place: USA: Michigan, Gull Lake | collected 2013-08-08
TCACCTTCCTCGCCCGGCGCACCGCCGACGACCTCCGCGCCGCCGCCATCGCCCGCGCCGCCGTCCTTGAAGTGATCGGCTAAAACAGCTCGGCAATCCCCGCGGTCAGCAGCAACCGGCTGACCGCCGCCAGCTACCTCCCACATCGCCAGCAGTTCCGACCGCCGCATCAGCGTCGCTCTCTGACTCGCGCCAATCGTAACCGCCCAAAAGAAAACCGCCGCCCCGGTTGCCCGGGACGGCGGTGTTTCTTGTCAGCTTGGTGCGTCGATCAGAAACCGACGACCAGCGAACCCATGATCGTGCGCGGATAGCCGATCTGCGAGTTCGGCGCGTTGCCATAGTTGGTGACCGCGCCGACCGAGTTGAACGTCGGACCCTGGTTCAGGTTGCCCGAGACGCCACCCACCCACAGCTTGTCGAACACGTTCAGCACGTTGAACTGGAAGTAGGTCTTGTCGTTCAGACCGGCCCATTCCAGGTTCACACGGGCATTCAGGTCCACCAGCGTGTAGGCCGGGATCTTGTTCGGGAACACTTCGTAGGTGGTGCCCGCAACGATCGCACGAACCGGCTCGTTGGTGTCATAGACATAACGCGGACCGGTGCGCTTGATGCGCGTGCCCAGTTCCACCGGACCCAGGTCGAGCTGTGCGCCACCACCGAAGTTCCACACCGGCGCACCGGCTTCAGCCTTGCCAGCAGTCGGGGCAAAGATCGGGGTGCCGATCGGACCCAGCGGGCCAGCCGCAGTGGTCACGCCAACCTGAACATCCTCCTGGATTTCCGACTTCAGATACGAACCGAAGGCGTAGAGGCTCAGCTCGGGGATCGGACGGAAGCCGACGCTGCCGTCAAAGCCCCACTTCTTCACCTGACCCAGGTTGCGGTAGATCGTGCGATCCAGTTCCGCGTCATAGGCCGAAGCCAGGCGGTTCTGGTAGTTGGTGTACCAGCCCGAGAACTGCACCTGAACCATGCTGGTGTTATAGCGCAGGCCGAGGTCGAAGTTGTCCGACGTTTCCGGCGTCGGCTTTGCCTGTGCCGCAGTGATCGGGAAGTAGAAGCTGTTGTACAGGTTGTCCGTACCCGGAACCTGCAGACCCTTCGAATAGTTGCCGAACAGCGCCAGGTTATCGATCACGTTGTAGGTGAAGCCGAGGTTCGGCAGCACGCGGTTGTAGTTGAAGATGCGCTGCTGCGGTGCCTGGATCGAGAAGGTGCCAACGCCCGGAACGGTCTGCGCAGCAGCGTTCGCGAGATAGGCGGCCTGTGCAGCGGCGTCGTCGGTGAAGCACTCGACGAAGCCAGCTGCGCTCGACGTGGCGCAATAGTTGGTCAGGTTGCGGCGGAAGAACGGGGCGCGGATGCCCGCATTGACCACCAGTGCGCCGTCCATGAACTCGCCGCGATATTCGCCCGCGACCTGATGCAGGATCGCGAACGACAGGCGGTCGCGCTTCTGCAGGATGCGGCCGTTGCGGTCGGCCAGCGGTGCGTTCACCGGGAACACGTCGAACGGCTTGCCATTAGCCTGCAGGAAGCCGACTTCACCGGTCTGACGGTGACGCGCACGGTCATAGGTGTAGGCAAGGCGGATCGACTGGCCGTCCATGAAGTCCCAGCGCAGCGAGCTGATCACGCCGATGCGGTGGGTCTGGGTCTGGCTCGGCGCCAGCACGCGGATCGTGTCGAGAAGGTCGCCGTCACCGTTGAGGTCGCGGCCAAAGAAGGGCGTGCCCGCGATGTAACCGACCTGGCAGCTATAGCCAGCGGTGGTCGGTGCGGTAACGCACTGGTTCGGGGTGGCGGTGCCGCCGGTCGGGTTGACGTCGCGGAACCCTTCCTGGCCGACGACGGTGCCGCCGCCATTGGCCTTCACATACTGGTACGACGGGTCGACCGACAGGACCAGGCCTTCGGCCAGCGTGAACTTCGATGCGCCGCGGATGTTGCCGGTGTTCGACGGGTTGAAACGCTCGTCGAAGACCGAACCGCACGAGTTGGCGGCGTCAGCGATGCCCGCGCGCGCCACCGAGTTGGTGGTGCAGGCAGCAACCGTGTACTCGCGCTCGTCGGTGGTGATCGGGAAGCGGTTGTTCGAGTTCGGACCGACGACGCGCGATCCGGTCACGGCGGCGGTGTCGGTGCGCAGCGGAACCGAACCCTGGAAGTTGTTGCGGTTCTGGTTCCAGTGACCCGACAGCGAGAGGAAGTCGCCATTGTCGCCGAGCGGCTGATAGAGCCGCGCGTTGAACTGCTGCTTCTCGATCTGCGCGTCCTTGTTGAACGGCGAATGGTTGCGCGCCATGCTCGCCGACACGAATGCGCGGGTGCCCGACGCGGTCAGATTGCCCGTGTCGACCATGCCGAAGATGCGCATGAAATCGAAATCGCCGGCCGAACCGACCATCTTCACGCCGAAATCTTCGCCCGGAACGCGGGTACGATAGTTGACGGTCGAACCGGTCGCTGCGGCGGTCGGGCTGTCGACGTCGGTCGAGCCGAGGTTGACGTTGACCTGCTGGATCAGCTCGGGGTCGAGCTGCTGGTTCGAATAGAGCGCATAGTTGCCCGAGTCGTTCAGCGGAACGCCGTCAAAGGTCTGGCTGATGCGGGTCGAATCGAAGCCGCGGATGGTCAGCGTGCCGCCCGACGAACCATAAGGATCGTTGTTCTGGAAGCTGACGCCCGGCAGGGCGTTGATCGTGTCGTTGATCGTCTGACCCGGCGCGCCGCGCTGGATGAACTCGTCGGTCAGGACGGCCTTGGCCTTGCTCGTCTCGGGAAGGACCACGCCGGCGACGCCCGAAGGGGTAGCCGTGCCGGTGATGACGATTTCGCCCTCGTCCTCGAAATCGACCGAGCCGGTCGACTGCGCGTGTGCCGCAGCAGGAAAGGCAAGCGCAGTAACAGCCGCGCCGATCAGCAGATGGTTTCGCATTTTTGTCCCCTTAGGATGGGCTGTTCAAAGCCTGCACAAGCGATGTATTTACACCGTCTTAAGCTGCCCCATGGGGGTGCTTCTTTGCGGAATTGTTACACTTGGATCAAGCGAATTGTGCGTTGCAAAAAAGCATCACCTTGCAGCTGTCACAATTGCATTCCAGGCCGCCTCGTCGATCACGCGAATCCCTAGGTCTGCGGCCTTTTTGAGCTTCGATCCGGCCCCCGGCCCGGCGACGATCAGGTCGGTCTTGGCCGACACCGATCCCGACACCCGCGCCCCCAGTGACTCCGCCTGCGCCTTCGCCTCGTCGCGACTCAGCGTTTCGAGTGATCCGGTGAACACGACGGTCTTGCCCGACACTTCCGAGTCGCGCGCTTCGACGACGAACGGGGGCGGGGTGACTTCGGCGAGCAGGTCGTCCCATACGGTGCGGTTGTGCGGCTCGTGGAAGAAGTCGGCCAGCGCATGGCCCACCGCCGCGCCGACATTCTCGATCCCGATATGCTCGGCAATCGCCTTGTCGCGGCGCGCGTGGAACTTCGCCTCCGGCTCGCCCAGCGCGGGCGTGATCGACGCGCGCAGCGCGATGATCTCGTCCGCCAGGGCGGCGAGGGCGGGGAGGGTCTCCAGCCGCTTCATCAGGTCGCGCGCGGTGATGCTGCCGATGTGCCGGATGCCAAGCCCGAACAACAGCCGCGCCGCGTCCGGCGCACGCTTCGCCTCGATCGCGGCGAGCAAATTATCGACCGACTTCTCCTTCCACCCCTCACGTCCCAGCAGCGCGTCGCGATGCTGGTTCAGACGAAAGATGTCGGCGGGCTCGGCGATCCAGCCAAGGTCGAGAAACTCGACGATCGTCTTCTCGCCCAGCCCCTCGATATCGAGCGCGCCGCGGCTGACGAAATGCTTGAGCCGCTCCAGCCGCTGGGCCGGGCAGATCAGCCCGCCGGTGCAGCGCACATCGACCTCACCCTCCTCGCGCGTCGCCTCGGACTGACAGATCGGGCAATGGGTGGGGAAGATGAAGGGTTCGCGCTCCACCTCCCGCGTCAGATTTTCGACAATCTGCGGGATCACGTCGCCCGCGCGCTGCAGCACTACCCGGTCCCCCGGACGTACCCCAAGCCGTTCGATCTCGTCGGCATTGTGCAGCGTCGCGTTGGTCACGACCACGCCGCCGACCGTCACCGGCTCCAGCCGCGCCACGGGGGTCAGCTTGCCCGTGCGCCCGACCTGAATGTCGATCTCGCGCAGCGTCGTCTCGGCGCGCTCGGCCGGGAATTTATGCGCGATCGCCCAGCGCGGCGCGCGCCCGACGCTGCCCAATCGCTCCTGCCAGTCGAGCCGGTCGACCTTGTAGACGACCCCGTCGATGTCGAACGGCAGGTCGGCGCGCAGCGTCTCGATCTTGCGATATTGCGCCAGCGCCGGTTCGACCTGTACGCACTCGACGAACAGCGGGTGGACCGGGAGGCCCCACGCCTCGATCGCCTTCATCACCGCGAACTGGCTCTCGCCCGGCAGCGCGCTGGTCTCGCCCCAGCCATGCGCCAGAAAGCGCAGCGGCCGCGCGGCGGTCACCGCCGCATCCTTTTGTCGCAGCGATCCGGCGGCGGCGTTGCGCGGATTGGCGAACTGCCGCGCTTCCTTGCCGCTCTCCTCCGCCTCGGCGAGGAGCCGCGCGTTGAGCGCCAGGAAATCGTCCTTCGCCATATAGACCTCGCCGCGCACCTCGAACACATCGGGCGCATCGGCGGGCAGCTCGGTCGGAATGTCGGCAATCGTCAGCGCATTGGCGGTAACATTCTCACCGACCTGCCCATCGCCGCGCGTCGCCGCCAGCACCAGCCTGCGGTTCTCGTAGCGCAGCGAACAGGACAGCCCGTCGATCTTCGGCTCGGCGGTCAGCGCGACGCGGTCGCCTTCGCCCAGCGACAGGAACCGTCGCACGCGCAGCACGAACTCGATCACGTCCTCGTCACTGAACGCATTGTCGAGGCTCATCATTGCCCGGGCATGCGGCACCTTGGCCAGATGCCCGGCAGGCGCAGCGCCAACCAGCTTCGAGGGCGAATCCGCGCGCACCAGATGCGGGAACGCCGCCTCGATCGCGGCATTGCGCCGCATCAGCGCGTCATAGGCCGCGTCGCTGATCTCCGGCGAATCCTCGGTGTGATACAGCGCGTTATGGCGCGCGATCTCTGCGGCCAGCCGCTCCAGCTCGGCGGCGGCGTCGATGTCGGTAGCGGGCAGCGTGTCCATGCGCTCCCCGCTACCGCCCGATCACTTCACCTTCAACTGGTCCAGCGCGAACGCCAGATATTCCGCCTGTTCCTTGAACCGCTCGAACCGCCCCGACTTGCCGCCATGCCCGGCCTCCATATTGGTGCGGAACAGCAGCGGGTTGGCGTCGGTCTTCAGCGTGCGCAGCCGCGCGACATATTTGGCCGGCTCATAATATTGCACCTGGCTGTCCCACAGCCCGGTGCCGACGAAGATCGCCGGATAGGCCCCGCGCTTAAGCTGATCGTATGGCGAGTAGCTGAGCATATAGTCATAGCTCGCCTTGTTCTCCGGATTGCCCCATTCGTCATATTCGCCGGTGGTCAGCGGGATGGTGGGATCGAGCATCGTCGTCACCACATCGACGAACGGCACCAGATTGACGATCGCGCCATAATCCTGCGGCGCCATGTTGGTGATCCCGCCCATCAGCAGCCCGCCCGCGCTTCCGCCCATCGCCGCGACGCGGCCCTTCTTCGCATAGCCCTGATCCACCAGATAGCGGGTCACGTCGATGAAATCGGTGAAGCTGTTCTTCTTGTTGAACATCCGCCCCTGATCATACCAGGCGCGGCCCATTTCCTGCCCGCCGCGGATATGCGCGATGGCATAGACCATGCCGCGGTCGAGCAGGCTGGGCAGCATCGGCGAAAAGCCCGGATCGGTCGAATAGCCATAGCTGCCATAGGCATATTGGAAGAGCGGCGCGGTGCCGTCCTTCTTGAACCCCTTGGCATAGACCAGGCTCACCGGCACCTTGGTCCCGTCGCGCGCGGTCGCCCACACGCGCTCGGTGACGTACTTGCTCGCATCATAGCCCGGCACCGGCGTGACCTTCAGCGTCTTGCGCTCGCCGGTCTTCATATTCGCCTCGATCACCGTCGAAGGCGTGGTCAGTGAGTTATAGGTGTAGCGGACCCAGTCGGTCCCGGTCTCGGCATTGGTGCTCAGCGCCATCGCATAGGCGGGCTCGTCCGCCGCGACAAAGGCCGACTTGCCGTCATTGCCCAGCAGCCGCAGCCGCTTGTTGCCGCCCGACCGCTCCTCGATCGCCAGATAATTGTCGAACGGCTGCACATTCTCGATGAACACGTCCGCGCTGTGCGGCACGACATCCTTCCACGCCGCCTTGCCCGCCCCGGTCGCGCTGTCGGCGACGGTCATCAGGCGATAGTTCGGCGCGTTCCAGTTGGTGCGGATGATCCAGCGGTCGCCGACATGGTCCGCGCCATACAGGAAATCGGTCTCGCGCGGCGCCAGGACTGTGAAGTTGGTCGGGTTCGCGACCGGCGCGCAGCGCTGCTCGTCGCTGACCGTCTTGCCGGCATAGATACAAATGAACTTCTCCGAACTCGTCGTGCCGATGCCGATCGAATAGGTGTCGTCCTTTTCCTCATAGACCAGCCGGTCGGCGCTGGCCGGGGTGCCCAGCACATGCGCCTTGACCCGCTTGCCCAGCAGCGTGACCGGGTCCTTCTCGATGTAGAAGATCGTCTTGTTATCCCCGGCCCAGGCGAAATCGGCCTGCACGTTCGGGATTGCGTCCTCCAGGATCTTGCCGGTCGCCAGATCCTTGACCTTCAGCACGAACTGCCGCCGCCCGACCTTGTCCTCGGCAAAGGCGAGCAGGCGGTTGTCGGGGCTGACCTGACGCCCGCCGATCTGAAAGAAATTCGCGCCCTTCGCCATCTCCGGCTGGTCGAGGATGATCTCCTCGGGCGCGTCCATGCTGCCCTTGCGCCGCGCCACGATCGGGTAGCTGCCGCCGACCTCGAACCGCGTGTAGTAATAATAGCCATTGTCGAGATAGGGGACGCTGCTGTCGTCCTGCTTGATGCGGCCCGTAATCTCCTTGAACAGCGCTTCCTGCATCGGCTTGGTCGGCGCCAGCACGGCATCGGCATAGGCGTTTTCGGCGGTGAGATAGGCGAGCATCTCGGGGTTCTTGCGCGTATCGTCGCGCAGCCAGTAATATTCGTCCTCGCGGGTCGCGCCGAACGGGGCCTTGACCTGATAGGGCTTTTTCGCGGCGACCGGTGGCGTGGGCGGCGCGCTCGGCGCGTCCTGCGCGGCGAGCGGCGTGGCGGCGAGAATGAGGCCAGCGACCGCGATACGGCCGAACGAACGATACATGCGAATCCCCTTGAAATCCTGGGCACCCAGCGTGCGGCAAAGCCCGCGGCGCATCAAGCTGTCCCGGATCAGGTTACTGCCGTATTTTCCGCGCTTGAGCGGTGCTGCCGCGCGATGCTAAGCCCCCGCGCACCGGGGAGGGGTTTCTGGTGAATGACCATGCAATGCGTGCGTCCGCGCCGCATTACGATATGACGCTCGACCGTGCGGGCCTGGCGCTGGCGCTGGGCGGCGCATTGGGCGGCATCGTCGTGCTGCTGCTCGTCATCGCGGCGGGCCAGCGGGAGCTTGTGTCGCTTGGCGCGGCCTGGGTGCTCGGTACGATCTTTTCGGCGCTCGGTATTGCCGGGGCCGGGGGGCCGCTCTGGCTCGTCCTCCACCTCGCCGGCTATCGCCGCGCCTGGCACGCCGCCGTACTCGGCGCCCTGATCTCGCTGGTCCTGTTCGTCGGCGCGCAAACCTATGGCTTCGGCTTTCTCGCCGTCCCCGCGAGCGATCTGCGCACCACCCTGTTCCGCTGGATCAGCGCACTTGGCACCAGCGCGCTGCTGGCGGTCGTCGCGGCGGGCATCGCGCTGGCGATGTGGCGCGTGGCGTATCGCCGGGTGATGTGACCCGGCCCCGCGTCGTCCCAGGCTTGACCCGCGACAGGGCTTCTTCTTCCTTCTGTGTCACAAAAAAGCCCAGCCCCGGGTCAAGCCCGGGGCGACGACAGCGGTTCTAAGCCTTCGTCCCCGGACAATCCCCCAGCCGCCTCCCGCTGGTCTTCGCCTTGATCTTCATCGTCCGCGCGCCGCCCGGCATCGTCGTTTCCATGTCGTTGTCGATCGCAAAGGCGTCGTCGCTGAACGTCCCGCTGATCTTCATCGTCATCTTGCCGGTGTCGGCATCGCACACCAGTGTCCCGTCGATCTTGCCGCTGGCCATGTTGAACGTCTCATAGGTGCAGCGGCCCTTGCTCTGCGCCAGCACCTCCGCCGGGGGCGACTTGGCCTGTTCGGGCGTGACGCAATTCTTTCCGACCTGCTTCTTCTGCAGCATCAGCTTGGTCATCTCGTCCTTCATCGGCCCTTCCAGGCCGGGGATGTCGATCGAGATCGTCTCGACCGTGGTCTCCCACTCCCCTGGATTGAACCGCGCTCCACCCGCCGCATCGACCTTGGCGGCAACCTCCTCGGGCGAGGCATTGGTGACGGACACGTCCCCGCTGCCACAGGCGGCAAGGGCGAGGGCAGCGATGGGGGTGAGAAGCGAAGCGGGACAGCGCATGGCGGTTCTCCTGATGATCTCTTCGACCTGCGTCCGCCAATTCGCTGCGAAAGGCAATGGACAAATTGTTCTTAATTTGTTCCATTTCCCGTGTTAACCCCAGGATGGGGGAGGCACGAAATGGCGGGCCCGCTCAGACCGAGCAATTTGACAACGAGCCGAAAGGTAAACGGCATGGCGGCAGATAACTATCGAACGGCTGGCCCGCTTTTGAGCGAGTTAGGGCAGGAACTGGCGGCCTTTGTGGGCGGAGATCCGAACGGCATTTTCTTCTATGTTGAGATTGGTGAGGGTTGGGTGCGCCCCAGCCTCTTCCGGGCAGAGGGTGACATGGTGCGCTTCTATCCGCCAGATGATCCCATTTTGTCCGACATCCTGTTCGACATCTGGTACACCGAGCCTGACCCAACCAAACGCTGGTCGGTGATGGAATATGTCGTCGAGGACGGAAAATTCCGGGCCGAGTACAAGTTCCCCGACGAGGTCGATGTCACCAAACCCGATATCGAGCGGCGCGAGGCCGCATTGCGCGCCCATTTCGGCGATCGGAAGGTGGTCTATCCGCCGATCGAGGGGATGACCGAGTGGAAGCCTTCGCCAACCACTTAGTTTTGTCAGCATCGTCTGTCAGCCTGAAAGCCGCCCCCATTTGCACCCCCATCTGAAGGCCCCATATTCCCCCCATGGCGATCCAGATCCGTACCAGTCTTGCCGAACCCGAAACCGGCCCCGGTTTCGTTCCCCACCGCCCGCAACGCCCGCAAAAGAGCGAGGGCGGGCGGGCGTTCAAGCTGGTCAGCGACTATTCCCCGGCGGGCGACCAGCCGACCGCGATCAGGGAACTGACCGAGGCGGCATTGGCGGGTGAGCGCGATCAGGTGCTGCTCGGCGTCACCGGCTCGGGCAAGACCTTCACCATGGCGAGCGTCATCAACAATCTTCAGCGCCCGGCACTGATCCTCGCCCCCAACAAGATCCTCGCCGCGCAGCTCTATGGCGAGTTCAAGAGCTTCTTCCCCGACAACGCGGTCGAATATTTCGTCAGCTATTACGACTATTACCAGCCCGAGGCGTACGTCCCCCGCTCGGACACGTACATCGAGAAGGAAAGCTCGGTGAACGAGGCGATTGACCGGATGCGCCACTCGGCCACCCGATCGCTGCTGGAGCGCGACGACGTCATCATCGTCGCCTCGGTCTCCTGCATCTACGGCATCGGCTCGGTCGAAACCTATTCGGCGATGATCTTCGACCTCAAAAAGGGCCAGATCGCCGATCAGCGGGAGATCATCCGCAAGCTCGTCGCGCTGCAATACAAGCGCAACGACGCCGCCTTTGCCCGCGGCAATTTCCGGGTGCGCGGGGACAGTCTCGAAATCTTCCCGTCGCACTATGACGACACCGCGTGGCGGATCAGCTTCTTCGGCGACGATATCGAGGAGATCACCGAATTCGATCCGCTGACCGGGTCGAAGGTCGCGAGCCTCGACACGATCCGCGTCTATGCCAACTCGCACCACGTCACCCCCGGCCCGACGCTCAAACAGGCGATGGAGGCGATCAAGCACGAACTGGCCGAGCGGCTGAAGGAGCTGCATATCGAGGGCAAATTGCTCGAAGCGCAGCGGCTGGAGCAGCGCACCCATTTCGACCTTGAGATGATCGCCGCCACCGGCAGCTGCGCGGGGATCGAGAATTACAGCCGCTTCCTAACCGGCCGCCTGCCCGGCGAGCCACCGCCGACCTTGTTCGAATATCTCCCCGAAAACGCGCTGCTGTTCGTCGATGAAAGCCACCAGACCGTGCCGCAGATCGGCGCGATGGCGCGCGGCGATCATCGGCGTAAGATCACGCTCGCCGAATATGGCTTCCGCCTGCCCAGCTGCATCGACAACCGACCGCTGCGCTTCAACGAATGGGATGCGATGCGCCCCCAGACCGTCAGCGTCTCGGCGACGCCCGGCGGCTGGGAGATGGACCAGACTGGCGGCGTGTTCAGCGAACAGGTGATCCGCCCCACCGGCCTGATCGACCCGCCGGTCGAGATCAAGCCCGTCGAAGAACAGGTCCAGGACCTGATCGTCGAATGCCGCAAGACCGCCGAGCTCGGCTACCGCACCCTCGTCACCACGCTGACCAAGCGCATGGCCGAGGATCTGACCGAATATATGCACGAAGCGGGGATCAAGGTCCGCTACATGCACTCAGACGTCGAGACGCTGGAGCGGATCGAGCTGATCCGCGACCTGCGCATGGGCGTGTACGATGTTCTAATCGGTATTAACCTGCTGCGCGAAGGTCTTGATATCCCTGAATGCGGGCTGGTCGCGATTCTCGACGCGGATAAGGAGGGGTTCCTGCGGTCCGAAACCTCGTTGATCCAGACCATCGGCCGCGCCGCCCGCAACGTCGATGGGCGCGTGATCCTCTATGCCGACCGCATCACCGGCAGCATGGAGCGCGCGCTCAACGAAACCAGCCGCCGCCGCGAAAAGCAGGAGGCGTATAACCGCGAACACGGCATCACCCCGACCACGATCAAGCGCAACATCGGCGACATCATCGCCCATGTCGCGTCGAAGGATCAGGTGACCGTCGAGATCGAGGACGGCCCCGCCCACATGGTCGGCCACAACCTGCGCGCGTACATCGAAGAACTCGAAAAAAAGATGCGCAACGCCGCCGCGAACCTGGAATTCGAAGAAGCCGGCCGCCTGCGCGACGAGATCCGCTCGCTGGAAGCCGAAGAACTCGGCCTCCCCACCGGCGACCGCAAGGCCCCCGTGATGGGCCGCAGCAACGAGGGCAAGCCGGGCACCCGCAAGACCCGCTACGGCAAGGTGCAGCGGAAGTGGGGTGGGGGGAAGAAGTGAACCGGTTGAGCCAGTCCCGCCCTTCGCCCATAAGGCGGGCCATGCGTTCGATCCCTATCCTTGCCGCGCTTGTCGGCCTCGCTGCCTGCGCCCCGGCCATCCCGCCCGCTCCGGTCCCTGCGCCACCACCGGCCCCGGTTCCCGTCCCGGCACCCGCGCCCGCACCGTCACCGTCGCCGACGAGGAGCGACTGGCGCGACTGGCCCTTGTCGCCGGGTAACTGGACGTATCGGCAGGACGGGCAGGGGACGGTCGCACTGTTCGGGCTGCGTGCAGACGCACCCGAGCTGTCGCTGCGCTGCGACCGGGCAAATCGTCAGATCCACCTCGCCCGCCGCGGTGTTACATCCGGTGCGATGACGGTGCGTACTTCGACGACGGCGCGTTCGCTGACGGTGCGTTCGACGGGTGCCGAAATGGCCGTGACGCTCGCTGCGACCGACCCGATCCTCGACGCGATGGGGTATAGCCGCGGCCGCTTCGTTGTGGAGATGCCGCCGCTCGCGCCGCTGGTCGTGCCGAGCTGGGCGGAAGTGCAGCGTGTGGTGGAGGATTGCCGACGCTGATCCATCGGCGCCAGAAGACCAGAATCGTATAAATTCAGGATAATTACAAGACTTGTTCTCACCCCCGCGAGTCGCCACAATCGCAGCGTGCCCAGATCGGGGTACGCCGTTTCAACAAGCGAAAGGAGGTGATCCGATGTCTCATGGTTCAGCAGTGAGGTCGGTTCAGTTCGTTCGGGAGACGCGCCGCTAAGTATCTGCGTCGGATGGCCGCCGGAGGCGCTCCATCCGATCTGGCGTTCGGGAGGTATTCTCCTCCAATCAACGACGCCGCAGATGCGAACCGCGGTCCGCATGGTCTCCCGGGCTGGAGCTCTCCGGCCGCTGACCATGTCGGAGGTCACCGGGTGCCAGAGATGGCCCCGGTGGCCTCTTTCATTTTAAAGCAGGTAAACAACCAGATAGCGCGCAACGAGTGCCACCATCACCGCGATGCTGAGCCGGTGCCCGCGAACCAGCATCGCCGCCACCATCAGCGCCGCAAGGACGATCGTCAGGCCGATCGCAAGCGGCCGCATCAGCGCAACCTGCAGCGCGGGAACCGAAGTATAGAAGGCGATCTGGCACGCCAGCAGCACCAGCATGACGCCCAGCACGATCCGCCGAACCCGAAAGAAATGGCTGTCCAATTCGCTATGCTGCGTCGGCTCCCGGGGAAACACCAGATGCGCGGCGAGGTAATAAGCGCTGGCGAACAGGGTCACCGCCATCAACGAATGGCTCGAAACGCCGACAATATCCCGCGAAATCCATGCAGCCTGCCAGAAGGACAGGAGATCGAGCAGCACGAAGATGCCGAGCAGTGGCGTCAGCCACCCGATCCGCACCGTCGCCCCGGGCCGGACCCGCGCCTCGATCGCCCGTGCCAGACCGCCCAACACCTCGACGACCGACAGGCCGAGCAGCAGCCCGAACAGCGCGAAGATAAACTCGAACTCGCTCATGGATTTCCCCCCGCCGCCCACTATCCATGACAGCGCCGCCCTGTCGAGCGAAAGGCCCACCGATCATGTCCGACCGCATCCTCGTACTCTACGGATCCTATCGCCGCGACCGCATGGGCATCCGCCTAGCCCGCTGGCTGACGGCGCAACTGACTGCCCAGGGCTGCGACGCCGAGCTAATCGACGCCAAGGCCATCGACCTTCCCATGCTCGACCGGATGTATAAGGAATATCCGAAGGGCGAGGCGCCCGAAGCGATGGACATGCTCGCCACCAAGATCAGGGCAGCGGACGGATTCCTGTTTGTAACCGGCGAATATAATTGGGGGATGCAGCCCGGCCTCAAGAACCTGACCGACCATTTCCTGGAGGAGTGGTTTTGGCGCCCCGCCGCCATCGCCAGCTATTCGGCCGGACGGCTGGCGGGCGCGCGGAGCAATTCCTTGTGGCACCCGACGCTCAGCGAAATGGGCATGGTCGTCATCTCGTCCACGCTGACGGTGGGACAGATCGGGCAGGCGATCGACGCCGACGATCAGCCACAGGGGGAGGGCGGGGCTTCGCTCACCCGCGCCTTTCCGCGCTTCGCCGATGATTTCCTATGGTGGGTCGAAGCGGCCAAGGCCCAGCGCGCGCGGCGCGATCCGCCCTATTAAACAAAGCTGACCAACAGCCAGACAAGCAAGGCGACCAGCAGCAGCGGGCTCGCCAGAATCAATCCGATCACCAGCATCACTCGAGCTGCCTGCCGCGCGCCAAAGCCCTCGCGCGAGCTGGCGTAGATCACCCACAGCAGTCCGAAAAAGCCGTTGTTGCGCATCATGCGTCACCCAATGCCTTGAGCCGGTAGAGCGCGTCCAGCGCCTCGCGCGGGCTCAGCGCATCGACGTCGAGTGCCTCCAACTCCGCGCGCAGCGGATCGACCAGTGGCGCTTCCTCGGCCACCATCGCGGCGAACAGCGGCAGGTCGTCCAGCCCCGCCGCGATCCCGCCGGTCTTCTCGCGCCCGGCCTCCAGCTTCGCCAGCACCGCCTTGGCCCGGCTGATCGTCATCGGCGGCAGGCCCGCAAGCCGCGCGACGGCCAGGCCATAGCTGCGATCCGCCGGCCCCTCCGCAACCTCGTGCAACAGCACCAGATCGCCCTTCCACTCGCGCGCCCGCACATGGTGCAGCGACAGCGCCGCGCACCGCTCCGCCAGCCGGGTCAACTCGTGGTAATGCGTCGCGAACAGGCAGCGGCAGCGATTATCCTCATGGATCGCCTCGACCACAGCCCAGGCGATGGCCAGGCCGTCATAGGTGCTCGTCCCGCGCCCGACCTCGTCCAGGATGACGAAACTGCGCGGCGTCGCCTGTGCCAGGATCGCGGCGGTCTCGACCATCTCGACCATGAAGGTCGAACGCCCGCGCGCCAGATTGTCGGACGCACCGACGCGGCTGAACAGCCGGTCCACCAGCCCCAGTCGTGCGCGCGCCGCAGGGACATATGCCCCCGCCTGTGCCAGCACCGCGATCAGCGCATTCTGGCGCAGAAAGGTCGACTTGCCGCCCATGTTCGGCCCGGTGACCAGCCACAGCCGGTTGCTTTCGGACAGCACGCAGTCATTGGCCACGAAGCGCTCGCCGCTCCGCGCCAAGGCCGTCTCCACCACCGGGTGTCGCCCGCCCTCGACCTCGAAACAGGCGTGATCCACCAAAGCGGGCCGCGACCAGCCACCCTCTGCCGCACGCTCGGCCAGCCCGGCGGCAACGTCGAGCCGGGCCAGCGCATCCGCGGTGGCGGCGATCGCTTCGCGGGTCGCCAAGGCTGCGGCGGTCAGATCCTCCAGATGCGCCGCCTCCGCCGCCAGCGCATGTGCCCCAGCCTGCGTCACCTTGATCGCGATCTCATGCAGCTCGGGCGCGTTGAAGCGCACGACCCCGGCCAGCGTCTGGCGATGGGTGAAGCCGCTGTCCGCCACCATCAGCGCGTCGGCATGTTTGGCCGCGACCTCGATATGATAGCCGAGCACGCCGTTATGCTTGATCTTGAGCGCGGTAATGCCGGTGCGGTCGCGATACTGCGCCTCCAGCGCTGCAATCGCCCGCCGCCCGCCCGCGCCCGCATCGCGCAGATCGTCGAGTGCGGCGTCATAGCCTTCCGCGATATAGCCGCCATGCGCCACATCGATCGGCGGGGCGGGGACCAGCGCGCGCTGCAACAGGTCGATCAGCGCGCCATGGCCGCGCAGCTGCGGCGCAAGCTCGGCGAGCAGCGCGGGTGCATCCGCCAGCCGCCCCAATTTCTCGCCCAAGCGCCATGCGCCATCCAGCCCGTCGCGCAATTGTCCCAGATCGCGCGGGCTGCCACGCCCGGCGGCGAGCCGCCCCAGCGCGCGCCCGACATCGGGCAGGCTGCGTAGCGTGCCGCGCATATCCTCGCGCAGGCCGGGGTCGTCGTGGAAGCGCTGCACCAGATCCAGCCGCGCTTCGATCGCGCCGACGTCCATCAGCGGCGCGGCTAGGTCTTGCCCCAGCAATCGCGCCCCCGCGCCGGTCACCGTCCGGTCGACCGCATCGAGCAGGCTGCCCTTGCGCGTCCCCGACTGGCTCTGCGTCAGCTCCAGGCTCTCGCGCGTTGCCGCGTCGATCGCCATGCAGGCGTCCGACCGGGTGATGCGCGGCGGGCGGAGAAAGGGCAGGGCACCCTTGGCTGTATGATCGAGATAGGCGATCAGGCCTCCGGCGGCCGCCAGCGCCGCGCGACCGAACTGGCCAAACCCGTCCAGCGTCGCCACGCCGAACAGCGCCTTGATCCGCGCCTCGCCCTGGCTGCTGTCGAACTCGCCGCGCGGGCGGGTGGTGGTGGCAAGCAGCGCCGCCTCGCTCCCCTCTGCCACGACGATCTCAGCCGGGTTCAGCTGCGCCAGCACTGCACTCACCGCTTCGGCGCTGCATTCCAGCAACTCGAACCGCCCCGTGGAAATATCCGCCGCCGCAATCGCGACCCCGCCGCCCGCCTCCCCGATCGCGGCGCACCAGTTTGCGCTGCGGCTGTCGAGCAACGCCTCTTCGGTCAGCGTGCCCGCAGTGACGACACGGATGATCGCCCGCGCAACCAACGCCTTGGATCCGCCGCGCTTCTTCGCCTCTTCCGGCGTTTCGATCTGGTCGGCGATGGCGACGCGATGCCCCGCCTTGATCAGCCGCGCCAGATACCCCTCGGCCGAATGTGCCGGCACCCCGCACATCGGAATCTTGTCGCCATCATGCTCCCCGCGCGACGTCAGCGCGATGTCGAGGACGTTGCTGGCGATCTTTGCATCGTCGAAGAACAGCTCGAAGAAATCGCCCATGCGATAAAAGAGCAGGCAGTCCTGCGACTCCGCCTTGAGCGCCAGATATTGCGCCATCATCGGGGTAGGGGCGGCGGTCATTGCGCCCGGGTAGCCGAGCCCTTGCAATGCGGCAACGGGGGCCGGTTGTGGTGCCGATGATTCGTGTGGATGAACCCGATGTGCGGAAATCCGCACGCTCGGCATGGCTTCATGCGCCTATCGTTGCCGTGAATAGCGCATGACGCTGCGTCAAGGCGCGTTGCAATCCGCGCCCGCTCGCCCCTAAAGGGAACCCGACCGGGAGAGCGACATGTCCGACGAAGCCAATATCCAGTTTTCCGAGCGCGAGGCGCTGTTGTTCCACTCGGAGGGCCGGCCCGGCAAGATCGAGATCATCGCATCCAAACCGCTGACAACCCAGCGCGACCTCGCGCTCGCCTATTCGCCCGGCGTCGCGGTGCCGGTGCAGGCAATCGCCGACGATCCCGCGACTGCCTATGATTACACCGCCAAGGGCAACCTCGTCGCGGTCATCTCCAACGGCACGGCCATTTTGGGCATGGGCAATTTGGGGGCATTGGCGTCCAAGCCGGTGATGGAGGGCAAGGCGGTGCTGTTCAAGCGCTTCGCCGATGTCGACTCGATCGATATCGAGCTGAAGACCGAGGATGTCGATCGCTTCATTGACGCGGTCGAGCTGATGGAGCCGAGCTTTGGCGGGATCAACCTTGAGGATATCAAGGCGCCCGAATGCTTCATCATCGAACAGACGCTGCGCGAGCGGATGAACATCCCGGTCTTCCATGACGACCAGCATGGCACCGCGATCATCACCGCCGCTGGCCTGATCAACGCCTGCCTGCTCACCGGCCGCAGCCTTGGCGATATCAAGGTGGTGGTGAACGGCGCGGGTGCTGCCGCCATTGCCTGCACCGAACTCATGAAGGCGATGGGCGTGCGGCACGAAAATGTGCTGATGTGCGACCGCACCGGCGTCATCACCACCGATCGCGAAGGCGTGAACCAGTGGCAGTCGGCGCATGCCGCCACCACCGATCGCCGCACGCTGACCGAGGCGCTGGTCGGCGCCGATGTCTTCCTCGGCCTGTCCGCCGCCGGGGCGCTCAAGCCCGAAATGGTCGTGGATATGGCCCCGGCGCCGATCATCTTCGCCATGGCCAATCCCGAACCGGAAATCCGGCCCGAACTGGCCAAGGCCGCGCGCCCCGATGCGATCATCGCCACCGGCCGGTCGGACTATCCCAATCAGGTCAACAACGTCCTCGGCTTCCCCTTCATCTTCCGCGGCGCGCTCGACGTGCGCGCGACGGCGGTGAACGAGGAGATGAAGATCGCCGCCGCCCGCGCCATCGCGGAACTGGCGCGCGAACAGGTGCCGGAGGAAGTCGCGCTGGCCTATGGCAAGGCGCACAGCTTCGGGCCCGAATATATCATCCCCGCACCGTTCGACCCGCGCCTGATGGAAGTCGTGTCGATGGCGGTCGCCAAGGCGGCGATGGACTCGGGCGTCGCGACCAAGCCGATCCTCGACATGGCCGCTTATCGCCACACGCTGCGCAGCCGGCTCAACCCAACCACTTCAGTGCTGACGCTCGCTTATGAAGGCGCACGCGCGCATCCGAAGCGGGTGATCTTCGCCGAGGCAGAGGAAGAAGTCGTGCTGCGCGCCGCAATCGCCTTCCGCGACGGTGGCTATGGCACGCCGGTGCTGGTCGGCCGCGACGACGTGCCCGAGCGGCTGCGCGCGCTCGGCGTCAGTGACCCGGACAGCTTCGAACTGCACAACAGCCGCAACTCGCCGCTCGTCCCGGCGATGGTCGACTTCCTGTACAACCGGCTCCAGCGCCGTGGCTATCTCCGCCGCGATTGTGAGCGGATGGTGAACCAGGACCGCAACATCTTCGGCTCGCTGCTGCTGCAGCTGGGGGAGGGCGACGCGATGATCACCGGCGTCACCCGCACCTATTCGCAGACGCTGCGCGAAGTGCGCCGGGTGATCGACGTCGCTGATGGGCGCACCGCGTTCGGCATGCATCTGATGGTCGGCCAGTCGCACACCGTGTTCATCGCCGACACCACGGTCAACGAACGCCCCAGCGCCGAGGAACTGGCCGACATCGCCGAACAGACCGCCCAGGTCGCGCGCCAGATGGGCCACGAACCGCGCGTTGCGTTCCTGAGCTATTCGAACTTCGGTAACCCCAAGGGCGCGTTCCTCGAAAACATCCGCGACGCGGTAAAGGTGCTCGACGGGCGCGGCGTCAGCTTCGAATATGAAGGCGAAATGGCCCCCGACGTGGCGCTCAACCCGCGTCAGCTCGCCAACTACCCCTTCGCGCGCCTGTCCGGCCCAGCCAACATCCTGATCATGCCCGGCCTGCAATCGGCGCATATCTCGGCCAAGCTGCTGCGCGAACTGGGCGGCGACAGCATGATCGGCCCGATGCTGGTCGGCATGGAAAAGCCGGTCCAGGTCGCCCCGATGACCAGCAGCGCGGGCGATCTGGTGACGCTCGCGGTGCTGGCTGCGGGTGGGATCGCGAGATAGCGGATGCTGGCCGCCGCCCTGCTGTTTGCGAGCGTGGGTGGGGGCACGCCGCAGAAAGCGCTGCGCTGGCCGGCCGGAGCGGCGGTGGACGCGGCGTTGATACGCGGCGATGACCGTTCTGCATTGTCGCTGCTGGCAGCAGAACTGGCGAAGTGTGAGGCCAGCATGCCGACAGCCGATCAGTGCCTAGACCTGATCCGGCTGCATGCCGATGTGTCGAGCAACGCGGGCGATCCTGTGACAGGCGAGCGGCTGGCGCGCCGTGCCCTGACGTTGGCGACAAAGCACCTACGTGTCGGGCATCCTGACATCGCCGAAGCACTCAACGCGCTGGCGTCGAGCCTTGCCCACCAAGGCCGCGATTATGCGGCATTGCCGCATTATCACGAGGCGTTGCGCCTGCGCGAAGCCGCGCTGTCGCCAGGTCATCCCGATATCGCGACCGCGAGCGGGAATCTGGCGCTCTGTCTCGACGAACTGGGCCGATATGACGAAGCAACCCCGCTTCACCGCAAGGCGCTTGCCCTGCGGGAGGCACATTTCCACCCTCGCGATTGGATGATCATCGCCAGCATCGACGCGCTGGCGGGCAATCTTGAAAAACAGGGGCGATACGCTGAGGCCGAAACGCTGCTGCGCCGCGCATTGGCACTGGTGGAGCAGGCGTTTCCAGCAGGCCATCCGAATGCCGGGCAGTCTTACAACAACCTTGCCGCAAATCTGCGGGCACAGGGCCGCCATGCTGAAGCCGAGCCGCTCTATCGCCGATCGATCGAAATTGCGGAGCGCAGCTGGCCTCAGGGTCATGTGCGGATCGCGATCAGCCAGTCGAATCTGGCGCTGAACCTTGCCGATCAGGGTCGGTTGAGCGACGCCGAGGCGATGCAGCGCCGCGCACTGGCCATGCGCGAGCGGGTGCTGGCGGCGGGGCATCCGGGGATCGCGCTAGGTTTGTCCAATCTGGGCATGAACCTCTTCGCCCAGAAGCGGTTTGGCGAGGCGGAAGCATTGTTGCGGCGCGCGGTGGAAATGCGGGAGGGCGTGTTGCCGACGGGACATCCCCACCTGGCTGTCGGTTGGACCAATTTGGCGGCGGCGTTAGCAGCGCAGGGGCGAGACGTTGAGGCGGAGACGCTGTTCCGGCGCGCGCGGGCGGCGTGGCAAGTGCGCGCGATCGCGCATCCGGAGCGCATTCGGGGCAATATCAACCTCGCCGGATTTGTGAGCAAGCGCCGCGCAGCATCGCCCGAGGCCCGCGCCGTCTACCGCGATGCGCAGACGGGGGCATTTGCGCGGCTTGCGGACTATCGGGGCTTCACCGCTGGCGCGGCGGATGAATTGCGGGGGTACCGGCCGATGTTCAGGGGAGCTGTGCGGGTGAACTGGGCACTCGCCAACCCCGACGTTGCAGTGACGGCGATTCGTTAGGCCGCGCGTATAGGTCAGTCGGAGAGAAAGACGACGCCCGCAACCTCTACTCCGCGGTCCGGCTCGCCAAGCCGTCCATCACCCTGAATCCGCAGCACCGCGACATTGCCCGACCGCTCGTTTGCGACGAGCAACTCGCCGCGATCCTCGCGCAGCAGGAACAGGCGCGGCCAGTGCCCGCCGCAGCTGACATGCTGCACCAGGCTCAGCCCGCCGTCGCGCGCAATCGCGAACACCGCGATGCTGTCATGCCCGCGATTGGACAGATACAGCCGTGTCCCCGCGCGGTTGACCGCGATGTGCGCGCCATAGGATGCGCCGCCGAACCCGGCGGGCAGGGTCGAGAGCGTCGTGCTCGCCGTAAATCCGCCGTCGGCATGCGCACGCAAGACCGTGACCGTATTCGCCAGCTCGGCCAGCAGATAGGCGACCGGCAGGCGGGGGTGCCAGGCAAGGTGCCGCGGTCCCGATCCCGGTGCGGCACGATACGCAACGTTGCTGGCCGTGACACGCCCTGACGTGGGATCCAGACGATGCACGAACACCGCATCGGCGCCCAGATCGACCGCGTGGAGCGTCCGCCCGTCGCGGCTGAACCCCACCCAATGCGCGTGCGGCCGGGTCTGCCGTCGCTGGTCCGGCCCGCTACCGCGATGCGCCACGCTCTGCGCTTCGCCCACGGGCAGCCGCGTCTTTCGATCCAGCCGCCACAGCGCAACATTGCCGCTGGAATAGTTCGCAACGGCGAGCATGCCCCCATCCGGGCTGAGCGCGGCATGGCACGGATGCGCACCCAGCGTGGACACGCTGCCCAGCAGCTTCAGCGCCCCGTCGTAGATGCCCAGCTTCCCCGCCTCGCTTTCGTCCAGCAGGTACCGGACGCGACCATCGTGCGACCTTATCCCGAAAGATGCGTTGCGGATCGCCGCGAACGGCGCGCCCGCCGCCCAGCCGTCGCCCGTGGCAGTTAGCCGCACCAGCCCGGCGCCGCCGCGGCTGGCATAGGTGCCTGCGATCAGACGATCGGGCGCGGCAGCCATCGCAGCCGCCGGGCTGCCCGCAAGAGCGAGGGTGCCGGCAACGAAGCTGCGGCGCGACGGGGTGAAGGGGGATGCGGTCATGACCAACTCAAACCCGCCCGCACCGGTCGCGTCAACGCTGCTTTGTCGAAAACGCACCTGTCCGGGACCCGCTGGCGATGCAATGCGTTGCGCGGTAGGATCGGGATATCGGGGGCCTCCGCCCCACCCGCCCACGCCGCAGATCGTCTGGAGCTTTACACCGCATGACCACCCCATCGGAGCCGACCGCCAGCGCTTTCCCGACGGTTGGCCGCGTCGCCACGATCACCGTCACGGTCCTGGCGATCGTCGGCTTTGCGTGGATGCTGCTCGAACTGTCGGGCTTCCTCATGCTGATCTTCGCGTCGCTGGTGCTCGCGGCGATCTTTGGTGTGATCACCCAAGCGGTAAGCCGCTGGACCGGCATGGGACGCGGCCCGGCGCTTGGGGTTTCGGTGCTGCTGATCCTCGCGGTGTTCGGCGGTGCGTTTACGCTGTTCGGTTCGCAGCTCGCCGGTGAGTTCGACACGATCCAGGACAGCATCCCGCCCGCGATCGAACAGGTCCGCGCCTTTCTCGAGCGCGCCGGGCTCAGCGAGTCGGTGCGCAAGATGATCGAGCAGGGAAGCAGCGACTTGTCGCGCTTCGCCAGCCAAGCCGGCGGCTATGTGCTCACGGCCACCAACGGCATCGCAAATTTCGTGCTCGTCTTCGTCGCAGCGATCTTCCTCGCCAGCGATCCGGCGGTGTATCGCCGCGGCCTGCTGCTGCTGATGCCGCGCCGGGCCGAGCCGACCGTGGCGGACGCAATCGACGATGCGGCGCGGGGCCTGCGCGGGTGGATGGTTGGGCAGGCGGTGTCGTCGCTGGTGGTTGCGGCGTTCACCTGGGCCGGGCTTGCGTTGCTCGGCGTGCCGGCGGCGGGCGGGCTCGGCCTGATCGCTGGGCTGCTCGACGTCATCCCGATGATCGGCCCGATCATCGCCGGCGTTCCTGCCGTGCTGCTCGCCTTCACCGTCTCGCCGATCACCGCCGTGTGGACGATCGTGCTGTTCCTGATCATCCAGCAGATTCAGGGCAATTTCCTGCAGCCGATGATCCAGAAACAGGCGGTCGACGTGCCGCCCGCCATCCTGTTGTTCGCCGTGGTCGCGGCGGGGCTGCTGTTCGGCTTCCTCGGCGTCCTGCTCGCTGCCCCGCTCACCGTCGTCGTATTCGTGCTGGTCCAGCGCATCTATGTCCGCACCCTGCTGGGCAAGGACATCAAGATCGCTGGCCAGACCGAAACCGCTGATTAAGCGTCAATACTGACGGACAGCGAGGCGTTGACGAGGCCGCCGTCCACGACGAGCGTGTCGCCGACGACATAGTCCGACGCGCGGCTGGCGAGGAAGATTGCGGCACCGGCCATGTCCTCGGGCGTGCCGATCCGCCGCATCGGGATGCGCTTTGCCACTTCGTCGCCATGGTCGCGGGCGGCGCGGTTCATTTCGCTGGCAAAGGCGCCGGGGGCGAGGCTGGTGACGATGATGCCGTCGCGGATCAGCCGCGCGGCCATCCGCTTGGTCAGGTAGATCAGTGCCGCCTTCGACGCATGATAGCTGTAGGTTTCCCACGGATTGAGCCGCAGCCCGTCGATCGAGGTGATGTTGATCACCTTGGACGGCGCATCATGGCTGGCGCGCGCCTTGAGCAGGTCGTGCAGTGCCTGGGTCAGGAAGAAGGGCGATTTGACGTTGAGGTCCATCACCTTGTCCCAGCCACTCTCCGGGAATTCGGTGAACTCGACACCCCATGCCGCACCGGCATTGTTCACCAGAATGTCGAGATGCGGCTCGCGCTCGGCCAGCGCGGCGGCGAGCGCCTTGCAGCCTTCGACCGTGGACACATCCATCGGGATCGGAATGCAGTTCGGCCCGAGCTCGGCGGCGGTCTCTTCGCACGCCGGAGCCTTGCGCGACGAGATATAGACTTTCGCACCCTGGGCGATGAAGCCCTCTGCGATCATCTTGCCGATGCCGCGGCTGCCGCCGGTGACGAGCGCGACCTTGCCGGTCAGGTCGAAGAATTTGCTGGTGTCCATCATTTCTCCCTCTCCCCTTCAGGGGAGAGGGCCGGGGAGAGGGGCAGTCTCTCCAATCCGGCCCATCGTTTCGACTTAACTGCCCCTCTCCCAACCCTCTCCCCTGAAGGGGAGAGGGCTATTTATTACCCACCCCGCTTGATCGTCTCGCGCGCGATGATCAGCTGCTGGATCTGGCTGGTGCCTTCGTAGATGCGGAACAGCCGGACGTCGCGGTACAGTCGCTCGATCCCGTAGTCGGCGATATAGCCCGCGCCGCCGAAGATCTGCACCGCGCGGTCGGCGACGCGGCCGACCATTTCCGTGGCGAACAGCTTGGCCGCGGCGCTCTCCATCACCACGTCCTTGCCAGCATCCTTTGCGGCGGCGGTTTCGAGCACCAGCGCGCGGGCGGCGAGGCATTCGGTCTTACTGTCGGCGATCATCGCCTGGATCAGTTGGTGCTCGGCGATGGGTTTACCGAACTGCTTGCGCTCGGTCGCATAGGCGACGCAGTCGGCGATCAGGCGTTCGGCGACCCCGACGCTGACCGCGCTGATGTGCAGCCGGCCACGGTCGAGCACGCGCATCGCGATCTTGAAGCCTTCGCCCTCTTCGCCGAGCCGGTTGGCGGCGGGGACGGGGACATCGTCGAAGATCACATCGGCGACCTTCGCGCCCTTTTGCCCCATCTTCTTCTCGGGTTCGCCGATGCTGACGCCGGGCAGGTCGCGGGGGACGAGGAAGGCGGAGACGCCGCGTGCGCCGGGTTCGTCGCCGGTGCGCGCCATCACCGTAAACAGCGACGCCTTGTCGGCATTGGTGATGTAGCGCTTGGTGCCGGACAGGCGATAGACGTCGCCATCGCGGACTGCGCGAGCCTTTACCGCGCCGCTGTCGCTGCCGACATCGGGTTCAGTCAGCGCAAAGCTGGTGACGATCTCACCGGTCGCGATCTTGGGCAGCCACTCCGCCTTCTGCTCCGGCGTCCCGGCCATGACGAGGCCCTGGCTGCCGATGCCGACATTGGTGCCAAAGGTCGATCGAAACGCCGGCGTCGTCCGCCCGAGTTCGAGTGCGACGCGGCATTCCTCGACCATGGTCAGGCCCAGCCCGCCATAGTCCTCGGCAATCGACAGGCCGAACAGGCCCAGCGCCTTCATCTCCTCGACGATATGGGCCGGGATCGCATCGGCCTCTTCGACTTCGGCTTCCAGCGGGCGCAGTCGTTCGGCGACAAACCGGCGTACCGTGTCGATCAATGCGTCAAAGGTCTCGGCGTCGAGGCTCATATCCGGCGATCCTGCTCCATACCCTATTTTCGAATCGAGGGATTAGCAGGGGCAAATCGCGGACGCAAATGCCCGCCGGGGCGAACCGGCGGGCATCGTTCCTCCCCAGGAAGGCGGGTCCGCGTCAGCCGAGGCGGCCGAGGCGGTGATAGAGGTTGGCGAACTGGACCGAGCGGGGGTCGTCGGCGATCTTGCGGGTGTAATCCGCCACCGCTTCCTTGAGCAGGGCGAAGTCGGCGGTCGAGAAGACCGGGCGGGCAGTCGCGGGTTCGGGGGTCTTCATGGGCTTGCTCCTGTAAACTGTCGTGCATTCTGTATGACTCGCGGATGGCGATGCTGACAGGCTTTCGAGCTGCGCAGCGCGGTAATGCTGTAGCTGCGGATGACAAGCCGATAGATGTGATGTAAATAATTCACACAAGGCGGTGGCGGGGTACGGGGAGCTGTAGGACATGGCTGAGCGCAAATTGTTCGCGGGGCATGCGGTGCGGCGGCTGCGGCGGGGGCAGGGGCTGACGCAGGCGGCGATGGCAGAGATGCTGGGCGTTTCGGCCAGCTATCTCAACCTCGTCGAGCGCAACCAGCGACCACTGTCCGCCACACTGATGCTGGGGCTGGCACAGGTGTTCGATTTCGACCCGCGCACGCTCGCGGCCGGGGAGCCGGGCGGGGGCGAGGAGGCGATGCGCCGCCGCCTCGCCGACCCGCTGTTCACCGATATCGAAATCGACCGCAGCGAGCTGACCGAATGGCTGGCGGGTGCGCCCGGCGGGGCGGAGGCGTTTGCGCGCGCCTATGACCGGATCGGGGCGGGCGGCACCGTGGCGAGCGGCGAGGCGGAGGATCCCGGCGCGGCGGTGCGGCGTGAGGTCGAGCGCTGGCGCAACCATTTCGCCGATCTCGACGCCGCTGCCGAAACGCTGGCCGACGAGCTGCGCATCGCATCGAGCGACCCGTTCGGCGCGATGGCCGAGCGTTTGCGGGTCAAGCATCAGCTGTCGATCCGGGTGCTCCCGATCGAGGTGCTCGCTGGATTGCGCGTCCGCCTCGACCTGCATGCGCGCCAGTTGCAACTGTCCGAGGCGCTCGATCCGCCCAGCCGGGTGTTCGCGCTGGCCCGCCAACTGGCGAGCGAGGCGCGGACTGAGATCGAGGCGCTGGTGCGCGGCGCAGGGTTTGCCGACCGCGTCGCCGAGCGGCTGTATCGCCGCCACCTCGCCGGTTATTTCGCCGCCGCTGTGATGATGCCCTATGCCCGCTTCCTGCGCGCGTGCGAGGCGACCGGATATGACCTCGAACTGCTGCGCCGCCGCTTCGGTGCGAGCGCGGAACAGGTGGCGCACCGGCTGACCACGCTCCAGCGTGTCGGCGCGCGCGGGCTACCCTTCTTCATGCTGCGCATCGACCGGGCGGGGCAGGTGTCGAAGCGCTTTGCCGGGGCGAGCGGATCACCTTTGGTCGAATCCGTGGTGCCGTGCCCGCTGCTCGACGCCTATGCGGCATTCGCCCGGCCGGACGAGCGGATCGTCCAGCTGGTCGAACTGGAGGACGGATCGCGCTGGTTCACCAGCTCGCGCTGCGTCGCCCCGCCCGGCGGCTGGGCGGGTGCGGTGCGCGCGCGTTTC
>VYKW01000195.1_pt1 | contig 26267 bp, 20 predicted proteins | sample 5114451 | NCBI WGS metagenome assembly VYKW01 (sample SAMN12291784, study PRJNA351875) | freshwater metagenome | isolation source: freshwater lake | place: USA: Michigan, Gull Lake | collected 2013-08-08
GCTGGCGGCGGCGGAGTGGCCGGGCCGGCACGGGCGCGGCTGTCGGCGATTCAGGGGCAGCTGGCCGAGGCGCGCGCGCGCGGCTGGACCGACAGTCACCCCGATGTGATCGCGCTGAAGAGCCAGCTTTCGGCGGCGCAGGGCGCGGCCCGCAACGAGCCGGTCTATTCCGGCGGCGGCGGCGGCGCGAGTGCCAACCCGCTGTATCTGAGCCTGCGCGCGATGCAGGCGGACAAGTCGGCGCAGGTCGCCGCGCTGACCAACCGTAAGGCGCAGATCGAGGCCGATATGGCCGCGATCGACGCGAAGATCGCGGGCGATCCGGCGGCTGCGCAGGAACAGGCCGAGATCGACCGCAATTATCAGGTGATGAAGGCGGCGTACGATAAGCTGCTCGCCGATCGCGAGCAGGTGAAGCTGCGCAGCCAGGCTGCGGGCCAGGCCGATGCGGTCAAGTTCAACGTGATCGACCCGCCGACCGCGCCGCGTTCGCCGACCGCGCCCAACCGGCCGCTGTTGCTGACCGGGGTGCTGATCGTCGGGCTGGGCGCTGGCGTCGCGGTGGCGTTCGGCCTGAGCCAGCTGGCGGGCACGTTCCCGACCACGGCGCGGCTGGAGAAGATTAGCGGCATGCCGGTGATCGGATCGATCGGAGAAGTGGTGACGGCGGCGCAGACCGCGCTGCGCCGCAAGCGGCTGCAGATGTTTGCAGCGGCGACCGCGGGGTTGGTCGTGGCTTGGGTGGCGCTGCTGGGGCTCGAAATGCTCCAGCGCGGCATGAGCGCGTGAGGGACAGGCGATGAACGACCAGACTCCCAAACGCCTTGGCGGATCGCTGGTGGAGCGGGCGGCGGCGCATCAGGCGTTTGTCCAGCGCCAGGCTGCGCAGCAGGCGGCGGCGGCTCCTGCAGCCCCGCCGGTGGCGAAGCCGCGTCATGACATTCCGGTCTTCGGTGCGGTCGAAGCGCCGCGCGCGCCACTGGTCCGGCCCGAGCCGGTCGCGGTTGCGCAGCCGGTGCAACCGGCCGCTCAGCCGCCCGTTCAGGAGCCGAGCGCGCGTCGGCGCGTGGCGATCGATCGCAAGAAGCTCGCCGAGCATGGCATGCTCGTCCCCGGCGCGACCGTCACCGCGCTGGCCGAGGAATTCCGGCTGGTGAAGCGCCAGTTGCTGACGACCGCGCGGCAGATCCGCGCTGCGGGCGGCGAGGGTGCGGACGATCGGTCGCGGATGATCCTGGTATGCTCGGCCAAGCCGAATGACGGCAAGACCTTCTGCGCGATCAACTTGGCGCTGTCGCTGGCGGCGGAGAAGGATGTCGAAATCCTGCTGGTCGATGCCGATTTCGCCAAGCCCGATGTGCTGGCGCGGCTGGGTGCGCCGGACGGTCCGGGGCTGCTCGATGCGCTGTCGGGCGGGGTCAAGAATGTCGAGGACTGCATCATCGACACCGATGTGCCGCAGCTCTCGGTCCTGCCTGCGGGCACCCGCAGCGTTGCCGATACCGAATTGCTCGCCAGCGCGCGGGCCCACGCGATCCTCGACGGGCTGGCGGCGGCCAATCCGCGCCGCATCGTGATCTTCGATTCGCCCCCGATCCTCGCCGCATCGCCCGCGAGTGCGCTCGCCAGCCATGTCGGGCAGGTGATGCTGGTGGTCCGTGCCGACCGCACGCGTGAGAGCGAGCTGCGCGACGCGGTCGGGCTGCTCGACGGGTGCGACCATATCCAGTTGTTGCTCAACAGCGTTTCCATTCAACCCAACGGGCGCCGGTTCGGGAGCTATGGCGCCTATTATGGGGAGCCCGACCAATGAGGCTGTTCGCCGCGGCACTTGCCGCCACCACGCTCATCGCCGTGCCCGCGCTGGCGAAGGACAAGAGCAAGTCGATTGAACCCTATGTCGATGCGGGGCAGGTGCTGGTCGCCGACCTGTCGGGCGGGGGCGAGGTGCTGACCTACTCCACCATCGGTGCGGGAATTGATGCGTCGATTCAGACACGCCGGGTCGAGGTGCAGCTGTCGTACAAGTACGAGCGCCGCTTCGACTGGCAGAATGACGTCGCCGATCAGGACACGCATAGCGGGCTGGCGCGCGCGGCGGTGAAGGTCGCGCCCGGCTTTACCGTCGAAGGCGGAGCGCTGGCGACCCGGGCGCGCAGCGACATTCGTGGCGACGCGCCGACCAATCTGGCGGGCAATGTCCGCAACGTGGCGCAGGTCTATTCGGTCTATGGCGGGCCGACCTTCCACACCGGCAACGGCCCGGCGAGCGTCAGTGCGGCCTATCGCTTTGGCTATACCAAGGTCGAGGCACCGACGATCTCGTCGATCGATCCGGCTGCACCGGCGGTCGACGTGTTCGACAGCTCGACCAATCACCTCGCGCAGGTGCGTGCGGGCGTGAAGGCGGGAACGATCCTGCCCGTCGGCCTGAGCGTCGCGGGGGCGTGGCAGCGCGAGGAGATGAGCCAGCTCGACCAGAAGTTCGACGGCAAATATGGCCGCGTCGATGCGGTGCTGCCGATCGGTCGCGGGCTCGCGGTCGTGGGCGGCGTTGGCTACGAGAAGATCGAGATTACGCAGAAAGACGCGCTGCGCGACGGGACCGGCGCGATCGTGCGCGACGGGGCGGGGCGCTTTGTGACCGATCCGGCGTCGCCGCCGCGCATCGCGTACGAGATCGAAGGCATCTTCTGGGACGCGGGTGTGCTGTACAAGCCCAATGCCCGGCTGATGCTGGAGGCGCGGGCGGGCCGCCGCTATGACTCGATGAGCTATACCGGGTCGCTCCAGTGGCAGATTTCGCGGCGTTCGGGATTGCAGGTCGGGGTCTATGACTCGGTGCAGAGCTTTGGCCGTCAGCTGGCGAGCGATCTCGCCGCGCTGCCGACCAGCTTCAACGTTCCCACTGACTCGTTCGGCGACCAGTTCGATGGCTGTATCTTCGGTGATAGCGGCACGGCGGCGGGCGGGTGCCTGACCAACGCGCTGGGATCGGTCGCCAGCGCCAATTACCGTGCGCGCGGCGTCACGGGCGTGCTGGCGATGAATTCGGGCCGCACCACGCTGGGGCTGGGCGCGGGCTATGCCAACCGGCGCTATCTGGTGCCGGCGGGCAGCTCGGTGCTGGCCGGGAGCAGCGACGACACCTATTATGCCCAGCTGTTCGCGTCGCGCGCGCTGAGCGGCCGGTCCGGGGTGAACGGCAATATGTTCGTCAACTATTATCAGAGCAGCATCGCCGGCGCGCCGGGCGTGTTCGGCGGTGGCGCAGCGGGGTCTTACTACCATAATTTCGGGCCGCTGAGCGCTGTCGCTTCGGTCGGCATCTCCAGCTTCGAGGTCGATGGCGAGGGCAGCAATACCCAGGCACAGGCACAGCTTGGCCTTCGCTACGGTTTCTGAAGGTTTTTGGTCCAGGGATGGCAGTATGTACGACGACCATTACGGACTGAGCGGGCGACCGTTCCAGCTGACGCCGGATCCGGCGTTCTGGTTCGATACCGCCACGCATAAAAAGGCGATGGCCTATCTGGGCTATGGCCTGAGCCAGGGCGAGGGGTTCATCGTCATCACCGGTGCGCCCGGTGCGGGCAAGACGACGCTGGTCGGTCACCTGATGGAGACGATCGACCCCGAGCGGCTGCACGTCATCAAGATCGTGACGACCCAGGTCGAGGCTGAGGACCTGTTGCTGATGGTCGCGGCGGGCCTGAACATCGACGGCACCCATCTGGTCAAGGCGCAATTGCTCGCGGCGATCGAGAAGCAGCTGCACGCGGTGGCGCGGCAGGGGCGGCGGACGCTGTTGATCGCCGATGAGGCACAGGCGCTGCCGCTGGAGAGCCTGGAAGAGCTGCGCATGCTCTCCAATTTCCAGGCGGGCGGCTATCCGCTGCTGCAGATATTCCTGCTCGGCCAGCCCGAGTTTCGCGGGCGGCTGTCCGATCCGCGGCTCGACCAGTTGCGCCAGCGGGTGATCGCGATGCACGCGCTCGACGGGATGGGGGCGGACGAGCTGGAGCCGTATCTGATCCACCGCCTGTCCTGTGTCGGCTGGCGGGGCAAGCCGCGCTTCACCAACGATGCGGTCGCGGCGATCTATCGCTGGTCGGGCGGAATTCCGCGCAAGGTGAACCTGCTCGCCGGTCGAGTGCTGCTGCTCGGCGCGATCGAGGAGATTACGAGCTTTACCGGCGCGGATGTCGAGGCGGTGATCGCCGATCTCGAGGGCGATCTGGCCGGGGCGATGCCGCCGTCCGCGCCCGCGCGCCCGGCTCCGGTTCCGGCACCTCCCGAGGCGGCGCAGGCGGCGCGTGAGGCGTTGCGGCGCGAGGTTTCGGCTCCGGCTGCGCCTGCTGCGGCGCCGGCGCCCGCACCGGTAGTAGATGCCGATCTGGCGGCGCGCTTCGCGAAGCTGGAGGCCCGGATCGAGGAGCAAGATGCGGCGCTGCGGCGTGTACTGACGCTAATGGTTGATTTCATCGAGGTCGAGGATGCCCGGCCAACGCGGCGGGGGGCTGCCGCCTGATATGGTCGCCAACGCCCTTTCGGTGGATGTCGAGGACTGGTTCCAGGTCGGCGCGTTCGAGACGGTGATCGCGCGCGACGACTGGGCGTCGCTCGAACACCGGGTCGAGGCGAATACCGACAAGGTGCTGGCACTGTTCGGCGCGGGCGGGGTCAAGGCGACGTTCTTCACGCTGGGCTGGGTGGCCGAGCGCTATCCCGCGCTGATGCGGCGGATCGCCGAGGCGGGGCATGAGGTGGCGAGCCATGGCTGGGACCACCAGCGCGTGTTCACCATGGGGCCGGAACAGTTCCGCGCCGATATCGCCCGCGCGCGCGCCGTGCTGGAGGACGCGACCGGGCAGAAGGTGAGCGGGTATCGCGCGCCGAGCTTTTCCATCGATGTCCGCACCCCCTGGGCGCATCAGGTGCTGGCGGAGGAGGGCTATGCCTATTCGTCGAGCGTCGCGCCGATCGGGCATGACCATTATGGCTGGGCCGACGCGCCGCGCCGCGCATACCGCCCGGTGGCGGGGAGCGATCTGATCGAATTGCCGGTGACCACCGCGCGCTTCCTGGGGCGCGAAGTGACGACTGGTGGCGGGTTTTTCCGGCTCTTGCCGGGTAGCGTCGTGCAAAGCGCCATCCGCGCGATGAACGCGGCAGGGCAGCCGGCGGTGTTCTACTTCCATCCGTGGGAGGTCGATCCGGGCCAGCCGCGCGTCGAGAACGCGCCGCTCAAGTCGAAGCTGCGGCATTACGCTCGGCTGGGGGCAATGGCGGGGAAGCTGCGCACCTTGTTCGCTGCGCATCGCTGGGACCGGACCGATCGGGTGGCGGCGGCGGAGGCGGCGTTGCTCGACTCCGCGCCGGTGCTGGAGGCGGCGGCATGAACGCGCCGGTCCAGCTGCGCCCGCTGACGCTGCGCGTCGCTGATCTTGGCGATACGATCGATCGCGCGCGGATCGGGGCCTATGTCCATGAGCATCCCGATGCCACGCCCTTTCACCTGCCCGCGTGGAGCGCGGCGGTGGCCAAGGGATGCGGACAGCGCAGCCATTATCTGATCGCCGAGCGCGGCGAACTGGAGATTGTCGGCGTGATGCCGCTGACCGAACTGCATTCGCCGCTATTCGGGCGGGTGCTGGCGTCGGCCGGGTTTGGCGTGGGCGGCGGTATCCTGGCCGACAAGCCGGTGGTGGCCGAGGCGCTGGCCGAGGCGTGCTGGGGACTGGCAAAGCGGCTGAGCTGTCCCAGCGTCGAGGTGCGCGGCGGGCCGCGGCCGGGGCCGGAATGGACCATCGACGACAGCCATTATCTTGGCTTTGCCCGTCCGCTGGCAGAGGATGACGCCGCCGAATTGCTTGCCATCCCGCGCAAGCAGCGTGCCGAGGTGCGCAAGGCGCTGGACACCGATCTCGACATTTCGGTCGGGCGCGATCCCGCCGATGTCGCGGCGCATTACGCCGTCTATGCCGAATCGGTGCGCAATCTGGGTACGCCGGTATTTCCGCGTGCACTGTTCACGGAAGTGTTGCACGAATTTGGTAGCGCAGCTGATGTGCTGGTTGTGCGGCGCGAAGGTAAGGCGGTGTCCGCAGTGTTGAGTCTCTATTGGCGGCGAACCGTGTTTCCCTATTGGGGCGGCGGCACGGCGGAGGCGCGTCGGTTGCGCGCCAATGACCGCATGTATTTCGAGCTGATGCGCCATGCCCGGGAGCGCGGCTGCACGCGCTTCGATTTCGGTCGGTCTAAGGTCGGCACCGGGGCGGCGGCGTTCAAGAAGAATTGGGGGTTCGAGCCGCAGCCGCTGACCTATTACGACCGCGTCGCCGATGGCGCGGCGATCCGCGACGCCAATCCGCTCAACCCCAAATACCGGTTGCAGGTCGCAGTCTGGAGCAAGCTGCCGCTGGCCATCGCCAATCGTGTCGGGCCGTGGATTTCGCGAGGGCTCGGCTGATGGGCGACATTCTGTTCCTGGCGCATCGCGTGCCGTTTCCGCCCGACCGCGGCGACAAGATCCGCGCGTTCAACATCATCCGCTACCTGAGCGAGCGCAAGCGCGTGCATTTGATCGCGTTCGCCGACGATCCGGCGGATCTCAAGCGCAAGTCGGGCCTGTCCAAGCTGACCGGCAACCGCCAGATCGTGTGGCGCAGCAAGCCGCAGGCATGGGCGGGCGTCCAGTCGCTGCTGTCGCACCGCCCGGTATCGCTGACCGCATTCGACAATGCCGAAGTGCATCGCGCGGTCGATGCCATGCTGGCGCGGCATGCGATCGACACGATCTACGTCTTTTCGAGCCAGATGGCGCAATATGTGCCGCTGCGCCCACGGCAGCGTGTCGTGATGGACTTTGTCGACATGGATTCGGCCAAGTTCGCGAGCTATGGCGAAACCAGCCGGGGCTTTACCGGATGGATGATGCGGCGCGAGGCGCGGCTGCTGGCGGCGCACGAAAAGGCGATCGCCGCGCGCGCCGACGCCAGCCTGTTCGTCAGCGAAGAGGAAGCGCAGCTGTTCCGCGCGCGCACCGGGGCGGAGCGCGTCCACGCGGTGGGCAACGGCATCGATACGGCGAAGTTCGATCCGGGCGCGCAGTTCAAGCGCATCGACACGATGGGCGAACTGATCGTGTTCACCGGCCAGATGGATTACCGCCCGAATATCGAGGGCGTGACCTGGTTCGTGGAGACGATCCTGCCGCATATCCGGTTGCGCCACCCCAATGCGCGCTTTGCTATTGTCGGGCGCAAGCCGACCGACGCGGTCAAGGCGTTGGCCAAGCATCCGGGCGTGACCGTGACCGGCGAAGTGGCGGATGTGCGCCCATGGCTGCACGCGGCGTCGGTCGTCGTCGCGCCGCTCAAGCTGGCGCGGGGTGTGCAGAACAAGGTGCTGGAGGCGATGGCGATGGCGCGGCCGGTGGTGGCCTCTGCCGCTGCGGCGACTGGCATCGACCATGGCGGCACGATCGAAGTCGGCGCGACGGTCGGCGAGATTGCCGATGCCGTGAACCGCATTCTTGCCGATCCGAAAACCGGCGCCGAGTTCGGTGCGCTCGCCCGGCAACGGGTGATCGACCATTATAGCTGGGATGCGCGTCTGTCGGTGCTCGACGATATCGTTGGGCTGCGCGGCCGCAACGAGCGGCGGCTGGACCGTCCGGCGGCCGCCTGAACATGGCGAGCGTGGCGCTTCCGGTCGCGGGCGAGCGGCTGTTCGATGCGCGTTGGCAGCGGCATGCGGCGATGCTGGCGGGCGTGTGGGCCGTGCTGCTGGTCCTGTTCCGGGGCGATGTCGGTGATCTGGCCGCGATCTACTGGACCAACACCACCTTCGGTCACTGCCTGTTCGTCGCGCCGGTCGTTGGCTGGCTGGTGTGGCAGCGGCGGGTCGATCTTGCGCAGGTGCCGCCGGTCGCGTGGTGGCCGGGGCTGGTCGTTGTAACGGGCGGGGCGGGCGCGTGGCTGCTCGGCGATGCGGCGGGTGTGGCTCTGTTCCGCCATCTGGGACTTGTGGTGATGCTGCAAGGCGCGGTGGTCGCCTTGCTCGGGCCGAATGTGGTGCGGGCGCTGGCGTTTCCGCTGGCGTACATGATCTTCCTCGTGCCGTTCGGTGAAGGGCTGGAAAAGCCGCTGCAGGATCTGACGGTCGCGATTCTAGTGCCCCTGCTCGACCTGTTCGGGGTGCCTGCGCATGTCGATGGCGTGCTGATCACCACGCCGAACGGCTATTTCGAGGTGGCCGAGGCGTGTTCGGGGGCGAAGTTCGTGATCGCGATGATCGCGTACGGCGCGCTCGTCGCGAATGTCTGTTACGTTAGCTGGCCGCGCCGGATCGCCTTCATGGCTGTCGCGCTGGTTGTGCCGATGCTGGCCAATGGCTTGCGCGCGTTCGGGACGGTTTATGCCGCGTATCTGACGTCGCCCGAGGCGGCGACGGGGTTCGACCATATCCTCTATGGCTGGGTGTTCTTTGGCGCGGTGATGGCGGGCGTGCTCGCGATCGGGTGGAAATGGTTCGACCGCGATCCGGATGCGCCGTGGTTCGACCCGGCGAAATTGCAGGCGCGCTGGCCGGGGGCGGCGCAGATGCCGGCGGTGGTGGCGCTGGTATCGCTGACGATTGTCAGCCTGTTCATGGCTTGGGCCGGGGTAATCGCCGCGCGCGCCGATACGCTGCCCGCAAAGGTCGTCGCGCCGCAGGTGGCGGGGTGGACGCAGGTGCCGCTGAGCGCGCGCGCGGTGTGGAAGCCGAACTTCCCCGGCGCGGATCATTTCGTGATGACACGCTATTCCGACGGGATGGGCGCGCAGGTCGATCTGGTGATCGCAGTCTATGCCAGCCAGCGCGAGGGCAAGGAGCTGGTCGGGTTCGGACAGGGCGCGATCCGCGAGAATGACAGCTGGGTACGGATCGAGGATTTGCCCGCGCTGGAGGGCGGAAGCGCGCTGCGCATGACCGCACCGGGGCCGGTCGAGCGTGAGGTCGTGACCTGGTACCGCGTCGGCGACACGGTGACGGGCAGCCCGTCGCGGGTGAAGGCGGAGACGCTGAAGGCCAAGCTGCTCGGCGGGCGGCAGCGCGCCGTGGCGGTGATGGTGTCGGCGGAGAAGGGCGACCTGCCCACGCGCGCGGCGATCAAACGGTTTCTGGGGGCGATGCCGCCGGTGGATGAACTGGCGGATCGGGCGGCGGGAGTCGATTGAGCGGCGAACTGGCGGCTGTGCTCTTGCACCGGCGCGCCATCCCCGCGAAAGCCGTGCGACGGAACCGGGCGGGGAACGACTGACTGATGTGCGGCATAGCTGGCCTTTACTATCCGGGAACGCCCAAGCCGGTGGAGCCTGCGCGGGTGCGGGCGATGACCGATGCGCTGGTGCATCGCGGCCCGGACGGCGCCGGCGTGTGGACCGGGCCGGGCGTCGGGCTGGGGCATCGGCGGCTGTCGATCATCGACCTGGCCGGCGGCGCGCAGCCGATGGCGACGCCGGAGGGCGATGTCGTCGTCAGCTTCAACGGCGAAATCTATAATTTCCAGGAGGTTCGCGCCGAGCTGGAGGCGAAGGGCGCGGCGTTTGTCAGCCATAGCGATACCGAAGTGCTGCTGCATGGCTGGCGCGCATGGGGGCCGGGGCTGCTGGCGCGGCTGAACGGGATGTTCGCCTTCGCGCTCTACGACGCGCGGGCGCAGTCGTTGTTGCTGGCGCGCGACCGGATGGGGGTGAAGCCGCTCCATTATGCCGAATTGTCGGACGGCGCGGTCGCGTTCGCGTCGGAGATCAAGGGACTGCTGGCGCACCCGCTGTTCCGCCGGACGCCCGATTTCACGGCGATCGAGGATTTTCTGGGGTTGGGATACGTCCCCGATGATGCGAGCGTGCTGGCGGGGGTGAAGAAGCTGCCGGCCGGCCATTATCTGTTGCTGGAGCGCGGCAAGCCCGTGCCCGCGCCGGTGAAATGGTGGGACGTGGACTTTTCGCAGCGGGCCAAGGGGTCGGCGCGCGATCTGGAGGCGGAGCTGATCCACCATCTTCGCAGCGCGGTGCGCTCGCGGATGATCGCCGATGTGCCGCTGGGCGCGTTCCTGTCGGGCGGGGTGGATTCGAGCGCGGTGGTCGCGCTGATGGCCGAAGCGACCCGGGCGGCGGTCAAGACCTGCACCATCGGGTTTGACGAGGCGGGCTATGACGAGACGGCGCATGCCGCGCTGATCGCCGAGCGCTTTGCGACGCAGCATCGGGTGAAGACCGTCGCGGCGGATGACTATGCGCTGATCGACACGCTGGTGCATCATTTCGATGAGCCGTTTGCCGATGCCTCGGCGCTGGCGACGTACCGGGTGTGCGAGCTGGCGCGGGAGAGCGTGACCGTGGCGCTGTCTGGCGATGGGGCGGACGAGGCGCTGGCCGGATACCGGCGGTATAAGTTCCACGCGGCGGAGGAGCGGGTGCGCGGGGCCTTGCCGGCATCGGTGCGCGGCATGTTCGGGGCGCTCGGGCGGGTCTATCCCAAGGCGGATTGGGCACCGCGACCGCTGCGCGCGAAGACGACGCTGCTGGCGCTCGCCGACGAGGGCGGGGCGGCCTATGCCAAGGCGGTCGGGGTGACGACGCCGGGGGTGCGGTTTGGGCTTTATACCGATGCGGCGCGGGCAACGCTGGGGGAGCATCGCGCCGAGACGCGCTATGTCGAGACGATGCGGGATGCTCCGGCGCGCGACGGGCTGGACCGGGCGCAATATGCCGATTTCAAACACTGGCTGCCCGGCGATATTCTGACCAAGATGGATCGCACCAGCATGGCGGTGAGCCTGGAGGCGCGCGAGCCGTTGCTGGATTATCGCTTCGTCGAGTTTGCCGCGACCTTGCCCGCGTCGATGCGGATCCGGGGCGGGCAGGGAAAATGGCTGATGAAGAAGGCGCTGGAGCCGTATCTGCCCAAGGACATTCTCTACCGGCCGAAAATGGGGTTCGTGACGCCGGTGTCGGCGTGGTTCCGCAAAGGTCTGGCGGACGAGGCGGCGGGGCTGGCGCGCTCGCGCGTGCTGGCCGGGAGCGGGTGGTTCGAACCCAAGGCGATTGCGCGACTGGCGGAGGAGCATCGCTCCGGCCGCGCCGAGCATGGGCGGACCTTGTGGCAGCTGATGATGCTGGAGCGGAGCCTCGCGAGGCTGTTCCCGTGATCGCATAGCGTTCGCCGGATCAAGGCGCGCAAAGCCGGATTGTCACGATGCGCGGTTAGCCGTAGCGTCATCGTAACGATCCTTGGAATGAGGCGGCAGCTATGGCCTGGCATTCGGTTCGCGTAATCCTTGCGACTATCGCCCTCGCCGGAATGATCGCCGGGCCCTCGACGGTTCCGGCGCGGGCGGGTTTTACCGACACGCTGCTTCAGAAGCTGCGGCCGACGCTGTTGGCGATCGGGGTCAAGCCGGACGAGATCGAGATGGCGGCGTTCACGATCGCGCGACCGACCGAGGCATCCACCGTCTATGCCCGCGCCGCCGCGCAGGATTATCCGTTCTTTGCGCTGGTTGGCGCGGCGAAGGCGGCGAAGGGCAAGACGCTGCCCAAGATCGGCGTGTTCACCTATGCCAAATGCGTCTTTCCGATCACCGCAGTCGATGGCGTGTTCAATCAGGCGTCGGGTCAGATCAGCAACGCCAAGGGCAAGGCCGACACGAATGCGGGGATGCAGGCCGCGGCCGGTTTCGCCGCCAGCTATGCGCAGGCGCAGACCGATGAGGCACGCGAGGAGGCCAAGCGGCAACTGGCCGAGGCGGTGCCCTATTTTGGCGATATCGAGACGATCTGCCGTTTTGCCTTCGAGACGGATTTTCAGATCGAGAAGGACATCCACATGCTCGCGTCGGCCAAGGCGCGGCTGGTGCGCGATGTCTATGCGGCGATGCGCGAGGGCGACGTCGTCACCGGGGTCAAGCTGCTGATGACGCTCGGGGCCGACAAAAAGGCCGCCTGTTCGCTGGTCGATCAGGCGGTGCTGGGTGGCGTGATCGGGCGGACGCCGATTCTGGGCCAGCTCGCCAAGGGCGCGTGCGCCGGGTTCACCGGGGTGGTGATCGACGGGATCAATGGCTTGATCGATGGCGGGGTGGGGCTCGCCGAGGCGGGCGTCAGCGCGGCTTATCAGGGGGGCAAGAAGGTCGTCTGCACCGTCTATGGCTATTTCGGATCGGGCTGTTCCAAGGCCAAGGCGCCACCGCCACCGCCGACCGGGGTGCAGGCAGCCAATGCCTTTGCCGCGCAATATTGCGCGCCGATGGGGGGCGCGCTGAGCGTCAAGTTCCCGGGCGGGATCGCCGAATCCAACCCACAGGCGCAGACGCCGTTCGAGTTCACCTGCAAGGACCTGACCTTTTGCAGCAAGCGCCCCGATGGCCCGTACCAATGCTCGACCGGGGCCGAGCGTGCGGCGTGGTTCGCCCAGCAGGAGCAGTTGCTGGCCGCCGAGTTCGCCAAGAAGCTGCCGCTATGGGGCAAGGAGTTCGAGGTGCGCTGGCAGGCCAAATGCCCGACGCCGAACTGTCGCGCTGCGGTTGCGCTCATCCGCGCCAATGCGCAGGTCGAAGCTCCTAAGGCCAAGATGTTCGACGGCCAGCCCAGCTACGCGCTGCTGACCCGGCCTGCTTTTGACAAGGCGGAAGAAAATGCAGCGCTCGCGGTCGAAGCCGCATGGTGGGGCCATGGGCCGAAGGCGTGGTCGAGCGGATTTGTCGCTTATTGGGGCAAGGGCTGCCCGACACCGGCGTGCAGCAACGCGATCCGCGCGATTGCCGACGATGCGGTGATCGCTGCCGGGCAGGCGCGCAACGCCAATCCCAAGTCGTCCTACGCCGCGCTCACGACGCCGATTTATGCCGCAGCAGTGCCCAAGGCCCGCGCGGTGCGGGTCGATCGGGTGCAGACGCTGCGGAATCTGACGCCCGGCGGCGTGCCGCAAGGTGTCAAGGCACCCGGCGCGGGAACGCCGCTTCCCCCGACTCAGCCTGATGCGTCGCGCAATCGCGTCCCGTTGGTTGTGCCGCGGCAGGGCGTGGCGCCGTCACCGCGCGCCACGCCGGTTCCATCCGCGACCCCGGCGCCGCGCATCCGGTTGAGCGCACCACCAACGCCGACGCCGACGCCGCGACCGCGCTGACGGCCGGGCGCCAGATCCGGCATCGCCTTTAGTGGAGGCTGACGCCCCAATAGGTCATCGCGGCGTGCACCGTCAGCATGATCAGCGCAATCGTCGCCAGTGCGAACAGCGTGAACCGGACGATGACGCGGTTGGTCGTCACCTGAACAAGGCTGTGGGCGATGCGCAGGGCGACATAGGCCCAGGCGATCTGCGCGTTGAGATTGTCGCCTTGGTTCATCAGCGCAAGCACGATGCAGATGCCATAGAAGATCACCGGCTGTTCGAGCAGATGGTTGTAATTGTCGGCGGGCCATTGTGCCTTCGCCGCAAGCACGGCGCGCAGGTCGGCGCCGGTGCCGCCGGTGAGCTTGGCGACATCGATTTTTGCGCGCTTCATCGCCGGGATGCGGGTGGCGTACATCCATAGCCACATGACGAGTGTCCAGCCGATCAATGCGATGACCGGCCCGAAAATGGCGCTGTGCATTGTGTGTCCTCCCCTTGTTTGACGGGAGGGTGGCGGATTTGTTGCGGGGGCGCAACTTTTGCTAATGCCTCGAGATCGGGATCGGGATCGGGATCCCCCCGGTCAGGTTGCGATGCGCAAAGCTCGGCGCGGCGATCCAGGCGATGCGATAGGTGACCGTCGCGCTCTTGATGCGATAGCAGAAATCGAGTGGCTCATGGTCTTTGGTCAGCAGATAAGCGCAGCCGCTAGACGCTGAACTACTGCGTCACAAAGGGCCCGCCCTGGTCCGACTGGAACACCATGCCCCCGTCCAGCACAACGTCGCGCGGTGCCTGCGGCACTTGGCTGGCGCTGTTCTGGGCGTGGACGGGAAGCACGGGTGCCAGCAGGTCGGTGAGACGGCGGGTGCGGTGCATCGTCACTTCGCCTTTGCCGGACAGACACAGGCCGCCGCCTTGTCCCCCGGGCAAAGCTCCGCGACCGCGCTGCCCGGCACCCAGAACAGCACGATCCCCACCGCGAACAGCGCGAGCCAGATCGGCGCGCTGGAAAGGGCGGTAACAAGCCCCTTCAGCGCGTCGATCAGCGTTTGCACCGTCTTTACCTGCGCGTCCGCCGCTGCGCGTACGGACGCGGCGGTCCGAAACTTCGCGATCACCTCGGCGACCGCCATCGCCGCCGCAGCCACCAGCGACACCAGCAGGAACCCGATCGACAGCTGGGTCAGGGTCAGCGCATGGTCGATATAGGATTGGCAGAATGTTGCCATCATAGCCTCCATTCTCCGGTTGTTGTGATCCGCGCATCACTGAAACAGGCTGAATTTGGCGCCGACGAACACGCCGAACTTTACGTCGTCCTCGCGGTTGCCAAGAGCGTTGCGGCTGTTCTCATAGGCGACCCGGACGCCCCCTCGGAGCTTTCCCTCGCCGTCACCGATCAGGTAGACGGGGAGTTCCGCAGCATAATCGTCGGTCTGGAGATCGTAGCTGATCAGCGGGGCGATGGCGAAGCGGGTCGGCGATCCTTTCCGCCCAAAGGCGTGCCTTAATTCTGCCGACAGCATCGTGCGTTTGGTGCGCTCAGGCGCCCCGCCCGCCGCAGTAATGCAGCGCGTCTGGTTCGCATTGATCGGCTGGCACAGCATGATTTCATCCTGCGCAGTGTCGCTTCGACCGTATGTGAACGAGGTGGTCAGCGATGTCCGACCCGAGGCGAACAGCCTGCCATAAAGGGCCGTGATCGAATAGCTGAAGCGCGATACGTCCTTCGTGGCGAACGCCGCCTGGTCGAGATAGCTGAAATCCTTCTGGCTACCTTCTCCGCGAATGCCGAAGAACGAAATGCCGCCGGGCAATGCAGAATCCAGAAAAGCCCGCAGCCCCGCGCGGTTATAGTCGTAAATAAACATGGAGGCGCCGGTCGCGTATTTCGCCGCGTCACATCGCGTGTCCAGATCGCCCGCACCACGATGCTCGTTTCGGCAGTTTTCCTCTGCCTTCGCCACAGCTGTTAAGTTTAACTGCTCGGGAGTAAAACTACCCGAATAATGGATTAGCGTCACTGCGATCGCGGTACCACCCGTAAGGCCGCTGGCAAAGTCACCGAAACTCGTCCGCTTGTTCTTCGCAAGTTCCGTCTTACCGGTCAGGGTGAGACTGGTTTGCGACAGCCCGCTTCCGCCGAACGGATTGCTGAGATCGAACGAGACTGAGATTTGCGCCTGTTGGCCGTCGTCGTTCGCGACTAAGGAGAATTCGGGCAACGTCGAAACGCCACGGCTGCCATAGCCCGGCGAATCCGACGTGCGATCGGCGACGATGTCGCGAAACAGCATGTCTGCAGCCGAACCCTGGCTAAGCGTGCCGGTCTTGGTGAGCAGGCTCGGATCTTGCTCGGTGGTGTCTTGCTGGGCCAGCGCCGGTAGGGGCAGCGTCAGAGTGGCTAAGATCAAGGTATGGCGAAGCATCTCGACCTCCCTCACAACGTGATATCAAAATAGTCGATGCCGCGGGTCTCACCGGGCGGGATCGTCGATTTCTCGCGGGTCTGGATCGCGGTACCGTCGCGCATCAGCTCGACTTTCATCGTCCCGCCGGGATCGCCACGCATCCCCCAGATGAGCCGTCCTGGTTCTCCGCGCTTGACTGTGAAAGTGCCGACTCCGAAATGCGGGAGCACCGGTGTGACCGGATTTTCCGGTGAGATGCGATCGGCGTCATAGGCAAAGGAATAAACCTCGATCCCGTCCTTCTCGGAAACCTTGATCTTGAGTTCGACTACATCGGACATGGCGTGTCTCCCTGTGGATACGCCGAACGTAGCTACGTCCATCGGTGTCACGCGTGACGCCCGTCACGCCCCCGCGCTTTTTTGCGCCCTTGCCCCGCGCCGCGTGCACCCCATATCGCGGTCGCGCGTTGACCTCCTTCGCGTGCTCCCTATACTTAGAACAAATATGGAACGATCGGCAGGTCGACGAGCCTTACGCATATCTCCGTCCGCGGCGCGCGCGAGCATAACCTCAAGGGCGTGGACATCGACATTCCGCGCGACACGCTCACGGTCATCACCGGCCTATCAGGCAGCGGAAAATCCTCGCTCGCCTTCGACACCATCTATGCCGAGGGGCAGCGGCGTTACGTCGACCGCGTCCTCGCGCTCCCCGAAGGCACGCGCCTGCCGCTGCTCGCCCCGGTCGTGCGCGGCCGCAAGGGCGAGTATCGCAAGGAACTCGCCGAGTGGCAGCGCGCCGGCTTCCAGCGCGTCCGCATCGACCGCCTCGTCGTCCGCGACGACATCGCCACGCGCCTGGCGGAGAGTTTCGAAACCGCGCTGAAGCTCGCCGACGGCCTCGCCTATATCGACCCGGTGGACACGACGGCCGGGGAACTCGTCGGTAGCCGCGTCAAGGAAGCACCGCAGAAGTGCGCCGCCCGCACCGGCACGGCAAAGCCGCCCGCCAGCCCCACCGCCACCAGACTCACGCCGCCCAATCCACGCATCGTCCCGCTCCTAACCTTCATGTGGCGATAGTCGACAAGTCGGTACGAACGGCGGGCGGATGGAATTCGGGATTTACATCACGTCGACGAACAGGCGCGGGTTGACGAAGTCGTGGATCAGGTCCGGTCGCGGATCCACGTCGATATGCTCCATCACCGGCACCTTGCTGTCGCCCGCCGACGCCAGGATGAAGTCTCCCGCTGACAGCGTCGCGCGCGCAACGCCGTTGAGCACGACCATGTCGCCATTGCCCAGCGTCAGGAATGCGGTGCCATCCTGTTCGCCCAGCACCGCCTGAACCTGCGCAAAGCTGGTAAAACCATAAGCGCTGAGGTCGATCCGGTCGGTTCCGGCGACGAAATCGCCGACGACATCGCCACCCGTGCCGCGCTCGAACACGAAAATGTCGGCGCCGCTCTCGCCGAACAGCACGTCATTCCCGCCGCGCCCATTGAGCACGTCGTTCCCCGCGCCGCCAAGCAACCAGTTCGACGATGCGCTGCCGGTGATGCGATTGTTGAGCTCGTTGCCGACCCCGAATGGCGTGTCGCCGCCCAGCACAAGGTTTTCGACATTGGCGTAGAGATAGTAACCTGCGCCGTTGATCGTGGCGTAGACGGTATCGGTCCCGCCATTCGCGGCCTCGAACGTCAGGTCGTCCGGCGTGTCGACATAGTAGCTGTCGTTACCCAGCCCGCCGTCCATCAGATCATAATCGCCAAGACCGCTATCGCCGCGCAGTACGTCGTTGCCGGCGCCGCCGACCAGGATGTCGGTATGGAACCCCGACCCGCCGATCAGCGTATCGTCGCCATCCTCGCCGTACAGCGCATCGGCTTCGGTTCCGCCGTCGAGCGTGTCGTTACCGATCCCGCCAACGAGATAATCGATCCCGGCATCGCCAAAGAGCTGGTCGTTGCCATCCTGCCCGAACAGTGAATCCACCCCGCCACCGCCGCGAACAGTGTCGTCGCCCGCACCCGCGATGAGGAGGTTGGAGCCGGAATTGCCGAGGATCGTGTTGGCTAGTTCGTTGCCGACGCCGAAATTGTCGCTCACGCCGGTGAGGGTCAGATTCTCGATATTGGCATAGAGGTAGAAGCTTCCAGTCGAAATCACCGTGTCGATGCCGCCTCCGGCACCCTCGAACACCAGGTCGTCCTGGCCATCGACGTAGTAGCTATCGTCGCCCGCGCCGCCGTCCAGTCTGTCGGCGCCGCCGCCTCCGGACAGGACATTATTCTGTGCGTTGCCGCGAATAATGTTGTTAAGGCTGTTTCCGGTGCCACTAACGGCAGTGCCTACCAGGGTCAGATGCTCGACATGTGCGCCAATGGCATAGTCCGCTGACGATTCGACAAGATCGATGCCCTCGTCCAAAAGTTCGGTCACGACGTCGCGGCTGTCATCGACAACATAGGTGTCATTTCCAACGCCACCAATCATCGAATCCACACCCGTTCCGCCATCAAGGCGGTCGTCGCCTTCATTTCCGTGGAGCGTGTCACTGCCAATTCCGCCAGACAGGCTGTTGTCCTGCGCATTGCCGCGGATCGTGTTGGCAAGTTCGTTGCCGGTACCGACCACCGCAGTGCCCATCAGCGTCAAATGTTCAACATTTGCGCCCAGTGCGTAGTTGATCGAAGACTCGACCCGGTCGATACCCTCGCCGGCCAATTCGGTCACGATATCACCGGCATCATCGACAACATAGGTGTCATGGTCCGCGCCGCCGGACATTGTGTCGGCGCCTGCGCCACCGTCGAGAAAATCGTTCCCGGCTTCTCCGCGCAATTGGTCGTCGCCACCAAGGCCGTAGAGAATGTTGTTCTGAGAATTGCCCCGAACGACATTGTTGAGCGCGTTACCCGTACCGACCGATCCCCCGATCAGGGTCAGGTTTTCGATATGAAGACCCAATGTGTAGCTGGTTGATGCCTCGACCAGGTCCGTTCCTGCATCGGCCAATTCGGTAATGCGATCGGACTCATTGTCGACGACATAGAGGTCATTCCCAGCGCCGCCTTCCATAGCATCGACGCCGGTGCCGCCATCCAGCCGGTCATCGCCCGCGTCCCCGATGAGAATGTCGTTGCCAGCGCCACCCGACAGGATATTGTTCGACGCATTGCCGCGGATTGAGTTGGCAAGATCGTTGCCGGTGCCGGCCAGCGCGCCGCCGATCAGCGTCAAATCCTCAAGATGGGCGCCCAGCGCGTAGTCGATCGAGGCCTCGACCAGGTCGGTTCCCTCTCCGGTCAGCTCCGTGACGCTGTCGCCCGCGCTGTCGACGATGTACCGGTCGTTGCCCGCGCCGCCGAACATTGCGTCGGCTCCGGTGCCGCCATCCAGCGTGTCATTGCCGTTGCCCGACCGCAATGTGTCAGCGCCGCTCCCGCCCTGCAGAAGCGCGTTGCCAGTGCTGGTGCGGGCGTCGATCAGATTGTTGAGATCGTTGCCCGTGCCGGTGAAGGCGCTGGCTCCGGTATAGATGAGATTTTCGACATTCGCGGTGAGCGCGTAGCTGGACAGTTGCGTCCTGACCGTGTCGGTCCCCTGGCCAAACGCCTCAACGACAGTATCGCCCGCCCCGACGATATAGGTGTCGTTTCCGTCCAGCCCGATGAAGCTGTCCGCTTCCGCGGTTCCGACGAACGTCTCGTTGCGCGCGCTCAGGTCGACCAGTTGCAGGCGACCCTCTTCCGAATCGGCGACCGTAATGTAGCTTCCGTCGGGAGAAATGTGAATTTGGTCGCCGACGCCGATCCGGTTATGCCAGCCGGTCGAAGCGAGGTTGAACTGATCGGCGATCGTCCATGTCCGCACATCATATTTCGCCAGCGTGCCATTGTGCAGGAAAACAAACAGATACTGGCCCTCGGGATCGAAGGCGAGGCCATCCACCGGGCCGCTGATCGAAACCGTCCGCAGAGCACGCAGCGACAGGTCATAGATGTTAAGCGTGCTGTAATATCCAAACTGGACAACCAGACCCGCCTCCTCGCTGATCGCCTGATGCCCAAAGTTGAATCCGGACGTTACGTTCGATTGGTAGTTGTTTCCTTGCGCGACTATTCTGCCTACGCGATCATCGTAGATGAACAACGGGCCGTTCGATATTCCCGGCTCCGCGATCAGCGAAAGATGTCCATCTTCGACGATCAGCGACGAATAGCTTGAATAGTAGCTGGCCCCTGCAAGCGGGGAGAAGGTCCCGGTTGCGATGTCGAACGTCATATTCGGTGCGCCGGTTAGAATCGCGCGCTGGCCATCCACGATTTCAACGTCGTGGAAATGCCCGGTGTCGTAAGACTGCAGCACCGCACCATTGGAGGTCGATACGCGGTGCAGCCGACCCGTGTTCGCACCGGTCGCTTCGATCGCCAGAAGGAACGAGCCGTCTTCGGATAGGCTCATCGATGCGAGCGACGCTCCGACTGCCCAGGTCGCGACGAGGCTGTGGGTCGCCGTGTTGAACACGTCGATCGTGCCATTGTCCCGCGCGACATAGATAAGCGCACCGTCGGGGCTGAACATGGTGCTGCGCGCATTGGCATTCACCAGATTAAAGACACTGTACGCAGTCGTCCCCGTATAGGTCGGCATATTCCCCCCGCTTCGACGTCGAACTCGCGGCGTAGATATCGCGATCGAATGGCAGGGACCAGTCGAATCATAATGAGATAACGTCTTTTATCTGCACATGCGGTGCCGCGCCGACCTGCCGCATCGGCGATAGGGGAGGGGGTGGCAACCGCGCGCCCGCACCCCTATCTCCCCCCTAGCTTCCCCTCCAGAACAAAGCTAGAACTCACCGCATGGCACTTACGCATATCTCGGTCCGCGGCGCGCGCGAGCATAACCTCAAGGGCGTGGATATCGACATTCCGCGCGACACGCTCACGGTCATCACCGGCCTGTCGGGCTCGGGCAAATCGAGCCTCGCCTTCGACACCATCTATGCCGAGGGGCAGCGGCGTTACGTCGAGAGCCTGAGCGCCTATGCGCGCCAGTTCCTTGAAATGATGCAGAAGCCCGATGTCGAGCATATCGACGGTCTGTCCCCCGCGATCAGCATCGAGCAGAAGACCACCAGCCGCAACCCGCGCTCGACCGTCGCGACGGTGACTGAGATCTATGATTACATGCGCCTGCTCTGGGCGCGTGTAGGCATCCCTTACAGCCCCGCGACCGGCCTGCCGATCGCCGCGCAGACCGTCAGCCAGATGGTCGACCGCGTCCTCGCGCTGCCCGAAGGCACCCGCCTCCTGCTCCTCGCCCCGGTCGTGCGCGGCCGCAAGGGCGAGTATCGCAAGGAACTCGCCGAATGGCAGCGCGCCGGCTTCCAGCGCGTCCGCATCGACGGCGAAACCTATCTGATCGAAGAAGCCCCCGCGCTCGACAAGAAGTACAAGCACGACATCGAAGTGGTGGTCGACCGCCTCGTCGTCGGCGGCGATATCGCCACGCGGTTGGCGGAGAGCTTCGAGACGGCGCTGAAGCTGGCGGATGGCCTCGCCTATGTCGATCTGGTGGACACGACGGTAAGCTCCCTCTCCCCTTCAGGGGAGAGGGCCGGGGAGAGGGGCAGTGCGGTTCGCGAAGCCCCTCAGGCGTTTGTCGCGGAAGGGCAGGCCCCTCTCCCAACCCTCTCCCCTGAAGGGGAGAGGGCTAAAGGCGGCATGAAGAACACCGGCATCCCCGACAACCGCATCGTCTTCTCCGAACGCTTCGCCTGCCCGGTCAGCGGCTTCACCATCGCCGAGATCGAACCGCGCCTGTTCTCCTTCAACGCCCCGCAGGGCGCATGCCCGGCGTGCGACGGCCTCGGCGAAAAGCTGATCTTCGACGAAGACCTCGTCGTCCCCAACCACGACCTCAGCATCAAAAAGGGCGCCGTCGTCCCCTGGGCCAAGTCCAACCCGCCATCGCCCTATTACATGCAGGTGCTCGGCAGCCTCGCCCGCGAATTCGGCTTCTCCCTCGACACCCCGTGGAAAGACCTGCCCGGCGAAGTCCAGCTGATCATCCTCCACGGCACCGGCGGCAAGCCGGTCACGCTGACCTTCATCGACGGCCGCAAAAGCTATGACGTGAAGAAGCCGTTTGAGGGTGTCATCGGCAACCTCAACCGCCGCATGCTCCAGACCGAAAGCGCCTGGATGCGCGAGGAACTGAGCAAGTATCAGGCCGCCCATGCCTGCGAAACCTGCCACGGCGCCCGCCTGAAGCCCGAGGCGCTGGCGGTCAAGATCGCCATGCGCGACATCTCCAGCGTCACCCGCCTGTCGGTCGCCGACGCGGTCCCGTTCTTTCAGACGCTCCCCGACGCGCTCACCGGCCAGCAACGCGAAATCGCCCGCGCGATCCTCAAGGAAATCGACGAACGCCTCGGCTTCCTCAACAATGTCGGCCTCGACTATCTCAACCTCGATCGCACCAGCGGCACGCTGTCGGGCGGGGAGAGCCAGCGCATCCGCCTCGCCTCGCAAATCGGCAGCGGCCTGTCCGGCGTCCTCTACGTCCTCGACGAACCCAGCATCGGCCTGCATCAGCGCGACAACGACATGCTGCTCGTCACGCTGCGCCGCCTGCGCGATCTCGGCAACACCGTGCTGGTGGTCGAACATGATGAGGACGCGATCCGCAGCGCCGATTACGTCATCGACATGGGGCCGGGCGCCGGCGTGCACGGTGGACAGGTCGTGGCACAGGGCACCTTCGACGAAGTACTCGCCTGCGAAAACTCGATCACCGCCGACTATCTCGCCGGCCGCCGCGAAGTCCCGCTCCCCAAAAAGCGGCGCAAGGGCAATGGCAAGAAGCTGACCGTTCACAACGCCACCGCCAACAACCTAACCGGCGTCACCGCGAGCATCCCGCTCGGCACCTTCACCTGCATCACCGGCGTATCCGGCTCGGGCAAGTCGAGCTTCACCATCGACACGCTCTACGCCGCCGCCGCCCGCCATCTCAACGGCGCGCGCGTCCTCGCGGGCAAGCATGACAAGATCACCGGCCTCGACCATCTCGACAAGGTGATCGACATCGATCAGTCGCCGATCGGCCGCACCCCGCGCTCCAACCCCGCCACCTATACCGGCGCCTTCACCAACATCCGCGACTGGTTCGCCGGTCTGCCAGAGGCGCAGGCGCGCGGCTACAAGCCCGGCCGGTTCAGCTTCAACGTCAAGGGCGGGCGGTGTGAGGCATGCACCGGCGACGGCCTGCTCAAGATCGAAATGCACTTCCTCCCCGACGTCTACGTCACCTGCGACGTGTGCCACGGCCAACGCTACAACCGCGAAACGCTGGAGGTGAAGTTCAAGGGCCGCAGCATCGCCGACGTGCTCGACATGACGGTCGAGGACGCGGTGGAGTTCTTCAAGGCCGTCCCCCCGATCCGCGACAAGATGGCGATGCTCGCCGAAGTCGGCCTCGGCTATATCAAGGTCGGCCAACAGGCCACGACCCTCTCCGGCGGCGAAGCCCAGCGCGTCAAACTCGCCAAGGAACTCAGCCGCCGCGCCACCGGCCAGACGCTCTACATCCTCGACGAACCCACCACCGGCCTGCATTTCGAAGACGTCCGCAAGCTGCTCGAAGTCCTCCACGCGCTGGTCGAACAGGGCAACACCGTGGTGGTGATCGAACATAATCTCGACGTCATCAAGACCGCGGACTGGATCCTCGACCTCGGCCCCGAAGGCGGCGTCAAGGGCGGCGAGATCGTCGCCGAAGGCACGCCGGAGGCGGTGGCGAAGGAGCCGCGCAGCTATACGGGGAAGTATCTTGCGCCGTTGCTGGAGCGGGGTGGGGTCAAGGAGCGGGCTGAGGTAGCGGCGGAGTGAGGCTCCCATTGTGCGCTCGCTCAAAGTGGATATGTTGCCGTTATATTTTTATTAGTGGGGTGGGAAATGCAGGGCAGCTGGTTCGACGACTACGCCGAGGACGTTGATGACGATCAGATCGACGAATATGACGTTACTGCCACGCCCAACGATTTTAACGTTCTCACGCTTTTTAGCTTTATTGAATCAGGTGCCGTCAAAATACCTGGATTTCAACGAAATTTCGTTTGGGACAAGGTGAGGTCATCGAAGCTGATCGAGTCATTGATCCTTGGGATTCCGGTTCCCCAGTTATTCCTATATGAGCAAAGCAGAAATAATTTTCTAGTAATTGACGGCCAGCAGCGGCTTATGTCGATATACTATTTCATTAAGAGGAGATTTCCTCGTAAAGATAAGAGGGGTGAGCTTCGGGCGATATTCGATCAGCATGGTGGAATTCCTGACAAATATTTGTTTGATGATGAGTATTTTGAGAATTTTGAACTGCGCTTGTCAGGTGGCCTTCCCGGAAAAAGTAACAAATTCCACGGATTGAACTATTCAACATTGGACGATTATAAGACCCAACTCGATCTTCGCCCCATAAGAAACATTGTTGTAAGGCAAAATGCGCCTGAAGATGACGATTCGGCGATATACGAGGTTTTTAATCGCCTGAATACGGGCGGTGTTAATCTGAGGCCGCAAGAAATTCGAACCAGTATGTATCACTCGGATTTCTACGACGTGTTGTATCGCGTTAATCCAGATCAACGTTGGCGACGCATACTTCAATCTGATACGCCCGACCTCCATATGAAGGATATCGAAATTCTTCTTCGAGGTTTCGCGATGCTTATCAATGGTGATGAATATGCGCCATCCATGGTGAGGTTTCTGAATAGATTCTCAAAGCAGAGTCAATCTAACTCGGCGGATCAGAACCAGTACCTAGAGATGCTGTTTTCATCATTTCTAGATGCGACCGCAAATTTAAATGAGAACGCATTCATAAATGTGCGTAATAGTCGTTTTAATATCGCTCTTTTTGAGGCGGTATTTGCTGCGTCTCTGGAACAAGCTTTCCGAGAGCGGCGCGTTGCTAAGCTCAAAATTGATCCCGTTAAGCTGGGGCAGTTGGCATCGGATGGTCAGTTTCAGGACGCGGCGGTTTACGGAACGACGCGAACTGCAAATGTTAAGATCCGTCTGAGTAAGGCTCGCCAGTATCTTGAGGCCCTCTAATGTCTCTCGCAGTCGATAATCTTCATGCGCACAGCAGCGAGATGCATGCGATTTTGCTGGAAAAGGGCGATATTTCTCTAGCGACTACTCTGGACTCGTTACGGAGCAAGAGTCTGCTTTTGGCTGCCGCCAGTTATTTTGAAGTGGAGCTCATTGGTCGAGTGAGATCATTTTGTGAGGACAGGACCGGCTATCGATCGCTACTTTCAGAACTGATCGAGGCGAAGGCGATTTCGCGTCAGTATCATACTTGGTTCGATTGGAAAACCCCGAGCGCTGGGCCTTTCTTTGCTTTGTTCGGGAAGGGTTTCACTGCGTTTATGAAGCAGAGAATGAAAGAAGATCGCAATCTGTCTCAAAGTATTTCCGATTTTCTTAGCATTGGTTCTGATAGAAATAGACTTGTTCATTTAGATTTTGCATCTTTTAGTCTAGATTCAACTGCTGAGGAAGTTTTTCAACGATATGAATCGGGGAAACAATTTGTGTGTAAAATCGGGGATCTGCTCGCTGAATTTGATGATACTCTCAAGGCCGATGTATAGTTTGCGGCGCTATATTTAATCTGAGCCGCCCACTGATTACTGCTTATTCCGACCGCCGCGTAACCCGCACGCGCCCAACCTTCCCCGCAAACGCGCCACGCACCCGCTCGAACAACCAATCCGGGATCGCCCCATGATAGGGCGTGTCGCCGTCCACCAACCGCACATCCGGTCCCGGCCAGCGAAACTGGTTGATCTCCGTCACCATGATCCAGCTTGGTTCGCGATCAAGGCCCAGGTCGCGCTTGACGATCGCCGGCATCTCGACGCCATCGGTCGCAGCGTCCGGCCGGCTATGCGTCACCGCGACGGGAACTCCGGGGACACAATACCTAATTCTCAGTCCTCGGCCCCTCAGCGTAGCACACCACCCATTCCCCCATCGCTGCATTTCTGCTAACTCGGATCGCTTGCTCTTTTTCAGAAGTGGAAGCGACCATGCATCATAAACGAAAGCGCCCGCGCAACCTGCGCGCCGGGTGCAAGCTCTGCAAGCCGTGGAAGGTCAACGGCTATACCACCCACCGCCTCGGCGGGGAGCGGTTCAGCGATCATCGCCGCCGTCACGCCCCGCTGGCGTGACGCTGCGCGCAAAGCTAACCTCCTCCCATGGCCCGCCTAGACACCCAATTCGCCCATCTCGGCCGCAACGCCACCGCGACCGTCGAGCCACCCTTCGACGGCATGGCCTGGTACGCCGGCTACGAACAACGCCACGCCGCCGAGGGGATCGAGGGGCGGCTGGTCATGCAATACAGCTTCACCGAAAGCTGGACCTCCTGGGAAGTCCACCCGCACGGCGCGGAGCTGGTCATCTGCACTGCGGGGGAAATGACGCTGGTGCAGGAATTGCCCGATGGCACCACCACCCGCGAAACCCTCACCCCCGGCGACTATGCGATCAACCCGCCCGGCGTGTGGCACACCGCCGACGTGCCCCCCCGGCACCACCGCCACCGCCATCTTCATCACCCCCGGCGCCGGCACCGACCACCGCCCGCGCTGACCGGG
>VYKW01000196.1_pt1 | contig 26145 bp, 25 predicted proteins | sample 5114451 | NCBI WGS metagenome assembly VYKW01 (sample SAMN12291784, study PRJNA351875) | freshwater metagenome | isolation source: freshwater lake | place: USA: Michigan, Gull Lake | collected 2013-08-08
GGAGACGACCGCGCGGCGTTATGCGCGCGACGCCGGGGCGACGGGTGCGGGACGGGTCGCGCGCGGGCTCAGGGGATCGGGGGCGAAGGGATCGGCGAGCCGCGCCGCATGCAGTTCGAGCGCGCGGCTCCACGCATGGTCGAAGGGCGTGCCGGTCAGGCGATTGCGCAGCGCATGCGCGCTGGACCGCGACATGCCCGCGGCACGCGCGGACCGCGCGATGCTGCCGGTTTCGACAAGCGCGGCGAGGAAGACGCGCTGCCTGGCCGGGGTCCAGTGCGCGCGGACGGGTGGGGTTTGCTGGGTCATCCGACAGGATGAAGCGGATTGTGTGCGTGTAGGACAGCGGGTGGCGGGGCGTGTTGGATGGATTTCGGGTGGGGTGTGGCGTGGGGGTATCCGTCAGGGGGCCGGAGCGCGTGCGCGACGACCTGCGTCCTTGGCGAGGGAGCTTGGTCGGCGCCGAATCCGCGACCACGCGATCTCGCCCGATGACTACGACCGAAGGCACCGATGCGGCAGGCAGCGTTGAGAGTTCGGACTTGCCAACCAGATCGTCGCGCCGACGCCGCTGGTCGAGTTGGACTGTCGACCGCATCGCGTTGGCGGCGGTTTTCCGAATTCAGGCTGGGATGTCGGGCAGATAAAAGCCAGCTACGTTTCCGTAGCTGGCTTAAGTAGCTTCAGCGAACTTCACCGCGGACGCGGTGAATTAGGATGAGGGAAGCTGGGCACGAACGGCCTCGCTGGCGGATACTCGACCGGACGGGGTCGGGGCGGAAAATATTCCGCCACGCTTACCGCTTGCTGTCCGGGGTCGTGCGTACCGGCGTCCACCCGCGACCCGGCGTGGTCGTGGGCGGGAACGTGCGGTTATCGGGCACGGTCGAGTAGTTGTCGTAGCGGCCACCGCGGGGGCCAGTTTCCTGAAAAATGCCGCCGCGATTGCCGCTGTTGGAACCCGGAGTTTTCATTTCATTTCCTTTGCATTCGAGCTGACCGAATCGGCCGAGGCCCAAATTATCGCCGGGCGTAACGTTGTCAATGCAAACATTTGACGTTTGTCACACAAACATGTTATGCGGTTGTGTTGCAGTCGCAACAAGCACGAGGTGTTTGTCCTATTGACATGTTGGAGGTATCCACTCAAATGTGGCGCTGTGGATGAGGGGGCAATCTACCGGGCCTTTGGCCGTGCCGTGGCTGAGCGCAGAAAGTCCGTCGGTAAAACGCAGGCCCGCGTTGCGGCGGAGGTGGAATTGTCCCGCGCCTCGCTGGCCAATATCGAACGCGGGAACCAGCGCGTCTTTCTCCATCAGATACTGGCGCTAGCGGAGGCACTGGAACTTACCAGCGCGCACGAAATTGTTCCCTCGCGGGCAGTGTCGTCCACTCCAGGTCCAAAGGCTGACATTAAGATGTCGGGCGCAAAGGTATCAAAGGATCAAAAGGCCCAGGTGAATAATATCGTGAATGCACTAACGGCTAGCGCACGGCGAGAAGCCCAATGAGCCATTCGGCAAACGAAGCTGGCAAACAGGCGCGCGCAGTTTTGGTAAAAACTGGCCTTACTAATCCGCCAATACCCGTGGAAGAGATCGCCCGTCTTCACGGGATTCTAGTTAAGCATCTCCCGCTGGATGATGAGATGTCTGGCATGTCCTTCATCAAGGACGGAGTTTCCGTTATCGTTGTAAACTCTGGACACCATCCCAATAGGCAAAGATTCACCATTGCTCACGAGCTGGGACATCACATTCTGCATGCTGACTATTTGCGAGATAATGTACACGTTGACAAAGTTATATTTAGAAATAGCAAATCCAGCGATGGAACACAAATAAAGGAAATTGAAGCTAACGCCTTCGCGGCTGAATTGTTGATGCCAGCTTCGAAGCTAAAGCAGTATGTCCACTTGGACTTTAACGATGAGGCTATGATAGCAGCCATAGCTCGCGTATTTCGTGTAAGTACGGCTGCTATGTCTATTAGGTTAGGGAACTTGGACTGAACGTTCAGCTAGTCGCGCTTCCAGTTTTCAGCCCCGATGTATAGCTCGCTGCCCGTTTCCTTGAACACCCGGCTCATCTCTTCCATCCCCTTGAGCGCCGCGGCCTTGCTCGCGGTTGCGGTCTCCGCACCCGTCGGGCCGGTGGCGATGAAACCTTCGACACCCTGATTCTGCTTCGCCGCAAAGTCCCGCACTTCCTGCGTGATCTTCATCGAGCAGCATTTGGGGCCGCACATCGAGCAGAAATGGCCGGTCTTGGCCCCTTCAGCCGGCAGCTCGGGGACGCGCAATACTTCACTATATTGGGGGCGGCGCGGCCTCGCATTGCCGTTGGGCCTGGGGATGGGTGGACCCCGGCACGGGGGCCGGGGTGACGCTGGGAATGGGGTGAGGTTTGGGCGCACCTCGGGCGGCCCCGGCCTGCGCCGGGGCGACGGGGTTGCGGCGAGTTAGTCGTGCTCGCGACCGCCCGCACCCAGATACAGCTCCCGGCCCATTTCGTCATAGACACGGCTCATCTGAGCCATGCCCTTCTCCGCTTCGACGACATCGACCGGCTGCGCCGCAATGAACGCATCCGCATCCTGATTCTGCTTCGCCGCGAAATCGCGCACTTCCTGCGTGATCTTCATCGAGCAGAATTTGGGGCCGCACATCGAACAGAAGTGCGCGGTCTTGGCGCCTTCCGCCGGTAGCGTCTGGTCGTGGTACTGCTCCGCCGTGTCGGGGTCGAGCGACAGGTTGAACTGGTCGCGCCAGCGGAATTCGAAGCGGGCGCGGCTCAGGGCGTCGTCGCGGACCTTTGCCGCCGGGTGGCCTTTCGCCAGATCCGCAGCGTGGGCGGCGAGTTTGTAGGTCACTACGCCGACCTTCACGTCGTCGCGGTCGGGGAGGCCGAGATGCTCCTTGGGCGTGACGTAGCAAAGCATCGCGGTGCCGTACCAGCCGATCATCGCGGCGCCGATGCCGCTGGTGATATGGTCATAGCCCGGCGCGATGTCGGTGGTGAGCGGCCCGAGCGTGTAGAAGGGCGCTTCGCCGCATGCCTGCAGCTGCTTGTCCATATTCTCCTTGATCTTGTGCATCGGCACATGGCCGGGGCCTTCGATCATCACCTGAACATCCTGTTCCCAGGCGCGCTTGGTCAGTTCACCCAGCGTGTAGAGTTCGGCGAACTGCGCCTCGTCATTGGCATCGGCGATGCTGCCGGGGCGCAGGCCGTCGCCCAGGCTGTAGGCGATGTCATACGCCTTCATGATCTCCGTAATCTCGTCGAACTTCTCGTAGAGGAAGCTTTCACGGTGGTGCGCCAGGCACCATTTGGCCATGATGCTGCCGCCGCGTGAGACGATGCCGGTGACGCGCTTTGCGGTCATCGGGATGTAGGGCAGGCGCACGCCGGCGTGGATGGTGAAATAGTCGACGCCCTGCTCCGCCTGTTCGATCAGCGTGTCGCGGAAGATTTCCCAGGTCAGCTCTTCGGCGATGCCGCCGACCTTTTCGAGCGCCTGATAGATCGGGACGGTGCCGACCGGCACGGGGCTGTTGCGCAGGATCCATTCGCGCGTGTCGTGGATGTTGCGGCCGGTCGACAGGTCCATGATCGTGTCGGCGCCCCAGCGGATCGCCCACACCATCTTGTCGACCTCTTGCGCCACGTTCGACGCGACGGCGGAATTGCCGATATTGGCGTTGATCTTGACCAGGAGGTTGCGGCCGATCGCCATCGGTTCGGATTCGGGGTGGTTGATGTTGTTGGGGATGATCGCGCGGCCACGGGCGACCTCGTCCCGGACGAATTCCGGGGTGACGTAATCGGGGATCGACGCGCCCCAGCTTTCGCCGTCGCGGACGTATTCGGACAGCATCTGGCGGCCGAGATTTTCGCGGGTGGCGACATATTCCATTTCGGGCGTGACGATGCCGCGCCGTGCATAGTGCATCTGGCTGACATTCATGCCGGGCTTGGCGCGCAGCACCTTCTTGCGGACATTGGGGAAGGGCTGGACCCCGCCGCTGCGGTCGGGACCGAGCTGGCCGTTATCCTCCGGGCGCACCTCGCGCTGGGTCACTTCCTCGACATCGCCGCGTTCGCGAATCCAGTCGCGGCGGAGCTCCTGAAGCCCGGCCATGATGTCGATGCGGGCGTTGGCGTCGGTGTAGGGGCCGCTGGTGTCATAGACGCGCACGGGCGGTTCGCCGCTGGACGGTTCGAGATGGATTTCGCGCATCGCGACCTTGCGCGGCCCGACATGGATCTTGGTCGAGCCGCGGATCGCGCCGGTGGTGACCTTGAGTTCGGGATGCGTGGGATTGTCGGCCATGATGCGCTCCAATATCGCGGAGAGCGCACGGTTTTCGGGTGAAAGCCGCCCACTCCCTACGCCGGTGTCAACCGGATCAGGTTCAGCGGGTCGAAGGCTCCTGCCCTCCTCTCAAGCGCGGATCGGCGCTCCCCCGGGGATGGCAGGGTTGTAGGCGCAAAGGCGGGACGGTGGAAGCCCCGGCGTGGCGCGATCAGCGCGCCAGCTTGTCACCGAGGATCGCGACCCACACGATCAGGTTCGCCGCGCCCCCGGCCAGCGTCCAGTAGAGCGCGTGGCGCAGCAGCCGCGACTGGGCGTCGATCGAGCGGATGAAGGCGGCGAGCACGCGGCGGCGCAAGGATTCAGGGCTCTCCAGACCCTCGCCGCCGACCTCTTCGCCGATCAGCATCGCGCGCAGGCAGAGGAAGCTCGACACGATCAACGGGATCAGCGCGGCGCAGCAGGCAAGGGTCAGGACCGGCTGGCTCGGCGCGTCGAGGCTGAGCGGCGCACCGGGCGAGGCGGAGATCGGATGCGTCCCGATGGTCACCATCAGCGCATTGAACGCGAGCATCGCGCCGAGCCGGATCGACAGGTCGAGATCGCGATTCTCGAGAAATTCGAGATCGGCGATGAACCGCGCGTCGATCTCCTCCCCCCGCGCATCCTGAAACGCGCGAAGGGCAGTCCGGAACGTGATGGGCGGGCGACGCATGCGGCAAATGCCTAAAGCGCGCTTCCGCCCGCCGCAACCGTCAGAACGAGAGCGCCAGCCCGGCGCCGGCGGTCCACTGATGCCGCGTCCCGGCGATCGAGACGAGCGGCGAGTCCGCGACGTCGCCGACCAGCTTCTTGTACGTGCCGCCCGCGACCAGCGCGAGACCTTTGGTCAGATTGCCGGTGAGCGCATGGGTGAACATGCCGCCAACGGTGATGTCCTTCTGCCCGCCCTCCGGCGTGTAGGTCGGCAGGCCGCTAGCGAGGCTGCCCGCCGGGGTGACCCCGAAATAGGTGCGGGCGTAGCGGTCGCCGACGATCTCCGAACTGGCGAACAGGGTGACCAGCGCCTTGGTGCTGAGCGGGGTCATGTAGGTGACCGACGGGTTGAAGATGCCGCTGCGGTGGATCTTGGTCACGTCATGGCGGTAGCTGAGGCTGACCGACAGCGTGTCGAAGTCGTGGAGGATCCCGGTCTTGGCGATGCCGACATAGCCGCCGACCTCGACCGCCGTGTCGATCTCGCCCAGCGCGGCGACGCGGGGGTCCGCGATCGCGTCGCGGTTGGTGCGGTTCAAGTTGAGGACCGCGACCGGGCCGAGCTGGAAATTCCAGTCCTTGCCCGCGAATTCGGGGATCACATCGAGGCTGGCGCGATTGCCGAGCACGGTGAAGCTCATCCCCGCGACGGTGCCGTTGGCGGCGGGCGCCGGAATCCAGCGATTATCGTCCGACCCCTCATAGTCCGGCAGCCACACCCCGCCGGCAGCGACGGTCAGGCGCGCGCCCCCCTCTTGTGCGGCTTCCGACTGTTCGGGCGTCGGGGCATTGTCCTGCGCCAGCGCAGGCGTAGCGAGGGTGACAGCGAGGAAGGCGGAAAGAACGCGGATACGCATGAAGGTGATTCCCTGAACCTGTTTCAGGGCGCAACGCTGCACTGCGGAAATGGATGCATGATGGACTTAGAGGCCGTGCGTCATGCTTGAATACCATAGCACTGAGTGCTACATAAGGTCATGGCTGATCCGCCACCCAACCCGCGCGCATTCAAGACAGCCTGGTTCGCCCGGGCGGCACGAAAGGCGAAGATCGCGGATGCTGCTCTGGCCCGAGCCATCCACAGGCAATAGCAGGTCAGGCCGACGATCTGGGCGGTGGCGTGTACAAGAAGCGCCTGTCGAACAACCAGGTTCGATCGATCCTGCTGGCGCGCGGGGGTGAGCGCTGGGTCTATGCGTATCTGTTCGCCAAGCAGGATCGGGCGAATATCGACGATGCGGAGCTGCGCGCCTTTCGCAAGCTTGCGGCGCTCTATGGCGCGAAGACCGATGCGGAAATCGAAGCCGAACTTGCCGCAGGGGAATTGATGGAGATCGAACTATGACCACCAAGCGCAAGTTCAAAAGCGACGCATTCGATGCGATCCACAGCGCGGTCGCCGGGATGCATCGCGCAGGAACGATCGACAAGGCGACAATGCGCGAGTTCGACGCGGCCTGCCTGTCGGCGGTGCCCGATTATGCGCCGGAGGATATCCAACGGCTGCGCGAGGCGAACAAGGTCAGCCAGCCGGTCTTCGCCCGCTACCTCAACACCAGCGAATCCACGGTGGAGAAATGGGAGAGTGGGGCAAAGCGACCGAGCGGGATGGCACTGAAGCTGCTCGCGATTGTCGAGAAGCATGGGTTGCAGGTGCTGGGATAACTCCGTGGATCGAAGACTTGGCGGTTCTCCACAGCCTTTGTGTCGATGAAAGTAACATTTTCTCAATCACATAATTATGTCAAGCCTACTCATTTCGGATTCTTTACATGCACCCCTCTTGATCGAGAAATGTAGAAGTGGGACAAAGTCCGAAGGACTGACGCCATCAATCCGATCACTTTTGTCTCTGCGGAGAACCGTGATGAATCGATGGCAGGCCGTTACCGAAGTTGTGAAGGCGCTAGAGCGCGCAGATCGACCAGCTTTTGCACTTGTGGCGTGGCTGGCGGTCCTCGTTGTTCCCTTAATCGGGTTTGCCGGAGCGGCGCTGCTATTGTTGCGATGAAGCGGTTTACCCGCTCAGAGCATATACTTCATCTTCACCTGCTGCTTCGCGCCGTCGAGGGGGAAGCTGGCGGAGTTGAATTTGGGCGGGCCGAAGGTGATGGTGGGGTTGCGGCTGAAGCCGAAACCTTCCTTGGGAATGCCCATCATCGTGTCGAGCTTCTTGTTGCTGTTCGCGTCGTGGATGACGGCGACGGCGTAATTGGCGCTGGCCAACCCTTCGAAGCTGGTCGCCGGGTGCGCGGCAGAAATCGTGCGCGAGATGGCGCGCGGGTCGTCCTTGCAATCGGGGAAGCTGTCGGGCCGCGCGGTCAGGCAGATCTGCAGCACGCCCTTGGCATTGCGCAAATTGGTGATTTCAAGGTCGAAGCTGCCCACCGGCGAGGCCGCCGGAAGCAACAGCAGCGCTGCGGGCAGCAGCGCGCGCATGTGATTTTTCGAAATCGCCAATCCCCCGGTCGGTGCCGCAGACCCGGTCCCAGAAGCGGAAATAGAGACCATAGTTGCACCCATATTGCTCATGATGCCGCTGATGATGGCTCGCGGTGATCAACCACGCTCCAAGTGGCCCCCGCCACATCATCCGCGGGAATACCTCCCACCCCATGTGATTGGTTACACCCATAACGGTCATGATTCCAAGCACCAACGCCAATGCGCCGACATGAATTGGAATTGCGAAGACCAGAGCCGGAATGACGACGGCGCCGGTCAGCGCCTCGATCGGGTGAAAGCTCATCGCGGCCCAGGCGGTGGGCGGGCGGCTCTCATGATGCACGGCATGCGCGATGCGGAACCAGCGCGGCTGATGCATCCAGCGATGCGTCCAGTAGAACCAGGTGTCGTGCGCGAAGAGATAGAGGAACACCGACAGCGGCAGATACCACAGCGGGTAGCTCGACACGTCGGTGTAGATCCGCGTCCAGCCCAGATTCTGCCACCCCCAGGCGACCACGCCGGCGGGGATGCCATAGATGGCGGCGCTGGCGAGGCTCCACATCAACTCGCGCCGCATCTGGCGGTCGAGCCCGGCATAGAGGCCGGGATGCCGGAGGCGCGTTGCCCAGGCGAAGGCGCCCGAGACGATCAGATAGCGCACCCCGACGATCAACGTCATCGCGAGTGCCGACAAGAGGATGGCGAGCCACATGCACCCGCTCTACATGAAACTGGTGCGTCGCAACAAACGGAGAAACCCGTAATTTCACCTGTCGTCACCCGTTTCGCGCCGAGCCCCACCGGGCGGCTGCATATGGGCCACGCCTTTTCGGCGATCGCGGCGCATGATTTTGCCCGCGCGCGGGGTGGCCGCTTCCTGGTGCGGATCGAGGATATCGATGGCACGCGCAGCCGGGCCGAGCATGTCGATGCAATTCTGGCGGATCTGAACTGGCTGGAGCTGGAGTGGGATGGCGAGGTGCTGTTCCAGTCTTCGCGGCTGGATGCGTATCAGGCGGCGCTGGACGATTTGCGCGGACGCGGGCTGATCTATCCGTGTTTCTGTACGCGGGCCGATATCGCCGCGAGCGCCAGTGCGCCGCATGGGCCGGAGGGATTGGTGTATCCGGGGACGTGCCGGGGGTTGGTCGCGCCGGATTTGAGCGTGCCGCATTGCTGGCGGCTGGATGTGGGGGCGGCGCTCCAATCCCTAGAACGTCACCCCCGCGAAAGCGGGGGCCCATCTCCTGACATTGCGTCTGACCGCGCCGGTGCTGGAGGTGGACAGTCCGGGAGATGGGCCCCCGCTTTCGCGGGGGTGACGGTAGGGTTGCGGTTCGAGGATAGTCGCCACGGCACTATTGCCGCCGACCCCGCAGCGCATGGCGATGTCGTGCTGGCGCGCAAGGATGCGCCGGCGTCCTACCATCTCGCCGTCACCATCGACGATGCGGCGCAGGGGGTCACCGATGTCGTGCGGGGCGAGGATTTGTTGGCGGCAACGCATGTCCATCGGTTGTTGCAAGCGCTGCTCGACCTGCCCGTGCCGCGCTACCATCACCATCGGCTGCTGACCGGGCCGGATGGAGAGCGGCTGGCGAAGCGGCATGGCGCGCCGACGCTGGCGGCAATGCGCGAAAACGGGATCGATGGGCGGGCGCTGGCTGATGCGTTGCGGCGGGGCGAGGTTCCGGTTGGAATCGGCGCGGCGAAGGACTAGATTAGCGCCATGCAGCTCTTCCTGGTCCTCCTGCTCGTCGCCGCAATGCTGGCCACCGTCTTCGCCCTGATCAAGGGGATCGTCGCATTTCTGCGCACGACCGAAGCGGAACTCAAATCGGGCGAAGGGCCGAGCGCGTCGGCGCTCAAATCGAACAAGGCGATGCAGCAACGGATCCTGTTCCAGGGGATCGCGATTGCGATCGTCGCACTGCTGTTGCTGATGGCGAGCGGAAAGTAAGGGGGAGACCCCCTCCCGATGGTCAAACTCAACAAGATCTATACGCGCACCGGCGATGACGGGACGACGGGGCTGGTCGACGGGTCGCGCGTTGCCAAGCATGATGCACGGCTGGCGGCGATGGGCGATGTCGATGAGGCGAACAGCGCGATCGGCGTCGCGATTGCCGCGATCGGGACGGGCCATCCTGCGCCGCTGCTGACCACCGTGCAGAATGACCTGTTCGATCTGGGCGCGGACCTCGCCACGCCGGGCGAGAATTTCGAGCCGGGCGAGATGACGTTGCGCATCGTGCCGGCACAGGTCGCGCGGCTGGAGGCGGCGATCGACTCGGCCAATGCCGCGTTACCGCCGCTGACCAGCTTCATCCTGCCGGGCGGATCGGCGGCGTCCGCCGCGATCCATCTCGCGCGCGCAATCGTGCGCCGGGCCGAGCGCAGTGCGACCACGGCGGCGATGGCGATGCCGATCAATCCGCAGGCGGTAATCTACCTCAACCGTCTGTCGGACCTGCTTTTTGTGCTTGCGCGCGAAATGAACCAATCCGCAGGTGGCGACGTTTTGTGGACGCCGGGGGCGCATCGCTGAGCTGAGGAATTGACCCTCGTCGCGTTTCGGGGTAGGAGAACGAAATGCGAACGAAGGCGATGCCCGCCGCGTGCTGCACAACGCTTGAAGCGCGGTTTCGCGCAGTGCGGGGGCTTTCCGCCGATCTCGTCGCGCCGCTGTCCGATGCCGATGCGAGTGTCCAGTCGATGGACGACGCCTCGCCCGCGAAATGGCATCTGGCCCATACGACATGGTTCTTCGAGACGTTTGTCCTGCGCGATTTCGTGGACGGCTATCAGCTGCACGATGACCGCTTCCCGTTCCTGTTCAACAGCTATTACGAAGCCGAGGGGCAGCGCCATGCGCGGTCGCGGCGCGGGATGGTGACGCGGCCGTCGCTGGCGGAGGTGCTGGACTATCGCGCGGCGGTGGATGCGGCGCTGGTCGCGGCTTTGCCGGACTTGCCCGAACCGGCGTTGGCGCTGGTCGAGCTGGGCTGTCACCATGAGGAGCAGCATCAGGAATTGCTGCTGACGGACATCCTCCATCTGTTTTCGTGCAACCCGGTCGAGCCGGCGATGTGGCCGGGCGAGCGCAAGATACCGGTCGAAATGCCGGGGCCGATGCGCTGGATCGCGGGCGCCGAAGGGGTCGCCGAGATCGGGGCGCAGGGCGATGGCTTTGCCTTCGACTGCGAGGGGCCGCGGCATCGCGTGCTGCTCCACCCCCATGCCATTGCCGACCGCACCGTCACCAATGGCGAATGGGCGGCGTTTATTGCCGATGGCGGCTATCGCGACCCGCGCCACTGGCTGTCCGATGGCTGGGCGTGGGTCCAGGCGCAGGGCATCAAGGCGCCGCTCTATTGGGAGCAAGGCGACGGCGGCTGGACGCGGTTCGGGCTGGACGGGCGACGCGCGATCGATCCGGCCGCGCCGGTGACGCATGTGAGCTTTTTCGAGGCCGACGCCTATGCCAGCTGGGCCGGCGCGCGACTGCCGACCGAGGCGGAATGGGAGGTTGCGGCGCGCGGGCATGACCCAGCGGGCGGCAACCAGCTCGATCGCGCCGGGCCGGTCGAACCGAGGCCCGCTGTGGCGGGTCCGGCGTTCTTTGGCGATGTGTGGGAATGGACCGGCAGCGCTTACCGCCCCTATCCCGGCTTTGCCGCCGCGCAGGGCGCGGTCGGCGAGTATAATGGCAAGTTCATGAGCGGGCAGTTCATCCTGCGCGGCGGGAGCTGCGCAACGCCGCGTGGCCATGCGCGGGCCAGCTACCGCAACTTCTTTTATCCGCACCAGCGCTGGCAGTTCACCGGCGTGCGCCTGGCGAAGGATCTGTAATGCTCAAGCAGGAAATCGAGGATGGTCAGGCGAGCCTGGCCGATCCGGCGTTTCGCGCCGATGTGCTGAATGGCCTCGCCGCGCGGCCACGCGCGATCCCGGCGCGCTGGTTCTATGACCGGCGCGGGTCGGAGCTGTTCGAAGACATCACCCGCCTGCCCGAATATTATCCGACGCGGACCGAGACGGCGTTGCTGGAGCGGGTGTGCCCGGAGGTTGCGCGCGAGACCGGCACCGGCGGCGCGGTGATTGAGTTCGGCTCGGGATCGTCGGCCAAGACGCCGGTGCTGCTGCGCGCGGTGCAGCCAGCGGCCTATGTTCCGATCGATATTTCGGGCGACTTCCTGCGGGATTCGGCGCGGGAAATTGCGGCGCAGTTTCCGGGGCTCGCGGTCGAGCCGGTCGAGGGGGATTTCCTCAAGCCGCTCAAACTGCCCGCTGGGATTGGCGGCCTCGCGCGGCTCGGCTTCTTTCCCGGATCGACGATCGGCAACATGGCGCCGGTCGCGGCGGTGGATTTGCTCCGCGCGATGCGGGCGTCTCTAGGTGAGGGATCGTCGCTGCTGATTGGGATCGACCAGATCAAGGACCCGGCAGTGCTGGTCCCGGCCTATGACGATGCGGCAGGAGTAACGGCGGCATTCAACTTGAACCTGCTCGAGCGGATCAACGCCGAGCTTGCGGGGACGATCCCGGTCGATGCCTTTGCGCATGTTGCGCGGTGGAATGACGATCGCGCGCGGATCGAGATGCACCTGGAGGCGACGCGGGCGGTGACGTTCGAGGTCGATGGACGCGGCTTTGCAATGGCAGCGGGCGAGACGATTCACACCGAGAACAGCCATAAATATGGCGACCGCGATGCGCGCTTGCTGCTGGCCGCGGGCGGATGGACGGTGACGCGGACGTGGACCGATGATGCCGGGCTGTTTGCGCTCTATCTGGCCGAGGCGCGCGCGGTGGAGGTTGCGCCTTAGCCTCTCCTTATCGTCACCCCGGGCTTGACCCGGGGCCCAGCTGCCTTGACCGCCCGAAGAAGCGGGACCCCGGCTCAAGGCCGGGGTGACGAAAGAGGTCAGGCTCGCTTCGGTTCGATATTCCCGCTCTCCCGCCAGCGACCGCGCAGGAGCTTTGCGGCGAGGGCGGGAGCGCCGGGGCGGACGAACAGCCAATCGCGGATCGCGGGACCGGCGTCGGCGCCGATCACGCGCTTGTAGCCGCTGTCGCCCGCGCCCCAGTCGACGGTGGTGATGCCGTCCTCAAGCGCACGGACAAGGTTGCGGTAATAGAGCAATTTCCCCGGCGAGTGTTTGGCGACGGCGGGATCGTAGCTGTTGGCGATGGCATATTTGAGCGACCCGGCGTTGAGGTCGAACGAGAAGGCGGTGGGTGTGCCATCGATGCGCAGCACCGCCGCCCACAGCATGTCGGCGATCACCGGGTCCTGCGCCGCGGCGCGCCAGAAGCCACCGTGGCCGGACTCGGTAAATTTGGCATCGCGCCCGTCGGTGCGGTCGGCGATCCAGCTTTTGCGCTCGACATCTGCCAGCGCGTCGAACGCCGGCGCAGTCCAGTCGGCGCCGCTGACGAAGCTCCATTCGGGTTCGCCATGGTCGGCGAGGTGCTTTTCGTGGAAGCGGTTCTTGCGCAGGGTCGAGTTGCGCGGCCACGTCCCCTCCGCCTGCAGCGCGGCCATGTCGAGCAGGAAGCTCTCCGCGACGAAGCGGTCGAGCGCGATCCAGCCGCGTGTGGCGGCGGCGGCGCGCAGCCCCTCCAGTGCGGGGTCGCCGTCATAGACCGGGCCGATGCGCAGCGCGTTGGCATGGCGGGCGAGCAGGTCGAGCGCGACCTCGAACGCTTCGGTCCCGGCATCCTGTGCGACCGGAAAACTACGGAACGGCCAGTAGCAGCCGGGCACTTGGGCGACCCGCAACGGCGCTGGGCCGGTGGCGACCAATGGCAGCGCGAGCACCGGCACGCCTTCGCGCGCGACCGTCAGCGTGCGCGCTGCGCCGCCATAAGCGTGGAGCGCGGCGGCGAACCAGCCATAGCGCAGGAAGCGATGCGTCGGCGCGGCGGATGCGGCGACGCTGTCGATCGCGCTCGCGAGGCCATCGCCGATGCTGGCGGTCAGCAGCGGCGGCAGGCGCGTGAAGTCGGCAAGCGGCATCGGCTTCGTCATGCGGGCGGTCTAGCGCCAAGTCGTTACGAATGGGTTGGCGGGGCAGGGTTAGCGCCATAAGCTGGACGTCATGCAGGCTCCCATGATCTCCACCGTCGCCGCGACGATCCAGATATCGATCGCGCCCGTGTTCCTGCTGGCGGGTATCGCCGGCATATTGAACGTGCTGGTCGGGCGGATGGCGCGGGTGGTGGATCGCGCGCGCAAGATTGAGCAGTTGCACCCGGTCTCGACCGGGGCAGAGCATGAGCGGCATGTGTGGGAGCTGCGCCTGATCGACCGGCGGCTGTCGATCATCAACACATCGATCTGGCTGTGCGTCGCGAGCGCGATTGCGATCTGCCTGGTCGTCGCGCTGCTGTTCGGGGCGGAGATCGTCCATCTCGACATCGGCGTGGTGGTGGCCGCCGCGTTTATCGCGTCGATGCTGTTGCTGACCGCGGGGCTGGTGGCATTCCTGTTCGAAGTGCGCCTGTCGGTGCAGGCGGTGCATGTGCGCGAGGAATTGCTGGAACGCGACCGGGCAGGTTAATTCCGCTCCCGCGCCTGCGCCACGGCGCGCTTGAGCGTGGGCAGGTCGACCAGGCCGGGAACAAGATAGGGGCCGACCAGCAGGGCTGGCGTGCCGCTGAGTGCCAGCGTGCGGGCATGGCCGTTGGTGCGGGCGAGCAGCGCGTCGATCTCGCCCTTGCGCTGGACTTGATCGCGCTGCAGCCGCTTCCAGTCGACGCCCGCAGCATCGGCGGCGGCGCGAATCTTGGCTGCGTCGATGCGGCCCGATTGCCCGATCAGCGCGCGGTGGAAGGGGAGATGCTTGCCCTGAAAGCTGGCGGCGATGGCGGCGCGCGCGGCGGGGCCGGAGCCGCCGCCGAGGATCGGCCAGTCGCGGTAGACAACCCGGACCTTCGCATCGCTCGCCATCAGCGCGTCGAGCGTCGGACTGAAGCGGCGGCAATAGCCGCACTGATAGTCCGAAAACACAACGATGGTGACATCATGGCCGCGCGGGGCGACCGTCGGGGCGAGCGGGTCGTTGCGGATCTTCTCACGGATCGCTTCGGCCGCATCGCGACGGCGCGTGTCGCCGGATTCGGAGACGCCTTCATCCTGCGCGGCGAGGAGCAACGGCGCGACGAACGCGAGTGTGACGGCAGCGAAGAAGCGAATCATGCCAGCGCCTTAGCGCAGGCGCGCGGTCATCAGGAAGCGTTCGCGGCTTTGCGCGGCCTTGCGGCGCAATTCGCTGATCTCGCGCTCTTCGGTTGCGTCCAGCATCGCTTCGAGCAGCCGGTTGAAATGCTGGCGCATCGCGATGCGCGCCGCACCGGCGTCGCCGACGCGTAGTGCATCGACGATGGCGGCGTGTTCGCGCTGACGGGTGCGGCCGTCATGCTGGCAGACGCTGGCATAGGTGGTGCGCACTTCCGGCATTTCGGTGCGCATGCGCCACAGCTGCTTGATGACATGGATCACCGCCTGATTGCCCGAGGCAGACGCGATCAGCAGGTGAAACTCCTGATCCGCCGCGGTCGAGGCGGCGTCATCGCTGTCGTCGCGACCCATGATCTCGAGCAGCTCGTCGAGCCGGGCGAGCATTTCCGGCGTGACGGTCGATGCCGCAAGCGCCGCAGCCTCGCTTTCGAACAGCGAGCGTGCTTCGGTCAGCTCGAACGCGCTGACCTGCGGTGGCGCGTCGGTCGGCGCGGGCTTGCCGTCGGTGACATAGACGCCCGATCCGGTCTTGATGATGATGCGACCCAGCGCCTGAAGCGCGATCTCCGCTTCCCGGATCGTCACACGGCTGACGCCGAAGCGCTCGGCCAGCTCGCGTTCGCCGGGCAAGCGGGTGCCGGGGGGGAACACGCCCTGATCGATCAACGCGGTGATCTGATCGGCGATCCCCTGGTATAGCCGGTCAGCCATTGCGCTCCTCACCAATTCGCATGGCCCGATCCTTATTGCCTTCACACCAAAGCGCAAGCGGGGAGGGGTGAGGTGGGTGGCGCATCGCGCTCGCGATGTGCCCGCACCGGTTCGCGACCCCTCCTAAATCCGGAACCGCGCGCCGATGAAGTAGCGCGGCCCGTAATAGTGATATTGCCGGATGCTGCCGACCACCGGCATGTCGGTGACCTTGGGCGAATCGAAGATGTTGGTCGCCTCGGCCCGCAGCGAGATGTTGCGGTTGACGTTGAACGATGCGCGCAGGTCGAACGTCTCGTTGCCACGGACATAGCGCAGCTGCGTATTGCCGCCGACAAAGTCCTGATAATAGCTCGACCGATAGTTGTAGATGCCCTGGAGCGACAGGCCGCCGATCTCGTAATAGAGCTGCGCCGAGACGACGTGCTTGGAGAAGCCGCTAAGGCCGGCGGGCGGGATGATCCCCTCGCTGACCGTACCGGTCAGCGGATCGAGGATGTCGCCGAGGCTGATATCCTCATTCTCGAAATTGGTGTCGGCATAATTGTAGCTGAGCTTGCCGCCAAAGCCGTCGAGCGGCTTGGGCAGCCACGAGAAGCGGTTCGCGAGCGTGACTTCGACGCCCCAGAGCTGGCTCTTGCGGTCGCTGTTGGCGGTCTGGATCACCGGCACGCTGACGCTCTGGCCGCCGATCGAGAATTGCTCGTTGGTCACGAACGGGGTGAAGCCGCCGCTGAATTCCTTGAAATACAGCGTCGCCGAGAAGAGCGAGTCGCGGTTCGGATAATATTCGAGCGCGATGTCGCCGTTCCACGACATCAGCGGCTTCAGTGCCGGGCTGCCATTGGCGCGGATTTCGTTGATCGCGTCGGCGATCGTGGTCCCGCTGGCGTCGAGCACGAAGGTGCGGCCCGCTCCGAGCGCGCTGGGCGCCGGACGCGACATCGCGCGGTAAGCGGCGGCGCGGAGCAGCAGGCGGTTGGGTTCCAGCTCAAAGATCGCGTTGACACTGGGCAGGATGCGGGTCGTTTGCGCCTTCAACGTCACCGTGTCGAACGTGCCCGGCGTCGGGGTCAGCGTGACCGTGCTGTCGGGATTATTGACCACGGTGAACGCGCTGCGCAGGCCGACCGAGGTCAGCTTGGTATTGACCACGCGCACACCGAAATTGCCGCGCACTGGCATGTCGCCAAGGTCGCCCGCATAGTCGGCCATGATGTACCCGGCGAGCGTGGTTTCGGTGACGTCGCGATTGGCGGGCGAACGCAGCTCGGCCGGGAGGCCGGGGTCTTCGGTCCCGATATATTCGCGCATCAGGCACAGCGGGTCGAACGTCGCCCAGCTGGTGATGCTGTTACCCTCGGCCTGCTCAAGGAAGCCGGTTTGCGGGAAGGCGGTGCGGCACAAGGTGTTGATCCGCGCATCCTCCCGCCCCGCAGCGGGCGGACCCGACGGGTTGAGATTGAATTCGTTGCGGACGTCATAGTCGGTGAAGGTCTGCTGCGCCCAGCGACCGCCGACGGCGATGTTGGTGATGAAGCCGTCGAGCCGGTAGTCGAGGTCGAGGCGCGCGCCCCAGATCTCGTTCTGACGGCGGCTTTCGTCGCGGCGGATGCGGGCATCATCCCAGAACAGCGCATGATTGGTGGGATCAAAGCGCGGATCGAAGGTGACCGTCGGCGCGAAATTCCCCGCCTGTACCTCATAGGTATAGGGTACGCGCATGCTGCTGGTGCTGAACGGCGCGGTCGCGAAGAAATTGCGGGTGCCGTTCATGTCGAACGGATCGGTGCGCAGGCGGACCTGACGCTCAATCTCGGTCCGGATTGTGCGCGAATAGGCACCGTCGAGCGCGACCGTCAGGCGATCCCCGCTCCAGCGCAAATTCGCGCCGCCGCCCAGATACTCTTCCGACCGCGACAGGTTGGAAGCAGTGGATTCAACCGCGCTCAGGCCGTTCATCCGCTGGATCACGCCATTTTCATCATAGACGACGTTGGTCAGGCCATAGCGCATCTCGGAAATGTTAAGGTCGCGGCGGTTCTCGACGAACGTGCGGTCGGACCATTGACCGTCGATATTGAGTTCGAGCCGGTCCGAGAATTGCCATTGGATCGCGCCGAACACCGCATCGCGCACATCGACTTCGCTGATCTGGCGCCACGCCATCGAATTGGGGGCGAGGTAGAAGGGCGTGCCCGCCGCAGCCTGTGCGCGCGTGACCGCCGTGCAGTTATTGTTGGCGACGACGATGGTCGCGTTGCACGCGGTCCAGGTTGAGCTGCCCGCGACGGTTTCTTCGGGGTTGTTGGTGTCGTTGCGCTGCACGCCGATCGCGATGCCGACTTCACCCAGCCCGCCGAGCTTGAACTGGTCGACATAGGACAGGGTGCCGCGCCAGCCCCAGGCGGACGATCCGGTGACCTTGTCCTGATAGGGGCTGTAATTGGCCTTGATCTCACCCTGAATGCGCATCTTGCCGAAATCGAGCGGGCGCAGCGTGCCGATGTCGATCGTACCGGCGACGCCGCCTTCGACGAGATCGGCCTGCTGGGTTTTGTAGATCTTGATGTTGTTGACCAGCTCCGCCGGGAACTGGTTGAAATTGACCGCGCGGTCGCCCGAGCCGTTGGTGGCGTCGCGGCCGTTGAAGGTCGAGTTGCTGAGGAACGGGCCAAGGCCGCGCAGCGCGATTTCCGATGCGCCGCCCTTTTCGCGGTGCGTGGTCGCGCCGGTGATGGTCTGGATCGCCTCACCCACCGACAGCGCGGGCAGGTCGCCGATTTCATCAGTCGACAGCGCATCGACGATCGCGGTTTCGCGCTTCTTGACGTCGATCGAGGTGCGCAGGGTTTCGCGGATGCCGGTGACGACAACCTCGTCCTCCGCTGGGGCTTCGGCGTCCTGCGCCAGCGCGGGCATAGCGACGAGCAGCGGCGCTGCGGCCCCGGCGAGCAGGATGGTGCGGAATGCGCGCGACGTGCGTGCGGCGTGAACGAGCATGGCCATCAGCCCTCTCCCCTAAATTTATCTTATGGCTGCTTTGGTCGCCGGTCATGGCAATTCTGTCAACCTGTTATTTAGTCCTATTTCAGTAATTGGTCCTACCAGTTGGTCAGGGCACCAGTTGCGATGCGAGCGCCGGAACCGCCCGGGCAAGGTCGTCGGCCATCAGTCGCGCGAACACCCCGGCCCCGGTTTCGCCGAGATGGGTGTAGTCGAACTTGCGCGTATGCTGGCCGCGCGCGCCGCCGGGACGGGTCGGCAGGTCGGGTTCGCGTGCGTCCTCGGTCGCGCGCTGCTTGAGCGTGGTCCCGGCCTTGGCGGCGGCGCGCTCTTCAGCGGTCGGTTCGGCCTGAGCGAGCGCCAGCGAATCCTCGGCCCCCAGCTTCTGCACCACGGCAGCGCTGCGGCGGTTGAGATCGACCAAAGGGGTCTTGGTCGCGGTGGCGACCTTGCGCACCTCTTCCGACCATTGGTCGAGCGTGTTGTCGAGCTTGCCGTTCTTGAACACGCGGCGGGTCAGCGGGGTGACCAGCACCGGAATCGCCCCGGCGGCGCGGACTTCCTCGACCATTTTGGTCAGGTTCGCGGGGAATTCGGTGGTGCGGTCGGTCCAGCGTTCGGGCGCGCTCGACTGATCGTTATGGCCGAACTGGATCAGCACATAGGTCGCCTTGTAGCCCGGCACCTTGGCCTCGGCGAGTGCGATGGCCCAGCTGCCCTCTTTGACATAGCTGCGCGTCGAGCGACCGCCGCGCCCGGCATTGAGGCAGGCGACCGAGGATTTGACGTGGCGCGCGCAGAACATCGACGCCCAGCCACTGCCCACCGCCATCGTCGAATCGCCGACCAGTACGATCTTGATCGGGTCGATCGGCGGCGCGTCGGTGCGCTCCTTGGTCTGCGCCAGAGCGGCGGCAGGGAGCAAGGCGAGCGCGGTGATGGCAGTGGCTAGCGTCCGGGTCATGAGAAGGCGAGTCCCCCATTGATGTCCATGTTCAGCCCGGTGAGGAAGGCGGCGTCCTCAGAAGCGAGGAACGCGACGGCGGCGGCAACCTCGTCCGGATGGCCTTCGCGGCGCAGCGGGGTGTTTCCGGCGACCGCGGCACGCCCCTCGGGCTTCGAGAAGATGTCGTGGAAGCTGGTGCCGATCAGGCCCGGGCACAGCGCGTTGACGCGGATGCCCTGCGGCCCCAGCTCCTTCGCCCAGCCGCGCGTCAGCGTGGTCAGTGCGCCCTTCGACGCGGCATAGATGCTCGCGCCCGGCCCGCCGCCGTCGCGCGCGGCGAGCGAGGACAGGTTGACGATCGCCGACCCCTTGGCGAGGTGCGGGAGCGCGGCCTTGGTGACGAGGAAGGCGGACTTGAAATTGAGGTCCATGACCGTGTCGAAGAACGCCTCGTCCATGTCGGCCAGCGTTTTGCGCGCGACCATGCCGCCGGCGCAGTTGACCAGCACGTCGATCGTGCCGCCGCCGAATTCGGCTGCAGCGGCGATCAGGCCAGCGACCGCATCGGACTTGGTCACATCGGCGCGGTGGAGCAACGCGGTGCCCCCTGCGGCCTGAACCGCCGCCAGCGTATCCTGCGCCGCCGCCTCGTCGCTGCGATAGTTGATGACGACCTTTGCGCCCTCTGCTGCGAAGCGCAGCGAGATCGAGCGACCGATGTCGCGTCCACCGCCGGTGACGATGACGAGCTTGTCCTTGAAACGCATTTATGCCCCTTGGTCTTGAGTGTCGGGTTGCACGGGCGCGATGCGCCCGCCGATGAAGATGCAGATCAGCGACAGCGGCACGAGCGCGGCGCCGAGGATGAAGATCGGTGCGAAGCTGACCTTGGTCATTGCAGGCACCAGCCAGGTGGTGATCAGCGTGCCGGCGACTGCCGCCGTCCCGCTGATCCCCGCGAGCGATCCGACCGCGCCGCCGCCGAACCAGTCGGACGGAAGCGTCTGGATATTGTTGATCGCAACCTGAAAGCCGAACAGGATCGCGGCGATCAGCAGCACCGCATAGAGCGGCGTCGCGGCGGTGGCGGTGAGCAGCAGCGCGGGGAGCATGATGATGCAGCCCAGGGCGATCACGCTCTTGCGCGCCTTGTCGGTGCTCCAGCCGCGCTGGATCAGCTTGCCCGACAGCCAGCCGCCCGACAGCGACCCCGCCATCGCCCCGACGAACGGCACCCAGGCGAACATGCCGATCTGCTTGACGTCGAAGCCGAAGCTTTCGTTGAGGTAGATCGGCAGCCACGAGACGAACAGCCACCAGATCGGATCGAGGAAGAAGCGGCTCGACATCACCGCCCAGGCCTGACGATGGCGCAGCAGCTGGCCCATCGTGGGGGCGTAGCCGGTGGCCTTTTCCCCGCCCGCTGCCTCGTTCGCGCCGAGGATGTGCTCGCGCTCGGCCTTGCTGAGCCAGGGGTGGGCGTCGGGGTCGGATTTATAGACCCAGATCCATGGCAGCAGCCACAGGAAGCCGAAGATGCCGATGATGACGAAGGTGGTGCGCCAGCCGACAAAGCCGAACAGGATCGCGATCAGCGGTGCCGAGACGATCGCGCCGAGCGAGGCGCCGGCGTTGAAAATCCCCTGCGCAAAGGCGCGTTCGGAGCGCGGGAACCAGGTGGCGTTGGCCTTGGCCGCGCCGGGCCAGTTGCCTGCCTCACTGACCCCGAGCGATGCGCGCAATATGCCGAGAACCAGGATCGACCGCACCAGGCTGTGCGCGGCGATCGACAGCGACCAGACGACGATCGAGATCGCGAACCCCATGCGGGTGCCGACCACGTCGAAAATCTTGCCGAAGATCGACTGGCCGAGCGCGTAGAAGACCATGAAGATGGTCACCAGCAGCGCATAATCTTCCTTGTCGGCGCCGATGTCCTTGGCGACTTCGGGCCACATCACCGCGAGCGCGTTGCGGTCGATGTAATTGATGACCGTCGCGATCGCGATCAGGCCGATGATCCACCAGCGGAACCCGGATTTCATTTGCTCTCTCCGTCGAAGCGCCCGACCGGGCCGCTCCAGTCGAGCTTGCGCCCGTTCATAGTGACGCTGTGCGCCTTGCCCGCGGTCGTATCGGTGGCGATGGCGATCAGGATCGTCTTGCCGCCGGTCAGGGTGATCGTGGCGACGCGTGCGCCGCCGGTTTCGGTCAGGGTCAGGCCAGCGACGCCGCTGCGGCTGCCGGTCGTGGTCTCGGTCGCGGCGTCGTAGCGGCCATGCGGTTCGAGCAGGCTGAGGAACGCGGCGTCCCCTGCCCCGCTCAAGCGCTGGATCAGCACCGGTTCGCGGCGCAGGTTGAAGCGCGGATCGTTCGCGCCGCTTTCCGCGACGATCAGCTGCGCGCCCGGCGTCGCCATGCGATAGCTGTAGAAGCGGCCCTGATTGATCCAGGTGACGCGGCCCTGCCCGTTCGCGAGCGGGCCGGTCGCATCGACCCAGAGGTGCTGATAGCCATTGGCCGCGCCCAGCACCGGTCGCGTCGTGACGTTCGAGGCGAGCTTCAAATCGGTGTCGATGATGTGACCGGCGAAGTGCAGCGGAAGGTCGTAGGTCGCCTTGCCAGCATTCTTCACCGTCATCAGGTCGAGGACGAGCGGGGCGTTCTTGCCCATGTCGACCTGCACCAGCGCGCGGCGGAAGGTCACGCCGGGATAGGCGCCGGTCATCTCGCCGATGCTGAAGCGCAGCGGGCCTTCGCCGACGAACGCCAGCTGGGTCGGTGCGATTTCCTCGGCAGGTGCGAGCTGGGCATCGAAGTGGCTGGTTTCGTCGACCACCAGCGTGTTGTGCGCGACCGTCTGCTTCGCCCAGCTTTCGTTCTCGGGAAGGTAGCGGCCGCCCTCCTTCGCCTCGATATTGAGGAAGCGGGCGGCGCCATAATCGGTCACCACCGCCTGACCATTGTCGTAAAGCAGCCAGTTGAGCTTGTCGAAATGGCCATGGCCCATGCCCTGCGCCGTATTTTTGGCGACCACGACCTGCGCGTTTTCCTGTGGGCCGGAGCGCAGGATGGCGAGCGCGCCGTCCTTGCCCTGGGGTCCGTCGCGCAGCAGCGTCGAGGCGAAGGCGAACGGCTTGGCTTTGCCGCTCGCGATGTCGCGCGCGACCGCGAAGCCCTCCGGCGAGAGTGCGACCTTGCCCTGCCATTGTGCGATGCCGAGCAGACCGGGGTCGCTTGTCGCGGCATAGCCGATGGCGACGCCCTGATAGAGTTCCTCGGTCTTGAGGCTCTTGTCGGGCATCGCGTCGTTGATCGGGAAGAAATAGCCGCCGTAGCTGGTCTGGATCGCGGTGCGGATCGCCTTGAGCACGATACCGTCGCGATAGGCGAAGATCTTGCGGCCCGGTTCGTTCGCCTCAATCGCTTGAGCAAAGACCACGAAGGGCTGGAGCGCGTAGCGCTGATAATAGGGTCCTTCGGCATAGTAGCCGTCGGGGGAGAAGAGCAGGTCGAGCTGGCGCAGGAAGCCGACCTTGCCCGAGCGGTCGCTGCCCTTCAGCGCCTGTTCGACCAGTACGGAATCGCGCAGGACATAGCCGGCCATGCCGACCCCGGCATTGGCCCAGGTCGAATGGTTGTGGATGCGATCGAAGGTCCGCGCCTCGCTCGTCAGGAACGCGGCCATGCGGCGGCAGACCTGTTCGTCGATCGTCTTGCGCTCGGCAGCGGTCAGGTCGGCGCGGACGGCGTCGTAACCCTGGATCGCATGGACCAGCCAGACGCTGTCGTTCAGGCTCTGCCAGAACAGTCGCCCCGGCACCTGATCCGACGCGGCGGGATGGTTGGCGAGCGTGGGATAGAGCTTGGCATAGGCGAGCAGCAGGTCGCGGACATAGTCGGCGTAGCGTCGCTCACCGGTCAGGCGGTAGAGCGCGCCGGCCTGCTGGATCAGCTTGTAGTTCGCCTTGTGCCGCTCATGCGTCGGCCCGCCGCCGCGATCCTTGGGCACCGGCACGTCGATCCCGGCGCGAATGCCGGCATCGACCGATTTGCGCGCGGCGGCGAGCTCACGGGCGAACAGCGGGGCGCTGTCGGCTCCGGCGGCCATGGTACGATAGGCGTCGATGCTGGTGAGGACCGGCGCGGTCGCGGCGTCCTGTGCAAAGGCGGGCGCGGCGCTGGCGAGCAGCAAGGCGGCGAGGATCGTGCGGATCATCGCAGCGCTTCGATCTGATTGTCTGCCAGCACGATGTCGGGCGTCCCCTGCGGATACAGGCGGGTGATCGTCGGTTCGGGCGTTGCGGCGAAGACATTGGCGGTGATGCGGATCACTGGCGCGCCGACGCTGTTCGCGATGGCGATGCCGTTGGCGCGGTCGAAGCGGTTGCCGGTGATCGCGACACTCTGAACGCCCGACAGGCGCACCGCGCCGCCACCGACGACACGATTGCCGGTCATCGCGAACCACGGGCCGAAAGTGCTTTCATCGGTGCCGAGCCGCGCGACATCGGCGACGGTCGCGACATCGGTAAAGTCGCTGTCCGCAATCGTAATGCGTTCGGCGCTATACAGGCCCTTGCTGCCGGTTTCGGCGGCGGCGGCGATCACCGCACCGGAGACGTTGGTGAAGGTAGAGCGGCGGATTGCGATGTCCTCGGCAAAGGTACCGGGCGTGGTCGCGATGACGTCGGTCGCGTCGCGCACAGCGACATCGGACAGGCTGACGCGATAGTTCAAAATGCTCACCGACTGCGGCGCGCGGATGAGAGCGACACGCTCCGCAGTCGGTGAGGCAGCGGCGGCGGAGAGGGTGACGCCGCTGAGGTGAAGGCTGCCGCCGGGGGTGAGTTGAAACAGGGTCGGCGCGGCGCTGTCGAGGATCGCGCTGCGCGGGCCGGTGACGGTGAGGCTGTGGCCAACGGGGATCGGCGCGGTGACGCGATGCGTACCGGCGCCGACGCGGATCGTGTCGCCGGGGCCGGACTGTGCGACCGCCTGTGCGAGGGCGCCGGGGGCGGCGTCGAGCGTGCGACCGGTGCTGGCGGGGGCGTCCTTGGGATACCAGGACGGGCCGGCATCCTCACGCTTGAGCATGATGAGGTCGCGCGGTGCGCCGGTGGCAGCGAGCGCGGGATCGGCGGGATAGAGCAGGCCGTTGGCGGCGCGGACGAGCTTGAGGTCGGTCTGTGCGAAGCCGGTCAGCCCCTTGGGCAGCGGGCCGGACTGGACATTGCCCGCCATCGCGATGCCCGCCGCATCGCCCTCGACCCGGACGATGTCCTTGGCCGATGCGGTGTAGATCAGGTTGCGGTCGAACCGGCTCGACACCGGCGGCGCGCTGCGTTCGGCATCCGCGCCCGCTCCAAAGGTGATGCGCGCGGCATCGACGATCGTGTTCCCCTCGATCACCGCATTGGCGACCTGATGATAGCGGTTGATCGCCGAGTTCGGCACGCCATGCATCACCGCAATCGCGCTGAGAAAGCCGGTGCCGGTGACGTTTTCCAGATAATTGTGCCGCACGACCTGATCGCGGTTGATCACGCGGATGCCGCCGGTCGAGGCCTTGCCGCGGCCGAGGAAGATGTTGCGCTCGACCAGATTGCCGTTGCCGTGGCGCAGCACGATCGCGCCCTGCGATTCGACCACCATGTTGCCACGGATGACGTTGCCGCCGGACTTGACCGAGACGATCTCGACCTCCCCATCGCAGCCTTCGAACCAGTTGTTTTCGACGGTCGACCTGGAGTCGCTCAGCGATTCGTCGCTGGTGCCGATGCGGATCGTCTCGCCGCCGTTCGATCCGAGCGGCGGGCGGGGGCCGAAGAAGTTGTGGTCGATCTTTGCGCGGTTCTCGCCCGGCTGACCCTTGGGACGGATCACCGCGAGGGTGACGCCGCCATTGCCCTTGCCCGCGAACCAGCTGTGATCGACGCGATTGTCGGTGCCGTAGATCGCGACCCAGATATCCTCGGCGCGGCGATCGGGGTTGGTGAAGCGATCGACCACGATGCCGGTCAACCGCGTGTGCGATGCAGGCGTCTTGGAATCGCGGCGGAGCGCGATCAGCTCCTTGGTCGGCGAGAAGCCCTCACGGAAGACGAGATTGGAGACGACCAGATGTTCGCCGCCGATGCGCAGGTTCGACTGGCCCGACAGGATCACCCCGCCCGGCGTCTGCGCGGTCAGCGTGATCGGCTTGTCGGCGGTGCCGCGCCCCGTGAAGACGATCTGAAAATCGCGCCACACGCCGTCGCGCAGGATGATGCGGTCGCCGGGCTTGGCGCGCTTGACCGCAGCGTCATAGGCGGCGGGATCGGCGACGAGATGGTCCGCGGCGAATACGGGCAGCGGGGTAGCCAGCACCGCACAGGCAATGAGCGCCGCAATCCGCATCCCGATCCCCTCAATCTATTCTCTATACCCATTGGACTAACCAATTGGTCGGAACACTTCAAGGGGTCTTCATACCATTTCGTCGTGACGTTTTGTTTCAGCGGAGCTGAAACGGTGGCGGTACCGGCCCGCTCCCCCACCCGGCCATCCATATCATGCTACCGCTGGGTGGCCGGGCGGGGGATCGGGCCGGTACCGCGATCCAGCGTGCGGTCAGCCGCGCTCGACGATGCCAAGGTCCAGCTTCTCGCCCGCCGCCCCGCGCGCATAGCGCTCGGCCATCGCCGCATGCGCGCGGCGCACCGCGGGGTCGGTC
>VYKW01000201.1_pt1 | contig 25928 bp, 22 predicted proteins | sample 5114451 | NCBI WGS metagenome assembly VYKW01 (sample SAMN12291784, study PRJNA351875) | freshwater metagenome | isolation source: freshwater lake | place: USA: Michigan, Gull Lake | collected 2013-08-08
TCCTTGGCATCGCGCTGCGCTCGGTGATGGCCGGCGTGTCGAGCGCGCTGCCCTCGCTGTTCCCCATCTTCGCCACCGGCGCGCTGCTCTGGGCGACAGGGCAGGGAATGCAGTTCGCCTCCATCATGGCGCTCACCGTCGCCTTCTCGCTCGCCATCGACTCGACGATCCACTTCCTCAATCGCTTCCGCCTGGAAGAAGACCGCATCGGCCCCGGCCCCAACTCCGCCCACGACGCGCTAATGGCCACCGCCCACCACATCGGCCCCGCCGTGGTGCTGACCACCATCGTGCTGGCGCTGGGTCTCGGCGTCACGATGCTCTCGCATCTCCCCTCGCTGCGCCTCTTCGGCGAACTGGCCGGCATCTGCCTCGCCGCCTCCCTCATCGGCCAGCTCATCATCCTTCCAGCCACCATCGCCCTCTTCCGGCGCTATTTCCCGCTGCGCGCCTAATCGCATCGCTGGTCGCCGCGACGCTCACGGTCCACACGCGCGCGATCTATACAACAAATGGGGCACGTCGAGATCGCGGCGCGGGCGGGTCTTTGATCAAGCCTTCGCGCTTTCAGCGAAGGGGTGCGGGGCAGCGTCCGCGCCGCTGCTAAGTAGGGAAAAGGAAAGCGGCTCGGCGGCCGCCCCGCGCAGGATTTTTGGCATACCTTGGACGTTTTAGCGGCTTCTCCGCACGACGAGTTTCACGGCGCGGTCCAAGCGAGCCTCTGAGAGGGGCGCTGCGAACGCCTGTCCCGACTTCTGCTATCCCCGCCCCACGTCACAAGACGCCTCTTAAGCAACGCCCCCTTCATGAGGGACGGAGATGGGGAGGAGTGTAGGGGAGGGTCGAGGAGCGGGGATAAGTGAGTAAACTTTTCTCGAAACGTGCGCATCACTGTAGCGTGGGTTAGTCGCTGAGCGAGGTAATCCGCCGGCGCACCTGCTGACCGATAACGCGGGTCCCTTCTTGCTCATCGGCGGGTTACGGCTTCACCTAACCCGCCCTGCGGCCTTGGCGGTGGGTCTCGGCATAACGGTGTTTTCGCATCTCCCCTTGCGGCTCCTCTTCGGGGAGTTGGCTGGCATCTACCTCGTCGCCTCCCTCATCGGTCAACTCATCATCCTCCCCGCCACCATCGCCCCGTTCCGCCGCGATTTCCCTTTGCGGGGGTAGAGGAATTGTCACAGCGCTATGCCAGAGTCGGCATCCTTAGCCGTCTCCGCGCCGGTCCAACACCACCGCCGTCGGAGCGTCCAATGTCCAGATGACGCCCCTCGTCTGGAAGTCGTGGGTAGCCTTCCCGGATACTGCAGACGCGATGAGTTCCTGTACCAACCGTCCACCGAACCCGCGCCTATCCGGCGGCGACACGGTAGGTCCGTCGGTCTCCCGCCATTGCAGTTGAAACCGGTCTCCGCCGTCGGCAGGGAGTACGGTCCACGCGATATGGACCCGGCCCCGCGGGACCGACAGTGACCCATACTTCAGAGCATTGGTAGCAAGCTCATGAATGGCAAGACCGATCCAATGTGCGGCATTGGTCGACATATTCAACTCCGGCCCGTCGACGGAATCTTTCGTCCCGTCGGCAAACGCCGCCAACTGAGTGTGGATGAGATCGTGTATTTCAAGACCCCGCCAGTTGTTGGCGATAAGCCGGTCGATGGATTGGCAGTAGGAGGAGAGCCGAGCGGCAAACCGCTGATCAAACTGTTCCTTCGTCGCGCAATGGATCATCGTCTGGCGCGATAGAGCCTGGATGACCGACAGCATGTTCTTCATGCGGTGTTGAAGTTCATCCATGTCGACAGTTGCTGTCGCGCCGGTGCCGAGCGCGCTGGGCAGCTGACCTCTCGCCGGCGGGTTCGGCGTGTTCGAACTCCCGAAGGCCTCAGCATGAGTCGCTCGTTCGAACGACGCCTTGTAGTTTAGCATAGCCAACTCCCACCCAAGTACTGCGACTACCGAAGTTGCGCCATCGATCCCATTATCGTGCCGGTCTGGATCGCCTCACGGAATTGCCGCCTGCAATGATCCGGTCGAGAATGGCAGCCGCCTCGCGATGCAGGGCGATGTGCTCCGGCGCTTCACCTGCATTGCGATGCGCAGAGGCGGCATCCGTGATCACATCAATGGCGTCCTTCTCGCTCATAATCCGCAGATCGCCCAGCGCCAGTAGCAAGGACTCGCAGATCGATAGAGCAGCAAGTCCGCTCGCGGCATTGGTCGTGTCGATAGACTGCGTCATCATTTGAACCTCGAGACGCGAGACGAGCATCCGCCTTTGCGTGTCTAGAATTATATGCAGGGGTGGGAGGCAGTGTGCTAACTCAGGATAGCTTGCGGTTAGAAAACGCGGCCTAAATGGCACGTGGCTTGGGTCACGACGCACGTCTGTAGACTGACTGTACCTACGGCGAGTGCGACGAAGAGAAGAGGCGCCCGCATGCCCCATAGTGTCGGCTTTCTGGAGCGCAAACTCAGCACATTCGTTCGGTTGTCGGAGACGGAACGGCAGTGTTTGAGGGACATTCAGCAGTCGCCGATGTTGGTTAAAAGTGGCCATGAACTGACCCGGCAAGGTGAGAGCGCTCACGTCGCGTACATTCTGCAACAAGGCTGGGGCTGCAGCTTCAAGGTTCTGCAGGAGGGCAGCCGGCAGGTGATCTCGTTTCCCGTTCCAGGCGACTGCGTCGGATTGCGCAGCATCCTCCTTCGAACGTCGGATCATGGGTTCACGACGATCACGGACGCCCAAGTGAGCCGCTTTGAAGTCTCGCGGATCCTCGAAATCTTCGACAAGTTCCCCCATCTCGGATCGGCCATTCTCTGGGCGACATCTCGCGATGAGGCGATCACCGTCGAGCATTTGGCCAGCATAGGGCGGCGCACAGCCATTGAGCGCACGGCGCATTTCTTTCTGGAACTCAGTGACCGTCTTCGCATGGTCGGACTAGGCAGCGAGACGGAATTCGAATGTCCCCTTAACCAGTACATCCTGGCTGACGCACTGGGCCTCAGCGCCATTCACGTCAATCGTGTTCTGCGTGAACTGAGGGAAGTCAGATTGCTGACGTTCCAGGATCGTCGCGTCTTCATCCATGACCGCCAAGGATTGATCGATCTGGCCGGCTATGAAGAAGTCGAGCAGACGCCGATCCTGGACCGAAATACCTGATCTCACTTCGCACCGATCAAAGCTGGCGTTCGAAAACGAGTTCTGTTCCCCCCGTGACAGCGCGGCCCCACGGCCTCCCCTATACCTGTCCTCATCGAAGAAAACCGGCCCTGAGCGGCCAGCAACGGAAAGAGGATACGCCGATGTTCAAGTCCATCTCCAAGCCCGCCGCCCTGATCCTGGCTCTGACCGCCGGTGTATTCGGCGCGCTGCCCGCCGAAGCCGGTGGCCGCGGCAAGGAATACTTCTCGCAAACGTACGTAACGCAGAAGCCGATGCACGGCTACGAAGGCCGCGCCGGCGACTACTACTGCAGCTACGTCCGCATCCCGGTGCACAAGATGGTCAACGGCCGCATGAAGGTCGTCGCGTGGACGCTGCAGCAGCACTGCTACTAAGAGACCCGAGTTTCCCCCAAGCGCGCGGCCCTGGAGCAATCCGGGGCCGTGTCGCGTCGCGCTAACGCGACCGCCCCAAGGTAGCGACGGTGCAGTCGATCAACTCCAGCATGTCGTTGGTCGAAAGTTGCGCGCCGGCCCGCTTGGCTTCCGCGCGGAACTCCGGCCGGTCGTCGCTGGAGAAGATGAAATACGGAACCGGATTGCCCGCCCCGCGCAACGCCGCGAGCAATTCATAGCCTGCCCGCATGTTCGTCCCCCGGCCCATGTCGGAAATAACGAGATCGAACATGCGCCCCTGCAAGGACGCCAGCGCCGCCTCCGTGCTCGTCACCTGCACCACGTCGAGCATCAGTTTGCGCAGCGCCCGCATGGCCAATTCGTTGTTCGCCGGGTTGTCATCGACCCACAGGATGGACCGCCCGATCAGGTGATCGGTCATCTGCGGATCGAAGGCTCGTTCCACCGTCGCGCGCAGCTTCCCCATGTCGACGCCACCGTCGCCGGTTTTCGCCTGCCAGTCGCGCGCTGCCGTCGCCGCCGCCGTCATGGCCTCTTCCTGCAATTGAAAGCGCAGCGGGCCCACGTTGACGCTACGGATGGCGTTCCCCCGCCAAGCCCGCCAAATGAGAAAGCCGCCGAGCGTCCAGCCGATGAGATTGACGACGGCGCTCAGCGCCTCTGCCGCGTCGAACATGGCGCGGTTCTGGGCAACGAATGTCAGAAACGCCTCCGTCAAATCGGGCACGCGGCTACCACTCGTCGCGCCAGAGCGGCAGCGCCATGGCCCCGTTCGGGATTGTTACCGTGCCGCGCTTGTCGACACCACCGTTGACACCCAATTCACCAGCGAACTTGTTGACGATGTCGGCCCGAATACTGGCGCCCGCATCTCCTGCGAACTGCAGCGCGTATTCGAATTTGCCCACCGCAAGGCGCACGATCTGAAACTGGTTGCGGTTCTTGTCGCCCTTCGGATTGGCCGCCCCCAGGCAACGCTTGCGCAACTGCACGAGTTTGTTCTCATCGTACTCATAGACCGTGCCCGTGAAGGTGAGATTGACCCCCGTCACGTACTGGCCCTTGAATGAGGCGTTGAGAATGTTCGCCCATCCCGCCGACAGCCCGAACGACTTCTGATCGTGCGAGGTGAAGGCCGCGCCGTCGAGAACTTGGCTGAACCCGTCTTCATCGAACTTGGCGCGGCACCGCACCATGTTCACCTTCAACAGGCGATCGCCCGTGCGCTGGAACGTGCGCTTGTCGAGATACCCGCGCGCAATTGTGCCCGGCGTGTAGTACGCCAGTGGCGGCGACATGCGGATGACATTGAGATTGTCGAAAATAGAATCCGCCGCAGCCGGACCATTGGCGGCACAAAGAGATAGAAACGCAAAACCAACCCGGCGCATACCGATCACCCCCGAAACGCAACAGGGTCAATCTATCCGCCGAACACGGAAAGCGTGAAGCATGCCGGAGGCCAGCGCGCGCAATTCGCCCCCGTTGTGACCTCAAAGCAGCACCCCCGCCCGGTAAGGGGCGGGGGCTCCGGCTAAAGCGGGAATTCGCGGCGCGGCGGGCCAACATAGAGCTGCCGCGGCCGGCCGATGCGCTGTTCGGGATCTTCGATCATCTCTCGCCACTGGGCGATCCAGCCCACAGTGCGCGCCACGGCGAAGAGAACCGTGAACATTTCGACCGGAAACCCGATCGCGCGCAGCGTGATGCCCGAATAGAAGTCGATGTTGGGATAGAGCTTCTTGGAGACGAAATACTCGTCCTGCAGCGCAATCTTCTCCAACTCCATCGCCACCTTGAGGAGCGGGTCGTCGCGCTTGTCGAGCGCATCCAGCACCTCGTGGCAGGTCTTCTGCATCACCTTCGCGCGTGGATCGTAGTTCTTATAGACCCGGTGCCCGAAGCCCATGAGCCGGAAGCCCGACGACTTGTCCTTGGCCTTCGCAATGTATTCCGGAATGCGTTCGACCGTGCCGATCTCCTGCAGCATGGTGAGAGCCGCTTCGTTGGCCCCGCCATGCGCCGGGCCCCACAGGCACGCGATGCCCGATGCGATGCACGCGAACGGATTGGCGCCCGATGAACCGGCGAGCCGTACTGTCGAGGTCGACGCGTTCTGCTCGTGATCGGCATGCAGGATGAAGATGCGGTCGAGCGCGCGCGCCACCACCGGATTGACGATGTAGGGCTCGCAAGGCACCGCAAAGCACATCTGCAGGAAGTTCGACGTGTAGTCGAGATCGTTGCGCGGATAGATGAACGGATGCCCGATGGAATACTTGTACGCCATCGCGGCGATCGTCGGCATCTTGGCGATCATGCGGTTGGTCGCAACGCGCCGGTGCTCGGGGTTATTGATGTCCGTTGAGTCGTGATAGAACGCCGACAGCGCGCCGACGACGCCGACCATGACCGCCATCGGATGCGCGTCACGGCGGAACCCGGTGTAGAAGCGCGTCATCTGTTCGTGCACCATCGTGTGGTTCGTGATGGTGCGGCGGAATTCGCGAAACTGCTCGTTCGTCGGCAGTTCGCCATTGAGCAGAAGATAGCACGTCGCCAGGAAGTTCGAGTGTTCGGCGATCTGTTCGATCGGGTAGCCCCGGTAGAGCAATTCGCCCTTGTCGCCGTCGATGAATGTGATCTTAGAGGCGCAGTTGGCCGTCGAGGTAAACCCCGGATCGTACGAGAAGCAGCCGGTGTCCTTATACAACTTGCCGATATCCATGACCGACGGCCCAATAGTGCCGTGGCGCAGCGGAAACTCGGTCGGCTTGCCCTGGTAGGTCAGCGTCGCGCTCTCTCCGCTCATTTCGGCGGTGGGGGGCTGTTCCTGGTACGTCATGGATCGTCTCTCCTTCACCGGGGGCCGAAAGGGCTTGCCCAGCCGTGGCTTGCGGCCTGCAATGGTGCACCGCGCAACATCATATCGCGGCTGCACACGATTGGCCAATGCTGCCTAAGCACAACGCGCTGCCTGGAAATAAGGCGCGTAGCGCGCCTTAAGGCTCAAGCCACCTGATCCTTAAGGCGAGCGAGCGCCTCCGCGCGCCCGAGCACCGCCATGACGTCGAAGACGGGCGGCGATACGCTTCGCCCGGTCAAAGCCGCGCGCAGCGGCTGTGCGACTTTTCCAAGCTTCGCCCCCGTCGCCTCCGCATGCGTCCGGACAGCCGCCTCCAGATCAGCGGCGGTCCAAGACGGCGCACGCTCCAGTTCCGCGATCAGCCCGCCGATCAAGCTCTTTGCCTCAGCATCGATCAGCTTTGCCGCCTTTTCGTCCAGCGCCAACGGACGCTCTGCGACAAGATACAGCGCGCCCGAAATCAGTTCGGCAAGCGTCTTGGCCCGTTCCTTCAGCGATGGGATCGCCGCCGCAAACCGGTCCCAGCCCTTGGCCTCGAAACGCTGCGCCAACTCCGTGCCGGTTTTCACATGGGGCAGCACCGACGCCACCTCGCGCGCGAGCGCAATATCCGACCGCGGTGGCGCCTTCGGATCGGGCGTAAGAGCGGCGAGCGTCACGAAATCCAGATGCGGAAGCATCTCGCGTACCCGCCGCACGAGCTCGGCATCATCCGACTGCCGGATGTAATGGGCATTGAGATCGTCCAGCTTTTTGAAGTCGAACCGCGAGGCGCTCTTGTTGATGTCGTCGATGTCGAACCACTGGATCAACTGCGCGGTCGACATGATCTCATCATCACCGTGGCTCCAGCCGAGACGAACGAGATAGTTGCGCAACGCGACAGGCAGATAGCCCATGGAACGGTATTCCTCGACGCCCTGCGCGCCGTGCCGCTTGGACAGCTTCGCCCCGTCAGCCCCGTGAATGAGCGGCACGTGCGCCCACACCGGCACCCGCCAGCCCATCGCGTTATAGATCTGCGTCTGCCGCGCCGCATTCGTCAGATGATCGACGCCGCGCACCACGTGCGTGATGCCCATGTCGTGATCGTCGACCACGACGGCGAGATTGTAGGTCGGGTTCCCGTCCGAGCGCAGGATGATGAGATCGTCGAGATCCTTGTTGGCGAAGGTCACGCGCCCCTGGCAACGATCGTCCACGATCGTTTCGCCCTCGCGCGGCGCCTTCAGACGGATCGTGTGCGGCACGCCGGCCGGCGCCTCCGCTGGACTGCGGTCGCGCCACGGCGAGCGGATCGTCAGCGGACGCTTCTCCGCCTCCGCCGCCTTGCGCATGTCATCGAGTTCCTGAGCCGTGAGGTAGCACTTGTACGCATTCCCCGATGCCAGCAGCGCTTCGGCCACTTCGCGATGCCGCGGCGCCTGTTCGAACTGCGAGACCGGCTCCCCCTCCCAATCGAGCTCAAGCCAGGTCAACCCGTCCAGGATCGCCGCCACCGCCGCCGGATTATTGCGTTCCCGGTCCGTATCTTCGATGCGCAGCAGGAACCGCCCGCCCCGCCCCTTGGCGTAAAGCCAGTTGAACAGGGCCGTACGCCCGCCGCCAATATGCAGGTAGCCGGTGGGGGAGGGCGCAAACCTAACAACGGGTTTGCCGCTCTCAGTCGTTGTGCTCATGAGCGTCTTCGTTTGTTGGGGAACTGTGGGATGATGCCCCCCTGTAGCACACGCATTGCGGGCGGTTAAAGGGTGATGTCGCAGGGCGGGAACGAGGCCGCGGGAGGACCGGACGGCGCGGTGGATCGCGGCGGCGGCGGATATCCTCTGCTACGCGGTGCTGGCTGCCTGGCTGCGGCGCTCCGCGAGGGCCTCGTCGCCGAATTTGCCCGGGAAAGGCCCCGCTTCGTCAACTGGCTGCCGGTGCTCTTTGGCTTGGGCATCTGGGCCTACTTCGGCCTGTCGAGCGAACCTACGCACGGGGCCACTGCCCTCCCGCTGGTCGCCGGTCTCGTGCTCATTGCCATGACGCGGCCGGACGGCATGGCCCGCATTGCGGCTGCCGCTCTTGTCGTCGCGGGCCTGGGCTTCATGGCGGCCAAGATCCGGACAGCCTCCGTCGAAGCCCCCATCCTCGATCGCCCCCTGCGCGCCGCCGAACTAACCGGTGTTCTCGAACGCCGCGAACCGCACGCTAAGCGCGGCGAGCGCCTCACGCTGCGTCTCCTCACGATGAAGGATGTTGAAGCCGGCCGTCTGCCGGACCGCGCCCGCATTCGCGTCATGGCCCCGGCCGGCGACATCGCCCCCGGCGACGTCTTGAAACTCACCGCGACCGTCTCGCCGCCCTCCATTCCCGCTCTACCCGGCGGCTATGACTTCGCCCGCACGGCCTATTTCGATCGCATCGGCGCCGTCGGCTACGCCTTGAAGCCGCCAGAAAAGATCAATGCCGCCGATACACCCGAGCCCGATGTCGCCCATCGCCTGCGCGCGTCGGTTGAGGAGTTGCGCCAGACCATCGGCCGCCGCATCGCGGCCGCGCTGCCGGGCGAACGCGGCGCCCTGGCTACAGCCCTCATCACAGGCGAACGCGGCGGCATAACGGAAGAGACCACCGAGGCCTACCGCGACAGTGGCCTCGTCCACATCCTTTCCATCTCGGGTCTGCATATGGTCATCATGGCCGGCGCGGTCTTCACGATTCTGCGTTTCGGGCTGGCGGCCATCCCTGCCTTGGCGCTCACCCAACCGATCAAGAAATGGGCCGCAGCCGGCGGGGCCATCGGCGCGCTTCTCTATTTCGCGATCTCCGGCGGCTCGGCCGCGACGCTACGTGCGACCATCATGATGGTGGTGTTTTTTCTCGCCATCATGCTCGGCCGCCCCGCGATCGCTATGCGCAACGTCGCCATCGCGGCGCTCATCATTCTGGCCATAGCACCCAACAACCTCCTCGACGTCGGCTTCCAAATGTCGTTTGCAGCCGTCGCAGCCCTGGTTGCCGCCTATGAGGCCATTCGCGGACGCATGGACCGCAACGGCGTGAATCCTGGCCCGGTGACGCGCGGGGCGCTCTTTCTTGGCGGCATTCTATTTTCGACGTTGATCGCCGGCCTCGCTGTCACACCGCTGTCCGTCTACCACTTTCACGCCATGCAGCATTACGCGCCGCTCGCCAACCTCATCGCGGTCCCGGTCTGCAATCTCGTCGTAATGCCGGCAGCTCTCGCCACCCTGATTGCGCTACCCTTCGGCCTCGAAGCCGCCCCGCTCTGGATCATGGGCCACGGGATCGACGCCATGGGCTGGGTTGCACGAAACGTGGCCGCCCTTCCCGGCGCGGTGACCAACATACCCGCAATTCCCGACCTCGCCTTTGCCCTCGTCCTCGCCGGCGGACTCTGGCTCGTGTTGTGGCAACGCCGCTGGCGGCTCGCCGGTCTACCCCTCATCGCTGCAGGCCTCGCGCTCGCCCCGGCGGCAACGAAGCCGGATATTCTCATTGGCCGCGAAGGCGCGCTGATTGCCATCCGCGACGCAAAAGGGCGCCTCGCCGCCCATGCCGAACGCCCCTCAACCTTCGAGTTGAAACGCTGGCTGGAACGCGACGGCGATGCCCGCGATCCCAAGGACGCGCGAAAATCCGAACTCTATCGCTGTGATTCTCTAGGTTGCGTCACGCAGACACCAGACGCAATCCTCGTGCTCTCGCGTCATCCCGGCAGCCTCGCGGACGACTGTGCCCGCGCCAAAATTCTGATTGTCACCGGCGCGCGCCCATCCGCCTGCAGCGCACCCGAACTGATCTACGATCGCGACAGCCTGCGCCGGACCGGAACGGTGGCGCTCACCCGTCTACCGGACGGCACGTACCGGAGCGATACCGTCGCCGGCGCTCGTGGCCTGCGCCCCTGGTCCACACCGCCGCCGCCACGTCCGGCGCGCAAGCCTCAAGACGGGGACAAGACGCCCGCGGACACCGCAGATCCATCGGCCGGCACTTCGATGTCGAACCTGCCGGGCAACAAACCCGCCGTCGCCGAAGCCGATGAATTGCCAGAACTGCGCCCCGAAATCGAAGAGCAGGGACCCTGAACCGCTCAGTATTTGCGGATAAGACCCACGAGCCGGCCCTGAATATCGACCTGATCGGGCCTGAAGATCCGCGTCTCAAAAGCCGGGTTCGCAGCCTCCAACGCAATCGTAGAGCCCTTCTTGCGCAGCCGCTTCAGCGTCGCTTCTTCCTGCTCCACAAGGGCCACGACGATGTCGCCGTTGTCGGCCGAATGGCACCGCCGGATGATCACGGTATCGCCGTCGTGAATACCGGCCTCGATCATCGAGTCACCCTTCACTTCGAGCGCGTAGTGTTCCCCCGAGCCCAGCATGTCGGGCGGACAGGCGATATCATTCGAATGGTTCTGGATGGCGCTGATCGGCACGCCCGCCGCAATCCGGCCCATGAGAGGCACCGACACCGTTCGCGGATCGGCAAAATAGGACGATGACGGCTCCGGCGATCGCTTGTCGCCTTCGATTACGCTCGGCTGAAAACCGCGTCGCGGCGGTTCGGGAGCGGGTGCGGCGGCAACCGGAGCCGAATTCTCCGGTAGCTTGATGACTTCGATGGCCCGCGCCCGGTGCGGCAGCCGGCGGATAAACCCGCGTTCGACAAGCGCCGTGATCAGACGATGGATGCCCGACTTCGACTTCAAATCCAGCGCATCTCGCATCTCGTCGAAAGAGGGCGGCACCCCTTCGTCCTGCATCCGGGCATGGATGAACAGCAAAAGCTCTTTTTGTTTCTGTGTCAGCATGGCTGGCTCAGGTGCTCCGGGTTCGAAGCCGCGGGACGCCGCGGCGGGCACGCTTAATTGGACAAATCACGAACGTACCCTAGCTGTTCCCCTCCCGTTCCGCAAGCCCCCCGGAAGGCTCCTACAGATTACGGCGGAAAGGCCAGAGAGTCCGGCTGTTAACCGCCCGCATTCGCACGCTATAAGCGAGTGATGAACAAGCCCGAGTCCCTGAGCCCCTCACCGGTCGTCCACGCTGGCGGCGTGGCCTTTTCCAACGACGCGCCCATCGCGATTCTGGCCGGTCCCTGTCAGATGGAAAGCCGCCAGCACGCGCTGGAAATGGCCGCCGCCTTGAAGGAGATCGCCGCCCGGCTTGGCATCGGCCTCGTCTACAAGTCGTCCTACGACAAAGCGAACCGCACATCCCTGTCCGGCAAACGCGGCATCGGCCTCGACGCGGCTCTCCCCGTTTTTGCAGAGATCCGCGAAACTTTAGGCCTCCCCGTCGTCACCGATGTGCACGAAGTCGGACACTGCGCCCGCGTTGCCCCTGTGGTCGACGTGCTTCAGATCCCGGCTTTTCTCTGCCGCCAGACGGATCTCCTCATCGCCGCCGCCGAGACCGGCCGCGTCGTGAAAATCAAAAAGGGCCAATTCCTCGCCCCCTGGGACATGAAGAATGCCGTCGCCAAAGTCGTCGGCAGCGGCAATCCAAACGTTCTGCTGACCGAGCGCGGCGCTTCCTTCGGCTACAACACGCTCGTCGCCGACATGCGCTCACTCCCGATCATGGCCGAAACCGGCGCGCCAGTGATTTTCGACGCCACCCACTCCGTGCAGCAGCCGGGTGGTCAGGGAACGAGTTCGGGCGGCGATCGCCGCTTTGTGCCCGTGCTTGCGCGCGCTGCTGTCGCGGTCGGGGTTGCGGGCCTCTTCATCGAAACCCATGAAGCCCCCGACCGCGCCCCCTCAGACGGGCCCAACATGGTGCCGCTCGCAGAATTCGAGGCCCTCGTGCGCGAGTTGATGGACATAGACGCCGTCGTCAAGAAGCAGAAACGCGCGCGATCCTGAAGGATCAGCGCGCGTCTCCGATGCATGCAGAGCAGTGGTTGGGGACAAATCGCGGCGCCGGGCCGAACCTCCGGCGCTGCGTACACTCGTGGCCGGCGGCTATTCGCCGGCGATGAAGAGTGCCGCCGTATGGATCACATGGGAGTATTTGTAATCCCCGGAGGCGGAGGAGGCAGGCAGGTGGTGGCTGGCATAAGAGCACGCCGTCGGACCGCAAACCGCGCCGGGCTCGTGAGCCGCCGCCGTCAAAGCGGCCGTGCTCGTCACAGTCACAAGCAAGCCAAACGTATAGGCGCAGGCGACCGCGCCGATGGCTCGAAAGAGGGTGTCGATGGACATGAGCTGACCTCGCTTGGGCAAGACGAGACGGACGTGACGTCCAGGACGCGAAACGAGACACACACATCGTGCCAGATTCGAAGACCGCAGACTCGTTCACTTTGCCGAAAGAGAGGTAAAGAGAAACTTAATAGTAAGTGCTTTGTAAACGTGCCGCCGGTCCAGGGCGTGTTTTGCCAAACAAAAAAGCCACCGGTTGCGACCGGTGGCTTTGTTTGACTCTGCAGGTCGTCAGTCGCTACAGGCCAGCGAGCGGCTGCAGCAGACGGGCAATCATGCCCTTGAAGCGCGGCTTCTCGTCGGACGCTGCCAGACAAATGCAGCCATGCACCGGATCGGCGACCGGGCGATGCTCGGCATCGTCGCCCAGATCGGCGACATCGCCGCGCCGAAACGTACCGAATTCGTCGGTGTAGGAGCCGTCGAGGATGAGCGTCAGTTCCGAGCCGCCGTGACCGTGCTCGGGCAGCTTCGTGCCGGGTGCAACCTTCAGCAACCGCAGGTCGCCCTTGGCGCCCGACGACAGCGGAATGGGATAATGCCATACACCGGGAGTCGCACGGCGCCAGGGGATCTCGTCGAACCGGCCATTCAACGCGGCGTGCAGGGCGGCCGGCATGTCGCACGTTTCAGGTTCGTCGCCAGCTGCTTCGCCGGCGCGCAAGGCAACCAGCGGCGCCTCCCGCGTCACGGGCTCGGGCCGCAGGCCCTCGAACAGTGCTTCGCCGATCAGCGCGTGCCGCTTGAGTTCGGCACGGCAGCGTGGGCAAACCGCGAGGTGGGACGACACGACAGCGGCCAGCGCTTCCGGCTGACTGCCGGCCGCGCAGCTCATAAGGGTCGCATCATCAAGGTGGTGGGTGATCTTCATGGTTTTAACGAATGTCCTCGACGGCTTCTTTCACCTTCTGGTACGCGAGCCTCATACGCGACTTGACGGTACCAAGCGGCAATCCGAGCCGCTCCGCAATTTCACTGTGTGACAGGCCTTCCACATACGACAGGGTCACAACTTCGGACTGATCCGGCGGCAACGTAGCGAGCACCGCCCGCACTTTGTCGCGCCGTTCGCGCTCGGTGACTTCCTCTTCCGGGCTCGGCCCGTCGGAGGCTTCCTCGTCGCGATCCTCTGGAAGGGGCTGCCAAGAGACCTCACGCCTCAACCGGTCGATGCGCAGGTTACGCGCGATCGTGAAGATCCATGTCGTCGCGCTGCCTTTCTCGTCCGAATAAAGCTGCGCTTTACGCCAGACGGTCAGGAGCGTCTCCTGAGCGAGGTCTTCAGCCGTTGTCGCATCGGCCCCCTGCCGCATCATGTAGGATTTGACGCGGGGGCCATAGAGTTCGAACAGCTTGCGGAATGCCTCGACATCCCGGCTTTGGGCAACTTTCTGCAGGAGGTCGGACATGGCCCTCGGTATCTTGACGGGGGACGGGCGCCGTATGGCACGCGTGCTCTCCAGAACCTGAACCATAGCTTAACCTCGCTTCCGATGCCAAACTTACGGCTCCTTCATGAAACCGGATCAGCCGGCCGCCGCCAGGAAACCCGATGCAGGACGTACAACTGAGCTCGATTGCCGTTTTGCTTGCAGCCGCAGCGATCGCCGCCCCCATTGCCCGTACGCTCGGGATCGGCACGGTTTTGGGCTATCTGGCCGCCGGCGCCATCGTCGGTCCCTTCGGCCTGGGCGGGCTTTTTTCTACCGGTGAAGCCAAGGAAATTCTGCATCTGGCTGAATTCGGCGTGGTGCTCCTGCTCTTTCTGATCGGTCTCGAACTCCGTCCGCTGCGCCTCTGGTCCATGCGTGGTGCGATCTTCGGCCTCGGCGGCGCCCAAGTCGCAATCACGGCAATTTTGCTCGCCCTGATCGCCATTGCGTTTGCGTTGCCCTGGAAGAGCGCCTTGTTCATGGGCCTCGCACTTGCACTTTCGTCGACCGCGTTCGCTTTGCAGGTGATGGAAGAGAACGGCGAACTCGCCACCAAGCACGGGCGATTGGGATTCGCCGTCCTCCTCTTCCAAGACCTCGCCGCGATTCCGCTCATCGCACTCGCCCCGCTGTTCGCCGTCGCGGCTGCAGCCGACGCGCCGCAGCTCGATCTCTTCGCAGCAGCGAAAACCATCGGCGTGATCGCAGCCGTCGCCGGCATCGGATGGTTGACCCTCGACGTCTTCATTCGCCTCGTCGCCCAGACCCGCGTGCGCGAAGCCATGACCGCTGCAGCCCTCCTTACCGTCGTCACGGCGGCCGCCATCATGCAGTGGGCCGGCGTCACGGCGTCGCTCGGCGCTTTCATCGCCGGCGCGCTCTTGGCCGAAAGCTCCTATCGCCATCAGCTCGAAGCCGACATCCAACCCTTCGAGGGTCTGCTCCTCGGCCTCTTCTTCACCGCTATTGGCATGTCGCTCGATCTCGACCTGCTCGTCGCCAGCTGGCGCGAAGTACTCATGTTCGCCGCCATCCTTGTCGCGGTGAAAGCGATCGTGCTGTACGGTCTCGGGCGCTGGCAGGGTCTGAACAGTCGCGGCGCGCGCCGCCTCGGCCTCTCCTTGAGCCAAGGCGGCGAATTCGCATTTGTGCTCTTTGCGGCGGGCTTCAGCGCCGGCGTCTTAACCAAAGACACCCAATCACTCCTCGTCCTTGTCGTCACCGTCTCGATGATCGCCACACCCTTCCTACTGCTCATCGATAGCCGCCTGACGCCCAAGACGCCTGCAACACAAGCCTACGATGCGCTGCCTGAAAATGCCGGCCATGTCGTCATCGCCGGCTTCGGCCGCTACGGCCAGATCGTCGCCCGCATCCTGCGCGCGCGCAAAATCCCATTCACCGCCCTCGACATCGACGCCGAGCAGGTCGAACTGGTGAAACGCTTTGGATCGGAAGCTTTCTTCGGCGACGCCTCCCGCCCCGACATTCTCGAAGCCGCCAAAGTCGGCGACGCGCGCGCGTTCGTCCTCGCCATCGACGACATGGAAGCCTCGCTCCGCATCGCCGAACTTGTTACGTCGACGTGGCCGAAGATCCCGATCTACGCCCGCGCCCGCAACCGCAACCACGCCCACCGCTACCTCGATCTTGGCGTCACCCGCGTCCAGCGCGAAACCTTCCTCTCGGCCCTCGAAACGACAAAGCAGCTCTTGAAAGGCCTCGGCGATACCGACCGCGACGCCGAACGCACCGTCAAAACCTTCCGCGCCCACGACGAACGCCGCCTCGCGGACGACTACAAACACTACACCGACATGGAAAAGATGCAGGCCAAAGCCCGCTCCGACGCCGCCACGCTGGAAAACCTCTTCGAAGAAGATGCGCGCGAGACGGAAGCTGCAGCGGCAAAGGCCAAGGCCGCGGAGTAGGGCAGCCGCACCCACCCCCAAATGTCATCCCGGGCTTTTTGCCCGGGCTCCATGGTTCAGCGATCTCGTACGCGACAGTGGTGGCAGGCCGGCTAGAGCGTAGCGAAAGGGCCGGCGGCGACGTCCTTACGCAGAGAAAAAGCAGTGTTGTGGCGGCTTGGGGCGTCCTCGCTTTTTGAGCGTAGATATAACGTCCGCTCTACCGTCAGAAGCGGCAAGGTGCGCCGAGGAAGCTATGGGCCCATGCACGGACTTTGTTGCAGCCCCCTAATGTGACACACCAGACAGCGGTATGACGAAGTTCAGGTAGCCGGCGTCGCCTTCCAGCCGGTTCTCGACATCGAATTCGTGGAAGTACCGCAGATTACCGCTGACGTGCGTCGAGCCGAGAGCAAAGGAAAAGTCAACGCCGGGCCCTAGAGCGATGACGCGGCCTTCGAAGTCGCCCAGGAATTGCGTGCCCGGTCCGCTGTCTCCTGTGACCTGTTGATAGAAGTAGCCTTGGAGACCGATGGCGAACGACTTCGAGAAATGCTGCATCGCAGCTCCTTCGAGATGGAACTCGGTGCCGGTTTTGTAGCCGGTGTCCTGGTTCTCGTCGTTGAATGTGAAGCCGGCCGCCGCCGATACTTCGATGCCCGTCTTCATATCGAGATAGGTCACCGCGCCGGTCAGATCGGCCGCCCAGCGGTTGAAGCCCATGTTGGTAACGTCGCCCTGCTCCCAATAGCCGATCGGGACGTTCAACAGCGTTCCGATGCTCCAGTGCCAGTTGCCCTCATGCCACCCTAACGAGGCGCCCAGAACCGGGTCACCTATGTGAGCATCGTCGACTTCGCGCTGAATGCCCGCACCGGGACCACCGACGAAACCGGCTTGAGCCGAGACGCTCTTCCAGCCGATCGGTACCGCAACGCTGAAAGCGGCGTGGCCGCCGAGGACTTTGTCCGGCGCTACCCAAAGGCCATTGAACAACTTGATGTAGGCGTCCGCATCGACGCCGCCGTTTATGTTCACGCCGCCGATGTTGAAATTGATGTCGGTGCTTCCAGCATAATAATAGTTGAAGTCCGCAAGGTAGGTCCCGGGCGGAGGGACGAAACCAGCCAAGCTCGTCTTCGTGCCGAGAAGATAAAAGCCAAGGCCGCCCTCCGCTGCCTGGACGTCGTCGAGGCCCTTCATTGGAACCAGGCCGAGTATCGCCACGAGAAGAGCTGCTGTTTGTCTTTTCATCCCGGCACGCCCTTTTTTCTGATTCACGTTTCTACAGACATTTGCGCGTTACCGCGTCGATTCGGCTGGCAAGGAAACCGTACTGATACGCGCGCTCCCTCGCTAGAGCGGCTGCACCACACCGCGCCGCAATCGACAGCGATTTTCCATGGCCTGATGTACGTCAAGGATTGCATGACGTTTTGCGGTAACGTCATGCAATCCAGACCGTGAAAGGGCGCTGAAGAATGATGAGATTGAATGTTCCGCTCGCGCGCGTGAGCCGTCCGCATTGTGTGTATGTGTGCACGAACAAATCTCGCTCGGACGATCAGCGGGCTGAGCGTGACGCATCGCTAGTAGCTTTGTGGCGTCATGGGATGCAGGCCGCGGGACGCACGGTGCTCGCCATTGCTCTCTTGGCGTTGTCGTTCGGCGTAAGTTCTGCACAGGAGGCGCGCCCCAACATCTTACTTATCGTTGCAGATGATGCGGGGATTGCGGACCTCGGCAGCTTCGGCGGTGAGATCCGCACGCCAAACATCGATGAACTGGCGTCTGCCGGTGTGCGCTTCACACAATTTGGTGTCAGCGCCACATGCTCGCCGTCCCGATCCATGATGCTGAGTGGGACGGACAGCCACCTTGCCGGTTTAGGCAACATGGCCGAGTTCATGGCCCCCAATCAGAAGGGCAAACCAGGCTACGAGGGATATCTCAGCGAGCGCGTTGCCCCGGTGCCGGCGCTGCTGAAGGCGGCCGGGTATCATACGTACATGGCCGGCAAGTGGCACATGGGGGAGGAGCCCGAGCATTGGCCCGCTGCACGCGGATTCACGCGCGACCTAACCCTCATTCCGGGCGGCGGCAGCCATTTCGACGACATGTGGGGCGCGAAAGGCGAACGGCAACTCTACACGCAGAACGGAAAGGTTTTGAAAGCGCTGCGGCCGGGGTTCCATTCAAGCGAAGACTATACGGCGGCCATCATCGGCAACATCGAAGAGAATCGCAGCGACGGGAAGCCGTTCTTCGCCTATCTGGCGCTGCAGGCGCCGCACGACCCCTTCCAATTGCCCGATGACTGGCTCGACAAGTACAAGGGCCGCTACGATCAGGGCTATGACGCGACGCGAGCCGCACGGATCGCGCGCATGAAGGCCCTTGGCATCATTCCCGCCACAGCGACTGTGTTTCCGCGGCTGCCGAACGTGCCCGCCTGGGCCGATCTATCGGAGGAAGAGCGCCGGCAATCGGCCCGCAAGATGGAACTTTATGCGGCGATGGTCGAGCACATGGATGCCAACATCGGCAAACTCACGGCCTATCTGAAAGCCAAGAACATCTACGACAACACGTTGATCATCTTCCTCTCGGATAACGGTCCGGAAGGAAACGCTTGGGACATCGGGTCACCTTGGGATAACAGCAAGATTGAAGACTGGGGCAAGAAGGGCACCTTCGTGCAATACGGCGCGGCTTGGGCGCAAGTTAGCGCCGGGCCCTATCGCATGTTCAAGGGCTTTCTGTCCGAGGGCGGCATCAGAAATCCGATGATCATCGCGGGCAAGGGCGTGGCGGGGAGCGGGCGCATTTCTAACGCCGTGTCGCACATCATGGATGTTCCCGCGACGATCCTGGCCGCCGCGAAAGTGGCCCATCCGAAAACATTCGCGGGCCGTGAGATCGAGCCGCTGCAAGGAAAACCCATGCAACCCATACTTGATCAATCCAGCGAAGGCGTCCGTGGAGCGTCGGACTGGCTGGGATGGGAACTCTTCGGCAATCGCGCCATTCGCGAAGGCAACTGGAAACTTCTGCACCTGTGCAAGCCGTTCGGGCCGGGGGACTGGCAGCTGTTCGATCTGGCGGCCGATCCGGGTGAGACGAAGGATCTGGCGGCCGCAGAGCCGCAGGTTCGCGATCGACTTGCGGGCCATTGGCGCGAGTACGCGGAGAAGAATAACGTCATCATACCAAGCACATCGCCAATCTGCCGTTAGATCGGGAATGCGACGCCCGATTAGACTGGCCGGATCATTGGGAAAGAAAATTCTGCACGAACAGCGCCAAAACTACCGCGGGCACCACCCTAAAATCAACGGAACCAATAGACGTGTTAGGCTTTGTGAAAAGGCGCAGAAGTGATGTCGACAATGGGCCATTCGCTGCCTTTTGCATTTCCACCAGACGGTCCGCAATTTCTCTCAGATCGGACTCAATCAGCGATCGCAGCCCTGGAAGTTTTCCGATGTCGGCCTTTGGATGATGAACTAAGACCTATCACTTGTAAGGCGGTCGTTGGCGCGGAAGTCATGCGCTGTTTTCGTTTTTCGGCGGTCGGGGAGTGTTGGCGTACCATTCTGTACCCGCTGCCCGATGGGTCCCCGGGACCCCGGCCTACGCCGGGGTAGGTAAGCCGCGCAACGACAGCGGTGGGTATGGCGCGACGGTGGGTCGAAGATAGCTGGGCTCGCCCCGCTCGCCGTGTCGAAACTATGACGCCACGTCCCCTTTAATTCTTCTTCATCTCCGATCCATGGTCCGCGCGCGCCGCGTTCGAAGCCTCGTCGTGTTCAATGTCACATGAGGACTCCCCTATGAAGTTTACAAAGATGATCGCCGCTGCCGCGGTGCTTGCGCTGTCGGCGGCATCCGCCAACGCCGCCAATATCGTTGAGACGGCCAAGAGCGCCGGTCAGTTCAAGACGCTGCTGACGGCAGCAAAGGCCGCCGGTCTCGTGCCCGCGTTGAAGAGCAAGGGCCCGCTGACGGTGTTCGCACCGACCGACGCGGCCTTCGCCAAGTTGCCGAAGGGCACAGTCGCCTCACTCCTGCGCCCAGAGAACAAGCACAAGCTCGCACGCCTTTTGAAGTATCACGTCGTCGCCGGGGAAATCGAAGCCGCCGACATCAAGCCCGGCCGCAGCCACGTGAAGACGCTGGCCGGCAAATCGGTCACGGTCCGCAAGCACGGCGGCGTCTCGGTCAACGGCGCGCGCGTCGTCACCGCCGACGTGGGGGCCTCCAATGGCGTCATCCACGTCATCAATCGCGTTCTCATACCATAATGACGCGGGGGTAGGTCCATCGCGGCCAACTTCCCGTTATAGTGATATCGCGGGGGCCGGTCCGGCAGGGATCGACCCTCGCAATCTTACGAAGAGAAGCCAAATCTTCCGACAGATGGGGGCGCCCTGGGGAACTGGGGCGCCCTTTTTGCACCTAATGCTGGTCCCGGGCCCATAGACGCGCCCGCCTGCCGCCGCTAAACCTGCCCCGCCGGCGGGAAAATGTGTCCCACGGCCGAGACCTAGGGGACGCGGGCGAATGGCGGATACGAAGACGGCGGTCAGCACGAAGAAGATGGCGGACGCCATCCGTGTGCTGTCCATGGACGCGGTGCAGAAGGCGAATTCGGGCCATCCCGGCATGCCGATGGGCATGGCCGATGTGGCCACCGTCCTCTTCTCCGAACACCTCCGCTTCGATCCAACCGATCCGGCTTGGCCCAACCGCGACCGCTTCGTGCTCTCCGCCGGACACGGGTCGATGCTGCTGTATTCGCTCCTCTATCTCACCGGTTACCCCGGGATGACGATCGAGGAATTGAAAAACTTCCGCCAACTCGGCTCCAAGACCGCGGGCCACCCCGAGTTCGGCCATGCCCCCGGTATTGAGACCACGACCGGCCCGCTCGGGCAGGGGATCGCCAACGCCGTCGGCATGGCGCTCGCCGAACGCATGTTAGCTGCCCGCCACGGTGACGGCTCAGTTGATCACCATACGTATGTCATCGCAGGCGACGGCTGCCTCATGGAAGGCATCAGCCAGGAAGCCATCTCGCTCGCCGGACATCTGAAGCTCGGCAAGCTCATCGTCTTCTGGGACGATAATTCGATCTCCATCGACGGCCCGACGAACCTGTCGGTCTCCGACGATCAGCTGAAGCGCTTCGAAGCCTCCGGCTGGAACACCATCGCGATCGACGGCCATGACCACAAAGCCATCTCGGCCGCAATTCTAAAGGCCAAAGCCGATCCGTCGAAGCCCTGGCTCATCGCCGCCCGCACCATCATCGGTTACGGCGCGCCCACCAAGCAGGGCACCAAGGACACCCACGGCAGTCCGCTCGGCGCGGAAGAAATCGAGCGTACACGCGCCGCACTTGGCTGGACCGCCCCGCCCTTCGAAATCCCCGCCGATATCCTCGCCGCATGGCATGCAGTTGGCGACAAGGGTCATCAGTCAGGCGCCAAGTGGCGCGCGAAAGCCGCGAAGTTCGACGGCCAGCATGATTTGCATGTCGACGACGCAGCGCTCGTCGGGGCCATCGAAGCGGCCAAAAAGCAGTTCGAAGCCGACACCGCCAAACGCGCCTCCCGCGTCTGGTCGCAGATGACGCTGGAACATCTGATCCCCGCCATCCCGCAACTGGTCGGCGGTTCGGCGGACTTGACGCCCTCCAACGGCACCAAGACCTCGCATTACAAACCGGTCTCGCCCGGCCAGTTCGACGGAAACTACATCCACTTCGGCGTCCGAGAACACGCCATGGCCGCGGCCATGAACGGCATCGCGCTGCACGGCGGCCTGATCCCCTTCGGCGCGACGTTCCTGGTCTTCACTGACTACTGCCGCCCGTCCATTCGCCTCGCAGCCCTCATGGGCATTCGCTCGATCTACGTCATGACGCACGACTCGATTGGCGTTGGCGAAGACGGCCCCACGCACCAGCCGGTTGAGCACTTGGCAGCATTGCGCGCCATCCCCGGCCTCCAAGTTTTCCGTCCCGCCGATGCGATTGAAACGGCCGAGGCCTGGCACATCGCGCTGTGCTCCAACAACCGCCCGACGGTCATGGCGCTCACCCGCGACGCCGTGCCGACCAAGTTGCGCGCCGGTGCGGTTGAAGAAAACCTCTCCGCCAAGGGCGCCTATGTCGTCAGCGGTGGTGATAAGCGCGACGTGACGATCCTCGCCACCGGCTCGGAAGTGGCAATCGCCGTTGACGCAGCAGCACTGTTGGCGAAAGACGGCATCACCGCCGCCGTCGTCTCGATGCCCTCCTTCGAAATCTTCCGCGAGCAGCCCGGCGCATACAAGGACAGTGTGCTCGGTCACACGCCGCGCATCGCAGTCGAAGCAGCGATTGCTCAGGGCTGGCACGAATGGCTGCGCCCCGGCGATACCTTTATCGGCATGACCGGCTTCGGCGCCTCCGCACCCGCCAAGAAACTCTACGAGCACTTCGGCATCACCGCCGCCAAGGTCGCCGATGCCGCCAAGGCGAGCCTCAAGGCCTAACGCGAACAAGAAATGCTGAGCCCGCAATGAACCTCGACCAATTGAAAACGACCGACGGCATCGATGTCGCGGGTAAGCGCGTGCTCTATCGCGCCGATCTTAATGTGCCGGCCAAGGACGGCGTCGTCACCGATGCGACGCGCCTGGAACGAGTCGTACCCGGCCTCCAAGCGCTCGCTGCACGTGGCGCCAAAGTGATCGTGCTCTCCCATTTCGGCCGCCCGAAAGCCGGACCCGACAAGGAGAATTCTCTGGCCCCCGTCGCCGCCGCCCTGGGCGGCCTGTTGCGCCGCCACGTCTCGCTCGGCGGCGACTGCATCGGCCAGCACGCCCACGCCATCGTCGATGCCATGAAGCCTGGCGATATCTGTGTTCTGGAAAACACTCGCTTCCATAAAGGCGAGGAAAAAAACGATCCTGCATTCACCGCAGCGCTCGCGGAGCTCGGCGACATCTTTGTCAACGACGCTTTCTCGGCCGCCCATCGCGCGCACGCCTCCACCGAAGGCCTGACACATCATCTGCCGTCCTACGCAGGCCCGCTGATGATGGAAGAAATCAATGCGCTAAAAGCCGCCCTCGAAGTGCCCCAGCGCCCGACCGCTGCCGTCGTCGGCGGCGCGAAGGTCTCCACTAAGATCCCGATCCTGAAAAACCTAGTCGCTAAGGTCGACAAGCTCATCATCGGCGGCGGCATGGCCAATACGTTCCTGCAGGCCCAGGGCCTCGACGTCGGCAAATCGCTGTCTGAGCCCGACTTCCACGACACCGCGCGCGAAATCATGGCTGCCGCCCAGGCGCGCGGCTGTGATGTGTTGCTGCCCACCGACGCAGTCATCGCCCGCGAGTTCAAGGCGGGCGCGGCCTCCGAAGTCGTCGACGTGGCCAGGGTCCCCGCAGACGCCATGATCCTCGACATCGGCCCCGCCTCCGTCGCCCACATGACGACGCACCTGCGCCAGTGCCGCACGCTACTCTGGAACGGACCGATGGGCGCGTTCGAGATTTCCCCCTTCGGCGAGGGCACGTTCACCCTCGCCCGCGAAGCCGCAATCTTGACCAAGGCCGGGTCTCTGCTCTCGATCGCCGGCGGCGGCGATACGGTGGCGGCGCTGAACGCGGCCGGAGTGGCCGGAGACTTCTCATATGTATCGACCGCGGGCGGCGCCTTCCTCGAATGGCTGGAAGGCAATGAATTGCCGGGCGTGGCGGCGCTCGCGCGATGAGCCCCATCCGCGCCGCCGTTTTTGATCTCGATGGCACGCTGATCCATAGCGTTCCCGACATCGCCGCGGCGCTGAACCTCTGCCTCGCCGCTGAAGGACGTCCGCCGCTCAGCGACGATGGCGTTGCCAAATTGGTCGGCGGCGGCGCCCGCGAACTTGTCGCACGCGCGTTGGGTGCTGCAACTCTTGATGCCGACATCGACCGCGTCCACGCGGACTTCCTCGCCCACTACGACGCCGAACCCGTCACGCGAACGCGCCTCTATCCCGGCGCCCGCGAACTCTTGATCGCCCTCGGTAACGCCGGTCTCCCGCTCGCGATTTGCACCAACAAACCCCAGCACCTGACCGATCTCATCCTCGCCCGCCTCGATCTGGCGCCGTTCTTTGCCGTGATCTGGGGCGCCGCCCCCGGCCAACCGCTCAAACCGGATGCCGCCTGCCTGCGTACTGTCTGCGCAAGCCTCGGCACCAAACCGGCCGAAACAGTCATGGTCGGGGACAGCCACACCGACGTGGCGGCCGCCCGCGCGGCCGGTTGCCGGTCGATCCTGGTGGAACACGGCTACGAGCAGCGCCCGCTAGACAGCCTGGGGGCCAATGCCCTGGTCGCGGGCCTTCGCGAAGCCGGCCGCCAAATCGACCTTTGGCGGGGCGACGACCAAAGAAGGTTGTTTCACGCCTGCTGAGGGCCTAGCTCTCCTCAACGAACCCAACCCGAAAGTTGCCGCCCTGATGTTCGCCGAAGCCCATCTCTACCCTGGTGTCGCGCTGGCCGGCCTCGTCAGCTTCCTGTCGCCCTGCGTGCTGCCGCTCGTGCCGCCGTACCTCGGCTACATTGGCGGCACCACGATTGATGGCCTCACGGCGGAAAAAGGTCTCGAGACTCGCGTCTGGCGCCGCGTCGTCATCGCGTCGATGTTCTTCGTTTTGGGCTTCACCACCGTCTTCATTGCGCTGGGTGCAACCGCCTCCGCGCTCGGCCAGTTCGTGCAGGAATACCGCGCCCAGTTGGGCTACGTGGCCGGAACGATTATCATTCTCTTCGGCCTCCACTTTCTTGGCATCTTGCGCATTCCGCTGCTCTACTCCGAAAAGCGAGTCCACACAGAAGTCGACGGCGCCAGCTTTGCCGGCGCCTACGTCATGGGCCTCGCCTTCGCATTCGGCTGGACACCCTGCATCGGTCCGATCCTGGCGACTGTTCTGGCACTCGCCGCCAACGCCGACAGCCTCGGCGCGGGCGTGCGCCTGCTCGCCGTGTACTCCCTGGGTCTCGGCATCCCCTTCGTGCTGGCTGCCGTTGCGATCCGCCCGTTTCTCTCGTTCATGAACCGCTTCAAGCGGCACCTCGGTCTCATGGAGAAGATCATGGGTGCGCTCCTGGTCCTGACCGGTATCGCCTTCCTGAACATCTTCGATGGCTTCTCCGTCAACGCCTTCGGCCAGTGGATGATCGAAACATTCCCCGGTCTGACAACGTTGGAAGAAAAATTCACCCCCGCCGACCTCCAGCGCGAAATCATGAACCAGCGGCCCAATCCCTGACCAAGCAAGCCCTTGACACGGAGGCGCCCATGACGAGCCTGCGTCCCAAAACGCCAATCGCGCTCACCATCGCCGGCTCTGATCCCTCCGGCGGCGCCGGCATCCAAGCCGACCTCAAGACGTTCTCAGCGCTCGGCGTGTACGGCACCACAATCATCACCGCGCTCACCGCCCAGAACACGCAAGGCGTCGCCGGCATCCATTCCGTGCCGCCGGACTTCATCGCCCTTCAGGCGCAAACGCTCGCCGCCGATATCGACGTGACGGCAGCCAAGACTGGCATGCTCGGCGATGCCGTCACGGTCGCGACCGTCGTTGCCATCCTCCAGCGGCACGACTTCGGCCCCATCGTCGTCGATCCCGTCATGGTGGCCACCAGCGGCGATGTGCTCCTCGCACCCGACGCCATCGCCGCGGTGCGCAATCTCCTGATCCCGCTCGCACCCCTGATCACGCCGAACCTGCACGAAGCCGCCAAGCTGCTCGACGAACCCGTTGCCCGTACGCTCGATGAGATGAAAGGGCAGGCCCAACGGCTGCTCGCGCTGAAGCCGAAGGCTGTGCTGGTCAAAGGAGGTCACATGACGGGCGAGTCAG
>VYKW01000202.1_pt1 | contig 25509 bp, 22 predicted proteins | sample 5114451 | NCBI WGS metagenome assembly VYKW01 (sample SAMN12291784, study PRJNA351875) | freshwater metagenome | isolation source: freshwater lake | place: USA: Michigan, Gull Lake | collected 2013-08-08
GAGCAGCGAGCCGCCGCTCCGCAGCGCCGGCGTGACGCCGGCGGCGGGCGTGGTGCAGGGAGCGATCGGATCATGAGCGTCGCCGTCGACCTCGCCACCCTGTGGGCGTTCATCATCGCGCTCGCGGTGTTCATCTATGTCGTGATGGACGGCTTCGATCTTGGCCTCGGCATCCTGTTTCCGCTGTTTCCGGGCAAGCAGGACCGAGACGTCATCACCAACACCGTTGCACCGGTGTGGGACGGCAACGAGACCTGGCTCGTTCTCGGCGGCGGCGGGCTGATGGCGGCCTTTCCGCTCGCTTACGCCATCCTGCTGCCGGCCCTGTACGCGCCGCTGATCGCGATGCTGATCGGCCTGATCTTCCGCGGCGTCGCCTTCGAATTCCGCTGGCGCACCCGCAGCACACGCAATCTCTGGGACATCGCCTTTGCCGGCGGCTCGTGGGTCGCGGCGCTGGCGCAGGGCATCGCGCTCGGTGCCATCCTGCAGGGCGTGCATGTCGAGGGCCGGCATTATGCCGGCGGCTGGTGGGACTGGCTGACGCCGTTCAGCATTCTCACCGGCGTTTCGCTGGTGGTCGGCTATGCGCTGCTCGGCGCCACCTGGCTGATCCTGAAGACCGAAGGCGATCTGCGCGACAAGGCCTACCGCATCAGCTGGATTCTGCTGGTCCTGATGCTGCTGGCCATCGCCGCCGTCAGCCTGGCGACGCCCTTGCTGACGATCCAATATGCGCAGCGCTGGTTCAGCTGGCCCGCGATCATCCTGACCGCGCCGGTGCCGCTCGCCGTTATCGGCGTCACCGTGCTGCTGATGAAGAATCTGGCCCAGAAGCACGACGGCTGGCCGTTCTTCCTCGCGCTGGCACTGTTCTTCCTGTCCTATGCCGGTCTCGGCATCAGCATGTATCCCTATATCGTGCCGCAGAGCATCACGATCTGGCAGGCGGCGGCGCCCGAGCGCAGCCAGCTGATGATGCTGCCCGGCGTGCTGGTGCTGGTTCCGCTGATCCTCGGCTACACCGCCTGGGCCTATTGGGTGTTTCGCGGCAAGGTCGGCCACGACGCGGGCTATCATTGATGCCGCGCCCAGCTCCACCACCCGCGCCGCTCGCTTGGCGTCTCGCCTGGTTCGCAGGCCTGTGGCTTGCCGGCGTGGCCACCGTCGCCGCGGTGGCGTTCGTGCTGCGGCTCTGGATGAAGCTGGGATGACAGATGGGCCGCTTCGCTCGCCTTGACTTTGCTGCCAAGATGTTCCTGAAATTTGGCGGGTGGATTTGATCGGGCGAGCTTCGCAGGGGTCCGTTGAGGAGAGCTTTGAATGCCGAGTTTTCGTCGCCTGCTGTGGGCCACCAGCGCCATCATCGCGCTGGCGCTGTCGACATCGCATAGTTTCGCGCAGTCCGAGGATCCCGGCGACCAGCCCGGCCTGGTGGCCGATGACGGCTACGAGCTCGACCCCGAATGGCGCAAGCAGGTCGTCTACTACCGCACGACCGAGCCGCCGGGCACGATCATCGTCTCGACGTCCGAGCGCCACCTCTATCTGGTGCAGCCTGGCGGGCGCGCCATCCGCTACGGCATCGGCGTCGGCCGCGACGGCTTCCAGTGGCAGGGGTTGCTGTCGATCACCAAGAAGGCGGAATGGCCGGATTGGACGCCGCCGCCGGAGATGATCCAGCGCCAGCCCTATCTGCCGCGCTTCATGGCGGGCGGCCCCGGCAACCCGTTGGGCGCACGCGCGATGTATCTGGGCACCACCGTGTACCGCATTCACGGCACCAACCAGCCCTGGACCATCGGCACCAAGATTTCCTCCGGCTGCTTCCGTCTGGTGAACACCGATGTCGCCGACCTCTACGACCGCGTCCCCGTCGGCACCAAGGTCGTCGTGAAGCAGAAGCCGGAGCTGTGACGGCGGCCACGGCCGCCGAACATCCAGCGATCGCTTTGTCCTGACATTTTTCGAAAGAGATTGATCATGCGCAGTTTCCGAGGCGGCCTGCTGATCGGGCTCGCCGTCGCTGTCCTCGTTGCGGCCCTCGCCGTCACCTATGAGATGTACGACACCCGCACCTTGAAGCGCACCGTCCGCCGCGGCGAGGTGCTGTGCGGCGTCAATGCCGGCCTGCCGGGCTTCTCGATCCCCGACGACAAGGGCAACTGGACCGGCTTCGACGTCGATTTCTGCCGCGCCGTGGCGGCCGCGATCTTCGACGACCCGAAGAAGGCGAAGTTCGTCCCGCTCGACGCCAATGAGCGCTTCAAGGAGCTGCAGAGCCGCAAGGTCGACATCCTCTCGCGCAACACCACCTGGTCGATGGCGCGCGAGCAGAACTACGATCTCTATTTCCCCGCGGTCGCCTATTATGACGGGCAGGGCTTCATGGTGCCGCGGTCGCGCAAGCTGGAGACGGCGCTCGATCTCAATGGCAGCAAGGTCTGCGTCCAGGATTCGACCACCAACGCGCTCAATCTCGCGGATTATTTCCGCGCCAACAACATGAAGTACGAGGAGATCAAGTTTCCCAAGCTCGACGACGTCCTCAAGGCCTATGACAGCGGCAAATGCGACACCTTCACCGCCGACGTCTCGCAGCTCTACGCGCTGCGTCTGGTCCTGACCAAGCCGAACGACCACGACATCTTGCCGGACATGATCTCCAAGGAACCGCTTGCGCCGGTGGTGCGCCAGCGCGACGACGACTGGATGATGATCGTGAAATGGACGCTGTACGCGATGATCAACGCCGAGGAACTCGGCGTCACCTCCAAGAACATCGACGAGGCGCTGAAGTCGAAGAAGCCGGACGTCATGCGGCTGGTCGGCAATGAGGGGACCTACGGCCAGGACCTCGGCCTGGCCAAGGACTGGGCCGCGCGAATCATCCGTCACGTCGGCAATTACGGCGAGGTCTATGAGCGGAACATCGGCAGCGAGTCGAAGCTGAAGATCCCGCGCGGCATGAACCAGTTGTGGAACGCCGGCGGCATCCAGTACGCACCTCCGATCAGGTAGGGGTTGGATTTCGATCGTCGGCCCCTTCACGATTCGCGCGCCTCTCGCCGCGCGCTCGGTTCGCCCTCTCCCAGAAGGGGAGAGGGCGCAGTCATGAGCACCGCGATTGACCTTTGCTCTTGGCGCGCTGTGAGTACGACACCACGTCGAACCCCACACGACAGCCATCATCGTCCTCGCGACGCCCCGCGTCCGAGCTTTGCCAGATTCTCGCACCCTTCCGAAATTCGAGGGCGCAGGGAAGGCCAGATGCCGACTGACACCTGCGGCCCGCCTGCGGAAAAAAATGCAGGCGGCAGGAACCACGGGCTCAGCCGGTGCGACCCGGCCTTCCCTGCGCGATGGTTTTCACGCTTATGGCGCGCTCTCCTCGGTGCGCCGGCTTTCTGGCCACCGTCACCGGCGCGGATCATCGCCGCCGATTTGGCATCAGCATCGGGATGCCGGGACCACGCGCTTTCACGTCCGCATCGCAATCGTTCGTCGGCGCGATCTCTCACGCTGCGATCCGACACAGCCATCGCATCACCGGCCCACGTTTCGTAACGATCGCGAAGCGTCCCTCTTGTGGGCGGTGACGGCCCCGAATGTGCGGCCGATTTGCCCGACGGCACAACGCCCGTCGGGTTGCGACAAAATGGCACGACGGGCACAGCGAATGCTCGGACGGCACGATGAGTCGCGCTGATTCAGGCCTCTGCCGCGCTTCGCCCGTGGTGCCGTTCACGAACTCACGAGTTCGTGAACACGATTTCAAATCCATCCGACCGCAGCGATCGTAACGAATTCGACCACTCCGGTCAGGGTGATGCGACCTGGACAACGGGGCGAAGAAGGGCCGCTGATCCTTTTTGCGCATCAGCCAACTCATCAGTTCTAGTCACAAGGAAAAATTCGAATGACGCTGGGATTTCGTTCGTTCGTGGCCGGCGCGATCATGCTGGGCGCTCTCTCCGTTTCCGCAACCGCAGCACGCGCTGCCGACATCGTCGATACGGCGGTCGCCGCGGGTCAGTTCAAGACGCTGGTCGCTGCAGCAAAGGCTGCGGGGGTCGTTCCAGTGCTGAAGAGCAAGGGCCCGTTCACCGTGTTCGCGCCGACCGACGCAGCCTTTGCCGCGCTGCCGCCCGGCACGGTCGAGGATCTGCTGAAGCCGAAGAACAAGGGCAAGCTCGCGGCGATCCTCAAATATCACGTGATCCCGGGCGCGGTGAAGTCGGGCGACGTCGCCGGCAAGAAGCTCAGCGTCAAGACCGCGCAGGGCCAGAAGGTCGACGTCGACGGCACCTTCTTCGGCGTGCAGGTCAACGATGCCCATGTCGTGCAGGCCGACATCGTCGCCTCCAACGGCGTCATCCACGTGATCGACAAGGTCCTGCTGCCGCCTGCCAAGGCGCCGATGCATCATTGATCGTCTGACGAAAGCGCGCCATCGATGATGGCGCGCTCTCTGCGACGTTCGGCGCTGACAGTAGATCGTTCCGTAGCGTCGATTGCTTTGATATCATCAACTCTCTCTACGTCATGGCCGGGCCATCCCGGCTATCCACGTCGACCGGCGATCGCGAATGGACGTGGATGCCCGGGTCAAGCCCGGGCATGACCAGCGGCTAGATTTCAATACCCCCTGAGCTGCGCCAATTGCGCGGCGTGATAGTTGGCGTCGCCGAGCAGTTCCTCGCAGACCCGCGCGCGCTTCATGAAGAAGCCGATGTCGAACTGGTCGGTCATGCCCATGCCGCCATGCATCTGCACGCCCTCCTGCACCGCACGGGTCGCGGTCGTACCGGCACGGGCCTTCGCCACGGCGACGGCTGCGGTCGCACCCGCGGGATCGGCATCGAGCGCCTGCAGCGCCTTGAGCACCGCGGCGCGGGTGATCTCGATCTCGATATAGAGCTGCGCCGCACGATGCTGCAGCGCCTGGAATTCGCCGATCGCCTTGCCGAACTGCTTGCGCTCCTTGAGATAGGCGACCGTGCGGCCGAACACCTCCTCGCTCAGGCCGACCATCTCGGAGGCCACGGCACCCCGGCCGAGATCGAGCACGCCGCTCAGCACGGCCGCACCGCCATCGACCTCGCCCAGCACATGATCCGCGGTGACCTCGACATTGTCGAAGCTGATCCGCGCCGCGTTGTGCGCGTCGACCATGATGGTGCGCTCGACCGCAATGCCCTTGGCCCTGGGATCGACCAGGAACAGCGTCAGACCCTCGCGCTCGCCGGGCGTGGCGGCGCTGCGCGCGACCACCAGCAGCAGATCGGCGACATGGCCGTCGACCACCATCGCCTTGGTGCCGCTCAGCTTGAAGCCGTTGCCTGAGCGCGTCGCCTGCAGCGCCGTATGCAGCGGGCGATGCTTCGCGGCCTCGTCGAGCGCGAGCGCGGCGATCAGCTGACCGCCGGCGATCTTCGGCAGATATTCCGATTTCTGCGCCGCGGAGCCGGCGCGCGTGAGCGCGGAAGCCGACAGCACCGAGGTGGCCAGGAACGGCGACGGCATCAAGGTGCGGCCGATCTCCTCCATCACGATTCCGGCCTCGACCGCGCCCAGGCCGGAGCCGCCGTGTTCTTCCGGCACAAGCAGGCCGGCAAAGCCCATCTCGGCGAAGGTGGCCCAGAGCTCACTGGAGAAGCCGGTCGCGTCGCGCGTGTCGCGCAGCTTGCGCAGATGAGCCACCGGCGCGTGATCGGAAATCAGACCGCGCGCGCTGTCGCGCAGCATCGATTGTTCTTCGGTGAGCAGGAGAGGCATGGCGGCTGTCCAGTGTCGGTGTTGGTTGTAAGCGAAGCTCTTTCAGCGCGTCATTCCCGGGCTTGTCCCGGCCATCCACGTCTTTCCTCGCGCGGAGGAACGCGGATGCCCGGGGCAAGCCCGGGCATGACGGAGTGTGCGGCGAACTATGCCCCCGGCAGATCGAGGATGCGCTTGGCGACGATGCCGAGCATGACCTCGGAGGTGCCGCCTTCGATCGAGTTGGCCTTGGTGCGCAGCCAGGCGCGCGGACGGGCGCCTTCGCCGGAGCGCTCGCTCTCCCATTCCAGCGCGTCGATGCCGCCTGCCGACATCAGGATCTCGTGGCGGCGTTTGTTGAGCTCGGTGCCGTAGTACTTCATCGCCGATGAGAAGGCCGGATGGCCCTGCCCCGCTTTGGCGAGATCGACCATGCGCTCGGCGGCGGCCGCCAGCGCGGCCTCGTCGACATCGAAGGTCGCGATCTGAGCGCGCAGCAATGCGTCGTCGATCCGTCCCTGCCCATCGCTGCCGATCGAATCCGCCGCGACCTGGCCGAGCGGCCGGCTGCCGCCGCGCTCGCCCATGCCGGAGATCATCGCGCGTTCATGCTGCAACAGATATTTCGCGACGTCCCAGCCGCGATTGACGGTGCCGACCACGTTGGCCTTGGGCACGCGGACATTGTCGAAGAAGGTCTCGCAGAACGGCGAGCGGCCGGAAATAAGAAGGATCGGCTTGGTCGACACGCCCTTCGAGGTCATGTCGAACAAGATGAAGCTGATGCCGTCATGCTTCTTGGCCGTGGGATCGGTGCGCACCAGGCAGAAGATCCAGTCGGCGTAGTTGGCGTAGGAGGTCCAGATCTTCTGGCCGTTGATGATGTAGTCGTCGCCGTCGCTCTCGGCACGGGTCTGCAGCGAGGCGAGGTCGGAGCCGGCATTCGGCTCGGAATAGCCCTGGCACCAGCGGATGAGACCGGCGGTGATCTTCGGCAGATGCTCGCGCTTCTGCGCGTCCGTGCCGTATTTCAAGAGCGCCGGCCCGAGCATGGAGATGCCGAACGAGGTGATCGGTGCGCGGGCGCCGATCGCGGCCATCTCCTGGCGCAGGATCTTGGCCTCTTCGCCATCGAGACCGCCGCCGCCATATTCCCTGGGCCAATGCGGCACGGTCCAGCCCTTGTCGCGCATGCGCTCGAACCAGATGCGCTGCGGCTCGGAGGAGAATTTCGCGTTGCGGCCGCCCCAGAACGTGTCCTCCTCGGAGGTCATCGGCTGGCGCATCTCCGGCGGGCAATTCGCCTCGAGCCAGTTGCGCGTTTCGCGGCGGAATGTGTCGAGATCGGCCATGTCTGGTCCTCGCGCGTTTCCATGAAGGCTGTCGTTGACGAGACCTAACCTCAGCCCTTGTTGGAATTCAACATCGATGTCGCCGCATCGGGCCCCGCCCTCGCCTTATCAGGCGTTCTATGATCATGATGCCGCCGCCCGAAATATGAGGACACGACCATGCGCCTGAAACTTCTTTCGCCTGGCGAAATGAGCGCCGACCAGCGCCAGACCTATGACGAGTCGATCGCCAGCAAGCGCGGCTCGCCGCCGCCGCCGATGATGGCCTGGCTGAACAGCCCGGAGATGGCGCGGCACGCGACACGGCTCGGCGCCTTCCTCCGCTACGACACGGTGTTTCCGGCTGCATTGTCGGAAATCGCGATCCTGGTGACGGCGCGGCACTGGACCGCGCATTACGAATGGTACGCCCATAAGCGCCTCGCGCTGGCTGGCGGATTGAACATCAAGATCATCGACGCCATCCGCGACCGCCGTACGCCGGAGTTCTCCGATCCCAAGGCGCAGATGATCTACGACGTCGCCAAGTCGCTGCATGAGGGCCATGGCCTGACGGATGCACTGTATGCCGAGGCGATCGCCCTGCTCGGCGAGCGCGGCCTGGTCGAGATCATCGGCCTGTGCGGCTACTACACCATGGTGTCGATGACGCTGAACGCGTTCGAGTTCGACCTGCCGGAGGGCGAGGTGTCGGAGCTGAAGTAGTCAGCGTCGGTCAGCCACTCCTATTGCGACGACGCCGGTGCGCTCCCCTGCCCCTGGCGGGGAGGGGTCGGGGTGGGGGTTTCCGGGCGATGCATTCAGCGAGCGCGCGCCATGGGAGCTTTCACGAACGCTCTCCGCTTGAGCTACGACCGTCATTGCGAGCGCAGCGAAGCAATCCAGAGTGGTGGGCGGGACTCTGGATTGCTTCGCTGCGCTCGCAATGACGTGGCTAGGTCGTCGCCCTGCTACGAGCGGTCCGCTCGCGGAAACACAACTCGGCTTCCCTCACTACAGCGGAACTCTGGGACCCCCACCCCGCCCCGTAAGGGGGAGGGGATCGCACTGAGCGTGCCGCTCGACTGATGTTCATCGCTATCAGCGTTCCGCCGCACCCGCCGCCACCACCCGTCGCTTCGACGACCACGCCAGCGCCAGCACGCAGAGGCCGAGCAGCACCGGCGGGAACACCACCATGTTCACCGCGGACCAGCCGAAATGAGCGAGCAGTTGGCCGGATGAGAACGAGCCCAGCGCCATCAGGCCAAAGATCAGGAAATCGTTGAAGGCCTGCACCTTGTTGCGCTCGGCGGACGTATGCGTCTCCAGCACCAGCGCGGAGGCGCCGACGAAGCCGAAATTCCAGCCGACACCGAGCATCACCAAAGTCGACCAGAAATGCATGGCGGTGAGGCCCGACAGGCCGATCATCGCCGCGACCGCCTCCAGCCCGAGGCCCAGCGCGACGATGGTCGGTGCACCGAAGCGCGCGATCAGCGATCCCGTGAAGAAGCTCGGGCCGTACATCGCGACGATATGCCATTGCAGGCCGAAATTGGAATCCGACACTGTGAGCCCGCACATCTGCATGGCGAGCGGCGCCGAGGTCATCACCAGGTTCATCACCGGATAGGCGATGGTGCCGCACAGCGCCGCAGCCAAGAAGCGCGGCTGGCGCACGATCTCGAACAGCGGCCGGCCGCCATGCAGATCGGCCGCCTCCGGCCTGGGCAGATCGACGCCGGCGACGATGCCCATCGCGATCAGCGCAATCGCAGCCTGCACCAGATAGCTGAAGGCGAACAGATAGGGCGCCCAGACATCCATGGTCCATTGCACAAGCTGCGGACCGAGCAGCCCGGCGAAGATCCCGCCCGCCATCACCCAGGACACCGCCTTCGGCCGAAACGCGGCGCTGGCGCCATCGGCGGCGGCGAAGCGGTAGGATTGCGCGACGGCGCCATAGAGCCCGCCCAGGAACGTAGCCAGGCAGAACAGCGCGAACGAGCCGCGCAGCACCGCGAGACAGCCGAGCACGCCGGTGAGGAAACCGCAGCCGGTGCCGATGAGAAACGCGACGCGGCGGCCGAAGCGCCGCGAGATCGCACCGGTCGGCAGCGTGCCGGCCGCGAGACCGACCACATACATCGAGATCGGCACCGTCGCGAGCGAGATGCTGGGCGCGATGGTGGCGCCGACGATCGCACCGGTGGCGAAGATCACGGCCGAATTGGCGCCCGTCAGGGCCTGTGCAACCGCGAGGCGGGCCACATTGCGCGCCGCGCGGGCATCGTCGGAGGTGTCTTCGGTCACGGTCAGGTCGATCATGTCGGTGTCCGGATGCGCTGGCGCGCTCCTGCTGCATGGAGTGGCCGCACTATTGCGGGAAGCCCGCGCCCGAGGCAACCGCCCGCAACGGAGACAAGCCATGCGGCGAGATGCGTGATTCGACAGCCCCGGCCGGCGCGGCTAATCAAGCCGGCGGTATTCTCGCGTCAATGGCGCCTGCGGAGGTTGAGCCATGTCAATCGACGATCGTCCCACCCTCGCCGCGCCGGACGATGATCCGTATCTGTGGCTCGAGGACATCGAGGGTGAACGCGCGCTGGCCTTCGTCGCGGCGCAGAATCAGCGCACGCTCGCCGCGTTAGGCGGTGCGGGTTTCGAACGCGATCGCGACATGCTGGCTGCGATCTTCGATCGCTCCGACAACATCCCGTTCGTCAGCCGCCGCGGCGCGCTGCTGTACAATCTTTGGAAGGACGCGGCGCATCCACGGGGCTTGTGGCGGCGCACGACCCTGGCCGAATTCCGCAAGGCGGAGCCGCAATGGGAAGAACTGCTCGACCTCGACCGCCTGGCCGCCGACGAAGGCGAGGACTGGGCGCTGAACTGGGTCTCGACCCTGCCGCCCGCGCACGAGCGCGCGATGCTGGCGCTGTCGCGCGGCGGCAGTGACGCGGTGGTGCTGCGCGAGTTCGATCTCGTGGCGAAGCGCTTCGTCGCCGATGGTTTCACGCTGTCCGAGGCCAAAGGCGGTGTCGACTGGCTCGATCAGGACACGCTGCTGCTGGCGAGCGCCTTTGGCCAGGGCATGGCGACACCGTCGGGCTATGCACGCACCATGCGGCTGTGGCGGCGCGGCGAGCCGATCGAAGCCGCGAAGGTGATCTTCGCGGCCGAGAACAGCCAGTCGGTCTGGGTGCGCGCCGGCATCGATCGCAGCGTGACGCCGGCGCGGGTGTGGTTCACCGAGGGGCTCGACTTCTTCAACCATCATCTGTGGCTCGGCGACGCGAGCGGCGCGGGCATCAAGCTCGACCTGCCGACCGATTGCTGGATGACGGCGGATGGCAACTTTATGGCGGTCAAGCTGCGCCAGCCCTGGACCGTGGGCGACGTGACTCACGGCGCCGATGTGGTGCTCGGCATCCGGCTGTCGGCGTTTCTCGACGGCGTGCGCGATTTCGTTCGGGTGTTCGAGCCCGGCCCGCGCCGCGCGCTGCAGGGTCTTTGCTGGGCCGGCGGTCGGTTGGTGCTGTCGATCCTCGACGAGCTCAAGCCGCAATCCGAAGTGTGGACGCCGTCGGCGCAGGGCTGGAGCTGTCAGCGGCTTCCCGGATTGCCCGAGCTTGCCACCGTCAACGTCTGGCCGCTCGATGCCTACGAGCTGACCGGCAATGGCGACTTGCTCGCCAGCATCCAGGATCCGCTGACCCCGCCTTCGCTGCAGCTGATCGAAGGCTTCGGCGCGCCGGCCGTGCTGAAGCAGGCGCCGCGCACCTTCACCGCCGAGGGCTGCGTCGTCACGCGGCACGAGGCGATCTCGGTGGATGGTGTCGGCATTCCCTATACGCTCACCGGACCGGCCAGGCCGACCGGCGACGCGCCGGTGTATATGAGCGCCTATGGCGGCTTCGGCCACAGCATCCGTCCGGTCTACAATGCGGCGCTCGGCAAGCTCTGGCTGGAGCGCGGTGGCACCGTCGTCGAGGCCAATATCCGCGGCGGCGGCGAATTCGGCACCGCCTGGCACGATGCCGGCCGCTTCGCCGGCAAGCGGCTGGCGCATGATGATTTCGCCGCCGTCGCCGCCGATCTCGTCCGCCGCGGCGTCACCGTGCCGAAGCGCATCGCAGCCCAAGGCGGCTCCAATGGCGGCATCCTGATCACCAACATGCTGGTGCGCTATCCCGAGCGCTTCGGCGCACTGTTCTGCACCATCCCGCTGATCGACATGCGCCGCTACACCAAGCTGCTCGCCGGTGCGAGCTGGATCGCCGAATATGGCGACCCCGACAAGGACGAGGATTGGGGCTGGCTGCAGACCTACTCGGCCTATCACATGGCGCAGCCAGGTCAGCCCTATCCGCCGATCCTGATCGCGACCACCCGGCGCGACGACCGCGTGCATCCCGGCCACGCCCGCAAGATGACGGCCAAGCTGCAGGCGATGGGCTACGACACCTCCTTCTACGAGCCCGCCGCCGGCGGCCATGGCTACGGCACCGACAACCGCGAGCGCGCCAGCTTCATCACGCTGGGCACGCGGTTCCTGGCGCGGCATGTCGGGCTGGAGATGGATTAAGCTGACCTCTCCGCCGTCCTTGCGAGGAACGAAACGACGAAGCAATCCAGAGTCCCAACCCGGCCCTGGATTGCGTCGCTCCGCTCGCAATGACGGTGAGTGGGTCAGGACCCACGTGCGAACACCAGGATCATGTTGTTGGCAGGCATCTCGACCGTCTCGCGCAAAGCGAGGCCATGACGCGCGGCGAGCGCTGCGACATCGGCGATGTCGCGCACGCCCCATTGCGGATTACCTTCGCGCAAGGACGTATCGAACACCGCATTGCTGACGGCGGTGTGCTTGCCGTCGCGCTTGAACGGGCCGTAGAGCACGAGCAGGCCGTCCGGCGACAGCAATCGTCCGGCGCCGGCGAACAATCCCTCGGCCACGGACCACGGCGCGATGTGAATGACATTGGCGCAGAAAATGGCGGAGAGCGACGCAGGCCCGCCCGCCGCCTGGAACGCCGCGACCCAGCCGGGGTCGGCGAGGTCGATGCGCTGCACGTCGCGGATGTTGGCCAGGCCCGCATGCTTGCGCCAGGCCGCAATGCTCTTGAGATGGCTCTCGTTGAGGTCACTCGGCCACCAGACGAGATCGGGGCGCTCCGAGGCGAACTGCACGATGTGCTGGCCAGTGCCGCTGCCGGCCTCCATCACGTCGCCGGAACGTCCGGTGAGCAGACGCGCCAGCACCGCCCAGATCGGCTGGTGGTTGCGGTGGAAGGCGGCCGCGTCCAGCCGTCCGTCCGGTTCCACCGGCCGCCCGTCCCGGCCGAATTCCACGACATATTCCGCCATGCCCGAACCTCCCGGCCGCCGGATGAACGGCGCCATTAACCGCGTTGCGCGGGGCACCATACCCGCATTGTCAGCCGATGGTCTTTATGCTTTGCAGCCCCTATATTGCCGCGATCACCGAGACGTCGGAACTTCACCTTGATCACATCCGTTCTGCGTACCGCCCTGGCGCTGGGGCTTTCGCTCGCCATGTCCGCGGCGGCGCACGCCCAATCCGGGGCCGCCGAGGGCCAGAAGCTCGCTTTCGACCGCGGCAAGGGCAACTGCCTGACCTGCCACGAGATCAAGGGCGGCGACCTGCCCGGTTCGATCGGCCCGAAGCTGGAGAACCTCAAGGGCCGATATGACCGCGCCGAGTTGACCGCGATTCTCAACGACGAGACCACGCGCAATCCGCTGACGGTGATGCCGCCCTTCGGCCGCAACCGCATCCTGACCGAGCAGGAAATCAGCGCCATCGTCGATTTCCTGCAGACCCTCTGATTCTGCGCTTTGGAGACCCTGCCATGACTGCCTCGTTCGGCCCGTTGGCCAACCGCCGCCTGCTCCTGAAGGGCGCGGGCCTGGTCGCGCTGATCGGCCTCGGCAATGCCGTGCTGCACGCGGCGCCGGCATTTGCCGCGACCAACGACAACAAATATCCGGAAGACGCCTTCAGGCAGAAGAACGCGACCGACGCGATCAAGGCGCTGTATGGCCGCGACCACGAGGCCTCGGACAAGATCAAGCTGGACGCGCCCGAGATCGCCGAGAATGGCGGCGTGGTGCCGATCGCGGTCACCACGACCCTGCCCGACGTCACCTCGATCGCCTTCATCGTCGCCGAGAATCCGAATGCGCTGGCGGCGTCCTACAAGATCCCCGAAGGCACGGTGCCGGCGGTGGCGAACCGGCTCAAGATGGCCAAGACCTCCAGCGTGATCGCGCTCGTCGAATCCGGCGGCAAGCTCTACAGCGCGACCAAGGAGGTCAAGGTCACCGTCGGCGGCTGCGGCGGCTAGGGACAGGAGATCATCATGGCATCGAGCATCCGCGTCCGCGCAATCCTGAACGGCGAGATCGCCGAGGTGCAGACCCTGATCCAGCATCCGATGGATACCGGCCTCGTCAAGGACGCCAAGGGCGAACTGATCCCGGCGCACTACATCCAGCAGCTGACCTTCGTGCACAAGGACAAGACCGTGTTCCTGGCCGATTGGGGCACCGCGGTCTCCAAGGACCCCTATGTCAAATTCGCCTTCAAGGGCGCCGCCAAAGGCGACGAATTGAAGGTGAGCTGGGTTGACAACAAGGGCGCCACCGACAGCCTGACGGCGACCATCCAATGAGCGCGACGCGCCTCATTCTCTCTGTCGCGCTGGCTCTCGGTCTCGGTGCATCCGCCGTTGCGGCGGCCGACAGGCCCGATCCGGTCGCCGATGCCAAGGCGTTCCAGGACTACTTCGTCAAGAAGTTCCCGAAGGTCGCGTTCGACGATTTCGTCAACGGCCCATACTCGATGAACGCCGACATGCGCCGCCAGTGGGAGGAGAAGGAGCAGTTTCCGCCTTACGAGTTCGCGCTCGAGGCCGGCAAGGAGATGTTCGCCAAGCCGTTCAAGAACGGCAAGACCTATGCCGACTGCTTCCCGAATGGCGGCATCGGCATCCGGCAGAATTATCCGTATTTCGACGACAAGGAAGGCAAGGTCATCACCCTCGAGCTGGCCTTGAACCGCTGCCGCGAAGCCAATGGCGAGGCGCCCTACTCCTACGTCAAGGACGAGATGGCCTCGTTGACCGCCTACATGGCGTTCACCTCGCGCGGCAAGCGCTTCGACATCAAGATCCCGGATGATCCGCGCGCGCTGGAAGCCTATGAGAAGGGCAAGGAGTACTTCTACACCCGCCGCGGCCAGTTGAACTTCTCCTGCGCGAGCTGCCACGTACAGAGCCCAGGGGAGCGCATCCGTGCCGAGATCCTGGCGCCGGCGCTCGGCATCCTCAACGCGATGCCGATCTACCGCTCGGAATGGAGCGGCATGGGCACGATCAGCCGGCGCATCGTCACCTGCAACAGCCAGACCCGCGCCGTGCCGCTGGAGCCGCAGTCGGACGAATATCGCAACCTCGAATATTATCTCTCCTACGTGTCAAACGGCCTGCCGGTTTCAGGACCGGGAGCGCGGCCGTGAGAGCTGCCATGAAAGCTGCCATGACTCCACACGTCATGAAAAAGATCGTCTTCGCCTTGATGGTGGTCGCGGTCGGCGCCGGCTCCGCGCGGGCCGCGTCGGAAGCCGACTATCTCACGGCTGTCGCGGCGGCCGAGAGCGCCAACAAGGAAGCCGGACGTCTGCGCAACCAATGGACAGTGACCCAGGCCGCCCTCACCGCTGCCAAGAAGGCGGCGGATGCCGGCAATTTCGATCAGGCCGTCAAGGCTGCACAGGAGGCGGAGGCGCTCGCCAAGGCCTCGATCGTCCAGGCCACCAGCGAAAAGCAGCGCTGGAAGGACATGGAGATCCGCTAGGACGCTGGCCATGACGATGCGGCGCCGTGATTTTCTTAGAGTGTCGGGTGCCGCTGCGCTGGCCGCGCCGGCGCTGCTGCGCAGCGTCCGCGCCGCCGAGACCGTCAGCCTCTACGACGTCGAAAAGTTCGGCAATGCGCGCATCCTGCACATGACCGACACGCATGCGCAGCTCAAGCCGGTGTATTTCCGCGAGCCCAGCGTCAATATCGGCATCGGCGAGATGTGGGGACGGCCGCCGCATCTGGTCGAGCGCGCCTTTCTCGAACGCTATGGCATCCGGCCCGACAGCGCCGAGGCCTATGCCTTCACCTCGTTCGAGTTCGAGAAATATTCCGGCCGGTTCGGCCGCATGGGCGGCTTCGCGCATCTGAAGACCTTGATCGACAAGCTCCGCGCCGATGTCGGCGACCGGCGCGCGCTGCTGCTCGATGGCGGCGACCTCTGGCAGGGCAGCGGGCTCGCCAACGCGATGCACGGCGCCGACATGGTGAGCGCGGCCAACCTGCTCGGCATCGACGCGATGACCGGACATTGGGAGTTCACCTATGGCGAGGAGGCGCTGCGCGCCAACCTCGCGCGCTTCAAGGGCGAGTTCCTGGCGCAGAACGTGTTCCTGACCGAGGAGGCGGCGTTCAACGACGCCAAGGCGTTCGATCCGGGATCGGGACGCGTCTTCAAAGCGTCCATGATCAAGGAGATCGGCGGCGCGCGCATCGCCGTGATCGGACAGGCCTTCCCCTACGTGCCGGTCGCGCATCCGCGCCGCTTCACGCCGGACTGGACCTTCGGCATCCGCGAGGAGGAGTTGCAGAAACTGGTCGACGGATTGCGCGGCGCCGACAAGGTCGATGCCGTGATCCTGCTGTCGCATAACGGCATGGATGTCGACCTCAAGCTGGCAGGCCGGGTCACCGGCATCGACGTGATTCTCGGCGGCCACACCCATGATGCCGTGCCGCAGCCGGTCGCGGTCAGCAACGCCAAGGGCACGACCTTGGTCACCAATGCCGGCTCGAACGGCAAATTCCTCGCGGTGCTCGATCTCGACGTCGGCAAGGGCCGCGTCGCCGATGCGCGCTACCGGCTGCTGCCGGTCTATTCGGAGTTGCTGAAGCCCGACCCTGCCATGCAGGCGCTGATCGACCAGACCCAGCAGCCGCAGGTCGCCGCCTGGAGCGAGAAGCTCGCGACCTCGGACCGCCTGCTCTATCGACGCGGCAATTTCGAGGGCCCGACCGACGACATGATCTGCGAGGCGTTGCGCAGCCAGCTCGATGCGGAGATCGCGCTGTCGCCCGGGTTTCGCTGGGGCACGACGTTGATCGCCGGCCAATCCATCATGCTGGAAGACGTGCTGGCGCAGACGGCGATCAGCTATCCCGAGACCTACGTGCAGCGGCTGACCGGCGCGCAGATCAAGGACGTGCTGGAAGACGTCTGCGACAACCTGTTCAACGCCGACCCGTATCTGCAGCAGGGCGGCGACATGGTGCGGCTCGAAGGCCTGTCCTACCGCTGCGCACCCGCCGAGGCGATCGGCCGGCGCATCTCGGACCTCACGCTCGCCAATGGCCGGGCGCTGGAGCCGGGCAAGACCTACAAGGTTGCCGGCTGGGCGTCGATGACGGCGCAGGACGGCAAGCCGGTATGGGAGATCGTCGCGACGCATCTGCGCAGCGTCGGCCTGACCTCGGCGGGAACAAGCACCGTCACGCTGTCCGGCGTGGACGGCAATCCCGGTTTTGCAGCGCCGTCCTGAGGCGCGCTGCGCCGCAACGCGGAGCGCGTCATCGAAGGATGTTGGTGGCGCGGCGCACAGCGTGCTGTAATCGGCCGCATGATCCGAATCGGAGGATGCGTCATGATCTTCCGCCAATTGTTCGACAGCGTCTCCGGCACCTACAGCTACATCCTCGCCAGCCGCAGCGGCGGCGAGGCGCTGATCATTGATCCCGTGCTGGAGAAGGTCGATCGCTATTGCCAGTTGCTGCGCGAGCTCGATCTGCGCCTGGTCAAGGCGGTCGACACGCATCTGCATGCCGACCACGTCACCGGCCTCGGCGCGTTGCGCGACCGCACCCATTGCGTCACCATCATGGGCGAGCAGACCAAGGCCGATGTGGTGGCGATGCGCGTGGCCGAAGGCGACAGGATCGCGATCGAGGGCATCAGCCTCAAGGTGATCTACACGCCGGGCCACACCGACGATTCCTACAGCTTCCTGATGGGCGACCGCGTCTTCACCGGCGACACGCTGCTGATCCGCGGCACCGGCCGCACCGATTTCCAGAACGGCGATGCGCGCCAGCAATATGAGTCGATCTTCAACAAGCTGCTGCGCCTGCCGGACGACACGCTGGTCTATCCCGCGCACGACTACAAGGGCGATACCGTCTCCACCATCGGCGAGGAGCGTCGCTACAATCCGCGCCTGCAGGTGCGCTCCGTCGACGACTACGTGGCGCTGATGGCCGGGCTGAACCTTCCCAATCCGAAGATGATGGACGTCGCGGTTCCCGCCAATATGCGGGTCGGCCTGCACCAGGACGAGCTTGCCAAACAGGGCCTTGCGCTGTCGGCGCGCGAGGCCATCGCATGCCTGGGACGCCCCGACGTGCTGCTGGTCGATTTGCGCGAGGCATCGGAGCGCGCCAGGCACGGCACCCTCGCGGGTGCGCTGCATGCGCCCTATCCCGCGATCGAGGACAGTCTGAAGCCCGGCGGCATGCTGCGCGAGGTCGCCGCCGCCACCGGCCGCCGCATCGTGTTCTTCTGCGCCTATGGCGAGCGCTCGGCGATGGCGGTGCAGAGCGCGCAAGCGGCGGGGCTTGCCAACACCGCGCATATCGAGGGCGGGCTCGATGCGTGGAGGAAGGCTGGCGGACCGGTCGAGCAGTAGGCGGTCAATGAACTCTGGACTGTCCCCGATGGCACCGCACGTTCCGCTGTCGTCCCGGGCAAGTCCGATGACGCGAAGCGTCGGCGGGCGCAGACCCGGGGCCCATACCGCGTGATCTGTCTTGTGGCACGCTGCATGTTGAGCCTGTCGTGCCACAGATATCCGCCGGTGGGGATGAACCTCTGTCGGGAGGGGCGATGGGCCTGCCACTCAGGACGCTGCAACGGCGCGGATCGCTTGGCGATTGTCGCGAACGCCAGCCGGCCCGCGCAGGTGCCATGCGCCTGCGTTCATGGACAATGAGCCGCAATCCGATAGTGTGGCGTTGTGTCGCGCGCCCTTTGCGAGGGGTCTTGGCGGTTTCTCGGCGGTCTCTTGGCGATCTGCCGGCAACGCGCCCTCCAGTTCCATCGCTGACGCCGGGAGCCAAACGGATCGACCATGGCTGACGTTCTCGCCGCATCGCAACATACCGGTGCTCCGGTCCGGGCCGCCTCCTCGCTGCGCACGCTGGCGCTGATCTCGCTCGCGCACTGGGTCAGCCACCTGCACATGCTGGTGCTGCCGATGCTGTTTCCCTACCTGAAGGAGAGGCTCGGCGTCGGCTATGTCGAGCTCGGCTTTCCGCTCACGGTGTTCGCCGTCGTCTCCGCGCTGACCCAGGCTCCGGTCGGCTATCTCGTCGACCGCGCAGGCGCGCGCCGGATCCTGCTGCTCGGCCTGACGCTCGGCGGCCTGTCGCTCGCGTTGCTGGGGATCTACCTGACCTATGCCAGCCTCGTCGCCTCGGCCGTGCTGCTGGGCCTCGCCAATGCCGTCTATCATCCCTCCGACTACGCGCTGCTGTCGGCGCACATGGAGGAGAGCCGGATGGGCCGCGCCTTCGGCGTGCACACCTTCGCCGGCTATCTCGGCGGCGCCGTCGCGCCCGCGATCATGGCGGCCCTGGTCACCACGGTCGGCGGCTCCGGCGCGCTGATCGCGGCCGGCCTGGTCGGTCCGCTGGCAGCGCTGCTGCTGCTCGCCGGCAATGTGCCGGAGGTGCCGCCGCATCCGCATCACACCAAGGCCGACGGCACCCGGGCCAAACAGCCCAGCCTGCTGACGCCGATGCTGATGCTGCTGACCGTGTTCTTCATGCTGCTCAGCCTGTCCAACGCCGGCATTTCCAGCTTCGGCGTCGTGGCCTTCATGAACGGCTACGGCATCTCGTTCTCGACCGCCAACATCGCGTTGACCGCGTTCCTCGGCGCCAGCGCCATCGGCGTGCTCGCCGGCGGCCAACTCGCCGATCGCATCCGTCATCACAACCTTGTCGCGGCCGTCGCCTATGCGATCAATGCGGTGCTGGTGCTGATCATCACCTTCGTGAGCCTGCCCGCTGCATTGCTGATCGCGATCATGCTGGTCGCAGGCTTCATGAGCGGCGTCATCGCACCATCCCGCGACATGCTGGTGCGCAATGCGGCGCCTGCAGGCGCGGCCGGCCGCGCCTTCGGCATCGTCTCCACCGGCTTCAATTTCGCCGGCGTCGTCAGCCCGTTGCTGTTCGGCTGGATCATGGACATGAACGCGCCGCGCTGGGTGTTCGGCACCTCGGTCGTGTTCATGCTGCTGACCATCGTGCTCGCGTTCTTCACCGAGCCAAAGAAGGCGAAGGCTTAAGTCTCGCTGCGACGGGCATGAGCGCAACGGATGCTGGCTCGCGCGTCAGCGTCATCTCGCAATGCTGCCGTCCGCTCGCGCATGTTGACATCATCTCTCGTCCGCCGATGATATCCCCAAAACAACACGATCCGGGGAAGACACGCCATGACGCAGCCAGATCTCGTGATCCGCGGCGGAACCATCGCCGACGGCTCGGGCGGCGAGCTCCATGAGGCCGATGTCGCAATCGCGAACGGACTCATCGTCGAAGTCGGCAAGATCCAAGCGTCCGGCCGCGAGGAGATCGACGCACGCGGCAAGCTCGTGACGCCCGGCTTCGTCGACGTTCACACCCATTACGACGGCCAAGTGACGTGGAGCCACGACATCTCGCCATCGTCGCAGAACGGCGTCACCACGGCGATCATGGGCAATTGCGGCGTCGGCTTCGCGCCATGCCGGCCGGCCGATCACCAGCGGCTGATCCAGCTGATGGAAGGGGTCGAGGACATTCCCGAGCCGGTGCTCGAGGCCGGCATTCCCTGGGAATGGGAAAGCTTCCCGGACTACATGGCGTGGCTCGGCAGACGCGAATTCGATCTCGACATCGGCGCCCAGCTGCCGCATGCAGCGTTGCGCGTCTATGTGATGGGCGAGCGCGGCGCGCGACGCGATCCTGCCACGGCCGACGACAACCGCGCGATGGCCGTGCTGGCGCGCGATGCAGTCAAGGCCGGCGCGCTCGGCTTCTCGACCTCACGTACCCTCAACCACCGGACATCGACCGGCGACTACACGCCGACCTTGATAGCCGGCGAGGACGAGCTGACGACGATCGCCGAGGCGATGCAGAGCGCCGGGCGCAGCGTGCTGCAATTCGTGTTGGACATCTCCACTATTCATGAAGACCTGCCGATGATGCTGCGCATCGCGGACAAAACGAGATGCCCGATCTCGTTCTCGGTGACGCAGAACGACCGCGCGCCGCAGCGCTGGAGGCAGACCCTGGCCGAGATCAACAGCGCGGCCGCGCGCGGCCTGTCGGTGACGGCACAGATCGCCGCGCGCCCTGTTGGCCTGCTGCTTGGGCTGGAGCTGTCGCGCAACCCGCTGCAGACCCATCCGAGCTATCAGGCGATCGCGCATCTGCCGCTGGCCGAGCGTGTCGCGCGGATGCGCGATCCGCAGCTGCGCGCAGCGATCCTGAGCGAACAGGCCCGCGCGACCGACGATCCGCTGTTCTTCAGGCCGAACTACGACAAAATGTATCTGCTCGGCGATCCGCCGGATTATGAACAGCCGCCGGAACAGTCGCTCGGCGCCCAGGCCCGTGCGCGCGGCTGCCGGCCGGAGGAGCTGGCTTACGACGCGATGCTGTCAGACCAGGGGCGCGGCATGCTCTACGTCCCGTTCCTGAACTATTCCGACGGCAATCTCGACGCCACCTATGAGATGCTGCGTGATCCGCGCAGCGTGCCCGGCCTCAGCGATGGCGGCGCGCATTGCGGCATCATCTGCGATGCGAGCTTCCCGACCTATCTGCTGACGCACTGGACGCGCGACCGCAAGCGCGGTGACAAGCTCTCAATTCCCTTCGTCGTCGCGGCGCAGTCGCGCAAGACCGCGCTCTCGGTCGGTCTCGACGATCGCGGCCTGATCGCCCCCGGCTACAAGGCGGATGTGAACGTCATCGACTACGGCCGGCTGCATCTGCATCCGCCCAAGGTCCATTACGACCTGCCGGTCGGCGGCCGGCGGCTGATGCAGGAGGTCGACGGTTATGACGCGACGATCGTCTCGGGGGTGGTGACGCGCCGGTACGGCGAAGCCACCGGTGCGAGGCCGGGGCGGCTGGTCAAGGGCGCGCGCAGCGGCGTGCAATAGAGGGAGCCAACCTCCCGCCGCATCGCCAAGATGCGCGTCTCACATTCGATGTCATTCCGGGCAAGTCCGGCAACGCGAAAGCGTTGGCGGATGCCGCCCCGGCCCCCTACACCACAGCGGATGTGGCTGGGACGCCAATGGTCGGCGACCGTGACTCGAACAAGTCCCTGAGGTTATGGATCCCGGATCTGCGCGCGCGTCGCGCGCGCTTGTCCGGCACGACGCCGAGAACGTGGTTGGCAGCGTCTCGCCCGCAGCTCCACGATACTCATCTGTCGCGCCCCGCCCAGCTACGGCTCAGGCGAATTCCGGCGCGACAGCCTGATGCGCCTGCAGGCGCGCGCGCTCGGTGTTCGGCCAGAGCAGCGCAAGCCCGGTGAGGCCGGCGATCACCATGATCACGGCGTTGATGGTGAAGCCGGACATGTAGCCGTCGAGCAGACTGCCCGAGGCCTGGATCATCTTGCCCATCACCACCGGCGCGATGATGCCGGCGAGCGTGTAGAGCGCGCCATAGATGGCGATGACGGCGCCGCGCTGGGACACCGGCGTGAACTCACCGATCATCGGCGCGCAGACGACATAGATCGACCCGCACAGCCCCGAGCCGACGACGAGCAGCGCGATCCGCGTGGTGGCGCCGTCGACATGCGGCATCGCCGCCATCAGCATGCCGCCGAAGATCAACGGCGTCGCCCCGAGCACCCCGCGGGCCATGCGCGTCGAGACGCCCCGCGCCATCAGCCGCTGCGACAGCCAGCCCGTGGTCATCACCACGCACGCACCGAACACCCAGGGCAGGATCGAGATGAAGCCGGCCTGCTGCTGCGAGAAACCGAGCCCCTTGACCAGGAACGGCGTGAACCAGGTGAGCCCGAGCGACAGCGCCCAATAGGCGCCGAAGGTCGCGGCGACGCAGCCGACGAAGGTGCGCGACGTCAGGAGCTGCAGATAGGGCACGCGCTGCTCGCGCAATCCGGCAAGTTCGATCTCGGCCAGCGGCCCTTCCTGGCCGAGCCACAGCCATGCGGCGCTCCACATCAGTCCGACGATGCCGAGTGCTCCGAAGGCGTAATGCCAGCCATAATTCACGATCACGAAGTTCAGCGCGGGCACTGCGAGAATGACGCCGAAGGCGGAGCCCTGCGACAGGATCGCGGTCGGCATCGCCCGCTTCTCGTCGGGAAACCATTTGTAGATCGCGTGGACGGCCACCGAGGCCGCGGGCCCCTCGCCGGCGCCGAGAATGATTCGGCAGATCAGGAGCGTGGTGAAGCCGACGCTGCCGACCATCGGAAACTGCGCCACCGCCCAGACCAGCGCCAGCACCAGCAGGACCCAGCGCGTCGGCACCTTGTTGACGATGAAACCGACGACGATGGCCGAGATCGAAAACAGAAAGAAGAAGGAGGAGCCCAGCAGTCCGAACTGCTCGGCTGAGAGGTTGAGCTCGGTCATGATCGGCACGCCAGCGAGGCCGACCACGATCTTGTCGGCGAAATTCACCAGCATGAACAGGAACAGCAGGAAGGTGACCTTCCAGGCTCCCTTCGGCGTCGCTGCCGGTCTCGTACGGGATGTGCCTTGAAGCGTCGTCGGCGCGGCCATGTTTCTTCCCCGTCATTGTTATGATCCGCCCCTGTTGTTCGGGCGTTTTGCCGATGCTACCCACGAAGCGGCGCCACAAGCAACCAGCTCGCGAGCTAAGTTGTTGCTGCAACGCAAGAATCATCCCTCTGGGGCTGCGCAGGGGAACTTGCGCAACCTGGTCACGAGCGAGCTGCCATCACATCATGGGCGTTGCCAAGAACGAGCGGATGATGTTCGCGTTGGCCCTTGTTATGTTGTGACGCAACAACCGCGATCAGGCTCGTGCTCAACATCCGTCATCTTACCAAGTCCTATCGATCCGGCGGCGAGCCGGTCAAAGTCCTGCGCGGCGTCGACCTCACGGTCGCCGCGGGCGAGCGCGTGGCGCTGACGGGGGAATCCGGCTCCGGCAAGAGCACGCTGCTGCATCTGATCGCCGGGCTCGACGCCGCCGATGGCGGCGACATCCTGCTCGAAGGCGCCTCGATCGGCACGCTGGACGACGCGGCGCGCGCAGCGATCCGACGCGAACGGCTCGGCCTCGTGTTCCAGCAGTTCAATCTGGTGCCGAGCCTGTCGGTGGCAGACAATCTCAACTTCCAGGCCCGGCTCGCCGGACGCCACGATCCCGCCTGGCACACCGAGCTGGTCGAGCGGCTCGGGCTCAAGCCACTGCTCAAGCGTTATCCGGAGCAATTGTCGGGCGGCCAGCAGCAGCGCGTCGCGATCGGCCGCGCGCTGGCGGTCAGGCCCAGCCTGCTGCTCGCGGACGAGCCGACCGGCAATCTCGACGAGGACACCGCCGACGAGGTGATGGCGCTGACGCGCGACCTCGTCGCGCGCACCGGCTGCGGCTTCCTGATGGTGACGCATAGCGCACGGCTGGCGGCGATGCTCGACCGCCAGGTTCACCTGCATGCCGGGCGCGTCGCATGAAACGCGCATTGTGGATTCTTGCCGTGCTGCTCAGTCATTGGCGCCGGCATCCGATGCAGCTCGCGACGCTGCTGATCGGATTGATCTCGGCGACGGCGCTGTGGAGCGGTGTGCAGGCGTTGAACCAGCAGGCGCGCAATTCCTATGACCGGGCGGCAGCGATCTTCGGCGGCGCGCGCACGCCGATGCTGGTCGCAAGCGACGGCAAGATGCTGCCGCAGAGCGTGTTCGCCGAGTTGCGCCGCGCCGGCTGGCCGGTGTCGCCGGTCGTCGAAGGCCGCGTGCAGCTCGATGGACATTCCATCCGATTGCTCGGGATCGAGCCGTTCAGCATTCCCCGCGAGGTCGGCGACGCGCCGAGGGTCGGACGCAGCGAGCTTGAGGCGTTTCTGACGCCGCCGCATCGCACCCTGATCTCGCCGGAGACGCTGGCGGATTTCGGACTGAAGGAGGGCACGGCGCCGCGGCTGAGCAACGACGCCCTGCTGCCGCCGCTGATGGCGCAGCAGCAGCTCGCGCCCGGCGTGCTCGTCGTCGACATCGGCGACGCGCAGCGGCTGCTCGGCAAACAGGGCCAGATCTCCCGGCTCCTCGTCGGTCAAACACCGGGCAAGCGGGAGCCGCTGAAGAGCTTCGCAGGCGGCCGGCTGCAACTGGTGCAGCCCGAGGCCGAGACCGATCTGGAACGGCTGACCGACAGCTTCCACCTCAACCTCACCGCCTTCGGGCTGCTGTCCTTCGTGGTCGGTCTCTTCATCGTCAACTCCGCGATCGGCCTCGCCTTCGAGCAGCGGCTGCCGGTGCTGCGCACCTTGCGCGCCTGCGGCGTCTCGGCCCGGCAGCTCAACAGCGTGCTGATCGGCGAGCTCGTCGCCTTCGCGCTCGTCGCAGGTCTTGTCGGCCTGGTGTGCGGCTACATCATCGCCGCGGCGCTGCTGCCGAATGTCGCCGCGTCGCTGCGCGGTCTCTATGGCGCGCAGGTGCCTGGCGAGCTCAGCTTGCGGCCGGAATGGTGGGTGGCCGGCCTCGTGATCAGCGTCGTCGGCGCGCTCGCCGCCGCAACGATAAGCCTGATCAAGGCGATGCGGCTGCCGATCCTGTCGACCGCGCAACCCTATGCCTGGCAGGAGGCGCAGCGGCACTGGCTCAAGCTGCAGAGCGCCGCGGCGCTCGCCTTCTTCGTGGCTGCCGGCCTGCTGCTGTGGCTCGGTCAGTCATTGCTGGCCGGCTTCGGCGTGCTCGCGGCGCTGATGCTCGGCGCCGCTCTGCTGCTGCCGGCGATCCTGGAGATCGTGCTGCGGCTCGGCGAGCGCGGCGCACGCGCCGCACTGGCGCAATGGTTCTGGGCCGACAGCCGCCAGCAGATTTCGGGCCTGTCGCTGGCGCTGATGGCGCTGCTGCTGGCGCTCGCCGTCAATGTCGGCGTGGCCACCATGGTGGAGACCTTCAGCCGCACCTTCCTGGTCTGGCTCGATGGCCGGCTCGCGGCCGACGTCTATATCAGCGCGGCCGACGAAGCGCAGGCGCGCGACATCCAGGCCTGGCTGCGCACGCGGCCCGAGGTGCGGGCGGTGCTGC
>VYKW01000313.1_pt1 | contig 25503 bp, 22 predicted proteins | sample 5114451 | NCBI WGS metagenome assembly VYKW01 (sample SAMN12291784, study PRJNA351875) | freshwater metagenome | isolation source: freshwater lake | place: USA: Michigan, Gull Lake | collected 2013-08-08
GCGGCTCGACGCCGCGCGGCTCGTGGCGGTCGGCGATGCGCTCTGCCCGGTGTGCGGCGGCCCACCGGTAGCTTCCGTGATCGTCGGCTGGCCGCAGGCCGCCAACACGCGATATTGCGCCTGCTCGCTCTGCCAGACCTGGTGGCACTACGTCCGCATCCGCTGCACCTGCTGCGGCACGACCAAGGGCATCGGCTACAAGGAGATCGATGGCTCGCCGATGGGCGTGCAGGCCGAGACCTGCGAGGAATGCCACAGCTACGTGAAGATCCTGCACCAGCACAAACATCCCGAACTGGAGCCGGTCGCCGACGACGTTGCGACGACGGGGCTGGATATGCTGGTGCGCGAGGCCGGTTATCGCCGCGGGGCCGTCAATCCCTACCTACTCGGATACTGAGGGATGGCCGCGATGGACGCACGCAGTTCCCGCAGACTTCCCTCGGTGGATCAGGTGCTGAAGACGGCACCCGGGCTCGTCGCGCTCGAACGGTTCGGTCACAAGGCTGTCGTCGCCGCGGTGAGGAACGTGCTTGCCGAAGCCCGTACCGAAGGCCGCTCATCGCACGATGCCGGCGACGTCGCCGTCACGGCCAGCCAGCGCCTGGTGGCGCAGGACCGCCCGAGCCTGCGGCCGGTTTTCAATCTGAGCGGCACTGTCCTCCACACCAATCTCGGCCGTGCGATCATCGCGGAAGCCGCGGTCGAGGCGGCCGTTGCCGCCATGCGCAACGCGGTCGCGCTGGAATTCGATGTCGGTGAAGGCAAGCGCGGCGAACGGGACGAGCACGTCCGCCACCTCTTGTGCGAGCTGACCGGCGCCGAGGATGCAACGGTCGTCAACAACAACGCCGCCGCGGTCCTTCTGGTCCTCAACACGCTTGCGAGCGGACGGGACGCCGTCGTCTCCCGCGGTGAACTAATCGAGATCGGCGGTGCCTTTCGTATGCCCGACATCATGGCGCGCGCCGGCGCGCGGCTGGTCGAGGTGGGAACCACCAATCGAACCCACCCAAAGGACTATGCGGCTGTTATTGGCGGGCAGACTGGGCTGGTCCTGAAGGTTCATACCTCGAACTATCGCATCGAAGGCTTTACCGCGTCGGTCGAGCCGCCCGCCTTAGTGGAACTGGCGCGCGCGCACGGCGTGCCGGTGGTTCACGATCTCGGCTCGGGCACGCTGGTCGACCTTGCGAGGTTCGGTCTCAAGCATGAGCCGACTGTCGCCGAGGCGATCGCCGAGGGCGCCGACCTCGTCACCTTCTCCGGCGACAAGCTGCTGGGCGGACCACAGGCGGGCTTCGTCGCCGGCCGCAAGGATTTGATCGCCCGGCTCAACAGGAATCCGATGAAGCGCGCGCTGCGCATCGACAAGATCAGGCTCGCGGCGCTCGAAGCCACGCTGAAGCTCTATCGCGATCCCGACCGGCTGGCCGAGCGGCTGCCGACCCTGCGGCTGCTGTCGCGTCGTGAGGAGGAGATCAGGGCGCAGGCCGGGCGCCTGGCGCCTCAGCTCGGCAACCTCCTAGGCGCGGATTTCATCGTCGAGGTGACCGATTGCGAAAGTCAGATCGGTTCGGGCGCCTTGCCGCTCGAAGGAATTGCCAGCGCCGGGCTCGCTTGCCGCCCTCGCACGGGTTCGGGCCGGGCGCTCGAAGCGCTCTCGATTGCGCTACGCCGGCTGCCGATACCCGTCATCGGCCACATCGCGGACGGGCGACTGGTACTCGATCTGCGCTGCCTCGACGATGAGGCGGCGCTGCTGCGCAATCTCCAGTCCTTCCGGCTTGGCTTCGATGAAGTGGGTTAGAAGCCTGTTCCCCGGCCTTTCGGCCCAACGGCTCGATCCGGCCGAATCCATGGCGCGCGCCGACCGGGCATTTGCGGCAGGCGACATGGCGACGGCGCTGGAGCTATGGGCAGCGCTCGCGCATGGCGGCGTTGCGCGCGCCCAGGCAAGCATCGGCGCCTGCTTTGTGGAAGGGATCGGCGTCGATCGCGACGATGAGCTCGCGCTGAAATGGCTGGCGCCGGCGGCCGAAGCCGGCGACCCGGTCGGCCAGCGCAATCTGGCTGCGCTTTATTTCAAAGGGCAGGGCGTGACGACCGACTACGCCCGCGCTGCCGAGCTGTACCGGCTCGCCGCCGAGGCCGGCGACGCCATCGCCCAGGACATGTTGAGCTGGATGCTGCTTGAGGGCGAGGTCATGCCGTCCGACATTGTCGCGGCGCGCCGGTGGGCGCTTGCAGCGGCGGAGCAGGGCGTGGCGTCCGCGATGACCCGGCTCGGCATGCTCTATCACAATGCCATCGGTGTCGAACGCGATCCCGTCGAGGCCGCTGAATGGTGGAGCAAGGCCGCCGCCGGAGGGGACGCCGACGGTCAGGCGATGCTCGGCGCCGCCTTTTCTTTGGGGGCGGGAGTGCCGCGCGATTCCGCGACGGGGCTTATCTGGCTGTTACGAGGGAAGAGGGGCGGCAGCGCGCTTGCCGATCCCTTCATTCCATCGGCCCGCAACGCACTGACAAGCGAGCAGATCGCTGCGGCGGAACGCGCAGCCGAGCGGGAGGCGGTCGCATGATCGTCGGCACCGCTGGCCACATCGATCATGGCAAGACCTCGCTGGTGCGGGCGCTGACCGGCGTCGATACCGATCGCCTGAAGGAGGAGAAGCAACGGGGCATCTCGATCGATCTCGGCTTCGCCTATCTGCCGGCGCCGGGCGGCGACGTTATCGGCTTCGTCGACGTGCCCGGCCACGAAGGCTTCGTTCGCAACATGCTTGCCGGCGTCTGCGGGATCGACTTCGCACTGCTGGTAGTAGCCGCCGACGACGGCGTCATGCCGCAGACCCGCGAGCACCTTGCCATCATCGATCTGCTCGGGATCAGGCGCGGGGTAATTGCGCTCACCAAGGCCGATCTCGCGCCGGAGGAGGCGCGCGACTCGGTGGTTGCCGATGTCCGCAATGTGCTTTCACAGACGACACTGGCGGATGCGGACATTGTTCCTGTCTCCACGGTGACGGGTGAAGGTGTCGGGGAGTTGAGAAACAGGCTGTTTACCGCGGCCGAGAGCCTGAAGCGCGACACCGAACGGTACCGATTCCGGCTCGCCGTCGATCGCTCCTTTGTGCTGCAGGGCGCAGGCACGGTCGTGACCGGTACGGTGCTTTCAGGCGCGGTTTCGGTCGGGGACCGCGTCGCCATCAGCCCATCGGGATTGCATGCACGGGTCCGCTCCATTCACGCCCAGAACAAGGCAAGCGAGCGCGGCCATGCCGGCCAGCGTTGCGCGCTCAATCTGGCCGGTGACGGCATCAGCAAGGACGCCATCAAGCGCGGCGACATGGTGCTCGATCCCGGTTTGCATGCGCCTTCCGATCGCATCGATGCAAGGCTCCGGCTGTTGCCTGAAGAGGCGAGACCGATCGCGCAATGGGCGCCGGTGCGGCTTTATCATGGCTCGACTCAAGTCGGCGCGCGCGTCGTGCTGCTTGGGGATCATCCGATTGCGCCCGGCGAGACCGCGCTTGTCCAGCTCGTGCTTGAACGGCCGATCGCGGCCGCGGCTGGCGACCGCTTCGTGGTGCGCGATACGACCGATCAGCGCACTGTCGGCGGCGGCGTGTTGCTCGACCTTCGCGCACCGGCCCGCAAGCGCAGAACGCCGGAACGCATAGCGCAGCTCGCGGCGGCTGAACTGGCGGAGCCCGGTGCGATCCTGGAGGCCCAGCTGCAGCGGGCGCCGCTTTTCGTCAATCTTGCTTCCTTCATGCGCGACCGTGCCTTGAGCGACGAGGCCGCCGAACGCCTGATCGCAGAATGCGGGGTACTTCGGATTGCAACCCCGGCCGGTGAACTCGGCCTTGCGCCGGCCACATGGCTGCGGCTGAAGAACGACGTGCTCGGGGTGCTAACGGCGTTTCACGCGGCCAATCCTGATCTGCCCGGCATCGGCCTTGAACGACTGCGCCTGCAAATGACGCCGGCTCTGCCCGTGCCGGCCTTTACCGGCTTTCTGCAGGGATTAGCGAGGAAAGGCGAGGTCGGCCTCGACGGCGCATGGGTTCGGCTCGCCGGTCACGAGGCAAAGTTGACGCCCGCCGACGAAAAGATATGGCTTCGCATCCAGCCGCTGATTTCGAATGCCGAGCGGTTCCGGCCACCGCGCGTTCGCGACATTGCCGGAATTCTCGTGATACCCGAGACCGATATCCGGCGGCTGTTCAAGCTGCTCGGAAGAATGGGAACGGTCGACGAGGTGGCGCACGACCATTTCTTCCTCCGCGCGACGGTCGGCGAGATGGTCGGGATCGTCGCCGAGCTCTCCTCCGCTGCGCCGAGGCGGGAGTTCACGGCCGCGCAATTCCGCGACCGGGTGGACAATGGCCGCAAGGTTGCAATCCAGATCCTCGAGTTCTTCGATCGCCACGGCGTGACGTTGAGGCGGGGTGACTTGCGGCGTACCAACATTCATCGCATTGACCTGTTTGGACCGAGGTGCGAAAGCGCCGACCGGCAGGCGACAACGCAATCTGGAAGAGACACGTTCCCGGTGGGGCGTCCGGACTTCAAATCCGGGAAGGGCCGCGAGACGGTTCTTGGTGGGTTCGACTCCCTCTCTCTTCCGCCACGATCCCGAGGTGCCGTGTGAACGCTTCCGCAACCTCGTTTCTCTCCTCGCTCCAGTCGGCGGCGCAGCAGGCCGACCGGGCCGAGGACGAATTGCAGCGCGAGATCGCCGAGCGGCGCAAGGCGATCGAGCAGGCGCGCAAATTTGCCTATCGCCGTTACAACTTCATGCGCGCGGTCGCCGCGGCCGTCGCGAGCGCGGAAGGCAGGGAGGAGGCGGTGGACGCCGCGCTCGCCAGCCTGCGCAATTCGCTCGGCTGGTTTGGTGAAAGTGAGGCCCGCCGGGAGACGACGGCCGAATTCGTGCCGGTGGCCGAGGCCGTGTTCGCCAGCCTTTCGCCGCCGGAAACCGAGCCACCCGAAGCCGACGTTTTGGCGGCGCTGGCGCAATTCGAGGCCAGGTATCTGGAGAAGCGCGGCACTCAGTTCTGGAGCCTGTTCGAGAACTATTTCCCGGAGACGCCCGTTGTCGATTTCTGAACACGTTCCGAACAGGATGGATTTCTCCGGCTGGCTGGCTGACGAATTTGCTGGATCTGGCGAGTTCACCGCCCTGGTTGTGCTGGTCGAGATCGCTGGCGCCCGGATCACGCCGCTGTGCTCGACCTATTTCAACGTTATCGGTGACGAAGTCGACTGGAACGATATCGTCGTGATGTTCGCTGGCTCCGGCGCGGACTGGAGCGGTGCGGCGTTTTTCCCCGTGCGAGCGGCGCATGGCGGACCGCTCGACAATCCCTCCGCGCGAGTCCGCCTTCGTGAACTGGAAGCACGGCTCGACGACGACCGGCTTGTCCTCAACGAAGGTCACTTCTTCGACAAATGGGGCCGCCGGATGCGGGTGGAAGAGGTATCGTCGTGAGCCAGCGACTGCTCATCGTCCTTCTCAACACCGACCCGCGAAATCCCGAAGAGCTGGGAGCGCCGTTCTACCACGCCGCGGTCGCGGCTGCGATGGACTACCAGGTCGACGTGGTCTGCACGGCGACGGCAGGCAGGTTGATGGTGAAGGGTGTCGCCGAAGGCATTCGCATCAAGGGCGACAGCAACAAGACGGTGCACGACTGGATCAGGGACGCGCATGATTACGGCGCCAAATTCTGGGCTTGCCCGGCAAATCTGGAGCTGTTCGACATCGACGAAAGCGATCTCATTCCGGAATGCGCGGGGATGATGGGCGCGGCCGCAATGATCCGCGATCTCATGGAAGGCGAATGCCGCGTTCTCACCTACTGAGGCAGGGATGGTATCTGTCGAAGGTTTTGAATTTCCCGATCACCTGCTTTACGACATCGAGAACCAGATCTGGTATCTGCCGCTCGGGGACGGGACCCTGCGCGCCGGATTTACTTCCTGGGCGGCGAATCTGATGGGCGGCGTCATCGTGTTCACGCCGAAGCGGCTTGGCCGCGATTTCGAGAAAGACCGATCGTTCGCGGTGGTCGAGGGCGGCAAGTGGGTCGGCTCGGCGCGGTCGGGATTTGACGGCATGGTGATCGCACACAATGAACGTCTGGAGCGCGAGCCCGAGCTGATCAATACCGATTCCTACGGCGAGGGCTGGATGCTCGTGGTGCGCCCGGCCCACGACGACTGGCCGTCCGGGCTCGTGACGGGAGAGGCGATCAAGCCAACGTTCGAGGCATGGCTGGATGCCGGCGTCTACAAGGAGCGTACCGACTAATTTAGCCAAGGCCCACCCGGAGTGGACGAAGCGCATCTGGATCGACAAAAAAACTGGCGCACCCGACACGATTCGAACGTGTGGCCTTCGCCTTCGGAGGGCGACGCTCTATCCAGCTGAGCTACGGGTGCTTACTGCTTACGCAGTGCTTACGCGGATTTCGCGTGTGAGTTAACCCCAACGCGTAGCCCTCGCAAGCCATTGCAGTACAATACTCTTTCTTCCTCACTTTTCGCACCAGCCGGCTTGACACATGCCTTCGGAGGGCAACGCTCTATCCAGCTGAGCTACGGGTGCGTACGGAATCGGTTTAGCCGATTGCCCCGGGGTCGGCAACGGCCTTGAACGCGACGCCTGGCCGGGTTCGGGGCGACCGCCGGTGCAGTGTTCGGCCTTGAGGGAGCGGATGGGCCGTGGAGCGATCGGCCCCCTCCGGGGTCAGGCCGGCACGATGGTCTTGCCGATCGGCCAAAGCGCCAATCCGGCCAGCTTCAGATGCGCCCAGGCGAAGGGCAGGCCGATGATGGTCACCGCCAGCGCGATCGCCGTCAGCAGATGGCCGAGCGCCAGCCACCAGCCGGCCAGGACGAACCAGATGATGTTGCCGAGCAGCCCCAACGGCCCGGTGCCGACATCCTCCATGCCGGTGAGCTCGTCGCGGCGGACGGCGCGCGAGCCGAACGGCAGCAGCGTATAGGCGGCGATGTTGAAGGCGGCGCGGGCCCAGGGCAGGCCGATGATGGTGATGGCCATGACGACCGCGGCCACGAGCCAGCCGAACGCCATATAGGCGCCGCCGAGCACGATCCAGAGGACGTTGAGAAGCAATGAGACGGGTTGCATGGGCCACCTGCTAGGTTCCGACGACGCTTATATAGGTCTTCCCAGCGCCAGCCAAAGGCACGCCGCGGCGGATCGTGCAGGTGTGTTGTGGGGCGGTTTGGCGCAGCGGGGGCCTGTGACCTCGGTCTCGAACGGCGCCCCCATGGGACGGCTTTGTCCTCAAGCCGGCTGCATGACGCGGCCGCCCAAGCGAAGGATCTGGACGATATGGCCGTCTCGCGAAGCGCTTGTCGCGCCGGTCAGCGCCGGTGCCGTTACGCCCTGCGGCGCCGTCAGCCGGCGGCCTGCAGATCGTCCGGTACAATCGGGCCCGGCGCGAACAGCTTGCGCAGTTCCGCGGCCGGCTTGGGCGCGCTGAACAGATAGCCCTGCATCTCGGTGCAGCCGAGCTGGCGCAGCGCCGTCTGCTGTGCACCCGTCTCGACGCCTTCGGCCGTGGTCGTCATGTTGCTGGCCGCGGCAATGCTGACCACCGCCTGCACGATCGCCGATGAACTGTCGGCGCCGATATCGCTGACAAAGCAACGGTCGATCTTGATCTTGTCGAACGGAAAGCGCTTGAGGTAGCTGAGCGACGAATAGCCGGTGCCGAAATCATCCAGCGCGATGCGCACGCCCATGGCGTGCAGCTGATGCAGGATGTCGAGCGCCACGTCATCGTCGCCGATCAGAACCGCTTCTGTGATCTCGATCTCGAGCCGTTCTGGTGCAAGGCCGGCGGCTGACAATGCGCTCGCGACATGCAGCGCCAGCGTCGGGGATTTCAACTGGATCGGCGAGACATTGACGGCGACGCGGATGTCGCTCGGCCAGTGCGCCGCTTCGGCGCAGGCCGTTCGCATCACCCAGTCGCCGATCTCGTTGATGAGGCCGGTGTCCTCGGCGAGCGGGATGAAATCGAGCGGCGGCACCATGCCGCGCTCGGGATGCCGCCAGCGCAGCAGCGCCTCGCAGCCGGTCATGATGTTCTCCCTGAAGCCGAGCAGGGGCTGATAATGCAGCTCGAACTGGCCCTCGGTGATGGCGCGGCGCAGATCCTGCTGCAGCTGCAGCCGCTCCCGCGCGCTCTCATCCATCGCCGGCTCGAAGAAGCGGAAAGTATGGCGGCCGTCCGCCTTGGCAGCGTACATCGCGAGGTCCGCATGCTTTGTCAGCTGATCGATCTCGACGCCATGTTCCGGCGCGAGCGCGATGCCGATGCTGGCGTCGGTCGACAATTGATGGCCGAGGCAGCGATAGGGCTCGCGAATCCGCTCGAGAATCTCGGTGACCTTGGCAATGACTTCGTCGCGATCGGCCGCCATGGTCAGGAGCACCGCGAACTCGTCGCCGCCGAGCCGAGCCACGGTGTCCTCCGGCGCAAGGCAGCTCCTGATCCGGCTGGCGATCGTCCTCAGCAGCTCGTCGCCGACGTGATGTCCAAGCGAGTCGTTGATGCCCTTGAACTCATCGATGTCGAGATAAAGCAGCGCGAAGAACATGCCGTGCCGCGCGCGCTCGATCTCGTGGGCGATACGCTCCCGGAACAGGACACGATTCGGCAGCTCGGTCAGCGCGTCGTAATGGGCGAGATGGGCAATCCTCTCATCAGCCAGCCGCCGTTCAGTGGTGTCCTCGATCACGTTGATCAGATAACGCGGCCGCTGCCTGTCGTCGGTGACGACGATCCGGCGCGAGGTGATATAGCGCAAGCCGAGGCCGGGCGTCTGCCACGGATGCTCCTCGAGAACCAGCCCGTCCGCATGCTCCAGCGCCCGGTCGTCATCGGCGGCGGCCTTTTCCGCGATCGGCCGGGGCATCAGGTCGAATAGCGTCTTGCCGACGATCTGCTCGCACGGCCGGCCGAAGCACCGCTCGGATGACTTGTTGACCAGTACGTAACGGCGGTCTTGGACATCCTTGACCATGATAGGCGAGGGAATGTGATCGATGATCTCGCGCAGGAATGCGTAATTGCGATCGCGCTCCTGCTCGAGCTTGCGATGCTCGCTGATGTCCTCGAGGGTCGTGACCCAGCCGCCGGTGGCCAGCGGCTTGTCGATGACGTTGAGGAACCGTCCCGCACCCGCTTCGATGACCATCTGCGAGGTGCCGCCCGCGGCCGCCCGATCGTGGATGGCGGTGCAGAAGTCGGCGACATCCCCGTTGAAGGATCCCTGCGCCTTGCAATGGGCGATGACCTCAGTGAGGTGGACGCCCGGCCTGATCACATCGGTGGACAGGCCGAGCATATCGATGAAGCGTCGATTGAACATCACGACGCATGCGTCGGCATCGAACGAGATCAGCCCTTGTGTCATGTTGTCGAGCGCCGTCTCGACGCGTTGCTTCTCGCCTTCGAGCTGTTGCCGGGCGATCCGGTTCTGCCGCAGGATCTGCCTGATCATCAGGCTGAACATCACGGCAATGACGCCGGCCGCCAGCGTCGCGGCGCCGACCAGCAGGACCACCTGAGAACGCCAGTCCGCGAGCGCGTCGTCGATCGTCCGCGTCGCGGTGATCGTCAGCGGGAAGCGGCTGACCCTGGCTCCGGCAGCAATCTTATCGAGGTCGTCGAAGGGGCTCGTAACCAGCGCGGTGTGGACCGCGCCGTCAGCGACGCTGCTGAGCAGCCCGCCATTTCCTCCGACCCGGCGCCCGATGACGGCCTCGCTGTGCGGGTAGCGCGCGAGCACCGTGCCGTCGGCGTGGAACAGCGTGATCGAAGCGCCATTGCCGAGCGACATCGATTCCAGGAATTTCTCGTAGGTTTTCGGATCGACGCGGCGCGACAGCAGGCCGAGGAATTCACCGTTGGCACCGCTCAAGCGGTGGGCGACGATGGTGGCCCATTTGCCGGTGACATAGCTCACGACCGGTGCAATGATGACGGCGTCGGACTGCTGACTGTCAGCGAGGGTCTTGAAATATTCGCGGTCTGCGACGTTGATCGCCGGGACCTCTCTGTTTTCCGACCAGTTGATGAAGCTGCCATCGGCGCCGATGATCGTCAGGTCGCCCATATAGGACAGGCCATTGATCTGCGACTGCAGCATCTCGCGAATCTCGGGCCGCGCCATGCGCGAGCGGAAGGCCTCGGGCGAGTCGATCGATCCGAGCTGCATGCGGTGGACCGCGTGAGAGACCGCGGTGTCGGCATCCTCGAACTGCTGCGCGAAATGCCGGCTGAGCAACAAGACGGTATTTTCGAGCTCGCGCTCATTATTGCCGATCGTGCGGTCTTTGAAGCCATTGGCCATCACGAGCGTTCCGATCACGATGGCTGCAATGAGGAGCGCGCCACAGGCCGCGAGCCACGGCACCGGACCGCGCCAGATCGACGTGCCCAGCCGCGTTGGCTCGGTCTCGACCGCCCCTGACGTGTCTGCTGCGCGTTGCATGCCTGGATCGACCCGGGAGGAAATCAATGATCGCAAGCATGCTTGATAACAGGGCACTGGTACCGGAGCGGTTAGGAAACTCAGTTAGCCGCTTGTTAAATGCCGGGAGGAATTTCGTCGAAAAGCCGCGCGGTCAGCACGGCGATACCGCGCCGGCAGAATCCGGGACCGGCGCGTGCGCAACAGGCTCGCGCGCTGCCGGAGTTGAAGTTCAGCGCTGGCTGCCTGGCTTGCTGCGGAGGCGGCCGACCACGCCTGTTGGAAAGAAGTAGACGCTGGCGATGAACAGCAGGCCGAGCCACAACAGCCAGCGATCCGGATGCAGCAGGCCCGGAAGAAGCGGCAGTCCGGCGTCTGCCGCGGCGGTCGAGGCGATGCTCATCAGCGCCTGGAGATAGTTCTGGGCCAGGATGAAGATCGCAGCCCCGATGATCGCGCCGTAGATGGTGCCCATGCCGCCGATGACCACCATCAGTAGAATGTCGAGCATGATCGAAAAGCTCAGCGAGGTATCAGGTCCGGCATAGCGCAGCCAGAGCGCGTTCAGCATGCCGGCGCCGGCCGCGATCATCGCGGCGATGCAGTTGGCATAGGTCAGGTGAAACACGGTGCGGTAGCCGAGCGCCTCGGCCCGGAAACGGTTTTCGCGGATCGCCTGCAGCACGCGGCCGAACGGCGAATTCACGACCCGCAGCAATGCCAGGATCATCAGCGCGCAGGCCGACAGCACCAGGTAATAGGTCAGGATGCGGCCGTTGATCGGGAAGCCGAACCACTCCTTGCCGATGAACACGGTGCCGGGACGCAACAGCTCGGGCAGCTGGAAGCTGCGGCCGTCCTCGCCGCCGGTCAGCCACGACAATTGCGACGCCAGTACCAGGAAGGCGGAGGCGACCGCCAGCGTGATCATCGCAAAGAAGATCGCCTCGACGCGCAGCGAGAACAGGCCGATCGCGAGCGCCAGCAGCAGCGCGAGCGGCAGGCCGGCCGCGACGGCCACCGCGACCGAGGTCCAATTGGGCCCGAGTCCATAGAGCGCGATGGCGATCGCGTAGGACCCGATGCCGTAGAACATCGTATGCGCGAACGAGACCGAGCCGGTGTAGCCGAGCAGCAGGTCGTAGGATGCGACGAGCGCGGCGAAGATGCAGATCTTGGCGGCCACATTCAAGGCCTTGGCGCCTGGGAAAATGAAGGGCGTGGCCAGCAATGCCAGGATGATGATGACGAGCAGCACGGACAGCGTGCGGCTGCGGGGAGGATCGCCGGACAGGATCATCATCGGCTGGTCACCGCATAGAGGCCGCGCGGTCGCCACATCAGCACGGCGACCATCAGCAGGATGTTGGAGACGAGGGCGAGCTTCGGCACCAGGAAGCCGCCATAATTCGCGACCATGGCGACCAGGATCGCGCCGATGAAGCAGCCGGTGATCGAGCCGAGGCCGCCGATGATCACGACGATGAAGACCAGCACGGTCAGCTCGTCGCCGATCGAGGCGTGCACCTGCTCGCGATAGAGGCCCCACATCACGCCGCCGAGCCCGGCCAGCGCCGACCCGGTCATGAACACGCCGAGGAACAGGCGGCGGATGCGATAGCCGAGCGCCTCCACCATTTCGCGATTCTCGACGCCGGCGCGGATCAGAAGGCCGATCTTGGTCCGGTTCAGCACCAGCTCGATGGCGACAAAGATCGCAAAGCCGATCAGCATCGCCAGCAGCCGGTATTTGGCGATCGCGATGTCGCCGATGATGAACGAGCCGCGCAGCGCCGCCGGTACTGGCAGCGGGATGATCTGCGGGCCAAACAGCGCATAAAGCGTCTGCTCGGCAACGATGAGGCCGCCGGTGGTCATCAGGATCTGCTTGAGGTGCTGGCCATAGACCGGCAGCACCAGCACGCGTTCGACGACCAGGCCGAGTGCGGCGGTCACGCCCATCGACAGCAATGCGGCCGGGACCAGTACCGCGAGGTTGGCCAGCAGCGAATCGGCCTGCGCCCAGCTTGCGAGCGGCAGCAGGACCAGCGTTGCGACATAGGCGCCGACCGCGATGAACGCGCCATGGCCGAAATTGAGCACGTCCATCAGGCCGAACACGAGTGTCAGGCCGGAGGCCATGATGAAGATCATCATGCCCATCGCCAGGCTGGCGACCGTCAGCGTCACCCAGGAGCTCGCCGATCCGACCAGCGGAAGCATCAGCAGCGCGAGCAGGACAGGCAGCAGCAGCGGGGCGAGGTCGCGCTTCGGCTTCGGCAGCGGATCGGTTGCGGCGATGTCGCTCATTGATGCGCCTCCAGGCTCAGTCCCAGCAGGCGCTCCTGCAGCGGCACGTCGGCGGCGAGCGCCGCCATCTCCCCGCGATGGACGATGGTGCCATTGTCCATCACCAGGACCTGATCGCCGAGCTCGCGCGCGGCGTGGAAATTCTGCTCCACCAGCAGGATGGTGACGCCGCGTCGCTTGATCTCCTTCAGGCATTCGATCAGCGACATCACGATGGCCGGCGCCAACCCCTTGGTCGGCTCGTCGATCAGCAGCAGCTTGCGCGGCTCGACGATGGCGCGGGCGATCGACAGCATCTGCTTCTGGCCGCCGGACAGGCTGCCGGCGCGCGACAACCAGAATTTCTTCAGAGCCGGAAAAAAGCCGAAGATCCAGGCGAGTTGGGCCTCGTCGAGCGGGCCGTTGCGGGCTGCCAGCACCAGGTTCTCCTTGACGGTGAGGTCGGAGAACACCGCCATGCTCTCGGGCACGTAGCCGACGCCTCGCTGCGCAATGTCGGGCGTCGCCAGTTCCTCGATCGCCTCGCCGGCCAGCGAGATGCTGCCGGTCCTCGCCTGCCACAGCCCCATGATGGTGCGCAGCGTCGTGGTCTTGCCGGCGCCGTTGCGTCCCAGCAGCATCGTGGTCTGGCCTTCGGGCACGTCGAAATCGACGCCCTGCAGGATGTGGTAGCGGCCGATATAGGTCTGGACGCCCGACAGCTTCAGCAGCGCGCTCATGCCGCGCTCCGCGGTGCGACGCCGAGATAGGCCTCCTGCACGATCGGCGAGGCGATGACCTCGGCCGGCTTGCCATCGGCGACCAGCTGGCCGTTATGCAGCACGATGATGCGATCGGCGAGCGAGCGGACGACGTCCATCTTGTGCTCGACGAGCAGGATGATCTTGCTCTTGTCCTGCTTCAGCCGGCCGATCAGGTCGAGCACGACCGGCACCTCGTCGATGCTCATCCCGGCGGTCGGCTCGTCGAACATGAAGACCTTGGGCTCCAGCGCCATCATCAGCGCGACTTCGAGCTTGCGCTGGTCGCCATGCGAGAGCGTCGTTGCGGTGACGCCGCGGCGGCTGCCGAGGGCGACCTGATCGAGGATCGCATCGGCCCGCGCGATCAGGTCGCGCCGCGCCATCCACGGACGGAGCAGGTCGTAATGGGTGCCGCTCTGCGCCTGGACGGCGAGGCGCACATTCTCTTCCACGCTGAGATTCGGAAACAGATTGGTGAGCTGGAACGCGCGCCCGAGGCCCGCGCGGGTGCGCAGCGGAGCAGAGAGTTGGGTGATATCGCGGCCATCGAACAGGATGGAGCCGGCTGAGGCCCGCAACTGGCCGGATATTAGGTTGAAATAGGTGGTCTTGCCGGCGCCGTTCGGGCCGACGATCGCCGTCAGCTCGCCGGGGCGGAAGCTGCAGCTGACGTTGTTGACCGCGACATGGCCGCCGAAGCGGATGGTCAGATCGCGGGTTTCGAGGGTGAGGGCCATGTCGTCAGCCGTATGACTTCCAAAGTGAAGGTGCCCGGCGCGGGCCGGGCACGGATGTCATTTACTCAGCGCTTGTTGCGGATCGGGATATCCATGTCCTCGATCTTGATCTCGCGTACCGGTTCGTTCACGGCCCAGGCGAGGTTCGGATCGACCTTGACACGGAAGTGATACATGCTTTGCAGCGCCTGGTGATCTTCCTTCCGGAAGATCATCTTGCCCTTGGGCGTGTCGAACTCCATGCCCTCCATCGCCGCGATCAGCTTCTCGGTATCGGTCGACTTCGCCTTGGTGACCGCGGCGACAACCGCCATCGCGGCTGAGAAGCCGCCGGCCGTGAACAGGTCGGGGGGCGAGCTGAAGCGCTTCTGGTGTTCGGCGAGCAGCCAGTCGTTCACCGGATTCTTGGGAATGTCATAGTAGTAATAGGTGGCGCCTTCCATGCCCGGCAGCTGCTTATAGGCGGCGAGCGCGGCGAGGATATTGCCTCCGGTGGAAATCTCGATGCCGTAGCGCTTCGGGTCCATGTCCTGCAGCTTGCCTGGCGGGTTGCCGCCGCCGGCCCAGAGCACCCAGATGAACTTCCGCCCCGGCTTGTCCTTCAGCACGTCGAACAAGCGCTGCGCGACGGCAGTGAAGTCGGTGGTGTTGGTCGGGACGTATTCCTCGGCTGCCAGGGTCGCGCCGGTCTTGGCCAGCGCCTCCTTGAAGGCGGCGACGCCGTCGCGGCCGAACGCGTAATCCTGCGCCAGCGTGGCGACGGTGACGCCGGGCTTGCCGATCGCCACCGCGTTGGAGATCGCGTCCTGCGACGAGTTGCGGCCGGTGCGGAAGATGTAGCGGTTCCACTTCTCGCCAGTGATCTGGTCCGCCACGGCCGGCTCGACGATCAGGATCTTCTTGTTCTCCTCGGCGACCGGCAGGTCGGCGAGCGCCGCGGCCGAAGACGTGGTGCCGATGGCGATGTCGGCGCCGTCATCCTGATAGGCCTCTGAAAGCGCGGCTTTCGACAGGTCGGGCTTGCCCTGATCGTCCTTGGTGATGATGACGATCTTGCGACCGTCGATCATGTTGGTGCCTTTGGTGGCGTATTCGAAGCCGAGACGCAGGCCGGTTTCGGTCTGCTTGGCGTAGGCCTCGAGCGGCCCGGTCTTGCCATAGATGAGAGCGATTTTCAGATCGTCGGCCTGTGCGGCGGTGGCCAGCACGGCTGCAGCCAATGATAAAGCAATACCTTTGAAAATATGTGACGTTCCCACGAGCCTTCCTCCCAGCTACCGGCGGCTGTTGTCTGCAACTGATAGTGTGCAGCCTCGGGGCGGGTCAAGGCGCTTTCATCGGCAGTGCGGGAGGGCTCATACTTTGTGCTGATAGGCTTGCTGCCTCTCCCGCGCCAGCGCGATCAGCGCCGATAGCGGCCGCTGCGGGCATAGGCCTGCCGATTTTCCTGCACAGGGCGACTGGCGAGGCTCATACGCGCTTCGCTTGCAAGCGGGATCGCCGGCTTCAGCTCCTCCAGGAAGATCGGACGCGAGAAGTAGTAGCCTTGCGCGTAGCGAATCTTGGTCGCGGCCTGCAGATAGGCCAGCTCCTCGAAGGATTCGATGCCTTCGGCAATCACGGTCATGCCGAGCGCCTCGCTCAGCGACTCGATCGCGCGCAGGATGCCCTGGCTGCGCGGCCGCTTATGGATGTCGGTGATGAAGGAACGATCGATCTTGATCTCGTCCGCGGTGATGTCGGCCAATGCCGACAGCGACGAATAGCCGATGCCGAAATCGTCGATCGAGATGCCGACGCCGATGCCGCGGAGCAGCGGCACGATCTCGTCCTGAAAGTGGCTGCGCGTCACGAACGCGTCCTCGGTGACCTCGACCATGAACCGCTTCGGAAACCCCGTCGATTCGAGCGCCCGCGCGAACGGGCGCATGAAGTCCGGGTTCGCGGCCTGCTTGGCGGCGACGTTGATGCTGATCGTCGTTTCGTGGCCGAAGGTCTCGTTGATCAGGTCGATCGATTTGACGATTTCGTCGAGCACCAGATGGGTGAGCTCATCGATCAGCCCGAGTTCGACCGCGAGATTGATGAAGGCGCCGGGCGCCTGGATCACGCCCTCATTGTCGCGCAGCCGGACCAGCGCCTCGATGCCCTTGATCTCCTCGGTGCGGATGTCGACCTTGGCCTGGAACGCACAGCAGAAGCGCTTTTCGAGAATGGCGAGCCGCAGCGACTGCTCGACCTTCATGCGCGCCAGCGCCTCATGCTCCATCGCGCTGGAGAAAAAAGCCAGCGTCCCCTTGTCGCTGTTCTTGACGCGATACATCGCGAGATCGGCATTCTGGCGCAGCACGTCGTAGCTCGCGCCGTGCTCGGGAAACAGGCTCACGCCGACCGAGGCGGAGGCAAACACCTCGGCGCCGTCGATGAAGAACGGCGCGTTCAGGCGGTCAAGCATGCCTTGAAGGAACTCCGCAACCTCTTCGGCACGCTCGATCGGATGCAGCAGGAGCAGAAACTCGTCGCCGCTGATGCGGGACAGCAGGTCTGACTCGCGCAGATCCCGGCTGATGCGCTTGGCAAGCTCGACCAGCAGGGCATCGCCGGTGGCGTGGCCATAATAGTCGTTGATGTACTTGAAATTGTCGAGATCCAGGAAGGCGAGTGCGAAACGGCCATCGACGCGGCCGCGCCGGACCAGAGTGTCGGCGCGATGCTCGACGACGCGGCGCATCGGCAGGCCGGTCAGCTCATCGTAATAGGCGGCGCGGAACAGCTGGTCCTCGAACTCCTTCTGCTCCGTGATGTCGGCCGAGCTCGAGAGCAGCAACCGTTGCTCACCGATCTGGACCGGACGGTGCGCGGTCAGCAGCGTCTGCGGACCACGTTCGCTCGTCACTTTTTCCTCGGCGATCACAACCCGGCCGCGTCCGAGCAGCTCGCGGCAGGTCGCGCGCCTGACATCGAGATGCGGCGCGGCGATTCCATCGGCACTATTGGCGGCGGCGCCGAGCTGGATGGCCGCGGTATCGTTGACGAGCAGAAAGCGACCGTGCTCGTCCTGGACCGTGATGCCGGAGGGCAGCTGGCTGACGATGCTGCGGAGAAAGCGCAGCTCGGCCTCGGTCTCCCCGAGGCCTTCGCGCGCCTCGGCTGAAAAATTGAATCGGTCGCTGCTGTACATGCGCCGATTGTGCAAAGTTCCCGCTTCATTTTAGTTAAGCGGTACGTAGAAACACGGAACTCTGCGGGCAAGCATCGGAAATGATGCGAAACCCTGCCGAGGCGTCATTAACGGCGGGTAAATCGTCGGGGAGAAGGACGCGATCGTCCTGCTGCGAAAGTCGAATGCCGCAGCGGCGTCTGTCGTCAGCTCGGCGGCACTCTGAACTGCATGGTGCAGTGAATCCCGGTCTTCAAGAATGTGGTTTCTGTCTTGCCTTCGAACGGCGACAGCGCCGCCTTGAGCAGCTTGGTCCCGAAACCCGGTTTGCCGACCTGATCAATCGGAGGTCCCTCGGTTTCGTCCCAGCTCAATCTGAGGCGGTCCTCGTGCAGCGTCCAGGACACCTGCAGGAAGCCGCGCGGCGAGGCGAAAGCGCCATATTTGGCGGCGTTGGTGGCGAGCTCGTGGAAGATCAGCGCCAGGCTGACCGCGAGCTTGGCGGGAAGAAACAGCGGATCGCCATTGAGCTCGAAGCGGACATGGCCATAGGGTCCGAGCTCCGACATCAAGAGATCCTTGAGATCGCAGCCCTGCGCGTCGACCCGTGCGATCAGGTCGTCGGCGCCGGCGAGTGCGCGGATGCGCTTGTCGATGCTGCTCCACACCTGCGGCTGATCGTGCAGGACCTGATGCAGAACCGCGTGAATGGTGGATGTCTTGTTCTTCAGCCGATGATGCAGCTCGTCGACCAGCAGCTTGCGATATTGCTCCTCGTCGGTCAGCCGCTTCGCGATCTCGCGCTGCTTGGCGGCGAGGTCGCGGTAATGGTTGACGCCCCAGATCACCAGCGCCGCGACGGTGAGATACATCGTCATCAGCGCCACCCGCGCGACGTCCACAGTCGCGCTGCCGAATTCGAGCAGCAGCCCGAGCGCCGCGCCGATGATCGCAGTGACCAGCCCGACGGCGGATCCGCCCATGGCGGTCGCAAAGAACACGGCCGGAATATAGGGTGTGAAGAACACGTCGGGCCGCAGATGCGCCATGCCGAAGCGGACCATGGTGGCCATCGCCAGGCACATCGCTGCAAATGCGCTGCTCCAGGCGAGCGAGGGCTGCAACTCGCCGCGCCAGATCCGGCCGATGTCCGAGATGAGTCGGTTCATGAAGCTGCATGAGCCTCAATCGCGCAACCAAATTATGGCCGCGATGGCGGTAATTCGTCCAATCGGTGCAGACCGCGCGATTTTCATGGCATTGCTGCGCGCCACGGATGGTTCCGTCTGCGGAACCTCCGCTGCGCTGATGCGCGTCCGCGATCAACCGACTCATATGTGACGGTCACAGCGCGCGACGCGATCCGGGTCTCGCCGTCGCACGCCGCGCTGCTGGTGACGATGCCGCAATCACACCGCTTTCAGCATCACCCGCAATCCGTCGCGCGGCTTGGGGATCGGCCACACCTGCCAATTGGGCCGATAGCCGGGCGCAAATGACACCTCGATGTTCGACAGGAAGTGCCGCGCAAAGCACTTCACCTGCATGTAGGCGAAGTGCAGGCCGAGGCACATATGCGCGCCGCCGCCGAACGGGACCCAGGCAAAGCGGTGCCGCCCGCGCTGCGCCTCGTCGGTGAAGCGCAGCGGGTCGAAGCGCTCGGGCTCGGGCCAGATCTCCGGCATATGGTGTGTGAACATCGGATTGACGCCGACGCCGGTCCCGGCCGGAATCGCATAGCCCTTGAAGGTGAAGTCCCGGATCGGCCGGCGCGGCAGCGACGGCACCGGCGGCATCAGCCGCAGCGTTTCCTGGAACGCCATCTCGGTCAGCTTCATCTTCTCCAGATGCTCCGAGGCCATCGGGGCATGAACGACGTAATCGACGAGGTGAGCGTGTCATGCGCCGCCATCATGAGGAAGCTCATATGATCGACGATGTCCTGGGTCGACAGCAGCGCGCCGTGGTCGTCGGTGGCCCGGCAGAGATGCGAGAACAGGTCGTCGCCGTCGCCTTTCGCGCGGCGCAGCGGAATCTGCTCCGAGAAATAGGCGACGATGCGCTGGCGGCCCTTGACGCCGCGGGCCATCTGCGTGCCCGGCAGCGGCTTGCGGATCGGGGCCACGGACGCCGCGACCATGTCGACGAAAGCGCGGTTGATGGCATCGACCTCGGGTCCGATCTCGGTCCCCAGGAACGATGTCGCGGCGAGGTCGAGCGTGAGCTGCTTGATCGCCGGATAGAACAGCATCTCGCCGGGAGTTTGTTTCCACTGCGCGATGCGCGCGGCGATGCCGCGATCGAGACCGGTGAGATAGGATTTCATCGGCCCGGCCTTGAACGCGACCGACAAGGCCTTGCGATGCATGCGGTGCTCTTCGAAATCGAGCAGCATCAGCCCGCGGGGGAACAGCAAATTGAGGATGTGGCCCCAGCCATGGGCCGACGAGAACAGCTTGGCCTGGTCGAACAGCACCAACTCGTTGGCTTCCGGCCCGAGCAGCACCACGTTCACCTCGCCGAACATATGGCTGCGGTAGACCGGGCCGTACTTCCGGGCATTGCGCTCGACATGGCCCTTCGGGTCGGCGAGCACCTCGAAGGTCTTGCCGATGATCGGCCAGCCTTCGTCGCCGGGGATATGGGTCAGTGAGTTGCGCCGTGGCGCGGTCAGCCTGATCGGATCAGAGACCACATGCTGCATCGACATCCCGGGGTTTCCTCTCGTCTGCTGGCCGGCCGTCTGCCGTTTGGCGTCTCGGGTCTGACTTCGTCTTGGTCAGCCTCGCATGGCCGGACTCCCTGACCATCATTGATAGGCGGTTGCAGCCGCGATGCAATACGCTCCGGTGTCTCATGATCGGCTCGTTGTGCTGCATTGCGAACGACCGCAGTCTCGCCGCGCGCCCTTGCGCCCGAGAGATGGACGAGAGATGGAATATTCCGCCCTCCTTCAGACCGAGGGCACGGGCAATGCCGGGCGCTGACCGCACCCATGGCGTCCTGCTGTCGTCGCTTATAAGCGACGCGGCGATATCGGCGACCGATCGCAGCAGGATCAGGGAATCATCGTCGAAGCGGGGAGGCCTCGCCGCCGCCTCGGCCCGCCAGACCTTCCGACGCGGACGCCAGGACCATCAGCCGGCCGACTTGTTGATCTTTTTCACCTTGGCATCGGTCGCTTCGATCGAGGCCGCCAGCTCCAGGATTGCCTTTGCCAGGAGGTCGGCGGCCTCCTTGGGGTCCTGCGACCGTTCGGCGCGCAGCGCGTAGTTCTTGGCTGAGGAGAGTGACATTGGCGACCTTTCCCACGGAAAAGCCCGCCGGGTCGAAACGGCGGGCTGCCTGACGCATCCATACGCGCGAGCGGTCCCCTGCAGGCCTGCTCAAGTGGCCGTCAGTCTAGCAGGACCCGGTTAAGGAAATGCTCGTCCGTCCGATCGCCCCGATGTCCGCCGGCTTGCTCATTGCAGCTCGCCTCAGGGCCGCCTGCGTCTCAGAACTTGTCGGCGAGGCCGACCGTTGTGGTATGCGTTCGCGTCGTGACATGCGTGGTGAAGCGGTCGTCGAAGCCGACTCCAGCGCCGCCAACGGTCCCGCCGACCCGGGTGGAGGCGCAGCTGTCGTTGTGCGGATTGCCGAAGCAGAACGGGTTGCCGGGAATGACGGTGCAACTGGCGTTCAGCCCGACGGGCTGCCACGCCACGCCGGACTGCCCCAGCCCGCGACGTCCCTTCAAGACGATCGCCGTCACCGCCGATGGTTGTCGTCAACGCCGCAATCGCTCATCGGGCGGTTGGCCAAAAAGCTCGCCATGTTGCCGCGAGTCCACATTGATCATGCCCGTCGGGTGGGCGCATCGGGCGAAGCCGACCTCCTCGTGCCGACTCGCTCCGTAAATCTACGGACCGGAATCTTTACCTAGCAGCCATCGCTGTCATCTAGCACGGCCAGACCGGGACGTCTGGCCAACAGGCAACGAGGGCAAGAGCATGAGCAATCAGTTGCTGGTGATCGAGGATGCCGAAGTTCATCTCTCGATCCTTCGCAAGATCGCTGTCCAATGCGGCTACGAGGCGACGTGTGTCACCTCGGTCGATGCCGCCGCCGAATTGCTGCGCAGCCGGACGTTCGACTGCATCACCCTGGATCTGTCGCTGGGCGATCGCTGCGGCGCCGACATCCTGCTGCTGCTCAACGAGCTGAAATCGCGTACCCCGGTGATCTTCATCAGCGGCGCCGAGGACGGCACGCGTGAGGAGCATGTGCGGCTTGCGACCGTGCTCGGGCTGGTCGTCTACCCGCAATTCCAGAAGCCGGTCGACCTGCCGGCGCTGCGCGAGACGCTGAAACAGATCGCGACCATCGCCGATTGCGAGAAGCTGGTCGCGGCGGTGAGGTGAGAGTAGCCGCAGCTCGCGGCGCTCTCTGCTCGCTCCACACCGTCATTCCGGGGGCAAGGCCTCAGGCCTTGAACCAGGAATTTCGACGGGGTTGCTCGGGGCCGATACAACAGTTCGAACTGACGTGGCGAACGATTTCCATATCGTCATGGCCGGGCTTGTCGCGGCCATCCACGTCGTTCGGCACGGTGGATAGACGTGGGTGCCCGGGTCAAGCCCGGGCATGACGGAGGAAACTCATTGGCGCCATCGAACGCAGCGGTAGGGCCGACCTTGCGGCGCTGCTCGCCCTCGTACTCAGCCCCGTTGCTTCGCTGCGGCCTGCTGCAGATCCGGCGCGTTGACGGCAGGAATCGCAATGCGTCCCGGTCCGGTCTGCGACAACGCCGCGGCGGCCTTTTCATTGTCCATGATCTTGGCCATCACCGCTTGTCCCGCGCGCTCGAAGATGGCGCGGTTCTCGATGACGAATTTTTGCGAGCGGCGCAGGCCGTCGATATAGCCGTTGATCTCCGGCACGACGTAGCGCGCGACCATGTCCCAGCTGCGGCGGGTGTTCTCCGGATTGGCCCAGTCATGCACGAAGCCGATGATGGCGCCGACGCCGCCTGACACCTGCATCAAATTCTTGATCGTCTTGACGAGATCGTCCGGGGTGCCGATCGTCGACGCCGCGCCCTCGACGAAGGCGGTCTTGTCGACGGCTTCATCGGGTGACGAGAACGGCTGCAGGCCCGGTCGCATCAAGGTGCCGACGGTATATTCGTTGTGCCAGCGCATCAGGCCGGGGCCCGCTTCGCGGCGTGCCTGCTCGCGCGTCTCGGCGATGTGCCAGGACAGCAGCACGCGCCAATCGGCGCGGCTCACCGTGGTGCCGTGCTTGCGTGCCGCGTCCTCGGCGAACTCCCATTGCTGCGGCAGCGCCATCAGCCCTTGCGTCGACATCGAGCCGAGCGAGATGATGCCGATGCCGTATTTGCCCGCGAGCGTCATGCCCGACGGCGAGATCTGCGAGGCCACCACGAACGGCATCTCCTCCTGCAAGGGCAGGATCTGCAGCGCGGCGTCGTTCATCGTGAACCAGTCGCTCTTCGCGGTCACGCGCTCGCCGTTGAACAGGCGGCGGATGATGCCGATCGCCTCGTCCTGGCGGTCGCGCTGCGTCATCGGATCGATGCCCAGCGTATGCGCATCGGAGGCGAGCGCGCCGGGACCTGAGCCGAAGATGGCGCGGCCGCCGGTCATGTGGTCGAGCTGCACCATGCGCTGCGCGACGTTGTAGGGATGATGGTAGGGCAGTGAGATGACGCCGGTGCCGAGCTTGATGCGCTTGGTCCGCTCGCCGGCGGCGGCGAGGAACATCTCGGGCGACGCGATCGTCTCCCAGCCCGACGAATGATGCTCGCCGCACCAAAACTCATCATAGCCGAGCTCGTCGAGCTGCGATACGAGATCGAGGTCGCGGCGGAATTGCAGCATCGGATGCTCGCCGATCGGATGATGCGGCGCGAGGAACGCGCCGAATTTGAGCCGCGCCATGTGTTTTCTCCCGAATGGAATGTCGTTGTTGGTTGCGCGTCAGGCTAATTGGCCCGTCACGCGCAGGCAACGGTGATCGGATGAGAGCGGTGCATGCCTGCCATTTGTTGTTTACTGATCGTCGATCGCTGCGCACACTTCGGAGCGAGATCGCGATTCGCAGAGAATAGAGACTGACCACGGCCCTCTCGCCGCTAACGGTTCAAAAGCAGTTGCGTGGTTACCGTTGCTCATCCTCACCGCGATTTCGGCGCAGCATTGTTCGCGTTTCGGTGATTGTTGTGTGAAGCGCCGCGTCCGCGTGGCATTTTGATCGCAGCAAGACCGAAATTCGCAATCAAATTGCTGACGTCCGCGCTCGCGCGGGCTTTTTCTTTTGCACTGCAGCAACCATCTGGGTGATGGTGGCGTTGATCCGCGCTGACGTGAACTGCCGACTTGAAGACGTGACTGCCAAGGAGCTGCCGTTGTCCCTCGCTGAAAATGTTGAGTATTTGCGACGGCTGCGTGAGCTGAACGGCATCACAGGATTCGCCGATTTTCATCGCCAGCCGCGGCCCGTGCCGGAATGTCCGCTGGTCGAGATTGAGAGCTTCGGCAGCAATCCCGGCCGGCTGAAGATGTTCGCGCATGTGCCGGCACAGCGCCAGCCGCTGCTGCCGCTCGTCGTCGTGCTGCATGGCTGCGGGCAGGGCGCGGTCGATTATGATCTCGGCGCCGGCTGGTCGACGCTGGCAAAGCATTTCGGCTTCGCGCTGCTGATGCCGGAGCAGCAGCGCATCAACAATCCGCAGCGCTGCTTCAACTGGTTTCAGTCGGAAGACATCACCCGCGGTCAGGGCGAAGTCGCATCGATTCGCGAGATGATCGCGCGCATGGTGGCCGATTGCGCGATCGATCCGCGCCGCATCTTCGTCACGGGCCTCTCGGCCGGCGGCGCGATGACCATGGCGATGCTGTCCGCGCATCCGGATATATTTGCGGCCGGCGCGGTCATCGCGGGTCTGCCGTTCGGCACCGCGCGCAGCATGCGCGATGCGATCCTGCAGATGCGCATGCCGCCGGCGCGTCCCGCCGGCGAGCTCGGCGACCTCGTGCGCCGCGCCTCCAACCATCGCGGCAAATGGCCGAAACTCTCGGTCTGGCATGGCACCGCGGACTACACCGTGCATCCGGACAATGCCGGCGAGATCGTCAAGCAATGGCTCGATCTGCATCATCTGCCGTTGGCGCCGATGGCCGCAGGACGCGTCAATGGCTATCCGCATGAGCAGTGGTGGAACGCCGATGGCGAGACCGTGGTGGAATCCTTCACCATCACCAACATGGCGCATGGCACGCCGATCGGCGTCGCGGCCAACGACAAGCGCTATGGCAAGGCCGGGCCGTTCCTGCTCGAGGCCGGCATCTCCTCGTCCTATCTGATCGCGAAATTCTTCGGGATCACCGACTGGATCCGCCAGCCGAAGCCCGCGGTCACGTCGCCGAGCACGAAGCTCATCCCGGAGGTCTCGCCGATCTCGGTGCTGCCGGCCGTGACCAAGCTGCTGCGCCGCTCGGCAGACATGCCTTCAGGCGAGCCTGCCGAGGCCAAGGCAGCCCCGGAGACGCTGCGCGAAAATACATCCAGGATATCGAAGCCGGCGCAGCCGCGGCCGGCGCGGGCCAAGCCGGCGCGCTCAGCGGTCAAGCCGGCAACGCCGAGGGCCGAGCCACAATCCTCTCCGCAGGCGACGGCCGAGATCAAGGCTATCAGCGTAACGGCGCCCGACAGCCCTGCCGACGTGAAGCCGCTCGGCGCTACGATCGCCGTCGCACCGCCGGCAGCCGCCAAGGCGCTCGACATGACGCCGGCCGACGCGGTGTCCGCGATCGACCAGGCCAAGCCTGCGATCTCCGCCGCCGCGACACCGCCCGTTCCGAAGCGCCGCCGCGTGATCGATGTCGCGGCCGTGATCGAGCGTGCGCTGCAGGCGGCGGGATTGAAGTAACTAGGTCATGGGTCAGTCGCGGTTCGCCGAAAAGCTGGCCGCGATCTCTGCTTCAGATTTCCGTTCGCGGGAGGCCGGCGAACTGACTCTGAGCTGCCG
>VYKW01000204.1_pt1 | contig 25280 bp, 27 predicted proteins | sample 5114451 | NCBI WGS metagenome assembly VYKW01 (sample SAMN12291784, study PRJNA351875) | freshwater metagenome | isolation source: freshwater lake | place: USA: Michigan, Gull Lake | collected 2013-08-08
GCCCGCGATGGGAGGCTAAACCGCCGCTCTACACCAAGGCGCATCTTCTTTCATCAATGCAGCGCCCCACGCTGAGGACACCCGCGTACGCGAACAACTGAGGACACCGTAGGACGTACTGCGGGTGCTGCTCCCTCCCGGAGCAGGAATGTCTTCTTCTCATCTCTCAGTCCATTTCCCCACTTCGGCGCGGCCGACTCAAATTGTTCACGGAAACGCGCTTCGTCTTCTGGCCGAGGTACCGGCCGATTCCGTCCACCTGGTTGTCACCGACCCTCCGTACTTCATCGACGGCATGGGCGATGACTGGAGCCATGAACGCCTTCAAGAGCGCACGGCCCGTGCATCGGTAGTTGGCAGCCTGCCAGTCGGAATGAAGTTCGACCCGGCTCAAGGGCGAAACTTTCAGGCCTTCATGTCGGCGGTCGCGGGCGAGGCCTTGCGCATCCTGAAGCCAGGAGGCTTCTTCATCTCGTTCTCCCAAGCGCGCTTGTATCACCGCATGGCGGTTGCAGTCGAAGATGCTGGCTTCGAAGTGCGCGACATGCTCGGATGGAAGTACGAGGGGCAAGCCAAAGCGTTTTCGATGAACCACTTCGTCGAACGCTCGAAACACTTCAGTGACGACGAAAAGGCTGAGATTCTCCGTTCGCTCGGCGGTCGAAAGACGCCTCAGCTTAAGCCACAGATTGAGCCGATGGTCCTTGCGCAGAAGCCCAAGGACGGCACATTTGTCGAGAACTGGCTTCGCCACGAGACCGGACTGGTAGACACGACAGCGAGCATCGACGGTAAGTTCCCTGGAAACATCATGACGGTATCCAAACCGTCAGCATTGGAGAAAGGCACTGGCAACGAACACCTAACCGTAAAGCCCGTTCGGCTCATTGAGCACCTTATCTGCTTGTTCTCGAAGGAGGGGCAAGTAGTTGTTGACCCCTTCTTGGGGAGCGGTACCACCGCTCTCGCCGCACGGTCGTGCAATCGGCTGTTTCTCGGGTTCGAAATTGAACGCGAGTACGTGCGAGTCGCGCAGCGTCGGTTGGAGATGCTGCAGTGACAGCCGACGGAAAGACCGTCCAGGCGGTGTACGAAACCCTGCGAGACGAGCATGCCCGAAATCTGGAGCGCTTTGGTGTCGAGCTGCCACCGCTATTGAAGCGTAACGGGGAGTACAACCTTCGAGCACTTCAGCTCGTATTCCTACGTCAACACTTGGGTTGTCTGGTTCACCGAGATGAACTGACGGGCTTTGTGAGGTCGTTCGTCGAGGAAGCTTCAGGTGACCAACAACCTCGGCACCTAAAGTATTCCGGATGGGATGTTCGATTAGCTGGGAAGGCGCGCGACTACTGGCTGGACGGCAAGTACGTACCCAACGGGTACAACGGCCTCGCTCAGGTCCAAACCCCCTCACCAACATTTTTGAAAGACATCTTGAAACGTGCCGGAAAGCTTCAGGCAAACGACTGGGACTCACTCTGCGCCGCTTATGACCACCGATGCGCCACGTGTGGAGAGAAAGTTGAACTGCTTGAGCGCGGACACAAGGACCCCAGCCTTCCTGACTCCCACGAGAACGTTCTCCCGATGTGCGGGGCGTGCAATAACTGGGCGAGCAACGACCTTGTGTTCAATGACAAAGGCCGGGTAGTTGCACTAGCGACACCGCGTCTTGTCAGGGAGTCGGACAAGCGTGTTCAGTTCGAAATCTACAAGTGGCTCAAGACGCAGTTCAAGTAGCCGTTCGACAAGCATGTTCGAGTGAACGGTGCAGTTGGAGTGGAGCACCCGGCGTCGATAATCGATAGTCGGTTACGGAGGGCTACTCGATAGCCCAGTCAAGAGATAGGGATTCGGCTTGCCGAAGCACGGTATCGGTCGCTTCCTCCTGCCTGTCCGGTGGGTACTTGTAGCGCCTCAGGAGCGTCTTCACCATCACCCGCAACTTCGCCCGGACCGTCTCGCGCTTTGCCCAGTCCACGGTGACCGACTTGCGCAGGCTCTGCGTCAACTCGACAGCAATTTTCTTCAGCGTCTGGTCGCCAAGCTCACGCACCGCAGACTCGTTCGTCGCAAGTGCATCGTAGAAGGCCAGCTCATCGTGGTTGAGTCCAAGCTCCTCACCACGCTGTGCCGCCGCATGGAACTTCTTGGCCATCTCGATGAGCTCCTCGATGACCTGGGCGGTCTCGACGGCCCGATTGCGGTAGCGGGTCAGGCTTGCCTGCAAAAGCTCTGAGAACTTCGCGCCCTGCACGACGTTCGTCTTGAACCGTGATTTGATTTCGCCCTTTAGCAGCCGCTCGAGCAACTCGACCGCGAGGTTGCGCTCCTTCATGTGGCGCACGTCTTCGAGGAACTCGTCCGACAGCACCCCAATGTCGGGGCGCTTGAGGCCCGCGGCAGCGAAGATGTCGATGACCTCGTCGCTCACCACCGCCTTGCTGATGATTTGCCGGAGCGCGTGCTCTTTCTGCTCGTCGGTCAGCTTCTTGTCGGTCGACCCGTGCTTGGTGAGCGCTGCCTTCACCGCCTGCAGGAATGCGAGCTCGTCCCGGTAGGCGAGTGCCTCGTCCAGCGTGCAGCACAGCGCGAAGGCCTTGCTCGCGGAGAGCACCGCATCCGAGAAGCGCTGCTTGCCCTCCTCAAGCCCCAGGATGTGGTCGGCGACCGCCGGCAGCAGTTGCCACGCCTTCGTGCGGAACTCGGCGTAGTCGACCCCGTGCAGCATGCCGTGCAGGACGTCGAACTGCTCCTGTAGCACGGCCAGCGCCTCGTGCGCGTCAATGGTCGGCTTGCCCCGGCCGTGGGCTTGCGTGTAGTCGGCGAGCGCAGCCTTGAGCTCGTTGGCGATGCCGATGTAGTCGACCACCAGGCCGCCCGGCTTGTCCTTAAACACCCGGTTGACCCGCGCAATGGCCTGCATCAAGTTGTGGCCGCGCATCGGTTTGTCAACATACATCGTGTGCAGCGCCGGCGCGTCGAATCCGGTCAGCCACATGTCGCGCACTATGACAAGCTTGAACGGGTCGGCGGGATTCTTGAACCTCGTCTCCAGGCGCTTGCGTACCTCCTTTGGGTAGATGTGCGGCTTGAGAAGGCCCTTGTCCGAAGCCGAGCCCGTCATCACGACCTTGATGGCGCCCTTCGCTGGGTCGTCGCTGTGCCAGTCCGGCCGCAGTGCGACGATGGCGTTGTACAGGTGCACGCAGATGTCGCGGCTCATCGCCACGACCATCGCCTTGCCGTCGAGCGCGGCCAGCCGACTCTCGAAGTGCTGGACGATGTCCGCCGCCACCTTTTGGATGCGGGGCGGCGCGCCGACCAGTTGCTCTAGCGCAGCCCAACGGCGAAGCTTGGCAACCTTGGCGGCGTCGCCCTCTTCGTCCTCGGTCAGCTCATCGACCTCCTCGTCAAGCGCGGCGACGTCGGTCTCTTTGAGCTCTAGCTTGGCCAGCCGGCTTTCGTAGTAGATGGGCACGGTGGCGCCGTCGCGCACCGCCTGCTCGATGTCGTAGATGTGGACGTAGTCGCCAAAGACGGCGCGGGTGTCCCTGTCGTCAAGCGATACGGGGGTGCCGGTGAAGGCAACGAAGGTTGCGCCGGGCAGCGCGTCACGCAGGTGCTGGGCATAGCCGTAGCGGACGGTGCTGCCGCCGGTGGCGCGCTGCGGGCCCGAGGGCGTGCCGTCGGCCGCGACCAGCATCGTCGGCGTGTTGACAGAGCCGGCACGCACTTTCCCGACATCGGCGTCGCTCCTGACCAGGCGGGCCTCAAAGCCGTACTGGCTGCGGTGCGCCTCGTCGCAGATGACCACGAGGTTACGCCGGTCTGAAAGCACCGGAAACGCATCCTCGTCGGCACCCGGGGTGAACTTCTGGATAGTCGTAAAGATGATGCCGCCAGACGGGCGGTTGGCAAGCAAGCGCCGCAACTCGGGGCGAGTGTCGGCCTGCACCGGCGTCTCGCGAAGCATCTCGGTGGCGCCGGCGAAGACGCCGAAGAGCTGGTTGTCGAGGTCGTTGCGGTCGGTGACGATAACCAGCGTTGGGTTACCCATCCGTGGGTGAGCCATGAGCGCGCCCGCAAGGCACGTCATCTCGATGCTCTTACCCGCCCCCTGGGTGTGCCAGACAACCCCGCCCTTGCGGGTGCCGCCAGGCGCCGAGGCCTTGAGCACCGACTCGACCACGGCTCGCACCGCGTGAAACTGGTGGTAGCCGGCCACCTTCTTGATGAGCCTGCCATCGTCCTCGAACAGCACGAAGTGCCGGATGTACTCGAGTAGCAGGTCACGCCGGAACAGCCCCTGCACCAGCGTCTCGAGCTCACGCATCGGGCCCAGGGGGTCGGTAGCCACGCCGTCGATGGTTCGCCAGGCCATGAAACGCTCTCGGTCGCTGGTGAGCGAGCCCATGCGGGCTTGGATGCCGTCGGAGATTACTTGTAGTGCGTTCGTGTGGAACAGGTCGGGGATGTCCTGCTGGTAGGCCTGCAGTTGGTTCCAAGCGGCCCAGATGTCAGCGTCCTCGTCGCCGGGGTTCTTGAGCTCGATGACTACTAGCGGTAGGCCGTTGACGAAGAGCGCCACATCGGGCCGGCGAGTGAGCTTCGGGCCTTGGATGCTGAACTGATTGACGGCGAGCCAGTCGTTCGCGGTGAAGTTGGCAAAGTCGACCAGCCGCACGCGGTCTCCGCGGGTCTCGCCGTCCTTCTGGAACTCCACCGGCACGCCGTCCACCAGCCAGCGGTGCAGCTGACGGTTGGCGTTTACGAGGCCCGGTACGTTCGGGCTGAGCACGCGGCGCATCGCGTCGTCGCGGGCGCCGGGCGGGATGTGCGGGTTGAGCCGCGCGATGGCCTCGCGCAACCGGCTGGTCAGCATCACATCGCGGTAACTCGCGCGGTCAGTGCCGGGCGTGCGGGCATCGGGCGGGGAGATGTCGGGGCCGTGGGCCGTGGTCCAGCCCAGGCCGGCCAGCCATTCGAGCATGGCCTGTTCGACAGCGTCCTCGCTGATGATGCTCATGCAATGACCTCTTCAACTTGGGCTTGGGCTTCGGGGATGCGGAGCTTGCCGGAGATGAGGCGGGGAAGGAGTGTGTCTCGAAGTTCACCTAGCCGAGATGCCTGCGTCGAGTTGGTGAGGATTCGCTTGATGAGCGGCAAGGTTGCAGCGTTGAACACTTCAACGAGCCTTTGGTGCGGAACCAGTACGGGAAGCCCCTCCACATCGCCTCGATTGATGCCTGGAATTGCTGCCTTGTTCCCGAGTCCGCGCAGCACATCCAGTATTCGCTCCTGCTTAATCCAGAAGTAGCCGTAAGGCTGTCCAAGGCGTTCGGAGCATCGAATGCCAAACACATGTTCGTTGATGCAGTACGTCGCAAAGGGAAAACCGCAGCCGAACATACCCATACGTGGCATGAAATGACCGGGCTTACCCCCGTCCTTGTACAGAAGGATGTCGAAGTCTTCCGGCTTGCCGCTTCGCATGGAAGCGAAAAACTCGTTGGGGACATATTTGACTTTCCCGTAGTCGAACACCCCAATGCCTTGAATGCTCTCGGCGCCGATGCTTGGAACACCCTCAGTGAAGCCTGCTACACCCCCCTTCGGTCTTCGCCCAGTGAAAAGCTCCGAAAGGAGAGCGCCTAGTCGCTCAACTGTCCACCCCTTCGGAATCAACCCCAGCGCCGATTCCTCGAACTCGGCGGGGAACAGCGCCGCAGCGGCGGCGTCCATGCCTTCGGGCTCGCGGCCCTCGGCTTTGGCGCGCACCGGGTCGAAGTCGATGAACCAGCTCTTGAACAGGGCTTGCGCGATGGATTCGAGGGTGGCGTTGGTTTGTCGCAGGAGGTCGATACGGTCGTCAATTGCTCGCAGGAGTTCTACGATGCGGTCCTGTTCGTCCCGACCAGGCACCCTTATCTTCATCCCGTATACGTAGTTCCGATTCAGTGACGGCTGGGCGCTGCCCGAGTTGTAGCCGGCCAAATCAAGCGTCTGAAGCAGGTAGTACGCAAAGCGTGGGTTATTGCCGAGGAAGTCGGTGACGTACAGGCAGGTGTTATGCGGCCAGAAGTCCACCGCCGAGTAGTGCACGCGTCCGATGGACGCGCCGCTACGACCGACCACAACGCCCGGTCCCTTCGCACGCGCTTCCGAATGTGTTCCATTCGGTCCGGCGGACCCCATCACCGGAACCAGCCCGGGCCGCTGTTCGTTTGCGGTGAGGTCATGTCCCCGCTGAAGTCGAACGAAGTCGCCGAGAGTGCAGTCTCGCCAATCAGACTGCATAACCCATCGCTCCCAGCCTCTCCCGAATCACCACATCTAGCTCCGCCCCCTTCGCCATCTGTTCAGCGAGCTGCGTCGTCAATCGCTCCATCTTCTCGTTAAACGCGTCGTCGTCGTCGTCCGCTTCCTCAGCACCGACGTAGCGCCCTGGGGTCAGTGCATGGCCGTGCTCCGCAATCTCGCGTAGATTCACGGCGCAGCAGAAGCCGGGCAGGTCGGCATAGTGTTCGTCGGCCCCGGCCTCACCATCGCCGCGCCAGCGATGTACGGTGCCTGCGATGCGCGCGACGTCTGCATCGTCGAACACCCGCGTCACCCGCGTATCCATCCGTCCGAGCTTGCGCGCGTCGATGAACAGCACCTCGCCGCGCCGGTCCCGTCCGCGCTTGGCACCCGGCGCGGGCGCCCCGGACTTATCCTTGGCCAGGAACCACAGACACGCCGGAATCTGGGTGTTGAAGAAGAGCTGCGGGGGCAGCGCCACCATCACGTCGACAACGTCCGCCTCGACCATCGCTCGGCGAATAGCGCCTTCATTGTTCTGATTGGACGCCATGCTGCCGTTGGCCAACACCACGCCCGCCTGCCCGCGGGGCGACAGGTGATGCAGAATGTGCTGCAGCCATGCGTAGTTCGCGTTTCCCGCAGGCGGCGTGCCGTAGACCCACCTTTTGTCCTCAGCCAGCCGCTCGCCGCCCCAGTCACTGATATTGAAAGGTGGGTTCGCAAGGCAGTAGTCAGCCCGCAGGTCCGGATGCTGGTCGCGGTGGAACGTGTCCGCTGGCTCCTTGCCGAGGTCGGCTGCGAAGCCGCGGATGGCGAGGTTCATCGCCACTAGACGCCAGGTCGTAGGATTGGCTTCTTGTCCGTAGATGCTGATGTCGTCCGCGCGCCCGCCGTGTGCCTCAATGAACTTCTCGCTCTGCACGAACATACCGCCCGACCCGCAGCATGGGTCGTAGACCCGGCCCTGGTGCGGCGCGAGCACCTCGACCAGCACCTTCACGACGCTGGCTGGCGTGTAGAACTGCCCGCCCTTCTTGCCCTCGGCGTTGGCAAACTGGCCGAGGAAGTACTCGTAGACCTCGCCTAGCAGGTCGCGGGCACCGTGACCCTCACCGAAGCCGATGGTAGACACCAGGTCGACGAGCTCGCCGAGCTTGCCTGGCTCGAGCTGAGTGCGCCCGAACCGCTTGTCGAGGATGCCCTTCAGGCGCGGGTTGTCGGCCTCGATGGACTCAAGTGCCCCGTCGATGCGCACCCCGATGTCAGGCTGCTTGGCCTGCGCTCGGATGGCTTCCCAACGCGCCTGCGCGGGCACCCAGAACACGTTGGCCATCGTGTAGTAGTCGCGCTCCTCCAGCGCTCCGGCGTGGTCAGCCGCGTCGGGCAGGTGGAGGTCGTGGTTCTCTGCCACGAAGGCCGACTTGAGCTGCTCGCGCCGCTCGTCGAAGGCGTCTGAGATGTACTTCAGGAAGATTAGCCCGAGCACAATGTGCTTGTACTCGGCTGCGTCCATCGAGGAACGCAGTTTGTCTGCAGCAGCCCAGAGGGTCTTCTTCAGGTCTTGGTTCACAGGGTTCCGGTGCAGTTCCGTAGGAGCAATGGAGGCCAGAAGGCAGTTCCGCTGAGCGCAGTACCCCCTTCCCGGCTTGGTATGCCCAAGATTGAAGCACAATGGAGGCGCACCCCGAGGGGCAGTTAGTGCCCACGGTGTCACCCGACCGGGCTAGAAGCCGCTCCCCAACGCGCGTCATCAGGCTGGAGGAAGCCTTGACGCCCCGTGTCTGGTGACTGACCGTATCGCTCGACCATTGCTGCTCTCCAAGCGCTGACCACGAATGGCCAACCTTCTTCCGGATGCGTTTCTTGTTTCCGCAGCTGCGTCGGCTTTGCTCCAGGAGCTCGAGTGGGACGCTGCTGACCTGTTCGCCTTGCACTTGTCGGGAGACTGGGGCGAGGTCTTGGAGGGGGTGCTGCGGATGAACGAAGACCCGGAGAGCGGACGCAGGCTCTCCTGCTACTGGCACGACAGGGTTGCCGGGCTTGGGCTGGTGGTTGTCGAAGAGCACGACCAACTGGTGCTGGTCACAACGGTCGAACTCGCAGCCGCCGGCGTCGCTCAGTCGCCAAGCCCGCCTGCTGCACTGCACTAGCGGACCCGCCAGTCCGGACGGCGGTCCCTCAGATTGGGACCTTTTCAACTCGCCGCGTTGGACGGCTTGTGCGAAAGTCTTTGGACTGCGAGCCGCGCGAGCCTCAGCGCCGACTCGGCTTCATTGTCGGTGGGCGCTGGACCGTTCTCGAAGCCTCGAGCGTAGGCCTTCAGCAGTTGCTCAAGAGAAGCGCTATCTGAGGCGTCGAACTCGAGTAGCAGGCCTCCGGCCCGAACGGTGTCAGCGTCGACCTGGCCGCGATAAGGCTTCACCGCGGTGCCTTCGCGTCGAAGAGCGAGTAGCGCCGCGCTAAGAACGACCTGGTAACAGAGCGGAACGACCGCCGCAGATGCAAACGCGCTCATCCGTTCGGCGTGGAGCAGGGACGCCGACGCCTTCTCGAAGTGCCCGTCGACGAACGCGCGCGAGTCCGGAGTCGACGCGTCGACCGCAATGAAGCGTCGCCTCCCCTCGAGCGTGGAGATGAACCCCCGGAGCTGGATTGCATCCGATTTCATGGCTGGCGATTCTCACACGTCCCAGGCTCAGGGGGCGAGCCCGTTGTGCCGGGTCGCTGGAGGGCGTCGCTCACGAGGGCGACTTGGTCGCGCTCCCTGCTTTCCTCTCGAAGCACTGCGCTTATCAGACGAACCCAGGCCAGCTCGCCGAGCGATTCCTGGCCTTCCGGCAACCCTGATGGCAATAGAAGGCGCCGCCCGTAGGCGGCGCAAGTCCTGGATGCCGAGTACTCAGAACCGGTGAACGATGCCGAGAGACAGCATGTTCATCGTCGATTGGGAGCCAGCGAAGTTGGGGTACAGGTCGAGGTTGGCGCGCCAGGAGAGGTTCCGGCTGAAAGCGCCCTCGACTCCGAAGCCGACCACCGCGGAAGTGGCGCTGGCCAGCCCGCTCAGCACCTCGCCGTCGACCGCCCCCTTCAGGTCTGCCGAGGTAGCCGCCACCCCCAGCTTTCCGGTCAGCTGCATGCCGCTGCCCATCGCCGCGCGACCGATGACCGAGACAGTGACCGCGCGCGAGCGCCAGCTGATGAACTCTGCGCCAGCGCTGACCCCGCGAGAACCGAGGTCCAGGGCGGAGAGTTCGACGCTGTATTCAGGGCTGAACTCGTAGCCCAAGGTGAGGCCTCCCGCGCCCGCATCGCTCACCTCCGAAGGCAAGTCGGCGTGCGAAGACATGCCGCCGTCCAGCGCCACGTAAGCGCGCGGCTGCCAGGTCGGCTTCGGCGGCTGATACTGGTACTGGTAGGGCTCGTGGTAGCGGTACTGCTGCTGGGGGTAGTACTGGCCCTGCGCCATGGCAGAGGCCGAAAGCGCGGTCAGAGCCGCGACGGCAAGGATTTGCTTGAGGGACATGAGTTGCTTTCGGTGCACGTCAACGTGACGCACGCTGTGTAGCAATTGCCCTTAGATTTTCCGGGGCGTCAGTCGCTAGACGAGGGGTCAGCACCACAACGGAGCCCCTCATGCCCCACCCTCTCCTGTCGAAGGCCCTCACAGCCGCACTCGCCCTCGTTCTCGCCGGTTGCGCGAGCATCCAGTCGACCCCGGATGCGAACTACTCGCTCATCGACCCGCGCGGCGTCGACATGCGGTACTACGAGCAGGACTACCGTGAATGCGCGGCCCTGGCGAACCAGACCAACACCGGCCAACGCGCCCTAGCGGGCGCGATTGCAGGTGCGGCGCTCGGTGCGCTCATCGGCAACATGCACAAGCCCTACGGTGGGTCCGGATGGGGCTCCTACGGCGCGGGCGTTGGCGCGGGTGCCGGCGCCGGGGGCATGGCCGCCGACGCTGAACGCGAGAAGCAGATGGCGCTTCGGCTCTGCTTGCGGAATCGCGGATATGCAGTGATTCGTTGACCGATGTATGGCCGCCGAGTCCCCCTTCAGTAACGCCAGTGCCTTCCTTGCGAGCGATGAACGCTGGTATGTCCGCCTCTACTTCCGGGAAACCGCCGGCAAGAAGCGGGGGTACATCACACATGGCCCCTATGACCGCTACGTAGACCTGTCGGCGGACATGCGCGGCCGCTACGGCATCCGAGAAATCGACCGCGACCTAGCCGAGGCCAAGAAGGCTCAGCTTCTTCAGCCCGAGCAAGGCCCCGCGCCGCCCGTGGACTGCATCCCCGGTGCAGCGGCCCTGGGCGTGGAACTGGTCCTGGAGAAGGTCGAAGACCCCGTCAAAGCATCCTCGATGCTCTGGTTTCCGGCAAGGCGTGAAGCTGAAGGCTGGCTACTCAGGTTTGGAGACCCCGAAGCCCCTGACGGGCAACTCTTTGTCATCGGGGACCCGCGGGAAGCCTTCCCGAAGAACGCGCAAGAGGAGCAATTGCTGTCAAGGCTCCTCGCATTGCACACGGCACTCGACAACTACGATGACCGCCTTCTTCTTCGAGCGCAGCTCAGCGGTCACAGGCTTGCCGCCTGCCCGAACTGCTTGACAACGTACTCTCCTCGCTTGGCATTTTCAGTCCGCTGTCCGACCTGCAACTCAAGACGACGTCTCGAGGGCCACGACGAACGCGAAGAACGACACGCGCTTCGTAGTCGATGCATCGACCTTCAGGACGAGGTTGACGCGCTACGTGACGAGCCTCATCGACCGAGCATTGTGCGCGGGCGCATCCGGTGTCGTGGAGTCCTGGGGCTGGCACCTCAAAGTGAGCGAACGACTTCGAAGAGCTAGCGCGGACGAAGCCACTCGCCTTCAGGCAAGGACGAGGCCAGCGTAGAGGCCGCGTCTGCGCGGCGCTGCGCGGCTTCGGTGCTCCTACCTTCTCCCGGCGCCCGGAGCGCCTTTTTCAGTCTTTCCCAGACGAGGTCGCCAAGCGGCTCCCAACTCTCGGGCAGGCCAGGCTCATTCGGCAGCGACTCCAACCGAAGCCGAGGTTTGTGCAGCTTCACGAACTTCGTAAGCGATTTAATATCGGCATGCTTCGCGAGCTCCATACGACCCTCAGGGTGAAGAACGGCCGTAGTGAGATGGGAGACGCGGAACCGTAGTCGGCCGACTGTTCCGAAGTACTGAGCGTCGTTGAATGCCCAAGCGAGCAGCTCTTCGTCCTCCCTCATCTTTGCTTCTCTGCGCCCGCCTCCGGATGCGCACCGCTAGCGGCGCGGGAGCCTCCGCGCAGCTTAGGTCGGGGACGAATTGCGCTGAAGGCGCCAGGACTGTTGCTTTTGGCATCGGAGGGCAAGCCCGCCTCCGCCACCGCGGCTATGTGCTCGGCAGCTGCGTCACCGAGGCTGCGAGCCAACTCGCCCCACTCGGAAGCCGTCAGGTCGCGCCAGGAAGGGGGCGCCGCTTCCGGGTATGGCAGAGCCTGCAAGCGCAGGGCGGGGGAGTGCCGCTCGACGAAGGCCGCGAGAGTCGGCAGGTCAGGGAACGGATACGTGAACCAGCTTCCGTCGTCGCTGAACGTGACTACCCGGTAGGGAACTGGACGAGAGTGCCGCCTTGCGAGCGGACTTTCCTGGTCGACATCGAAGTAGACCCAGGAAGGCGATATTGTCGTTTCTGTCATGCGTTATGTGTCTGGCAGTAGCGCTCTGTTGAGCGGACGCGGAGCCTACTCATCCGCATCCGCCTGCGCACTGCATGACGCTCGTCCGGTACCGCTTTCCCGACAGTCGGCGAACGCTTCGACAGAGAACGAATTCTCGCGTGTGCGGGGCCTGCGCCGCCGGTCGCGTCAGTACGTCTTGCCACGCGCCCGCCCGGACCGAGCCCGGCAACGCCTTCCCAGCAGGACCTGTTGCCCCCGCCTGGCATGCGCCCCGCGGCAGCCTCAAACGCCCACAGCTGCAGCGGCTCGCGCCCGTCTAGAAGTTCAGCGGCTTGACGCTCGAAAGCGCGCTGGACGCCTTGGCGGCCTCTCTGGCTTGCCATAGGTCATAGGCGGCCTGCTGGGCCAGCCACACCTCCGCGGCCCCTCCATGGCCCCTGCCCAACCACCGCTCGATGCGCAGCGCCATTGCCGGGCTGATGGATGCGCGTCCGTTGAGCACCCGCGACAGGGTCGTCCGAGACACGCGCAACTGTGCGGCCGCTTCGACCACCTGCAGGTTCAAGGCAGGCAGGATGTCGTCGCGCAGGGTCAAGCCCGGGTGCGGCGGGTTGTGCATGCGGCTCATACGAACTTCAGAGGTAGTCTTGGTGGTCGACGTGGCACTGAGGGAACGCCAGTAGCAAGTGTGCCTCGGGCGACGAGACCCTTGGTGAGGCAGCCAGGCTCCGGCATCCGCCACTCGTTGCCAGTGCCAAGCGCCACCCCACCCCCTGGCAGACCTCGCTGCGGGCCGTTGTGACGCCGCCAGGCCCCTGAGGCGGTAAGGCCGGGAAGCCGAGGCAACGCGGCGAACCTGAACTCTCGACAGCTCGTGCGGGAACGGCAGGCCGCCATCGCGCATGCAAGAACCGAGAGCTTTGGCATGTCGATGCATACGCCCTGGGTAGCGCTGAACCAGTTCGGTCTCGAGCGTCGACTGTGCGCCCTACCGACAGCGCCAACCGCCCAGCAGACGCACAGGCCCGCAAGGGCCTTGCAGGACATTAGCGCTGCCCTTCCCGACGCGGTTGCCTCCACCCCGCCGGAGACGGCAAGGAGTCCGGCCTTAGGAGCCTTCGGCGGGGCGGCGAGGTAGTGGCACCCGACTCAACCAAGGGCAGCCGCCCGGATTCGCACACGAAGGATAGTAAGTAGACGGGCGCCTGCAAACCCGCGTCGTTACTGGCTTTCCGGGCGATTGCGCGGACTCTAAGACCGCCAGAGCGGACTCTAAGCACATGTCGGCGGACTCAAAGCACATGGCCGAGGGCGCTTGAACGACCCAAACGGACTCTAAGCACATGCGCCCGGACTCAAAGTACATGACGTTCCGCGCCCTCAAAGCGGACCGATGCCAAACACTGCGGGTTGCCTTCTGGACGTCGTCGGACCGCTCGCGGTCGCACAGTCGCCGCGCGAGGGCAGCGCCGCCCTGCTCGACGGACCGAGGCGCGGACTCTAAGCACATGAATAGGTCGCCTTCCACCTCGGCCAGTAGTCGCCAGGGGTGGCTTCGCGCAGGCAGATGGTGCCGGCGCAGAGGGCTGCCCGCCCCCCTCCGTTCAGACGTCGATGACGTCGGCGGCCATCCGCGCGGCAGGCTCCCCCGCAGCGGTGGTCGCCGAGCCGGTGCTCGTTATGGTTCCGGTGGGCCTGGTCTTTCGCCACCGAACGAAGCCTTGGCGAATCGTCCAGCCCTCGTCGATGACCTGCAGTTCGACAAGGTCGTTCAGCGACCGGCGCAGCATCCGGGCAAAGGACTCGGGCTCAGCGTCTGAGCCGCAGAGTCCCTGCAGCGTGGGCAGCGGCATTGGAATCAGTCGGCTTTGGCTCTCGATGAATCCGTAGAGCCAAGAGGACAGCCCTTCCGGAACGACTCGCCGGCGCTGGAAGTCCACCCAGACGTTCATCGACGTCTTGAATAGCGTCACGATGTCGGCGTCCAGGGCGACGCTCCACTGGCCGCGGCTGGGGAAGTGGAAGCGTTGGCAGAGCTGCACACTGACGTCGGCGAACTGCACTAGCCCTCGCTGCAGACGGACTATGTGGTCCTTCAGCAGCACGCGCGACTTGCCGTCATAGCGCTGGAAGACCGCCCGACACATCTCCTCCGCCGAGAAGTGGACGGTGCAGCCCGCTTGGGCGTCTCGGGTCAGGTTCAGCAGCGCCATGAACACCAGGCCATCCGATTGTCGGAGTTCTGGGCCGATGTACTTCAGCACCAAGCCCTGGCGTTCGCTCTTCATCTCGAGGGTCACCGAGTCCGAGCGGGCCGTGCTGCGCGACGAGACCCGGAAGAGCGGGGACACGAAGAAGGCCCGGGGGCTGATGAGCTGACCGCTCCCGTGTTGAGGGATGAACTTGGTATCCAGCTCCTGCTCGATACGTTCTTCTTCGAGCAGCGAGTCCTGGACGACGCGGAAGAGGCGCCGGCGCTCGGGCGTGTCTTGCCGCTCCTGGCGGGACTCCTGCGCAGCCGCCTCTCGGCCCATTCGGAGCGCCTTCTTCTGCTCGAGCAGGGTCGAGCGCGTCGGCAAGACGCCAGAGGCGTGGCCGACCACGAACGACAGCGGCGCGTATCTGCCTAGTGCCGACTGCTCTGCTGACTTATTCAAGACCTGCTCCGACACCTTGGGTTGCGGTGAGGGAGTCAAGCAACAGCGGCTTATACGCTTCGCATACGGCGGATAAAGCGTGCCGCTACACGCCGTCAATCTCCCCTCCCCAGCCCGAATCGAGACTGGGCTGGTGCCTTGCAACTCGCGCCGCTATCCGATGAAGCTCCCACAACTTTTCCCCCTCGCAGCAGCTGCCCTCCTTGTCGGCTGTGCCTCCGTCGAAGAGCCTCCAGTGAGGGACGTCGGGCCGTTTCCAACTCGTTGGCAAGCCGAAATCGACGCTCATCTCGCAATCTCGCTCATCGACCCGGACAGCCGGCGCGTCCGATACGACATGGCACCTGTGGCAGCACGCGGACCCGAGAAGGCAAGCGTTGGATACGGTGTTTGCGCATGGGTCAATGCCCGAAACCGATTCGGTGGGTATACCGGAGCGAAGGAGACCTACTTCTTCTTTCAACAGGGACGCCTCGTCAGTTCCGGCTTGGGGGCGCCCGCTGCAATGAACGAGTACTACTGCTCGGCATTCAGGAAGGCCGCTCTGCAGCGGTAGATGGCCCTACATCCGTTCCAGAGACTCCTTCAGAGCCCCTGCCATCTTCGCGGCCGCGTCCCTCGTGGGTCACGCAGCCTTAGTACTTCCCGACCGCGGACATCCAGTCGTTCAGGAGCATCGCGGCTGCATTGACGTTGTTGCCGCTGGCTTTGAGCAGCGCGGTCGCGACCGAGCGCCGTAACGCGCGCAGGCCCATGCCCGGAAAGCGCCACAGGTAGCGCTTCGTGTTGCCAAAGACGCGCTCTGCCAACTCTTTCCGAGGCCGAGGGGACTGCGACTCGCCCTTCGGCGAAGGCAGGAACACGTACTCCGTCGGGCGGGTCATCAGCATCGGCCGGAAGTCCTTCAGGTACCGCTCGAGGTCCTTCCATTCCATCTACTGGACGGGCGAGTCGTGCTTCTGGTCGGCAGGAGGCGCCCCTGCAATATGGGGAGTCACATCAAGATGCGCCACCCATGCGACGACGGTCATCTAGCATGCCCAGTTGCACGTCATGACGAACTTAACTCGGTCACTTCTGAGAACGTGGCTGGTACACTTGTACGCAGTACGCCCCCCACCCCTGTCCCCGGCGCAAGCGCGGTGTGTCATGTGGGGGGTTTCTCTTTGGTGCCGTGCCGAGGCCCGCGCCGTTACAGCTTTTCCAGCAACTCCTTCAGCGCATACGTCGTCCTCGTAGCCGCACATCACCACGTGACACGACCGTGGAGATTCTCAACCGTCGACATCTGGTCATCCAGCAGCATCGCTGGAGCCTCGCAGTCGTTGTTGCTCGTATTCCCCAGCGCAGAGTCGACGCAATCATGGACGGTGTGCAGGCCTATCGCATGCCTGCGCAAGAGCCGGAACGCGGTGCCACGGAGTATCCGCGGGGCAAGTACTTTCCGCGGTTGCCGCCGCCTTGGCCACTTGCCGTTCGCCCGGCCGTTTGCGGGGGTCAGCGCGGTCTAGCCTTGCCGGCGAACCATACCGTGCACGACACCGGAGAGCCTGCTTCATCATCGACCTCTCAGAGTCGACTCATCGGCCCCTTGAGCGCCTCCGCCATCTTCATCGCAGCATCTCCGGACGTGATGTGGGCATAGTGCTTTTCGACGGTTGACATCCTGTCGTTAAGGAGCGCTGCGGCAGTCTTGAAGTCGTTACCCGTAGCCTTGAGGACGGATGTCGCAACAAGGTGCCTGAAGGCATGGGCGGAAACCCCGGAACATCCCAGGAGGTACCGTTCAGTGAGGTCAAAGACGCGATAAGACAATTCTTTCCACGGCTGATGCGGCCCCCGTGACCGCGAGCATGCGCTGAGCAGCAGCAAGTCAGTCGGCTCGCGCATCAGCCGTGGACGGAAGTGAACTAGGTACCGCTCAAGGTCTGCCCAGACGGACTCGTGCACCGGGGTGTCGAAGACATTCGAGCCAGCCGCACCCGAGGCGTTCTTGAAGAGCCGGCTCTCGATGCGCACCCACCAAGTCCGGTCAGCTCGTTGATAAAGCTGCCCGGTGTTGTCCGGCCTCCACGTGAGCTGCGCCAAGTTCTTTCGTCGAAGGGGCACGCAAATCAGTATCTTCAGCAGTACCAAATCGCGTGACCAGATTGCCTCCGCTCTTCCACCCTGAACCGGTCGGTCGGCTCGCAACCGAGCAATCATGTCCGCCAGCGCCTCCATGGGTTGCCGCTGCTGAAGCACGTCCTTCATGGGCTCAAATGGGTCCCTTCCGACCGCCCGCTCCTTGGCCAGATGGGCCTGAAGCGCTTCGAGCAGTTCGAACTGTTCTGCACACATTGCCTGCCACGAGCGCTCCCGGAAGGTCGAGGGCAAGGTGTCCTGCAGGCAGCCGTGTTGCGTCAAGTAGCCGTAGGTTGGCCGAACGAGACTGGCAAGCTGTGCGATGAACGTGAGCAGACTCCCGTTTGTCACTCCACCGGCACGCTGCTGCCGCCACCGGATGAACTCCTCTATGTAGTCCGGAACGACAAGCCAAGCGAGCGTCTCCGCTTCGTCTTTATGCATCCCTTTGCCGCCCCGCTCCGGCTGAAGCGCTAACCAACCCAGGTACGAGGAGACGTGATTCCATGCAAAGTGCGCGCTCGGCACCTCCTTCCCATCCAGGTTCATCCACCACCGTCTGCGTTCAGGCGAATTCAGCGGAATCGGCGCAACCCGCCACACGCCCCGCTCAGTTCGACGGAGAAGACCGGGCCTCACGGACGTCTTGTACAGCATGAACGCCCGCCACTGCGCGCGCAGAGGCGAAGTGGTATCGGGGTAGAGGAAGTACGGGTCTTGAGTTACCCGCCCAATCCGTTGGCGATACGCAGTAGTCGGCGTCGACGACGGAAGATTCACTGGCTGCTTGCGGTAGTTCGGGATGAGGCTTGTCAAGGCACCACGGGGCATCCCGTAGAAGACCTCCAAGCGATGAACGCTCGGAATGCACCTCTTCTTCCTGGGCAGCTTGCCCCTCGCCCAGCCCCTCAGCATGTTTTCCGGCACACCGGCCTGTCGCGCAACAGTGGCTATCGGCGCGCTCCCGACTGCGCTCATCAAGGCCGCTGTGAACGGAGCCTGCTTGTCGGTCGAGGCCGCGAGTTCAGTGTCCCATTCGAGCACCCGGCTCTTCCAGTGACGAAGCGCCGACAAGGTGTTGATGACTGACCGCCGGGGTCGCCCATCCGATTCGAGTGACAGAACGAACTGGCGCGATGCGTCATTGAAACCCGCCCGCATCTCGAGTCCGACCACGTCTTGCTCGGTACAACCTGTGACTTGAAGGAAGCGGCGGAGCGCGGATGTTCGATTGTCTAGGGTCTGACGACTGCTTTGAGATTCTTCGGTCTTACGTGCTTCGCGTTCAATAAGCGTCGCGTATGTGAGTTTAGCCGGCTCCAATGACAGCCTCCGGGTACGCCGGGCTGCTGCTTTCCTGTCTCGCGAAGCAATCAGAGACGAGGGCTCGACCACATTGCAGATTTCGTAACCTGTTGAATCTGCATTGGCTTTTCTTAGCACCACACGCCTCCTTTGAAGTTAGTGGAGGGCGCGAGAGCAAGTAGGCTCAGTAATGTGGTTGAGTAGGGTCGCGACCAGGCGAAAGTGACTTCGCCAAGGGTCTAGCGATACGATTTATGCGCGTCACCTCGAGCGGTTGTTTCACGAGGAACAACCTAACGGCGCTGAAATGCAACGCGAAGCCAACAGTCCAACACTCAGCAGACATTGGCTACTGCGCAACGGCTGCCTGCTGCACAATCCGAACATGCCTAATCTCGCGCTTGCCTTGAGGACCGAAATCACGCGGCTCGCACGCAAAGAGGTCCGCTCGGAAACCGAGTCTCTTCGGAAGACCGTCGCGGGTCTCCGAGTCGACTTGGCCTCAACGAAGAGGAAGCTCAGAGAACTCGAGGCGGCTTCGAAACGGTCAGCGACTAGGCGACCGCCGGCGGAGCGTTCCGCTGCGATGGAGGCTCCCATCACATCGATGTCCAGGCTTCGCTTTAGTGCGAAGGGGCTGGCGAGCAACCGCCAGCGCCTCGGACTTTCGACTGAGGACTTCGGCCGCCTCGTCGGCGCCACCGGTCAAGCAGTCTCTGGCTGGGAGCGTGGAGTCAACAAGCCCCGCGACAAGTACCTGCCAGCAATCGCGGAACTGCGCACCATGGGCAAGCGCGAGGCGGCAAAGCGACTCTCTGAGCTGACGCGCTAGTTGGCTGGATGCTTGGCTGCGCACGTGGCGCTGGCCTTGACTTGTTCCGGGCACAGCTGTCGTAGTGCAACCCCGCGTTTCCGGGCCCCGCGTGTTCGTGCGGCTGCGCCTCTCAGCTGCCGCAAAGCTGGCGGAACCCTCCGGTCAGCGGGCCGAAGGCACAGACCCAGCCCACGTGTTTCGATGCGATAGCCGGCGCCAAGGCCAGGGAGGCTGAATCAAGCGGTCGACAACCCGACGTCGGTAATGCTAGCAGCCACGGCGCCGCGAACGCGGCGCCGTGTCTCGATGTTAGCACATTTCTTGTTTAAATTCAACAAGTTATACGAACGAGGCCGAGCCTTACGAACAGGCAGTCACTTGGCAATGAAGACGGCATAAAAGTCGGCAACTCGGAGCCCTATTGAGAGTCCATGAGCCCATGATTGCTCATTCATAACAAGCACTTGGACATGTTGGCAGTCGGCGAAAAAGTCGGCAAACTGACAGGCAATGTACAACGCTCCTCACCAGTTCGAGCCGCTTCTTCCCCAAATGCAGCTGGACGCGCTGCAGAGCCGGGCCGCCGCCATCTGTCAAGACGCGACCGAGCTCTCAGGTGTCGCTCACCCCGCAACCCAAGAGAGCCTGCGTGAGCTTGTACGGGCGATGAACTCGTACTACAGCAACAGAATCGAAGGGCAAAGCACCTCGCCCCTCAACATCGAGCGAGCGCTCAAGCAGGAGTTCTCCCAAGAGTCCGACACCGCTCGGCTGCAGCGCCTGGCGCTTGCGCACATCGAAGCGGAGCGGGCACTTGAAGCGCGAGTGCGCGCCGGCGCGCCGGCGCTCAACACAGCTTTCGTGCTCGAGGCGCATCGGGAGCTCTACGGGCGGCTCGCACCCGAGGAGCGGATGAGCGACGGGCGCGTCATCGAGCCGGGAGGCATTCGGCTTGAGAACGTGACGGTCGGCAAGCACGTGCCGCCTGAGTTCGAATCGCTACCGTGCTTCTTCGAGCGCTTCGACCAGGTCTACGGCGCGCGCAGAAGCTGGGACATGCAGCTCATTGCAATTGCTTGTGCCCATCACCGCATGGTGTGGGTGCACCCATTCTTCGACGGAAACGGGCGGGCCGCACGGCTGCAGACGCACTGCACGCTGTGGCCGCTGAGCCGCGGGCTGTGGTCGGTGAACCGCGGGCTCGCCCGGCGGCGGGAGGACTACTACGCAAGGCTTGCAAACGCCGACGGGCCACGACGGGGAGACCTGGACGGACGGGGCAACCTCACCGAGGCCGGGCTGCGCGAGTGGGTCGAGTTCTTCCTGGACTTGTGTGAGGACCAAGTGGGGTTCATGAAGCGCATGCTCGACTTGGACGGCATGAAGCGGCGCATCGAGGCGCTCGTCGTCTTCCGGATGGAAACGGAGCGCGACTCGGGGGGAGGCATGCGACGAGAGGCCACGCTGCCATTGCACTATGCCTTCACCTCCGGGCCGATGAGCCGCAGCGAGTTCACCCAGATGAGCGGACTCGGCGAACGCACGGCACGCTCGCTTCTGTCGTACTTGCTTCGCGCGGGGCTGCTGGTAAGCGACAGCAAGCTCGGGCCGGTGCGCTTGGGCCTGCCGCTCGATGCGTTGCAGTTTCTCTTCCCTTCTTTGTACCCGGAGGCCGCCCAGGCCGCTTAGCTGCCCACCAGAGGCACACAGCACTCGAGCCCCTGCGAGACCTAGCTCAGTTCGAGCAAGAGGTGACAGCTCTGCAGCTACCGGGAGACTCTTGAGAAGCGATGGCAGCCCACTATGGGTAAGCGCGAAGCTGTGAAGCGGCTTGCTGAGACACCACGCGGGTAGCGCAATCGGCGGCAATCGCCGGCGAGAGGAGTCGGTTCCGTAAATCGATAGCGCTTCCGCAACGGCACCCCACATGCAGTAGACGAACACGTCATTCTGAAGATGCCATCAGAGAACACGTTCTCTGATATTCCCGCTGGAGCCTGCTCGTGGAAGACTGGCGGACATGTCGTACGACCAGCAGCCCTCACCCGCCACACTTGACACCCAAGAGCACCCGCGAGGACACGCCAAGTTTGCGCCCGGAATGGATAGACGAGGCGCGGTTCCCTCAGTCCGGACCGCTCTCTTCGTGGCTCGGGCACTGCGCTACGTGAACCGCGAGCCGCTGAAGTTTTGCATGTACCGGCTACCCAGCTCGTTCGCACTGCGCCTTGCCGAGCGGCGCCCAGTGCTCCTTCTGCGCGGACGCCGACGGTCGGTTGTATTGCTGGCCTCGCGGCACCTGCAAGTTCTTGAGCGCACCCCTCGGCGCCCCAAGCGCCTGCTGCTGTCGATTGGTCGGCAAGCAGGTGGACTTCGTGTCCGCACGCCCTCTGCCCCGCTCTCGAAGCACGCCGCCGGTACGCGTTGGGGGTCTCTGTAGGTGCGGCGCCGAAGATGGGCACCCGAGGCCATTTCGGCATGGCGACCGGACCGGGAGACAGCTGCAGAGGTCGAGCGTGATGTAGACCGCATCGTCGGTGTTGCGGCCAACGCGGGGTATGCGCTGCCTCGGGCCGATGCAGAGCTCGTCTGGCTCGCGCACTCCGCCGAACTCTGTGCGACCTGGCTGGCCCTGGATAACGCCCCCGACGAAGTGCTGCTGCGGATTATCGTGTGGTACACGCGTGAGTCCTGATGTCAGCAGCGTCACTGCGCCACACTTCAAGGCGGCGCGTCCATCTTTTGTGGATTTGCCTCCCGCCTGCAGACAAACATCGCCCGAAGAGGAGCATCCATGCAACGCCAAGGCGCCGCCGAGTTCCCGGAGGCCCCAGGTCCTGACGCAATGAACCAAAGCACAGTGCATTTGCCCGACGCCGTCCGTCGAGAACTTGAGCGCAGGTGGAGCCTTGAGCACGCAGACTTCGTTGCAGCCCACAACGCAACCATCGAGGCGGAAGGCTTACCGCTGGACGCGTGGCGAGCATTCTGAGATGGGCCGGTGAGGACAAGGCTCAGACGAGTAGGCGGTTTCGCGATGGTTGCCGTACCACCCAAACTACTCGGGCAGATGCGCCTTCGGACAGGCAGCCGGGTCGACATCGCTGTCGAACGAAGAAGGCTGACGCTTAGGCCAGTTCGAGGCGCCCGGCCTCCGTTGGGCCGGACGCTCAGGCGGCGTGACGTCAGCCAGGAGCCAGCCGCGACCTCGGTCGAAGAGAATCTGGCGGCGGAGGTGGATTTTTCCGAGGCGTCTAACGCTGGCGTACCGGATGTCGGAACTCACGAGCGAGCTGAGGCTTGGCGTGCGGAGAATCGCGATGCCCTGGATAGCTCGAACGCGTATGTGGCCATGTATGGCCTCCCCCTAGCCAAACACCAGAAGTTCTGATGAATCGGTAGCGCACCCCGCGAAGAACACGATGCGGCTCATCTTCCTGGACTTCGACGGAGTGTTACACGAGGCGCGTGGCGACCTCGAGGAAGGACAGTACTTCAAGTGGCTGCCCATCCTCACGGAGCTCATTACGCCGCACCCGGACGTCCGAGTAGTCGTGCACTCGTCTTGGCGCCACATGCAGACGCCGGAGGAGCTGCGCGGTTACTTGCTCGGCTTGGAAGGGCGCTACCTGGGTGCCGTACCGCCAGGACCGAGGGAGCGAGCCATCCGCGAGTACCTTCGCCAGGTGCCGCAAGTCCGGGACTACCTCGTCGTCGACGACACCTTGGGAGAGTTCTCGCGCATCCGCGGCAGGCGTCTGCTCATCTGTGACCCAAGGACTGGACTCTCAGCGCCGGACGTTCGTCAACGCCTGATGGAATGGATTGAGGGAACCGGACGAGCAGGTGAGCTCCCCCCGGGTCGCTGAGTTGGCCCGGTCTTGGTCCTCGAATCGGCGCGCGCCTTCGCCTCCAAGAGGACATCGGCTCTTCTCTCACAGTGCCATGGGCCTTACGGACCGTGCCTGCGTGGCCGAAATGAAGAAGGGCTGTCGCGAGGACAGCCCTTCTATAGCCCGCGAGACGCGAGCTAGACCCGCCGAAGCGAGCAGCGGTAAAGCAAGATGTAGTCAGAGGACTGCTCTACGTTCTTCTCCGCGTTGCCCCGAAGTGCCGAGGGACATTTTTAATCTACGCCTGCAATGCAGGCCTCGCAACCGCCGTAAGTCGGTCGGATGTGACGGATGTCAAGGCCGCAGATGGCGGACTCGCTACGTCCAGGCTCCCCGCGTGGGTCGCCACCACAGTGATGCTCTCTACTTCGAATGAATCGGGCTGCAGCCGACGGCGAACGAACAACGCGGCTCAGGAGTGTCGGCGTGAGTGCACACCGCCCGGATGGCCGTTGCGCGTGACGGCTTCCCCGGACTTCTTGCCGAGGGACGCGGTCGCCAGTTCGGACAAGATGCCGCAATGCGCGGCGTCGGTAACCGCAGAGCACCGCTCGCGTAGCGCCTTCAGCTCGCGCTCCAGCCCCTTGAGTTCCTTGATGCGCCGCGTGACGTGGCCCAGATGTTCGTCGAGCAGCGCATTGACGTCCCCGCAATCCTCGCCAGGCGAGTTCCTCAGCCTGAGCAGCGCACGCACCTCGTCGAGCGACATGTCGAGGCTGCGGCAGTGGCGGATGAACTGCAGCTGCTCGAGGTGCCCGGGTCCGTAGACCCGGTAGTTGCCGTCCGACCGCGCCGGCTCGGGCAGCAGTCCCTCCCGCTCGTAGTAGCGGATGGTCTCGACCTGGATGCCCGTGCGACGGGCCAGTTCACCGATGTGCATGGTGCCTCCGACACGATGCATGATAGCCGCTTGACTCTGGAGCTGCTACAGGGTTTGCAATGATGGCTCCTGCAATTCCAGACCGCGGACCGCCGCGCCCTGCGCCATGACCACCGAAGACTTCGCCCGCCTGACCGCCCCGTCCCGACTTCTCGACTTCGGGCACCCCGACATCGGCCGACTCGTCGCCGAGCGGGGCTGGTCCCGACTGCCGCTGTTCGAGCGCATCGGCGCCGTCTACGCGTTCGTCCGGGACGACATCCGCTTCGGCTACAACGCGTCGGACGACCTGCCCGCCTCGGACGTGCTCGCCGACGGCATCGGCCAGTGCAACACGAAGAGCACGCTGCTGATGGCCTTGCTGCGCGCCGTAGGCGTGCCCTGCCGGTTCCATGGCTTCACCATCGACAAGGCGCTCCAGAAGGGTGCCGTCACCGGGCTGTGGTATCGCCTCGCGCCGCGCAGCATCATTCACAGCTGGGTCGAGGTGAGCTTCGATGGGCGCTGGGTGAACCTTGAAGGCTTCATCCTCGACAAGCCCTACCTGTCGGCCCTGCAGCGGCGATTCGCCGACCAATCCGGGCCGTTCTGCGGCTTCGGTGCGGCCACGCCCGACCTCCGGAAACCTCCGGTCGACTGGGTCGGCGAAGACACCTACATCCAGCGCGACGGCATCAATCACGACTTCGGCCTCTACGACACGCCCGACGACTTCTACGCGCGCCACGGCACGAACCTGCGCGGGCCGAAGCGATGGCTGTACGTGAACCTGGTGCGGCACCTGATGAACCGCAACCTGGAATTGATTCGTGCCCGAACGGGTCAGCGCACCGCCCTTCCGACGCACGCCGAGGAGCACGCCGCCGGTCCGACGCGATGACCTCGTCGAGCGTCCGGGCACCGGAGCTGTGCTATTTTCGGGCCTCAATGCGCAAGCTCGTCTTTCTCGTGCTGGCCTTCGTCGTGGCGTTCCAGGCCTCCTGGACGCTGGCGGCCCCGTATTGCCAGCACGAGCGCGATGCCGCGATGATGCATTTCGGGCACCACGAGCACGACCATGGCTCGAAGCTCGGCGGCCCGGTGGGCGCCGAATCGCCCGATTCCACGGACGGTCTGCTGGCTGGAGTCGACGCGGACTGTGTGGCATGTCACATGGCGGCCCCGGCTGTCATGCTCGAAGCACCGTCCATCGGCTCGCTTCCTCCCATCCGCGAGCACTTCGTCCTCGCGCTGCCCGCCGCTCCTCCGCCGCCCGTATCGCTCATCGAGCGACCCAACTGGTCCGCACTCGCCTGAGTCGGCGAGGCGGGCCCGGGTAGGCCCCACTTCCGTTCCGGCGCGTGCGACCTCAGCCTCCGCTGTAGGCTCCGCACCCGTGCGCGCATAGCGAACGCGCCCCTCGCCGACTGTCCTTCGTGGTCCACCACCGGAGAGTCGGATGTTCCGTGCCCTTCGGGCGCGCGCGGTCGTCGGGATACTGGCGACCGCGGGTGCCCTGTTCAACAGCCCTGCCTCTTGGAGCCAGCCGCAGCCGACAGCGTCGGTACCGCTCTCGCTCGCGAGTGCGTTCGAGACGGCCTGGGCCCTGCAGCCGCCGGCAGCCTCGCGCGCGTCGCG